>ERZ1673699.127-NODE-127-length-99596-cov-15.753036_pt1 | contig 99596 bp, 84 predicted proteins | sample MGYA00580229_ERZ1673699 | MGnify/ENA primary metagenome ERZ1673699 (study PRJEB41218, sample SAMN15661785) | gut metagenome | host: Homo sapiens | place: Canada: London | collected 2015-08-20/2019-03-30 | study: EMG produced TPA metagenomics assembly of... | reverse complement strand
CCATTGTGCCGCCGCCACCGTTGGCATTGAATCTGACGGTATACTCGGCAGGCGCAGGCGGCGTGACGGTACGCTCGTAGCCGCATACATTGCAGATCGTATCCGCGTCATCGGTGTAGTCGTGCGCAGCCTTGTCCTTGATGCTCTCGTTCCTATTCGGGCAGTCATAGTCGGTGCATTCGTGCCAGTGGCTCGTGCCGTCCTTGCTCCAGTCGCCGTAGTTGTGCTCATGGTGCCGCCTGTATGTTCTGACTGTCGCCGTAGTCTCATTTCCCGCGTTGTCAGTTGCGACCACGGTATATTCCGCTCCCGCGTCATTGTTGCCGCCGTCGGGTGCGGGGAGACGATAGGTGGGGCCGTCTTGCTCCACACCGTTGATGGTCACGGACTTGACGCCGGAAGACGTCTCTCCCGATGCAGCCGGGTCGATCACGGTGAATGTGTACGCGCCGGGCTTTCCATCGAGGGTATCCTCGACGGTGTAGCTTTCGCCGTCCGTCAGAGTTTCCATAACCGGGGCTTTCGTGTCCCTCTCAAGCACATGATCGCACACAGTGCAGAGCTGCTTTTGATTGCTCCAGTCGCCGGGGATGTGCTTTCCGTTTTGCTTGGACATTTCCGCGGCGGGGTCTCGTGCGCCGCACTTCATGCAGGCCCAGATGTGGCAGTCGTCCCTGATCGCCCAGCCAAATTCATGGCTACATGTGCTTTCCTCGCAGCGCAGCTCCAGCTTGCTGATTACTCTGCCGTAATTGTAGGCATACGGCAGGCTCAGCCGTTGCAGGTCCACGCGCCCATTTTCGTTGGGGATAAGAAGCTCCGTTGTGGTGTCCCAGTACCAGTACTTCTTCGGTTCCTGGTTGTGGCGCCACTGCCACCCTGTCGCGCTCAGCCACACGGACTTCCCGTTTGAGGCTCCGATTTTGATGTTCTCTTCTATAGACATTGCAAATTCCTGATCTTGCATCACTATCTGGTAGTGCACCCGGTTCGAGCCTCTTCCGACCGCAGATGCAGACAGCGCTGTATAATCGGGACTCGAATAAAGCGGAAGGGCCAGCGCAGTCAGCGTTGTGTCCTTGATTAGAATGTTCCCGCTGTTGCCGTTCATGCCGCCGCCGATGCCCGCACCAAAGTAGCCCTGCGCCCTCACCACGCCGCCAGTGATGGAAATGTCATAGCCCGAACCGTCTCTTCCGCCACCGATTCCTGCACCGGCATAGTTACTCCAAGCTTCGACCGTTCCACCGGAAATCTCGATATGATGCGCATCTTCCGACTTGTTCTGTCCGTCTTGATCGCCGCTGCCGATTCCTGCTCCGCCTGACTCGCTGCCGGCATTCACCGTGCCGCCCTTGATATAAATAAAGCGTCCGGGGCCGCCCTGACCGCCGCCGATCCCTGCGCCTTCCGAAACGGACCGCACCATCAGCTTGCCGGAATACACATAAATCTGCTCGCCGACGCCGCCCTGACCGCCGCCGATACCAGCACCGTATACGCCGCTGGTCGCAAGAATCTCACCGCCATAGATATCCGTCGCCAGAGAGCCGAAATGAAGGTTCATGCCGTGTCCCTGCGAGAATTTCTTGATTCCGACCTTTGAGCCTCCGATGCCAGCGCCATACCTGCCGCCTTCACACGTGAGCTTTGTCCCCGTCTGCACCAGAACCCGGAGATGACCATCGGTTTTGTTTTTCTGCAGCGCGGCGAAATTCTCCGCGCCGATCAGCTCGCTGTCGTTGCCGATAAAGTACAGACAGGCGGAGGCGCCGCCGTAAAGCTCGATGGCAGGGCCGTCCTTGGGTGCCTGAAGGCGGACGCCGTCCAGAAATATGTGCGGCGTAATTTTCTTGCGCCCGCCATCGATTTTGATCCGGTATTGAAAATACCAGTTCGGATCTGCGGAGCCCTTGATCAGATAGGTCTTGCTGTCCGTGATTTTCAATTCTTTTTTCTGATTTGTAAGGTACACTGTCTTGTCAAACGTCGTTGGAATGGAAAGCTTGACATCCGGTAGCTCATCCGCCGCAAACGCCGTTGTCGGCAGCAGCGTCAGAACCATGCAGCATAGGAGCAGGATGCTGAGTATTCGTTTTTTCATTGGCTTTTCTCCTCCTGTTCGTGTCGGGCGTGCTTGTCCGCCGCGCCTTTTTTCTGTTTTTCTCTGTTCCTGAGCCGGAAGCACAGCGCGGTGATCGCCGCCGCCGCGGCAAAGCAGACAACGCCTACCAGCACATAGCCGCCCGCGTCCTCCCGCAGCAGCATCGCGCCGAACATGCCCCGTGCGGCGGTCTGTCCCCGCACGATAAGTGCGTCCGCCGCCCCGGCAAGTGCCGTGAATAACATCAGGCAGAAAGCGGAGAGGCTTATTGCCTCGCGCCGCTGCCTCCGGCGGGTGTTTTCCCGCACCCGCTGCTTGACGAGTGCGACCCGTCTTGCGGTATCGTACATAGTGGTGGAAGCCTCCTTTCCTTTTCCTGAAGTCAGGCTCTTTCACTTATATAGGTACATGAAATCGAAAAAACTCTCACCTCTGTCCCAAGTTTCTTCAAAAAAATCCGAGAGCTGCCGGAAACAGCTCTCGGATGAAGTTGCTTATCAATGTGTAGCCAACAGTGCCGCCGCCTTTCGGGCGACGATGATCTCCTCGTCGGTATGGACTGTGAAGACGCGGACGGGGGCGTCCTCCATGGAGATATCCATTCCGGCGATCGCCATACGGTTTTTGAAGCCGTCGAGCCGGACACCCAGAAATTCCAGACCCTCCAGACTCGTCGCCCGCACGAGCGGGCTGTTCAGGCCGATGCCGCCGCCGAAGACGATCGCGTCCAGCCCGCCCATGACTGCGGCGTATGCGCCGATGTATTTTTTGATCGAATAGCAGTATGCGCGGATGGCCAGCTCCGCGTCCTCGTTTCCGGCCTCGGCTGCCGCCTGCACGTCGCGCAGATCGCGGCCCGCTCCGCCGGACATCCCGTAAAGTCCGCTCCTCGTCTGGAGCATCTGCTTGACCTCCTCGAGCGTCATGCCGCAGGATTCGACCAGATAGAAGATGATATAGGGGTCGATATCGCCGCAGCGGTTGTTGTGCATCGTGCCGCATTGCAGCGTCAGGCCAAGCGAGGTATCGAGCGATTTTCCGTTTTTGACGGCGCAGATGCTCCCGCTGCCGCCCAGGTGGCACACGACGAGCTTCAAGTCCTCCCGTTCCATCCGCTCCTGTGTCCACTCGGTCATATATTCGATGGATGCGCCGTGGAAGCCGTTGCGGCGGATGTCATAGTTGCGGGAAATCTCGATCGGAATGGAATAATAGTACGCCTCCGGCGGCATGGTGCGGTGGAACGCCGTTTCGAACGCGCCGATGAGCGGCGTACCGGGCAGCAGCGCACGGAACTGCCGGATGGCGGCGAGATACGGCGGATTGTGCGCGGGTGCGATGGAGCTGAACGCCTCCATGCTGGAAAGCACATCGTCCGTCAGAACCTGCACGCCGCTTATGCCCTTTGCCAACACGACCTTGAAGCCCACGCAGTCCAGCGCGGACAGATCGGGAAGAACCGTGTCGGTCAGCTGCCGCAGCATACGCGCAATGGCCTCGCGGTGCGTGGGGAAGACAGCGCTTTCGTCGGTCAGCGCGCCGTTTTCATGCGTTTTGGCGTAAAACCGCCCCTCGCCCGCGCCGACACGCTCAGCCCCGCCGGAAGCCAGCACAAGCTCCTCAGGCATACGGAACAGCTGGTATTTCAGCGACGTACTGCCGACATTGCAGATCAGAATATTCATAGTGTGCTCCTTGCTTTTTTCTATACTGTAACAGATGGGGCGGGAATTATCAATACATTACATTTGGCCGTCCATATAACAGACAGCGGCCCGGAGAGAAGAAGCGCTTCCCGCCGGGCCTCTATTTATTTGGGAAGATCGATCCAGTAGCGGCGGACGCCTCTGTCCGCCCGATGAGCAGCCGCGAATTCCCGCAGCACTCTGTAGGGGCCGATGCCCACATCGGCCCGTTGGGAAGTTATGAATTCGCCGCGGAGTTTCGTAAAAAACGGTGCATCCTGCCGGGGCAATGTGTACCGGCAAGCGGCAGACCCACATCCGTAACGCTCCTTTGCCGCGAACGGCTGTGACCGGCATCGACCCATACAGCCGCCGCAGGGAGCCTTAGGGGCAGATGCTATTTTCCAAAATACGCCTGAATCTCCTCCATCCGCGCCATCTGGTCAACGGAGAAGGGACAGCGGCTGTTGCAGTGGCCGCATTGCAGGCAGTCGGAGGCGGCCTTTTCGAGCGTCAGATAGTGCTCCTTCGCCAGCACGTCGCCCAGCCGGGACAGGTCGTAATACTTGTTGATCAGGCCGATATCCAGTCCTGCCGGACAGGGGTGGCAGTGCTTGCAGTATACGCACGTGCCCTTCGTGTCCTTCGGCGTGAGGGTGGCAATGACGGAATAGTCCCGCTCCTGCGCTTTCAGGTCAAGCAGATAGCGCAGAATGCCGTTCCGCTCGTAATCCTCCAAATCGCCGATTTCATCCAGACAGTGCATGAAGCCAAAGCCGACGTTCTGCACAGAGTACTCTCAGCCGACGGAGGTTCCGAGGCCAATCACGCTGATCTGCTCGTCCCCATGGGGCAGCTTCCGGTATTCCATAACATTCACCTCATAAATTTATTGTACGCCTGCCAAGGCGTTTAGATAGCGGATAAACGCCTTGCTGTTGATCATGTAGGGATAGTTGATGACGATCAGATCGTCCACGCCCTGATCGGCGGCAAATTCGGCCAGATTCAGGCTCGGCTTGCCGTCGCGGTTGAATTCGCGCGGGTCGATGACGATGATGCGTCCATAATGGCTCGTGAGGAACGGCACGAACGCGTTGCCGTAGGATTCCTTCAATACAATGCACGTCGGCCCCGGTACGTCGCTTTCGACAATGCAGATGGGCGTATCGCCGCCGATGAAGCAGAGATATTTATTCGAAACGGAATCGCCCAGCTCCGTATACACGACGCTCACCGGCGTGCCGTTTTCGAGATTCCCGTTTGCGTAATACCGCGCATGGGTGTCGGCGATGGGCAGATAGTATTCCAGATAATCCGGGTGCTGCTTCAGCACCTCGCTCTGCGGATATCCCTCGGTGAAGCCGTACATGGAGCCGAGGAAGGTGTCGTAGCGGCCCGTCTGGAACTGCTCCAGCGGAACGGCTTCAAAGCCTGCGGCTTCGCAGAAGGCAGTGTAGGCATAATATGCCCCCAGCTGCGTCCAGTGGTGGTCGGTGCGGAAATAAATGTATTCGTCCGTGTGGCTGCGGAGCTTGGAATAAGCATCGACCGTGATAATCTTGTCATCCATCTGGCTGTAGCAGAAGTCGATCATGTCCTTCTGGCTGTGATCGCCGGTGTGCAGGCTCTCAGGCGAGTAAAATTCGCCGCCGTTCGGCGTGATGAGCGAGATCGTGCGCACGTCGGGACCCATGGCGCTGGCCAGATTGTCGATCGCGCCCGCGTAGCTGGTGATGAGATCGTCCAGCCGTGTGGGAATTTCCATCGCGCGGTCGCCCACGACGACCACGGAGCCAGCGTAGCTGGCGTCGGATTCCTCCGGCGTGTCAAGCTCCGGGTCGGCCTCCGGCTGCTCTTCGGGCTGCTCCTCCGGTTCGGGCGGCTGCGTCGAATCTGCCGGTTCCGGCGTTGTATCCGGCTGCGGTTCCGGCGTTGTATCCGGCGCGGCAGGCTCTGTCTGCTCCGGCTGCGGGGTCTGCCCGTTGGCCCGCTGCACGGCGTCAAGCGATTCGCCGCCCTGTGCGGCAGAATCCGTCTGGTTGAGGATCAGTACGCTGTCTTCGCCGCTGCCGGAGTAATAATAGAATTTATTGAGCGTCCGGTTCGCCTGCAACAGCGATTCGCGGCCCGGGAATGTGTCGGAATAATACCGCTCCAGCGCGGGGATATACGTCCCGTCCAGCAGCGATTTGACGGAGAATTCCGGCTTGACGAACTCCCGCTTTTCGGACACAGAGCCTGTCGCGTCATAATCAGCCAGCGAATAGACCCCGACCGAGAACATGGCGGCAAGCAGGATCAGCAGAAGCGCCGTATGTACTTTTTTCATAAGCCCGCCTCCTTAAAACCGGAAATACAAAAACGCGTTATAGGTCGAGCCGACCAGCGCGATCGTGGACAGCGCGAGCAGCGCCGCGTCAAACACGAACGAAACGGCGGCATAGACGATCTGCCCGCTCTTTTTTCCGCCCTGCGCGCACACGCCGCCGAACAGGCTGCCGAGATTGCGCGGGATGGACGTTGCGCCGATGGCGCAGAGGAGCAGCAGCGGCAGATTGTTCGTCAGCTGGATGCCGGCCTGCGCGTTGGAAAAGCCTGCGCCGTAAAGCCCGAACATCACGCCGAAGTTCTGCACAAGCCGCGTCATGTCGGTGTAATAGAAAATGTTCCAGCCGAAGATGATCAGCAGCATCGTGCCGAGCCTGCGCAGCAGATACGGCACGCGCCGCATCGATTTTTCTCCCACCTGCTTTTCAATCGTGAGGATCACGAAGAAATACAGCCCCCAGAGCACAAAGTTCCAGCTTGCGCCGTGCCACATCCCCGTCAGCGCCCAGACGATCGCCATGTTGAGCAGCCTGTGCTTTTTCTTGCCGCCCAGCGGGATATAGACGTAATCGCGGAAGAAGGAGGAGAGCGAAATGTGCCAGCGCCGCCAGAAATCGGTAATGGACACCGCGGTATACGGCAGGCGGAAGTTCTCCATATATTTGAAGCCGAAGATACGCCCCATGCCGATGGCCATGTCGGAATAGCCGGAGAAATCGAAATAGATTTCAAACGTATACAGCAGAATGCCGAGCCACGCGGCGACTGTTGTGTTGGACGCGAGACTGCCGTCCAGAATCTGCGAGGCGACCTTGCCCGCCGCGTCGGCCAGAAGCACCTTTTTGGCAAGGCCGATGCAGAAGCGCGTCGCGCCGTAGAATGCCTCGGAGGCGTCAAACTGCCGGTCGTCGATCTGTGCGGCGACATCCGAATAGCGGACGATAGGCCCGGCGATCAGCTGCGGGAAGAGCGAGATGTAGAGCAGGAGCTTTGCGAACGAGCGCTGCGCCGGAACATCGCCGCGCCAGACGTCGACCGTATAGGAAAGCGCCTGAAAGGTATAGAAGGAGATGCCGATGGGCAGCGCGATCTGCGGGACGGGGATGGACGCGCCGAAAACCGCGTTCAGGTTCTCCACGAAAAAGCCCGCGTATTTGAATACCGCCAGACAGCCGAGATCCAATACCAGCGCAAGAATCAGAAAAATCTTTTTCCGCCTGCGCTCGATGAGCAGGCCGAAGTACCAGTTGACCGCGGCGGAGGCGATCATTAGAAGCAGATAGACCGGCTCGCCCCACGCGTAGAAGATCAGGCTGAACAGGATCAGCACAGCGTTCTTCGCGCGGATGCCCGGGCAGAAGAAATACGCAATGAGGCAGACCGGCAGAAACAGATACAGAAAGATCAGATTGGAAAAGACCATGGCACAAACGCTCCAGCTTCGACATTGATTTACATAATTCGACTTCTTTAATTTATCAGATAGCAGCGCATTTTTCAAGCGGAATCGGCTGCTTTGCGCAACTTTTTCTTCCATTCCGCGAAAAGCTCTGCTTGCTTTCCCACACCACACGTGCTATACTGATGTTGTTTTATGTGGGATTGCCACAGGAAAGAAGAGGGAACCTAAAATGCTGGCTATCGAGAGAAAAAATGAGATCCTCGACAAGCTCCGCGCCGAGCAGCGCGTCCTCGTCAGCGACCTTGCCGCCTATTATCATGTCACGGAGGAGACGATCCGCCGCGATCTGGACAAGCTGGAAAAGGAAGGATACGCCACCAAGACCTACGGCGGCGCGATCCTCGGCAACAGCACGAAGACAGACCTGTCCTATACCATCCGGAACAAGACCAACGTGGAAGCGAAAAATCAGATCGCAGCCATTGCCAGCCGCCTCATAGAGGACGGCGACCATCTGATGCTCGACGACAGCTCCACATCCTTATATCTGGCAAAAAAGCTCAAGGAAAAGAAAAACCTGACCGTCATCACGAATTCGGTCGAGCTGGTCGTGGAGCTGAGCGACGTGGAGGGCTGGACGATCCTCCTGACCGGCGGGCGGCTCAAGCCGGAATCGCTGGCCCTCGTCGGCGACCAGACGCAGCAGGCACTGCGGCGCTACCACGTTGACAAGGCCGTGATGAGCTGCAAGGGCATCGATCTGGAATCCGGGGTCACGGATTCCTCCGAGTTCCACTCGCAGACGAAGCAGTCCATGCTGCGCTGCGCGAAAACGCGGATCCTGATCCTCGACAGCAGTAAGTTCGACAAGATCTCGTTCATCGACATCGCTCCGCTGGACGTGTTTGACACCATCGTGACCAACGCCGCGCCCAGCAAAGCATGGCTCGATTATTTTGCCGAGCACGGCATTGAATGCCTGTATCCGGGCGCGAAATAAAACAAGAACAGCGCGGCTGTCCCTTCAACCGGACAGCCGCGCTGCTGCTTGTTCCGCACGCGGATCGTTACTTTTCTTCAGCTGCAGTCTGCGCCTCTGCCGTTTTCTCCTTTTCCACCAAGGCCATACCGGCCAGAATGAGGAAGATCCCTATCGCGCGCAGCAGGCTGAACGTTCCGTAAAACACGTAATCGAGCGTCAGCGACATCCCCAGATTGCCTGCCAGCATGAGAATTGACGAAACGAGCGTGTTCGAGCGCAGCGTCCCGACGATCTGCAGAAGCTGCGCCAGCAGTCCACAGATGCTCCCGAGATACACCCACCATGGGACGGATACAATATAGCCCCACGACAGCTCCTTCCCGTTTTTCAGCACGAGCATCAGCAGCAGCGACAGAACCGTCGCCTCCACATAGTTGATGAGCGCACCGTTTGCCGTGCCGAACAGCTTTCCGGCGCGGACGTTCGTCATACGGTTGACGGAGTTGAAAAAGCCGTTGATCAAGGCGGTCAGATAATAGATCATTTTGCAGCCCTCCCTCAGTTCAGAACGACCAGAAGTACGCCCAGCAGCACCAGCGCGTACCCCGGCAGCTGCCGCTTCCGGATGCGCGTGACTGGCATACCGAACAGGCCGAACCGGTCGATCAGCGCGGAGGAGACGAGCTGTCCGGCAGTCGAAAGCGCCATGAACGCGCTCGCGCCGACGTGCAGTGTGCACCAGCTGGACGAGGCGACGATGGCGATGCCCATCACGCCGACCAGATACACGTACCACGGCGCACCCGCGAACCGCAGCGTCTGCCGCTTTGCCAGCAGATATGCAAGCAGCAGCACGAGCGCGATCGCGTGCACAAAAAAGCAGATGCCGAACAGACTGAAATAATTGCCCATCTGGCCGTTGAGCGAAACCATGACGCCCTGCAAAATACCGGCCAGAAGCAGCAGCCCGAGATACAGCAGAACAACCCCTTCTTTCTTATCGGTCTGCGCGTATCTTACCACGGAACCGCCGCGTTTTCCAGCCCTGTTTTCTGCCTTGACAGGCTGAATGCACGCAGATATAATCACTGCATCAGAAAAACAGGAGGGGGACGCCATGGCAACGACAAAGGACTATCTGGATTTTGTCTGTACGCAGCTTGAGGGGATCCGGGGCGTCGACTATAAGCGGATGTTCGGCGAATATCAGATCTACGTCAATGACAGGCCTGTCCTGCTGGTCTGCGACAACACGGTGTTCGTCAAGAATCACCCGGCGCTTGCGCACCTGCTGGCCGAAGCGCCGGAGGGCCTTCCGTATCCGGGCGCGAAGCCGCAGAAAATTCTGGACGTGGAGGACCGTGCGCTGACCGCGCAGGTTCTGGAGATCCTGGAGCGCGTCACGCCCGTCTCCAGACGCCGGGCGCAGAAGACCTGCGGTACGCTTTAACATAATCCATAATTTGTATATTTTGCCTGTGCGCGTGATTGCAATTTCTTCGCGATTGTGGTAAAATCAATTCCATTCCAATTTGGAGCACGGTTCATGATGAAGAAAACAAAGCTTATCCGCGGCGGCATCATGGCACTTTTTGTGCTGGCGGCGCTGCTGCTGGTCTATCTGGTGGTGCGGCAGACGATGCCGGATATCATTCCTCTGCTGCGCAGCGGCGACGAAGAGGCGCTGGAGGCGTATCTGAGCCGCGATATGTCGTTCACCGGCATTTTGTATATGGCGCTTTTGCAGATGGTGCAGGTCTGGTCCATCGTCATTTCCGGCGTGATCGTCAATGTGGCCGCCGGCGTCGTCTATGGCGTCTGGCGCGCGTTCGCCATCTGCCTCGTCTCGTCCTCCCTTGCGCATGGCATCAGCTTTACGCTCTACCAGCGCCTGGGGAAGTACCTCGATAAGCTCCTGCCGGACAACAGCTCGGACAAACTCGACATCGTTGCGAAGTCTGAGCATCCGGCCTATATGGTCGTGACGCTCTGCTTCCTGCCGCTCATCCCGAACGGCTTTATCCCCATTGCCGCCAGCCGCTCCCGGCTGAAGCCGTGGGAATTTACGCTTGCCATGTTTTTCGGCAGCGCGTTCAGCACGCTGGTTTACTGTTGGCTGGGCAGCAATCTGATCCACGGCGACTGGATCGGTTCTGCTGTGCTGGTCGTGCTGATGCTGAGCATTGCGTTTTTGCTGTGGAAGTACCAGAAGCAGGTGCTGCATCTGGTCGGACAGCTTTTGGAAAAGAGGAAGCAAAGAAATGGAAACAAAAACGCTGACCTTTCGGAAAGCAGCCGCGTCTGACCTTGACGCCGTAACGGCGATCTATGACAGGCTCCACGCGCAGGAGGACGCGGGCCGCGTGACCATCGGCTGGGTCACGGGTGTATATCCGATCCGATTTGACGCCGAGCAGGCGCTTGCGCGCGGCGACCTGTACGTCTGCGAGTCAGAGGGCCGCGTCGCGGCCTCCGGCATTCTCAATCAGAGGCAGGTGGACGTCTACACGGAGGGCCGCTGGGCCTATGCGGCGGAGGACAGGGATGTTTTCGTCCTGCACACGCTGACCGTCGATCCCGACCTCTCCGGCCGGGGCATCGGCTGCGCGTTCGTGCAATTCTATGAGGATACGGCGAAAGCGCTGGGCTGCACCGTGCTGCGGATGGATACCAACGAAAAAAACGCTGCCGCGCGGCGCTTATACGCGCGGCTCGGCTACCGGGAGGCGGACATCGTGCCGTGCGCGTTCAACAGCATTCCGAATGTGCGGCTCGTGCTGCTCGAAAAGAAGCTATAATTTTTAATATGGAGGGCTGCGGAAATGGCAAGACCTGCATGGACAGCGCAATGCACGAACAGGAAGCTGATTGGGGAGCTGCTGCCGGTCCGGCGGCGGGAGAGCCACAAGGGTGATTACGGCAGAGTCCTTCTGCTCTGCGGCTCCGAAGGACTGACCGGCGCGGCAAGGCTTGCGGCAAAGGCCGCGCTCCGCACGGGCAGCGGCCTTGTGTATCTCGGCGTGCCGGAGAAAATCTATCCGATCATCGCCGCAGGCGCGGGGAGCGAGATCGTCTTTCCGCTCCCGTGCGACGAGTCAGGGCGGCTCTGCATGGCCGCGCTGCCTGCGATTACAGCGCGGCTTCCCGAAATGGACGCTGTGCTGCTCGGCCCCGGTCTTGGCCGCTCGGAGGAGCTGACGCGGCTGGTGCAGGCGGTCCTTTCCGTCTGCCGCGCGCCGCTCGTTCTGGACGCGGACGGCATAAACGCCGCTGCGCCGCATATAGATGTGTTGCGCGGATGTGCCTGTCCGGTCGTGCTTACGCCGCATGACGGCGAGTTTTTGCGGCTGGGCGGCGACCCCAAAGCAGCCGACCGGACGCAGGAGGCGATGCGCCTCGCGGACCGGACGCACGCCGTCCTTCTGCTCAAGGGCAGCCGGACGGTCATTACCGACGGCTTGAATGTTTATGTAAACCATACAGGAAACCCCGGCCTCGCGGCCGGCGGCAGCGGCGACGTGCTCGCCGGGATGCTCGTGTCGCTTCTGGGCCAGCATATCATGCCGCTGGAGGCAGCTGCCGCAGCCGCATGGCTGCACGGCTCCGCCGCCGATCTTGCGGCGCAGGAGCTGGGGGAGTATGGCATGGTGCCGGAGGATCTGCTGCTGCGCATTCCGCGACTTCTGCCATAAGGGTGATATTTGTTGCGAAAAAAACTGGCGCTTCTTCTCTGCACGGTTCCCATGCTCCTGTCGGCCTGCTCGGCCAAACGTCCGGCCCAGCCGCCGCTGACGTTCCGCACGGCGCTTTTGCAGTCAGGCGGATGCTCATTCACCGCTGCAATCACGGCGGACTACGGCGAGAGCGCCGCGTCCTACACGCTGGACTGCGTATTCTCGCCTGAAACAGGCGCATCCGTCACTGTGACGGAGCCGGAGTCGATCGCGGGCATTCAGGCGCAAGTCAAGGATACTGCAGCATCCGTTTCCTATGACGGGATGCAGCTCGGCCTTGGCTCGCTGGCAAATGGAAATCTTGCGCCGCTGGCAGCGCCCTATGTTCTGGGACAGTGCTGGGCGGGGGAGTACATCGACGCGACCGGCACGGAGGACGGCCTTCTGCGCACGACCTATCGGATGGGCTACGAGGAAAAGGAGCTTGTCGTCGACACATGGTTCTCGCAGGAGCCGCTTGCGCCCGTCCGCGCAGAGATCAGCTTTGAAGGGCGGATGGTCCTGCGCACAGATATTTCTGCATTTTCAATGCGCCAGCCGACGCAATTAACAGAGGAATAGATATGAAGACACTCAAAAGAACCTGGGCGGATATCTCGCTCGACAATCTGGAATACAATTACCGCTCCATCCGGGCGCATCTGCCGTCCGGTACGCGCTTTCTCGGCGTGATGAAGGCCGATGCCTACGGCCACGGGGCCGTGCCGGTCAGCCGGGCGCTGGCCGATCTCGGCGCGGAATATCTGGCCGTGTCCAATCTGGAGGAGGCCGTGCAGATCCGGCGCGGCGAGGTGCGCCTGCCGATTCTGATCCTGGGCTATACGCCGCCGGAGTACGCCGCGAATATGATCTTCCTCGATATCACGCAGGAGGTACATTCGCTGACCTACGCGCAGGAGCTGAACGAGGCGCTGGCCGGGACGAACTACATCCTGAACGTGCACCTGAAGCTCGATACCGGCATGACGCGCATCGGCTTCTTTGCCTATGACAATGACCGGACGCTGGACGAGCTGAAGCAGGCTGCGGCGCTGCCGCACCTGCACATTGAGGGTGTTTTCATGCACTTCTGCGTCGCCGACAGCCGGGCGGAGGAAGACGTTTCGTTTACAAAACTGCAATACAAGCGTTTCATGGATATGCTCAGCGCCATGGAGGGCGCCGGGATCAAGCCGGAGCTCCGCCACTGCTGCAACTCCGGCGCAACGATCCTGTACCCGGAATTCGCGCTTGACATGGTGCGCCCCGGCATCATCACCTACGGCAACGCGCCGTCGGAGGAGCTGGAGGGCGCGATCAGCCTGCGGCCCATGATGTCGCTGCATTCCATGATCGCGCAGGTGCGCACCGTACCTGCCGGGACGGATATCAGCTACGGACGGCTTTACAGAACGACGCATGGTACCCGCGTCGCCGTCCTGCCCATCGGCTACGCCGACGGCCTGAGCCGCCTGCTGACCGGAAAGGCAAGCTTTTATCTGCAAGGGAAGCTGGTTCCCGTTATCGGGAGAATCTGTATGGACATGTGTATGCTGGACGTTTCGGAAGTGCCGGACGCGAAGCCCGGCGATATCGTCACGATCTTCGGCTATGACGACGACGGCACGCTCGTGCCGTGCGAGCGTCTCGCCGCCGCGCAGGGCACGATCAATTATGAGCTCCTCTGCCAGATCAGCAAGCGCATCCCGCGCATCTGCCACCGCGGCACGGAGACATCGCAGATTTTGCAATATATCGTCTGATTTTGTGCAGCTTTTCGGCGAATCCGCAGCTTTCTCACGGACCTACAGGGTACGGCACAGAGCCCTGCCCATGCCAAATCTATACATAATACCCGAAGTACACCGAAAGGAAGTGTTTTTCATTTCATAGCCTGCCGCAGTGCCCCCTGAAGATGTGTGTGCATACCTACACTACAGACAAGGAGACATACAGATGATGAAACACCTGAAGCAATTAAATGGAATCCGAGGATTGCTCCCGTACCTGAAAACGAAAAGGCCCACGATCCTGTTGATCTTCTGCCTGTCTGTGATCGATGCGGGACTGAGTCTGCTCCCCATCCAGATCATCGCAGCGGTGGTCGATCTTCTCTCCACAGGAAAAAGCGCGTTCTCCTCTGTTCTGGGAACCAGTCTCTTGCTGCACGTTGTGTTCTTCGGCGCTGTGTACGCGGCGAAGCATGCGCTCAGCCTCATATACGGCTATACAAACACCATGCTGTCAAGCGGGATCATCGAATCGCTGCGTGACGACGCCATGACGTGGGCGCTGGAGTCCTACAAGCCGTATAAGGAGGAACGGCGGGAGGGCGACATCATTTCCCGGATTTCCGGGGATGTGGAAGCCGTCGTCCGCGCCGTAGCAGGGCCGCTGAACGGTCTGCTGCCAATGGTGCTTAAGATGATTGGCTCTGTCGTCATGATGTTCGTCTGGAGCCCGGTTCTCGGTGCGATTTCACTGGCGCTGGTGCTCCCGCTGTATGCTGCCAGCAAGCGCGTGGCGGTCAAAAGCAAGGAGATTGCCGCCGAGCAGCGCGCGGCCAGCGGTCGTCTCGTGGGCGCTGTCGGCGACCTTCTGTACTGTATTCCCATTATCAAGGCATGGGGAAGCGAGCGTTTTGAGGCGGCGGGCTTCCATGCCTTCTCGCATCAGATGTATACCCTGAACAGAAAGAGTCAGCGGATTTTTAATGTCTACTGGGGCATTACCTACACGCTGATGACCATCGGATATCTGTCGGCGGTCGTCTTCTCCGCCCGTTCTGCGTTGGCCGGGGCCGCGACTGCGGGCAGCATTGCCGTCGCGTACTCCTATATGTCCAATATCCTGACGCCCGCTGCTTCGATCAGCCGGTACGGCAACGATATTTTCCAGGCCGACGCCGCGCTCGCCAGAGTGTTCGAACTGAAGCCGGCGGCAGCGTCCCCGGCCGCCCCGTATGCGCTGCATGACGCGCCCGCGGTCGAATTTGACCATGTGACGATCTCTTGCAGCGAGCACAAGCAGCTGCAGGATCTGTGCTTTACCGCGGCGCCTCATCAGCTCGTCGTGCTGGCGGGCGAAAGCGGCAGCGGCAAGTCCACGATTCTGAACGCGTTGCTTGGAAACCAGCCCACCATGGGCGGCAGGATTCTTGTCGACCATGCGGATGTGACAGGTCAGCTTGACCGGCTGCGCAGCTCTGTCTCCGTCGCGTTTCAGGCGTCCTACCTCTTTGACCGCAGCATCGCGGACAACGTGGCCTATGCCAGCGACGCGCCGGACGGACAGCGGATTGAAGACGCTCTGCGCGCCTCCGGGTTGGACGGGCTTGTCCGAGAACGCGGCGCGGATTTCACCGTGGGCAGCAAGGGAAAATTCCTTTCCGGCGGCGAACAGCGCCGCGTGGCGCTTTCGCGCGCCCTTTATAAAAACGCGCCGCTGTACTTACTCGACGAGCCTACGTCCGAGCTTGATCCCGAAACGAGCCGGGTCGTCATCGAGCAGATTCTGCGCCTAAAGCAGTCCGCGACCATCATTGCGGCGTCCCACGACGCGACGCTGATCGAAAAGGCCGATGTTGTCGTGACGCTTTGAGTCGGTTGAGCAGGGCTTCCCTCCATATCGTTTGTAAGCGCATGATTATGTCAACTTGCTGCTCAACTTTCTTAAAATGCAGAACGATGATCCGCCATTTTTCGCCGCTTTCTGCATAGTATGAAGTGGAAGCATCCGAATGTGAAAAGAAAGCGAGGTTCCTCTGTTTATTTTTGACCTCTGCGTGGGAGAATAGAAACAGCGGCGCGAAACGCGCGCGTACTTTTTCCGCGGAGTGTGAAGCAAATGGATACGAACGTCAAACGCGGCGACATTTTCTACGCCGACCTGAGCCCGGTCGTGGGCAGCGAGCAGGGCGGGTGCCGGCCTGTGCTCATCGTGCAGAACGACACCGGCAACAAGCATTCGCCGACAGTCATCGCCGCCGCCATTACCAGCCAGACCGGCAAGGCACGCCTGCCGACGCACATTTCGCTGACCGGCCACGACGTGGGCCTCACGAAGGACTCTGTCATTCTGCTTGAGCAGATCCGAACCATTGATAAGCGCCGCCTGCGTGAGCATACCGGCCATGCGGACCGCAGCGTCATGGAGCAGGTCGATTCCGCTCTTGCCGTCAGCTTCGGGCTTCAGGGCAGCTGAGCCGCCGCATGGAATATGGAAAGCACCTCCTGCATATCGTTTGCAGGAGGTGTTTTTATGCTTTCATATCCGATCACCGGCGTCCGCGAGGGGACGCTTCAGGCCGAGCGGGACGGCCTGTATTGGAACGTCAGCGCCGTATGCAGCAAGGACTGGGACTTTCCCATCCGTCTGATCGCCGAGACGGACGGTGTCCGCACCGTTCTGGGCGTCCCGCAGCCGGGGCCGGACGGCCTCCGGCTGCGGGCAAGGCTCTCCAACCGGAGCTGCCCGTTTTCCGGGCAGACGCGCATCCTGACCGACCAGACGCCGGAGCCGGAACCGGAGTCTGCACCGGCAGAGCCGGAGCTGCTCCCGTTCGAGCCGGAGAAGCCCTTTGAGCGCATTTCGGAGTTTTCCGTCATGAACGTTGCAGAACAGGGCGGAAAACCATACTGGAAAGTCCCCGGCTGACCCAAAAGGCTTCCCTTGTGCCAAAGGGAAGCCTTTGTCTGCCTCGTGTCAAATTGTCCAAAACAGCAGCAAATATTCAATATAAGATGTATATATCAACGAACATGATGAATATAATATTTTTTACTTGCATATTCATACATAATGATGTATATTATAGCAAACAAAGCGCGATGGGCAGCATGGGAGGGGATCTGCATGAAAAAGGTATTTATCGACGGCAGCGCCGGGACAACCGGGCTTCGTATTTTTGACCGTCTGCATGGACGAACGGATATTCAGCTTCTGACGCTCCCGGAATCGGAGCGCAAGCTGGAGTCCAGCCGAAAAAGGCTGCTCAACGAGGCGGACGTCGTGTTTCTGTGCTTGCCGGACGATGCGGCGCGCGAGGCCGCGTCATGGGTCGAAAATCCCGATACCGTCGTGCTCGACACGTCCACCGCGCACCGGACGGCGCCCGGCTGGTGCTACGGCTTCCCGGAGCTTTCTCCCGTGCAGGAGGCAAGACTGCGGCAGGCAAAGCGCATTGCCGTTCCCGGCTGCCACGCCAGCGGCTTTATCGCGCTGGTCTATCCGCTCATTTCCGCCGGACTGCTTGCGCCGGATGTGCTTCTGAGCTGCTATTCGCTGACCGGCTATTCCGGCGGCGGCAAAAAGATGATCGCGGAATACCGCGCGCCGGAGCGAAGTCCTCTCCTGAACGCGCCGCGCCAGTACGCGCTCGGCCAGACGCACAAGCACCTGAAGGAAATGAAGGCCGTCACTGGTCTTGCAAGCGAGCCGGTCTTCTGTCCGGTCGTCGCGGATTTCTACAGCGGTATGCAGGTGACGGTTCCGCTGTTTGCGGGCTGGCTGAAGCCGGGCGCAGGCATGGAGGAGGTAAAAAACGCCTACAAGGCGCTCTATACCGGCCCGGTCGTCTCCTATACGGACGCGGTGGATGAGGGCGGCTTCCTGTCCGCTGCCGCACAGTCCGGTCTGGACAGCATGAAGATCACGGTCGCGGGCAACGAGCAGCGGATCCTCCTGCTGGCCGTCTATGACAATCTCGGCAAGGGCGCGTCCGGCGCGGCAGTCGAGTGTATGAATTTGGTGACCGGCGCGGAAAAAACGCTGGGTCTGGAACTGTAACAGGGAGGAACCACAAATGAAACAGATCTCGGGCGGCGTGTGCGCCGCAACAGGCTTTTCGGCCTCCGGCGTCCACTGCGGCATCCGGAAAAATAAAACAAAGCGCGACCTCGCGCTGATCTATTCCAGCGTCCCGGCCAGCGCAGCCGCCGTCTATACGACCAATCTGGTCAAGGGCGCGCCGCTCGTCGTGACGAAGCAGCATCTGGCCGACGGCAAGGCGCAGGCCATCATCTGCAACAGCGGCAACGCCAACACCTGCAACGCCAACGGCATCGAAATTGCAGAGCAGATGAGCAGTCTTCTGGGACAGGCCCTGCACATCAAGCCGTCCGACGTTGTAGTAGCTTCTACCGGTGTGATCGGCCAGCCGCTCGACATTGCGCCCATCGCAGCCGGGATCCCGGAGCTGGTCAAATGCCTCGGCCCGCACTCTGACGAGGCTGCCGAGGGCATCATGACCACCGATACAAAACGCAAAGAGATCGCCGTCAGCTTCACTGCAGGCGGAAAGGTATGCAAGATCGGCGGCATCTGCAAAGGCTCCGGCATGATCCACCCCAACATGGCGACCATGCTCGTCTTCATCACGACCGACTGCGCCATTTCTCCCGCCATGCTCCAAAAGGCGCTTTCAACGGATATCGCCAACACCTTCAACATGGTCTCCGTTGACGGCGACACGTCTACGAACGACATGGTGACGGTCCTGGCCAACGGCCTTGCGGGCAATGCGGAGATCACCGAAGAGGGCGCGGATTTCACCGCGTTCATGCAGGCGCTCAATACCGTGACCATCTATCTCTGCCGCTGCATCGCGGGCGACGGCGAGGGCGCGACAAAGCTGCTCGAGTGCAAGGTCTCCGGCGCGGAAACGCTGGACATTGCCAAAACCGTCGCCAAGAGCGTCATCTGCTCGTCCCTGACCAAGGCCGCCATGTTCGGAGCCGATGCCAACTGGGGCCGCGTCCTGTGCGCCATCGGCTATTCCGGCGCGCCGGTCGACGTGAACAAAATCGACGTGCAGTTTGTGTCCAAGGCTGGAACCATTCTGGTCTGCGAAAACGGCGCGGGCGTTGACTTCTCCGAGGAGCAGGCCAAGAAAATTCTGCTTGAGCACGAGATCGAAATTCTGATCGACCTCAAATCCGGCAGCGCAGCCTCCACAGCCTGGGGCTGCGATCTGACCTATGACTATGTAAAGATCAACGGCGATTACCGGACGTAACAGGGGGGAGCGGCATGGATATCACAAATGCACAGCGGGCCAGGGTTCTGGTTCACGCGCTGCCGTATATTCAGGATTACAGCGGCAAGATCGTCGTCGTCAAATACGGCGGCAACGCCATGATCTCCGAGCATCTGAAGGATTCCGTCATCCGCGATATCTGCCTGCTGCAGCTGATCGGCGTGAAGGTCGTGCTGGTGCACGGCGGCGGGCCGGAGATCACCGATGTGCTCGGCAAAATGGGCAAGAAAAGCACGTTCGTTGACGGCGTGCGCGTGACGGACGAGGAAGCCGTCGGCGTGGCGCTCATGGTGCTGGCGGGCAAGATCAACAAGACGCTCGTGAATCTGATTGAGCTTAAGGGCGGCAGCGCCATCGGCCTGTCTGGCCTCGACGGGCATATGCTCGAGGCGAAGATCAAAAAGCCGGAGCTTGGCTACGTCGGCGAGATCACGAACGTGAACGTCAAGCCCATTCTGGACGTGCTCGACAAGGGCTATATCCCGGTCGTGTCCACGGTCGGCTATGACGATGCGGGCAATATCTACAACATCAACGCCGATACCGCCGCCGCACGCATTGCGGGCGGACTTGGCGCGGAGAGTCTCATCGCCATGACGGATATCGCCGGGATCCTCAAGGACAAGGACGATCCGTCGACGCTCCTCTCGTCCATCAGGGTCGATGAACTGCCGGAGCTTGTTTCCAGCGGCGTCATTCAGGGCGGCATGATCCCGAAGGCGGAATGCTGCCGCAGCGCCATCGAATGGGGCGTGAACCGCGTGTTCATCATCGACGGCCGCGTTCCGCACGCCATTCTGATCGAAATGCTGACAAATGAAGGCATCGGCACAATGTTCACCAGATAGGAGGAACGAACATGGATACACAAAAGCTTGACCAGACCTATATTGCGAACACCTACGCGCGCTTCCCCGTGACAATTGTAAAGGGCAAGGGTTCGCTCGTCTGGGACGATACGGGCAAGGAATATATCGACCTGTCGACCGGCATTGCCGTTGATATCTTCGGCGTGGCGGACGAGGAATGGATGGCCGCCGTCACCAAGCAGCTCGGCACGCTCCAGCATATTTCGAATCTCTATTATACGGAGCCATGCGTAAAGCTTGCGCAGATGCTCTGCGAAAAGACCGGCATGAAGAAGGTCTTCTTCGGCAATTCCGGCGCGGAGGCGAACGAGTGCGCCATCAAGGCCGCCCGGAAGTGGTCGGAGGAGAAAAAGGGCAAGGACTATTCCACTATCATCACCCTGAAAAACAGCTTCCATGGCCGCACGATCACTACCCTGGCCGCGACCGGTCAGGACGTGTTCCACCACGATTTTACCCCCCTGACCGAGGGCTTCGTCTATGCCGAGCCGAACGATCTGGCTGACCTTGAGCAGCTGATCAAGGCCAACAAATGCGCCGCCGTTATGATGGAGGTCGTGCAGGGCGAGGGCGGCGTCATGCCGCTGGACGAGGCGTATGTCAAGGGCGCGGCGAAGCTGTGCGAACAATATGATCTGCTTCTCATCTGCGACGAGGTGCAGGTCGGCAATGGCCGCAGCGGAAAGCTGTACGGCTATATGCACTACGGCGTGCAGCCCGATATCGTCTCCACGGCCAAGGGCCTTGCGGGCGGCCTGCCGCTCGGCGCGACGCTGCTGGGCGAAAAGGTGCAGGATGTGCTTTCCGCCGGAACGCACGGCTCGACCTTCGGCGGCAACCCCGTCTGCTGCGCAGGCGCAATCAACGTCCTGAGCCGTCTGGACGAGAAGATGCTTGAAGGCGTAGAAGAACGCTCTGCGTATATCAAACAGGAATTGGCCGGCGCGAAGGGCGTGCTCGGTGTGTCCGGCCTCGGCCTGATGCTCGGCATCCAGACGGAGAAAAACGCGTCCGACATCATCGCCGCCTGCCGCGAAAAGGGCGTGCTGGTCATCAAGGCCAAGGACAAGCTCCGCCTCCTGCCCGCCCTCAATATCCCGATGGAGCAGCTGCAAAAAGCAGTCGCCGTCATCAAGGCGTGCTGCGCGGAATAAGGCTTCTCTGAAAAGGGAGCTGGCGCGAAGCGCCTGAGGGGCAGCAGCAGGAAGCTGTGAGAAGCGAAAGTCTTCCGGCAAATTCGTATGCACTTCCATACTTCAGCGTAGGGGTCGATGCCCATCTTCGGCGCTAAGAGCCGCGCAAAGCGCGGTTGCGCCTCGAAACTAGCCTGCGGGCATCGCATCGGACCGGCAGAGTGCACTGTTTTTACGGAAATCTTCGACAAATCCGCAGCTTCCCAGTGGGCCGACAGAGTCGTCGGCCCCTACAACGGCACTCGCTCTTCCCTGTAGGGGCGGACGACTCTGTCCGCCCGCAGAATATATCGATTTTACGGAAATATCCGGAAAATTCGCAACTTCCCAACGGGCCGATGTGTACCGGCAAGCGGCAGACCCACATCCGTAACGCTCCTTCGTCGCGAACGGCTGTGACCGGCATCGGCCCCTACAGGCAAACGGGAAAATACGGTGCGAATTTGCCGAAAGCTTTGTACTGTACATCGTATCAGAAAAACACCGTCCACGGGAACCTGGCCGGGGGCTGTGCCTCAAAAGCCGCTTCGCCTTTCCCGTCCGGGAAGGACAGCCGGTACGACCAGAGCGCGCAGGTGCAGCGGCCACAGCGGCTGCCGTATTTTCCGTCGCCCAGCAGCGGCAGGCCGCGCGAGGCAAACTGGACGCGGATCTGGTGCGTGCGCCCCGTTTCGAGCCGGATGCGCGCAAGGCTCAGCCCGTCCTGTTCGGCAAGGATTTCATAGTGCAGCCGCGCCTGCTTCACGCCGCCGCGCTGCCGCCTGACCACGTAGGTCTTGTTTTTCGCCCGGTCGTGGAACAGCAGATCTTCCAGTGTCCCGGCCCTCTCTGCCGGACAGCCGGTCAGGACGGCCAGATATGTCTTCTGCATCTGTCCCTGTCCCATCGCCTGCGTCAGCCGTGCGGCCTCCTGCGCCGTCTTTGCGTAGACCATCACGCCGCCGACCGTCTGGTCGAGCCGGTGGACGGGGAATATGCCGCAGCCCAGCTGCGCGGAAAGCAACTGGGGCATGGCTTCCTGCTGCGTGCCCTGCGCGGCTGTGCCGGCGGGCTTGACGCAGACGAGATAGCGCGCGGTTTCCTTCAGAATTTCAATCATATGCTTCGCCTCTCTTTTGGGGCTATTCTACCAGAAAAATACGCACTGCGCAACGGCTTGCAATCCGCGGAAACTCCCGGTATAATACACACGAATATAAGAAACGGAGCAAATATCATGACAACAGAGCAATACCGGAAGCGGTCAGGCTTTTCGATCTTCCTGTCCTTCTTCAAGCCCCACCGGGGGCTGTTTTTTCTCGACATGGCCTGCGCGCTGGTCGTGTCGATGATCGATCTGGCGTACCCCATTATCTCGCGCTACGCCATGCGCACGCTGCTGCCGCAGAGCGCGTACCGCACGTTCTTTACGATCATGCTGATCGTGCTGGCGGCCTATGCGCTGCGGTCGGTGCTGTATTTCATCATCACCTACTGGGGCCACACATTTGGCATCCGCGTGGAGGCCGATATCCGCGCGGCCCTGTTCGGTCATATGCAGGAGCTGGGGTTTGAGTTCTTCGACCGCAACCGCACCGGTCAGCTGATGAGCCGCATGACGACCGACCTCTTTGAGATCACCGAGCTTGCCCACCACGGGCCGGAGGATCTGTTCATCTCGCTTGTGACCATCGTCGGCGCGCTGACCGTCATGGCGACGATCGAATGGCGGCTGGCGCTGGTCGTGGCGGTCATGATCCCGGTGTTTATCGCGATCATCGTCTCGCGCCGCAAGGCGATGCGCGAGGCCTCCCGCCGCGTGAAGAAAAAGACCGGCGCGATCAACGCCGACATCGAATCTGCCCTCTCCGGCATCCGCACGGCCAAGGCATTCGCCAACGAGCACGTCGAGGAAGAAAAATTCGACCGCTCGAACGACATTTACAAGACCTCCAAGAAGATGTTCCACCGGGAAATGGGCATTTTCATGGCCGTGATGGAGTTTTTCACAAGCTCCCTGTCCGTGGCCGTCGTGACTGTGGGCGGCCTGCTCATTATGAAGGGGCAGATGGATACGGTCGATCTTCTGACGTTCACGCTCTATATCGCGTCCTTTGTCAACCCCATCCGGAAGCTTGCGAACTTTACGGAGCTGTTTTCCAACGGCACGGCGGGCTTTGAGCGCTTTCTGGAGATCATGCGCACCGCGCCGGAGCTGCACGACGCGCCGGACGCGCTTGAGCTGACGCACGTGCGCGGCGAAATTGGAGTCGAGAACGTGAGCTTTTCCTATGAGGACGACCCGGAGGTCCTGCATGACGTGTCCCTGCACGTCCCGGCGGGCAAGACCGTCGCCATCGTCGGTCCCTCCGGCGGCGGCAAGAGCACGCTCTGCCAGCTCATTCCACGCTTTTACGATGTGACCGGCGGCTCGATCACCGTCGACGGCCATGACGTGCGCAGCGTCACGCAGGAGTCCCTGCGCCGCTCCATCGGCATCGTGCAGCAGGACGTGTTTCTGTTCGCCGATTCCATTCTGGAAAACATCCGCTACGGTAAGCCCGGCGCGACGATGGAGGAGATCGTGGAGGCGGCGAAGCGCGCGGAAATATACGATGATATCATGGCCATGCCCGACGGATTCGACACCTACGTCGGCGAACGCGGCACGCTCCTGTCCGGCGGACAGAAGCAGCGCATCTCCATCGCGCGCATTTTCCTCAAAAATCCGCCCATCCTCATCCTTGACGAGGCGACGAGCGCCCTTGACACGCTGACCGAGGCGAAGATCCAGCACGCGTTTGACGAGCTGGCAAAGAACCGCACCACGCTCATCATCGCACACCGCCTGTCCACCATCCGCGCCGCAGGCGAGATCGTCGTCATTGCCGACGGCCGCATCGCCGAACGCGGCACGAACGAGGAGCTTCTCAAAAAAGACGGCATCTACGCCAGCCTCTGCCGCACGCAAAACCTGCTGGCATAAAACTTCATGCGTGAGCACTGCACCACGAAAATGCGCAAATGCCGGTGCATGAAGTTTTTGTGCATCATTTCCGGTTGCCCCGCAGGGACGAGAAAATGGCACATTTCTATAGCAAAAGCGCCCAGCCGCTTGCAGCGGCTGGGCTGTCTGTTTACTGCTCCATCAGGCCCACGCAGTCGTAATACGGTCTGGAGGCGATGAGGGCTTTGTTTTCCTTGAAGACATTGTGCATGAGCGTAATGACGGCATAATCGCACTGCGCCATGGCTTCGGCAAGGGAATAATTGTGGTATCCCGCCACGTCGCCCTGAATGTACGGCTCGCAGGCAAGGACTTCGTATCCACGCGCTTTGAGGATGTTCGCAAACAGGACGGACGGGCTTTCGCGCGTATCGTCAATGTTGGCCTTGAAGCTCATGCCGAGCACGGCGATCTTTGCGCCGGGCTTCACGTCGCGTGCGATGCGGTCCGCCGTCCAGACGGGCTTGCCGTCGTTGACAAGACGGGCCTCGTAGATGAGCGGCGTGATATCCTCGAACTTTTCATGGATGAACCACGGGTCGACCGCGATGCAGTGTCCGCCGACGCCGACGCCGGGGGTATGCACGTTCACTCTGGGGTGGCAGTTGGCAAGCTCGATGAGCTTGAACACGTCGATGCCGAGCCGGTCGCAGACCTTGCTGAGCTCGTTGGCATAGGCGATGTTGATGTCGCGGAACGTGTTTTCCGTCAGCTTGCACATCTCGGCGGTCAGATCGTCCGTCAGGCGGATCGTGCCGCCGGTGACGACCTTTTCATAGATTTCCTTGGCGAATTGCGCCGATTCCGGGCGGTTCGAGCCGATGATGCGATCGTTTTCGCGCAGTTCAATGAGCATCCGGCCGGGGATGATGCGCTCCGGGCAGTGCGCCGTCATGAACTGCTCCGGCGCAAGGCCGGACGTTTCCGAGACGATCTTCTCCACCATGCGCGTGGAATAGGGAGGCGAGGTGGATTCGAGCACGCAGAGGTTCCCCGCGCGCAGAACAGAGCCGACCTCCCTTGCGGCGGATTCAACAAAGCGCATGTCGGACACGCGCTTGTGCTCCTCCGTCTCGCGGTAGGGCGTCTGGACGCAGATGATAAAGACGTCAGCCGGCTCCGGCTTTGTCGTAAAGTGCAGGCGGCCGGTTGCCATGGCCTTCGTCATGGCGTCCTGTAAGCCGGGTTCTACAATATGGATATGGCCCGCGTTCAGCGTGTCCACGACGGTATCCTTTACGTCGAAGCCGCAGACCTCATAGCCCGCCAGCGTAAACGTGATAGCGGTGGGGAGGCCGATATAGCCGCAGCCCATGATCTCGATTTTTTTCATGCTTTTTCGCTCCTTTGTATGCAAACATACAAGGATACTATATCCTATTTTTTACGCTTTTGCAAGCAGAGTCTGCACCATATCCGTCTTTTCCCACGGCAGATCCAGTTCCGCGCGGCCAAAGTGGCCGTAACCGGCGGTCTGACGGTAGATCGGGCGGCGCAGATCGAGCGTCTTGATGATGGCCGCCGGGCGCAGGTCGAAGCATTCGCGCACAAGCTGGGCCAGCTTATCATCCGCGATCTTGCCGGTTCCATATGTCTCAACGAGCACGGAAACGGGGTGCGCCACGCCGATGGCGTAGGCCAGCTGCAGCTGGCAGGCGTCGGCCAGACCGGCCGCGACCAGATTTTTTGCGATGTAGCGCGCCATGTATGCGCCGCTGCGGTCAACCTTCGTGGGGTCCTTGCCGGAGAACGCGCCGCCGCCGTGGGCCGCGTAGCCGCCGTAGGTGTCGACGATGATCTTGCGGCCCGTGAGGCCCGAATCACCCGCAGGCCCGCCGATGACGAAGCGGCCCGTCGGGTTCACGTAGTATTTTGTGTTCTCGTCCAGCAGGCGCGACGGCAGGTTCGGCTCGATGACCGTCTCAATAACGGCCTTACGCAGATCGTCGATGGCGATGGAGTCTGCGTGCTGGGTCGAGACGACGACGGTGTCGATGCGGGCGGGCAGTCCGTCGGGGCCGTATTCCACGGAAACCTGGCTCTTGCCGTCCGGGCGGAGCCAGGGCAGAAGACCGGATTCGCGCGCGTGCGTCAGCGCCTTGGTGAGATTGTGCGCGTAGGCAATGGGAGCGGGCATGAGTTCCTTCGTCTGCGTGCAGGCGAAGCCGAACATCATGCCCTGATCGCCTGCGCCGGTCGTACCGTCGTCATACGCGTTGTCAACGCCCATGGCGATATCCGGGGACTGCCGCCCCATGGCGACCATGACATTGCAGCTGTGGCCGTCGAAGCCCATCTCGGGGCGGTCATAGCCCGCGTCGCAGATGGCCTTGCGGGCGATCTGGGCGATATCGATGCGGGCGGACGTGGTGATCTCGCCCATGACGAGAACCATGCCGGTCGTCGCCGCCGTCTCGCAGGCGACGCGGCCCATGGGGTCCTGCTCGAGCACCGCGTCGAGCACGCTGTCGGAGACAAGGTCGCACAGCTTGTCGGGATGGCCCTGTGTAACGGACTCTGAAGTAAAGATTTTTCTGTTGTTCATATCTGATTCCTTTCCGGGCATAAAAAAGCGCCCTGCCCGAGGGGCAGAACGATATACGGTTCTCTCCCTCATCTTTCGATTCCTTCGCCGGATTTGGCACCTTGCATCCGCAGGTTGCCGGGTTTCATTGGGCCGTTCCCTCCACCACTCTTGATAAGGCTGTTCAGTTGTACCCTGATTATACAAAACCCGCCGGAAAAGTCAAGAGAAAAGTTTTGATTTCGGCAAAATTCCCGGTTTATCTCAGCGGGAACCCGCCCATACTCCATGCAGAACAGAATGTTTACATTTGCAGGGTAGATTTTTCCGCCCGGAGACGGTATGATGAAACCTGAACATCAGGAGGGTGAACACTATGAAGGATCTTCGCAGACGGTTTGAACGCTTCTGCCTTAAAAACCGGGGCAAGGGCATTCCGAATCTCATGCTCGTCATTGCCATTGGAAATCTGGCGGTCTTTGCGCTCTCGTACATCGACCCCAGCAATATCGTCTACAGCTATCTCTGCTTCAGCCGCTCCGCCATTCTGCGCGGACAGGTCTGGCGGCTGTTTTCGTACATCTTTACGTACCTGAACGACGTGCGGGGCGCGGGACTGCTGTTGGCGGCGGTGTCGCTGTTCTGCTATTATCAGTTCGGAAAGATCCTGGAGAGCTACTGGGGCACGTTCCGCTTCAATCTCTATTATCTGACCGGACTTGTACTGACCGATCTGGCCGCAATGCTGCTCGGCGCCGGAGCGGACGCGACCGCGCTGAACCTCAGCCTGTTTCTCGCCGTCGCGACCATCGCGCCGGAGGCGAAGGTGCTGCTGTTCTTCTTCATCCCCATCAAGATGAAATACATGGCGTGGGTCTATCTCGGCTTCACGGTGCTGAACGTGTTCTCGTCCTTGCAGCTGGCCTCGTTCCTCTCGTTCTACTGGCTGCTGCCCGTCGTGCCGCTTTTGAACTACTTCCTCTTCTTCGGCAGCGACGTCAAAAACATCCTGCCCGACGCACTGCGCTACCGGCAGCGGAAGAATTACCGCACGACCACGACAAATGCCCGCCCGAACCCCAATTGGGCAGGCTCCTACCGCTCCAAATCCGGCGAGAAGCCCTACCGGCATAAATGCACGGTCTGCGGCCGGACGGATACGGACTATCCGAACCTCGAATTCCGCTACTGCTCGAAGTGCAACGGCTATTACTGCTACTGCATCGATCACATCAACAATCATGTCCACATCACCACGCCCCCGGAAGGCGCGGGAAAAGAAAAATAAAACGGAGGACTGTCATGAACGAAGTATTGCACTGCCTGCTGACCCGCAGAAGCGTCAAGAAGTATCTTTCGCAGCCGGTCGAGAAGGAAAAGCTGGACGCCGTTCTGGAGGCCGGAACGTATGCCGCCTGCGGCATGGGCCGTCAGGCCGGGAAGATCGTCGTGCTGCAAAACCCGGATGATATCGCGCAGCTGGAAAAGATGAACGCCACGATTCTCGGAAACCCGGACGCGCACCCGTTCTACGGCGCGCCGGTCGTGTGCGTCGTGTTCGCGGACACGAATGTGAATACATGGGTCGAGGACGGCAGCCTTGTCATCGGCAATATGATGGCCGCCGCGCACAGCCTCGGCCTCGGCAGCTGCTGGATCCACCGGGCACGGCAGGAGTTTGAAAGCGCGGAGGGCAAGGCGCTGATGAAAAAATGGGGCGTGAGCGAGAATTACGCCGGCATCGGCCACTGCATCCTCGGCTACGCCGCGCAGGAGCCCGCCCCCGCAAAGCCCAGAAAGGCCGATTTCATTGTCCGCGTTGATAGTAACCGATGATCCAATCGCCTGCGGTTACCAGCGGATCTTTTACCGCAGCTGTGCAGTTTGAAAAGCTTGAAATACACAAAGTATTCCTGCGCTTTCAAACTTTCATCTGCGGCAAAATCTCTCGCTGGTAACTCTTGTCGATTAAATCATCGGTTACTAAACCCCTTGCAAAATCGAAAAAACAGGCTTATACTGAAGAAAAAACAGGAGGGCACTGATATGAAATCCATCAAAAGCATCCTGAAGATCGCGGGCGCGGTCATGGCCGTGATCGGCACCGTGCTTGTCGTCGTCGGCTTCCTCGACGAGATCTGCGCAGGCGTCAAAAAGCTTGCCGCCTGCCGCGCACGCCGCGAGGAAATGAAGGATTACGCAGACTGACAGATCGAGCGAACGCCCCGAAGCTGCCGCTTCGGGGCGTTTCAGCGTGTCGAAAAAGTCTTTTCGCCCCGCTGAGGCAGTTTTTCGAACTTTAAAAAAGTTCGAAAAATAGGTTGATTGAACGCGAAGGGGGCTCTTTGCCCCCTTCACGCTTCCCCTGCTGCTCTGTCGTCCAACTGCTTTTCATGGTTTTTTGACAGTCTCGAACGCCCCGAAGCAGCCGCTTCGGGGCGTTTTCTATGTGCCAAAGTTCCGGGGTTGCCCGGTCACAGCAGAAACAGCGCTTCGCGCACGACCTCGCCGACTGTGGGGTGGGGGAAGACGATCTTGTCCAGATGCTGCACGGGGAGCTTGGAATGCACCATCATGGCCGCGCCGTAGATGATCTCCGAGACATAGGAGCCGACCATATGGACGCCCACGACGCAGCGGTTTTTCCGGTCATAGAGCAGCTTGCAGAAGCCGGTTCCCTTCGGATTTTCTGCAAGATACCGGCCCGAGAGCGCCATCGGCGCCTTGACCACCTGCACGTCCAGTCCCTTTTCCCTTGCGCTCTGCTCTGTTTCGCCGACGCAGGCGACCTCCGGCGTGGTGTAGATCACGGAGGGGATGATGGAATAGTCGATCGCGTCCTTTTTGCCGAGCATATCGTTGACCGCGACCTCTGCCTCGCGATAGGCCGTGTGGGCCAGCATCAGCTTGCCATTGCAGTCGCCGACGGCCCAGACGCCGGGGACGTTCGTGCGCATCTGCCGGTCTGTCACGACTGCGCCGCGTTCGAGCGCAATGCCGAGCGCCTCCACATTCAGCCCCGTCACATCCGCCCGCCGTCCCGCCGACAGCAGCACGCGCCCGCAGGCGATCTCGTGCCGCCCGGAAGCGTCGGAATACACGACGCTCCGGTCTGTGACAGCCTCGACTCTGGCGTTCAGGCAGAAGTCCATGCCCTGCTTTTTGTACGTCCGCATCAGCAGCTCGCAGATCTCCGGGTCGGTGCTGCCCGCGATTTTGGGCAGCATCTCAATGACCGTCACCTTCGTGCCGATGGACGCGAAATAGCACGCCATTTCCAGCCCGATCACGCCGCCGCCGATGCAGACGAGCGATTCCGGCTGCTCCGAAAGGGAAAGCAGCTCGCGGTTTGTCATGACGAAGCCGGAAGCAAGTCCTTCCCGCACACCGGGGATCGGCGGGATCACGGCGCGGGAGCCGGACGCCAGCACGAGCCGCGGCGCGGACAGTGTCTCGCCGCCTGCAGCGACCTCAAAGCGCTCCCCCGTTTTGCCGAGGATCCGGCCCTCGGCGGCGAAAACCGTCACGCCATGCGCCTTCATTGCCGCGCCCACACCCCGGACGAGCGTTCTGACCACGCCGTCCTTCCGCGCAACGACCTGCGCGTGGTCGATGGAGACGTTCTGCGCCGTCACGCCGTATTCCGCGCCGTGCAGCGCCGCCTGATACTGCTTGGCGCAGTAAAGAAGGCTCTTTGTCGGGATGCAGCCCTCGTTCAGACAGGTGCCGCCCAGCGCGCGCTTTTCGATCAGCGCTGTCCGCAGCCCCGCCTTTCCCGCGCGTTCCGCGCAGAGATACCCGCCCGGCCCGCCGCCGATCACGATCAGATCAAATTCCTGCATTTTAAATTCCTCCTGCCGCGTTTTTTCTCAGTTTAGCATACCCGGCAGCAGATTGGAAATGCTTATTTGTGATGTATATATTCCGATTATGTTGCTTTGCGTTGCTTTTATTGTAAAATCGGGTATGTGACGCCGCACACAGTGATGGACGCAAGCTCGTCCAGAGCGATCAGCTGGGAGAACAGCCAGGTCTCCTTGCAGTGATCTGAGTCGTACATCCAGCTTGCTGAATGACTCATGGAACCGTAGGTTCCGTAGGCACTGTCCGCGTAGTTGTTTTCCTTGCTGGCAAGATTGAAGCGCGTCCCGTCCTTCAATGTAACAGTCACAGAATTGCTGCTCTGCGAGGAATCAATACCGTCAAGCCGGAAGGAGATCGGCGTGATTGTCGCGGTCTTCCAGGATGGATCGCCGTCCAGCTCGATCACCAGCTCCTGTTCCAGCTGCTCCGGTACCGGGAGCTCAAACAGGTCTGCGCTCTGGTCGTGATACGACGCCCGGAACAGCAGCCGGTCGCCCGGCTCGAATTCGCCGCCGACGTTCGTCACGACCGCATACGCCGTGCTTCCATCTACCTGAATAATTTCCATTTTGACGCCGCCATTTTTCCATTCCAGACGGTGATCCGTGCCGAAGCCGGTATTGTTGCGCACACCAACCCGCAGCATCCGCTCAAGTTCCTGCTGATAGCCGTCAGCCTCCGGCAGCGCGGCAAGCTGCGCCGCGGCTTCATCGTTCCGCGCGTCGACGCGCAGGATTGCGAGAACAGAATCCTTTGAGGCCAGCATGGATTCAAGCGTGAATACGAAATTCTCCGTCGTGGCCGATACGCCCGTATCCGCCAAATCGGCAGTGTCGGGCACCTGCATCGTGCCCTCGGCGATCATGGCCTGCTCGTCCTCGGTGTACGTCGGCTGTGCGATATCCGTAGTCGTATTTTCGTCGTAGCTGGTGACGTGCTCCTTGACAAGCGCGGCCTTTTCGCCGAACAGCTGGTCGAACCAGCCGAAGGAGTGCGCCGCGAACGCACTGCCGCATAAAAGCGCCGCGATTGCCGCCGCGATCAGCACCGTCCGGACAGGCCGGGCGGGCTTCCGCTTCGTTTCTTTGATTTTTCCCATCGTCTTGCTCAAAATCCGCGCACCCTCGCCGTCCTGCATCGGGGGCAGCGGAATCTCCTGCTTCGGCGCATAGCGCATGAGCTCATCCCACGTCGTTTTCACAAAACAGACCTCCTTTTTCCAAAGCTCCGCGCAGCGTCCGCCGTCCGCGCATCAGGCGCGAACGCACGGTCGATGCGTTCAACTGTAAGTCCTCCGCGATCTGCGCGGCTGTCTGCGACAGATCGTAAAACCGGTAAAAGATCTCCCGATCCTCGTCCGGCAGCGCGCGCATGGCCTGCGTAATGGCTGCGCAGCGCTCCTGTTCCACCATCTGCTCCCAGAGCCGGTCGAGCGTGATGAGCGTATCGTCCTCCAGCGGAAGATAGACGTTCTGCTTTCGCATGGCCTCCGCCGTCCGGTTCCGCGCCACCGCGCCGAGCCATGGCCGCAGCTGCCCGCGCTCGATGCGCGCCGCGCCGTTCCAGAGCGCGAAAAACACGTCTGAGGCAATTTCCTCATGGTCCTCCGGCGTCAGAACGCCGCGGCTGCGGTTGCGGATGATGGCCAGAACGTATGCGCCGTACTGTGCGACCGCCTGCTCCAGCGCACCTGCGCGCTGCTTTTGCAGCTGCCGCAGCAGCTCCTTTTCGTCCAAGCCGCATTCCTCCTTTTGTAACCGCTGATCGGTTACTTGCATTGTGTTCAGCATACTGACGTCTATCATGTCGGGTGTTTGGCCAATTTTGTTGCAGCCGCACGGAAATTTTCCCTGTTTCCCCAGAGTTCTTGCTTTTTCTGCCTGCGGCTGGTATGATAAAGCTATGAAGAAAAGAGTTGCTTACTATGTCAGCCGGAAGAATCCGCTTATCTGGCTGGCTGCGCTGGTCATGCTGGCCTCGGCAGCGCTTCGCATCGCAAATGTCTGCGGGAAAGGCGCAGACGCAAAGACGGTGTGGTTTTTAGTCGTGCTGCCGGTCGTGGGCTGTGTGTTCTATGTGCTGAATATCCTGTGCAATGGCAGCGACCGGTTCTACCGCTCCTCCGTGCCCGTCATTCTGCTTGCGATCTATTACGGCATCAAGATCACGCTCGTCTCACCGTATCTGTGGCTGACGTTCATGTTCTGGATTGCCTATCTCGCCATCGCCGCGTTTTACGCCGTGACCGTCTCCGGCCACATCAAAAGCACGATCCCGCTGCTTCTGCTGCTGATCGCTGCGCTCGGCATTCTGGCCGGGATGCACGAGAAGGAATTCACGCGGGAAAACTGGCCGCAGCTGCGGCAGATTTTGCCTGATATGCTGTTCCTGCTTGCCGGGATTCTGACGCTGCTCGGCGCGAAGGTCTATCTCGACGGCGCGTACCACCCCACCTGGGGTGACCGGCCCGACGGCCGCAGGCTGCGCACGCTCGACCCGATGGCGGTGGTCGCCAATTATATCATGCCGACGCGCATCGGATCGTCCAATTTCATCCGCGAGTCCGTTGACATCGGCCCGATGGAGCGCTATATCCGCGAAAAGCGCAAGCAGGGCTATACGAATCTCGGCGTGACGCACGTATTTCTGGCCGCCTATGTCCAGTGCGTGGCGAAATATCCGGCGCTCAACCGCTTCCTGTCCGGGCAGCAGGTCTATTCGCGCGACGACGATATCCAGTTCTGCATGGTCGTCAAGACCTCGATGGATACCTCCGCACCGGAGTCGATCACGAAGCTTCATCTGAAGCCGACCGACACCATCGACGATATCTACGAAAAGCTCAACAAGGGCATCGCCGCCATTCAGGGGCAGGCCATCGGCGGCAGTGACTTTGACAAAACCGCGAAATTCCTGTCGTTTATCCCCGGCGTGCTGTTCAAATTTGTGGTCTGGCTGCTCAGGACGATTGATTACTTCGGCTTCCTGCCGAAGTTCCTGCTGGAGGTCAGCCCGTTCCACGCCTCGATCTTCTTTACGTCCATGGGATCGCTCGGCATCCCGCCCATCGTGCACCATCTGTACGACTTCGGCAATATGCCCGTCTTCGTCTCCTTCGGCTGTAAGTACCACAAGAACGAGGTGCTCGACGACGGCACGGTCGTGCGCCGCAAGTACATCGACTACACCGTCAACACCGATGAGCGCATCTGCGACGGCTTCTATTACGCCACCACGCTCAAGCACCTCAAGCGCCTGCTGTCCCACCCCGAACAGCTCGACAAGCCCGCCCCCGTCGTCAACCACGACATTGAGTGATCCCCTTTCTATGCAGAACCCGCCCCGGGCAGCTGCCCGGGGCGGGTCTTTACCCAGAGGCCAAACCGTTCTTGCGGAAGGAGCCTTGGTTATTTTTATGATACCAGACACTTTTGATTTGTCAAGCGTACCGATGAAGCGCAGGCCGTTACACCCGCCCATGTCCAGCCGGACAGGGGAGGGTGTGGTCGATTACTTTTTCAGCTTGTTGTCCACAACGTCCTTGAGGACGGCGGTGAAGGCATCAAGCGTCATGGCGCCGAGGTCGCCGTCTGCGCGGTTGCGCGGGGAGACGGTACCGGCTTCGATATCGCGGTCGCCGACGACGAGCATATAAGGGATCTTCTCCATCTGCGCGTCGCGGATCTTCTTGCCGATCTTCTCGCTGCGGGTGTCGACCGTCACGCGGTAGCCCTGCGCGGTGAGCTTTGCGGCCTGCTCCTTGCAGTAGTCAACGGCGCGGTCCGTGACCGGCAGGAAGCGGACCTGCTCCGGCGCCATCCACGTGGGCAGCGCACCGGCATACGTCTCGATCAGGTAGGCCAGCGTGCGCTCGTAGCAGCCGAGGCTCGTTCTGTGGATGATATACGGCAGCTTCTTCTCGCCGTTTTCATCCGTGTAGTACATGCCGAAGCGCTCAGCCAGCAGCATGTCGATCTGGATGGTGACGAGGGTGTCCTCCTTGCCGTAGACGTTCTTGTACTGGATATCGAGCTTCGGGCCGTAGAACGCGGCTTCGTCGATGCCGATATCGTACTTGACGTCGAGATCGTCGAGGATCTTTGCCATGACGCTCTGCGCGTGATCCCACTGCTCCTTGGTGCCCTCGTACTTGTTCTTGGGGTTCGCGGGATCCCACTGGGAGAAGCGGAACGTGCACTTATCAAGCAGGCCGACTGTACTGAGGCAATACTTGGCAAGATCGAGGCAGTCACGGAACTCATCCTCCAGCTGATCCGGGCGGAGCACCAGATGGCCCTCGGAGATCGTAAACTGACGCACACGGATGAGGCCGTGCATTTCGCCGGAGTCCTCGTTGCGGAACAGCGTGGACGTTTCGCCGAGGCGCATCGGCAGATCGCGGTAGCTGCGGCCGCGGTTCAGATAGACCTGATACTGGAACGGGCAGGTCATCGGGCGCAGGGCGAAGCACTCCTTCGTCTCATCCTGCGGGTCGCCGAGGACAAACATACCGTCGAGATAGTGATCCCAGTGGCCGGAGATCTTGTAAAGCTCACGCTTGGCCATGAGCGGCGTCTTGGTCAGCAGGTATCCGTGCGCCTGCTCGACATCCTCGACCCAGCGCTGCAGCAGCTGAATGACGCGCGCACCCTTCGGCAGCAGAATGGGAAGGCCCTGGCCGATGCAGTCGACCGTCGTGAAGTATTCCAGCTCGCGGCCCAGCTTGTTATGGTCGCGCTTGAGGGCTTCTGCCTGCTCGGCCAGATACTGGTCAAGCTCTTCCTTCTTCGGGAATGCGACGGCGTAGATTCTCTGCAGCATCTTGCGCTTGGAGTCGCCGCGCCAGTATGCGCCGCAGCACTGCGTGAGCTTAATGGCGTTGCCCTTGATGCGGCCGGTGGAGTCCAGATGCGGGCCTGCGCAGAGGTCGGTGAACTCGCCCTGCGTGTAGAACGAGATGTGCGCATCTTCGGGCAGGTCGTTGATCAGCTCGACCTTATACGGCTCGTCCTTTTCCTGCATATATTTGATGGCTTCCTCGCGCGGCAGCTCGAAGCGCTCGAGCTTCAGCTTTTCCTTGCAGATCTTGCGCATCTCGGCCTCGATGGCGTCGAGATTTTCCTGCGTGAAGTTGAACGGAGCGTCGAAGTCATAGTAGAAGCCGTTGTCGATAGACGGGCCGATGGCCAGCTTGACCTCCGGCCACAGGCGCTTGACGGCCTGCGCCATGACGTGGGAACAGGTGTGCCAGTACGTTTTGCGGTACTGCGGGTTTTCAAACGAGAATTCATTGTTTTCGGACATGGTTTTCTGCCTCCTAAATTGATTTGGGGCAAAACAAAAACGCCTTACCCCTGTCGTTTCAGGGGTGAGGCGCTGTACGCTCCACGGTTCCACCCTGCTTACGGACGAAAAAACATCCGTCGCTTTGTGTCTCTGTAACGGGAGAACCCGGCGGCGCATTTCCGCGCCGCGGCTCAGAAGCGGTATCCGGGCGGGCCGCGCAAAGGCTCTTGCAGCATACGAGCCTCTCTCTGTGATGCGCTGCCGGTGCCGGGACGTGTCTTCGTCTCAGCCTTTTCTGGATGCTACAATAGCACGTTTCCGGGGTTCTGTCAATCCCCCGCGGACACGGAAATGCGTTGCAAACCGGCTTTTTTTCTGGTATCATAGCCTCAGAATCAGACAGGGAGGCCGACTATGGACCTTTGTAATATCAACGAGATCAAGGCGCTGCTCGCGCGGCACGGATTCCATTTTTCCAAGGCCAAGGGGCAGAATTTCCTGACGCAGAGCTGGGTGCCGCAGAACATCGTGCTGGAATCCGGCGTGGACGAGACGTGCGGCGTGCTGGAGGTCGGCCCCGGCATCGGGCCGCTGACGCAGCAGCTGTGCCGGTACGCGAAAAAGGTCGTCGCGGTCGAGGTCGACCGGACGCTCCAGCCCGTGCTGGCCGAGACGATGGCGGGCAACGAAAATCTGGAAATTATCTTCGGTGACATTCTGAAAACGGACATTTCCGCGCTGGTACAGGAGGAATTCGCGGGCCTGCGCCCAATGGCCTGCGCGAATCTGCCGTATTATATCACGACGCCCGTGCTGGCAGCGCTTCTGGAGAGCCGTGCGTTCGAGGCCGTGACTGTCATGGTGCAGAAGGAGGTCGCGCAGCGCATCTGCTCGCCCGCAGGCAAGGGCGATTACGGCGCGTTCAGCGTCTTCTGCCAGTATTACGCCGAGCCGGAGCTGCTGTTCGACGTACCGGCAAGCTGCTTCATTCCGCAGCCGAAGGTCACGAGCGCGGTTTTAAAGCTCACCATGCGGAAAGAGCCGGTCTGCGAGATCAAAAGCGAGACCATGTTCTTCAAGGTCGTTCGCGCAGCGTTCGCCCAGCGCAGGAAGACGCTTCTGAACGCGCTTTCATCCGGGCTTTCGCAGTTTGACAAGCCCGCGCTTGCCGCCGTGATCGAAGATTGCGGCTTTGCGCCCACGGTGCGTGGGGAGACGCTGGATATTCCGGGCTTCGCCGCGATCGCGAACGCGCTGACGGAGCTGTAATGTATTTCGTCTATATGCTCCGCTGCCGGGGCGGGAGTCTGTATACCGGCATTGCCGCCGACATGGAAAAGCGCCTGCGGCAGCACGTGTCCGGCGGCGCGGCCTGCGCAAAATACACGCGTGCCCACCCGCCCGAAGCCCTCGCCGCACTCTATCAGGCGGAGGATCACGCAGCCGCCGCACGGCTGGAAGCGTTCCTCAAGATGCTCCCGCCCGCAAAAAAGCGGATGCTGGCCGCAGGAGAAGCAGCGCCGGAGGCGCTGTTCGCGGAAAGGCTGAGCGGGCGTGTCTATCTCCGCCGCACGGACGAAGAGCTGCGCCTGAACGCGCTGCTGGCGGCACTGCACAGCGAAGGATAGAAAACTCCCCCACCGCGGGTGGGGGAGTTTTGCACGGCTTACTTCGATGATGTCGGGTCGTAATTGCGGCCAAATTTGAGATCTTCAAATTTGATCGTCGCGCTTTCGGGGTGCATGGGGCGTGCGCTTTGCTTGGACAGTGCGGGCGCGGAGGCGGTCTTCGTTTCGGCTCCGCTGTCGCTGCCGATCAGCTTTTCAAGGTTGTCGGAGATCTCCGTCGCGATTTTCTCTGCGTCCTCACTGGGAGCGGGAGCGGGCGCTGCGGGCGCTGCGGGCTGCTCTGCCTGCCAGTCGTAGGGCTTTTCATGCGCAGGCTGCGGCTGCGCAGGCGCGGCTTCGCGCGTCAGATCGCGGGCCTTGAGCGTTTCAAGCAGCTCCAGATGGCCCTGAATGTCGCGCTCGACCACGGAGATGAAATTCAGCGCGGTCTGCTTGGCGTAATCCAGCCGCTCCTGCTCGGCGTGCAGCTGCTGATTGAGCTGCGCAAGCTGCACGTTCGCGGCGTTGACCTGCGCATTGGCCTGCGCGTTGACCTCCGCGTTCTGCAGCATGGCGGCGCACCGCGCCTGCGTTTCCTTGAGCAGCTGGGCGCTTTTGGCCTCTGCATCGGCTGCGGCAGTGGACTGCTTCGTCTCCTGCGCGCGGTATTCCTCCAGCTTTTCGACCAGGATCTTCATCTTGGCCTTGAGCACGGAATTTTCCTTATAGAGCGTGATGTAATCGTCGGTCAGCGGTTCGAGAAAATCGTCGACCTGCTGCATATCATAGCCGCCGAAGACGGCCTTGGAGAAGGTTTGCTCCTGAATTTCCTGCGGTGTGAACATGGACGCTGCCCCCTTGTACGATTAGAGATAGACGCCGTTGTTTTCCAATTCGTCCATCAGATTGTCGCCGACGAAGTCGACGTTGTACGGCGTGATGATGTAGGTGCTGATGGCGATCTTTTTGATCTTGCCGTCGAGCGCATAGGCGCAGCCGGACAGGAAATCGACCAGACGGCGGGCGACGTCCTTGTTCGTGGATTCCAGATTGAGGACGACCGCGTGCTTGCTGCGCAGATGCTCCGCGATCTCGGTCACGCTGTCAAAGCGGTCGGGCTTGACGAGCACGACCTGCAGCTGGGCCGTGGCGTGAATGTTCACGACCTTGCCGCTCTGCGTACCGGCGGAGTTATTGCCTCCGAGCGTCCGGCGGCCGGTGGAAGCGCTGCTGCCGGTCGAGGAAAACTCATCGCTGTCCAGATCGAAGCTGCTGCGATACGAGGGCTTCGGCGCCGAGGACGAACGGGAAGGCCGGCTGGGGCGGGCGTCGTCGTCGAATTCATCAAAATCGTCGTCGTCTTCTGTATACGGCTTCGTGAGCTTCTTCAGGTCATCCATAAATCCCATTGTAATGTATCCTCCAGATTTGCTATTCTATGTAATTGTGCCGTGTCGGCGTGTCGGTCAGATGTTATAGTTCCGTTTGCCAAAAATTGCGGTGCCGATGCGCACCATGGTCGAGCCTTCGGCGATGGCGTCGGCAAAATCGTCGCTCATGCCCATCGACAGGCATTCCATGGACACATTATCGTATTTTTTTGCCCTTATGTCAACAAAAAGATTGCGCATTTCGGCAAAATATCTGCAATTTTCGCCCGGAAATTCGCTCACAGGGGGAATTGCCATCAGACCCTTGAGCGCCGTGTGCGGAAAATCGGCCATTCGGGCGGCAAGCGCGGCGGCCTCGGCCGGGGTAAAGCCGGATTTGCTCTCCTCATTGCCGATGTTGACCTCAAAGAGAATGTTCTGCACGACGCCCAGCTTTTCCGCCTGCTTTTCGATGCACTCCAGCAGCTCCAGCCGGTCGACGGACTCAATGAGATCGACCACGCCGACGAGATACTTGACCTTGTTGGTCTGCAGATGGCCGATGAAGTGCAGGGGCTTTCCCGTGTATGCGCCCAGCGGGCGCTTGGCCTGGATCTCCTGCACGCGGTTCTCGCCGCAGCAGTCGACGCCTGCGGCGACGGCTTCCTTCACGCGCTCGGCGTCGTTCATCTTCGTCGCGGCGCACAGCAGAATTTCGGACGGGTCGCGTCCGGCTTTTTTTGCGGCCTCAGCCATCTGGGCGCGGATATTCGCGATATTTTCAGCAATTGTAGACATATCAGTTGACGACCTTTCCATCGTATAGATTTTTCGCGTTGATAATCAGCTCGTCGCCCGGCCAGAGGTTGTTGGTCGAGCTGGTGTCGAGCGTGACGACATAGCTTTCGCCGGTATCGTGGAGAATGGTGATGGGCTTCCACTTGGCGAGCGTCCCTTCGAGGATATACACGCCCGTCTGACCGTTTTCGACACGGACGGCGGACTTCGGGACGCGCAGCCCGGCGTAGGACGTGAAGACAATCTCCGCCGACTGCTGCCGCAGGAGCGTTACGTTCTGCAATGCCCGGTCAGACGACAGGACCAGCAGCCGGGAGCCTGCCTCGTTTTCGCCCAGACGCTCCACGCGCATGGTGACCGGCTGGTAATAATCGCGGGCGAAGGTCAGCGTGGCGCGGTCGCCCTCCTCCACATCGGAAAGCTCGTTTGCGGGCACGACGCAGGCGTAATACCAGGTCGTGGACGTGATGAGCCTGCCGATGGCGTGGGCGTCCGCCTCGTCCGGCTGGACGGCCTCAAATTCCGCAACGGTCATGTCCATCAGCCGTTCCGGCGTCAGCACGGCCTCATAGCCGTCGACGGCGGCGGAAAATGTTCCGGCCCTGCCCGCGGAAATGGCGCTGGTATCGCCCGCGGACTGCGCCTCAAGCGTATCCAGCTCCGCCTGCAGGGCGCTGATGCGCGATTGCAGCGCGCCGCTGTCGGCGCCGCTTCCCGTGCGCCGCAGGATGAGGCCCTTGAGCTCCGGCGAAAGATCGGAGACGGAATTCATGTCGCGCAGCGCCAGGTACCGGCTCAGCTGCGCAAGCGCATCCGCGATGTCCGTGTCGAGCGCAGCCTGATCGTAGACGCTGGAGACGGCGCTCCACGCGTACTGAAGCTGCTCGATCTGGCCGGACAGCTCGTCCATGCGCGTCTGCCGGAGCCGTGCGTCCTCGGAGCGGTAGCCGGTGGCGACGGTGTCGTTCGCGGCCACGTGCGCGCCTTCGGCACAGCTCAGAACGGTCGTGCCGTACTGCGAATATAAAAGCTCCTCCTCACGCACGACAAAGCCGGAGGCGTAGTAGCCCGCCCCGGCTTCGTATGGTGTGACGGTGGCCGTCATAAGGGGTGCATAGAGACTGCTGATCACGTGATAGCCGAAATACGCGGCGATCGCGGCCAGCAGGATCCAGAGGATGACTGTAAAATAGGATTTGCCTTGCTTCATAGCGCTCCTTCCCGCAGGAGCAAGAACGGTGCTCAGCCCTGCGTCAGGTGGACGGGCATGGCGGGCGTCATGGTAGACACCGCGTGCTTATAGATCATCTGCTGCCGCCCGTCGGACTGCAGCATGATCACGAACTGGTCAAAGCCCGTGATAATGCCGCGCATCTGAAAGCCGTTCATCAGAAAAACGGTCAGCATCGTGCGGTCCTTGCGGGCCTGGTTCAGAAAAACGTCCTGATAATTCTCTGTTGTTTTTTGCATGGGTATCGGCTCCTTTTCTTTATATGGGAGGCTCTGCTCCAATGCCCTTGTCCATTGCATCAGAGCCTCCCCAATGATCTGACACCCATATCGTACCATATTCAAAACGCGGAAAAAGGAATATTCTGTCGAGCGGCGGAAAGAACCTCCGAAAAATCTTCCGTGCCCGTCAGCCGGAGCCAGTGAATGTCCGGATTGCGCCGGAACCAGGTCAGCTGCCGCTTGGCGTAGTTGCGCGAGCGCTGCTTGCAGAGCGCAGCGGCTTCGTCCAGCGTGCACGCGCCGTTTAAGTATCCAAAAAATTCTTTATAGCCGATGGCCTGCATGGCGGTCGCCTTCGGGCTGACGCCGAGGGCGAGCAGCGCGCGAATTTCGTCCAGCAGCCCGTCTTCCAGCATTTTGTCGACCCGCAGATCGATGCGCCGGTATAAGGCGGCGCGATCCTGATAATCCAGACCAATCCACACGGGCCGGTAGCGCGGGGGGATGGCCTGCGTTTCCAGATTGTGCTGCGTGATGGTCTTGCCGGTTTCCTCATAGACCTCCAGCGCGCGGACAATGCGCTTTTCGTCCGCCGGATGGAGCCGCGCAGCGGCCTCCGGGTCAATGCTGCGCAGACGCGCCAGCATGGCCTCTCCGCCGTTTTCGCGCAGCTGCGCCTCAAGCGCTTCGCGCCTGCCGGTCTGCGGGACGGGCGCAAATGAACGGCCCGCGATGAGGCTGTCGACATACAGCCCCGTACCGCCCGCAATGACGGCGGTTTTGCCGCGCGATAAAATGTCCTGCACGCAGCTGTCTGCCAGCTGCACGTATTTTCCGGCGGAAAAATCCTCACCCGGTTCGACCATGTCCAGCAGATGGTGGTGCACGCCCTCCATCTCCTCTTTTGTGGGCTTGGCCGTGCCGATGTCCATGTGCTTGTAGATCTGCATGGAATCGCAGGAGACGACCTCGCCGCTGTACAGCTTCGCAAGCTGCACGGCAAGCTTCGTCTTGCCGGAGGCCGTCGGGCCGACGACGCAGATGATCCTGTCCATGCTCAGACCCTCTTGAACTGCTTTTCCAGCTGCCGCTTCGTGAGCGTCACGCAGACGGGACGGCCATGCGGGCAGTATTTGATATCGTCGCGGGACAGAACCTCCTGCACGAGCCGCCGCAGTTCTTCGTCAGACGTCTGCCATCCGGCCTTGATGGCCGATTTGCAGGCGATGGTGTGCAGCAGATTGTCGCGCAGGCTGTCCGGGTCGAGCGTTTTTCCGGCCAGCAGATCGCCCGCCAGCTCCTGCAAAAGCGCCTTTGCGTCCTCCACGTCCACGTCGGACGGGATCTGCCGGATGAGCACGTCTCCGCCGCCAAAGTCCTCCGTCTCGAACCCGCAGCGCTCCAGAAGCGCCCTGTTTTCCAGCACGGCAGCGGCCTCTTCCCGTGAAAGTTCTGCGGAAACAGGGGCCAGCAGCAGCTGGGCCATGATGGGGTGGTCCTCCTTTTTGAGCGCCTCAAAGCGGATACGCTCGTGCGCGGCGTGCTTGTCGAGGAACAGAACGGCCTCGCCCTGCTCGACAATGATATAGGTGTGCAGCGCCTCGCCGATGATGCGGAAGGGCTCCTCCGGGACAGAAAGCGCCTGCTGTGCTTCCGGCTCTTTGACGGGTTCCGGCTTCGGCTCGGGCCTGACCTCAATCTTCGGTTCGGGCTTCGGCTCCGGTCTGACCTCCGGCTTTGTTTCCGGCTTCGGAAGCGGAAAGCTCTGCTGCGCAGGCACAGGCTCGGAGCGCGGCAGCTGCACCGGCGAGGCCAGCACGGGCTGGGCCGGCTTCTGCACAGGCTGCTGCGCAGCCTGACGGCGGTATTCGGATGCCTGCATGGTCTGATAGAAGCCGGGCTTCGGCGGCTGGACAGCCTTTGGCTGTGATTGCGGCTGCGGAGCAGGCTCCTGCTTTTTCTCCGGCGTTTTCCATTCCGGGCGGCCCGCCGCTCTGGAGAGCGTGGACAAAACGGCATAGTGCACCGCGTCGAAGACCTCGCGCTCGGATAAGAACTTGACCTCCGTCTTGGCCGGGTGGACGTTCACATCCACGGCCTGCACGGGCATATCGATCTCCAGCACGCAGGCCGGGAAGCGGCCCACCATGATCTGGTTGCGGTACGCCTCCTCCAGCGCGGCGGAGAGCAGACGGGATTTGATATAGCGGTTGTTGACGAAAAAGCTCTGCCAGGCGCGGTTGCCGCGCGTGGCGGTCGGCTTTGTGACGAAGCCGCGCACGCGCAGCTTTTCCCAGCTGCCGTCGACCGGCAGCATATTGTTGGCCAGCTCCCGGCCATAGATGGCGTAGATCGCGGCCATGCGGTCGCCCTGCCCGTCGGTGTGCAGCTGCTCCTGGCCGTCCTTCAGAAAGCGGAAGGAGATCTCCGGGTGTGCCAGCGCCTGCTGCTGCACGACGGAGAAAACAGCGGAGGACTCCGCCGCGTCGGATTTCATGAACTTCATCCGCGCGGGCGTGTTGTAAAACAGCTCCCGCACCAAAATTGTCGTGCCGTACGGGCATCCGGCAGGCTCCTCGGACAGGACCTGCCCCGCCTCCAGATGCAGCCGGACGCCGTTTTCCGCGCCCTGCGCCCGCGTGAGCAGGTCGATCTTCGACACGGACGAAATGGCCGCCAGCGCCTCGCCCCGGAAACCAAGCGTGCCGATGCAGGCAAGATCCTCTTTTTTGCGGATCTTGCTCGTCGCGTGGCGCAGAAACGCCGTGCGGGCGTCGACCGGCTCCATGCCGCAGCCGTCGTCGGTGATGCGCAGGAAAGTCATGCCGCCGTTTTGTAATTCTATTGTAATATTTTTTGCGCCTGCGTCAATGGAATTTTCGACCAGCTCCTTGACGGCGGACGCCGGGCGCTCGACGACCTCGCCTGCGGCGATGAGATCGGCGACATGGCGGTCAAGCTGAATGATCTTCGGCATAAAGCCCCTCCCAATCAGAAGTTCAGCTGCAAAAGCCCGAACGACAGCGCGTTGACAATGGCGTGCAGCGAGATGGACGCCCAGATCGTCCCGGCCTTTTCATACGTCCAGGCCAGCGCGACGGAGGCGGGCAGATACGGAATGCAGCTCAGAAGCACCTTTCCGGCAGGATAGAGCATGAAATACTGCCAATTGTGCATGAGCGTGAACAGAATAACGGACACGAGATACGCCATGACGCGCGACGTCGGCTGAATGGAGCCGAAGACAAGCCCGCGCACAAGCGTCTCCTCAATGATCGGCGCAAGGAAAACCGTCACGGCCAGCATGACATACTGGTTATCGGAAATGAGCGAACCGACCGTTTCGTTATTGTAGATCGTAAAGCCGGGAGCCAGCCGGGAAAGCGCGAATTGCAGCACCCACGTGCCCGCGTAATACATCGCGAAGCCCAGAACCAGCGTCTGCACAAAATTCCAGAACGAGCCGCCGAAAAACGACTGCCGCAAAAATCCATGGAAAATCAGCAGCACGGCCAGCAGATTCACGGCAAAATAGACGAGATTCATCGTCAGTGCCGTCATGCCAAGCGAGAATTTCACGTTCGCCAGCTGCAGAAGCAGATTCAGAATCAGAAGATAAAACGGCAGATAAAGCCACCCGGCAATCGTTTCAAATTTCGTCAGCCGGTAAGAAATCGCGTGGGACGCTTTGCGGGCCATAATGGAGAAGCCCCTTTCCGAGAGAATCTGTAGGGGCCGACGACTCTGCCGGCCCATTGGGAAGCTGCGAATTCGCTGAAGAGTCCCGTAAAAACGCTGCATTCTGCCGGGCCGATGCAGGCATCGGCCCCTACAGGCAGCCCCTTTACAGCAGCTGCTTCAGCTGGTACAGCTGGTTCAGCGCCTCGATGGGCGTGAGCGTTTCGACGGTGATGGCTTCAAGTGCGCGGCGCAGCTCGTCCGACTGCATATCGAGCATGGAAACCTGATCGGACACGGGTGCAGCCGCGGGCTTTGCGCGCTCCGGCGCGCCGGATTCGAGATCCTTGAGGATTTCCCGCGCGCGCGTAATGACCCGGTCGGGAATGCCCGCGAGCTTGGCGACCTCGATGCCGTAGCTGTCGTCCGCCGCACCGGGGACGATCTTGCGCAGGAAAATCATGTCCCCCTGCCGCTTCTTGACGGCGATGTTGAAGTTTTTGACGCCCGGCAGCGCCTGCTCAATGTCCGTCAGCTCGTGATAGTGCGTGGCGAAGAGCGTTTTCGCGCCCAGCCGCTTGCGGTCGGCCGCGTATTCGAGCACGGCGCGCGCGATGGCCATGCCGTCGAACGTCGACGTGCCTCTGCCGATCTCGTCGAGGATGAGAAGCGAACGCGGCGTCGCGTTTTTCAGAATATCGGCAACCTCGGTCATCTCGACCATGAATGTCGACTGGCCGGAGGCCAGATCGTCTGACGCGCCAATGCGCGTGAACAGCCGGTCGACAATGCCGATGTGCGCCGACTGCGCCGGGACGAACGAGCCCATCTGCGCCATGAGGACGATGAGCGCCACCTGCCGCATATAGGTCGATTTACCGGCCATGTTCGGGCCGGTGATGATGGCCGTGCGGCAGTCCTCACTGCCAAGCAGCGTGTCGTTCGGCACGAACAACGCGTTTTTGAGCATCTGTTCGACGACTGGATGGCGGCCCGCCGTGATCGATACGGTATTGCCGAGATCGACCTCGGGCTTGCAGTAATGATTATGAACGGCGACGGCGGCAAAGCTGCACAGCACGTCCAGCTGCGCGACAGCCTGCGCCGTCTGCTTGACGCGGGCAGATTCCCCCGCGACAAACTGCCGCAGCGCCACGAACAGGTCATATTCCAGCGCGACGATGCGGTCCTTCGCCGTTAAGATCGTGCTTTCCAGTTCTTTGAGTTCTTCCGTGATGTACCGTTCGCCGGTGGAGAGCGTCTGCTTGCGGATATAGCTGTCCGGGACCAGATTCAGCTGGCCCTTTGCAACCTCGATATAATAGCCGAATACACGGTTATAGCCCACGCGCAGGTTCCGGATGCCGGTCTTTTCCTTTTCGCGGGCCTCGATCTGCGTGAGCATCCCCTTGCCGCCGGACTGGACGGCGCGCAGCTCGTCGAGCTCTTTGTTTGCACCGTCGCGGATCAGGCCGCCTTCGCGCAGCAGAAACGGAGGATCGTCCACGATGGTTGCGTCGATCCTCTCCTTGAGATCTGCCAGCGTGTCAAGCTGCTCAAAAAGCGTCTGCAGATACGGCGAACGCATCCCGGACAGCCGCTCCTTGACGGCGGGAAGACTCGCCGCGCCCTGTGAAAGCGCGGCAAGATCACGGCAGGAGGCTGTACCCGTCATAATGCGGGTCATGGCGCGTTCAAAGTCTGTAATTTCGCGCAGGGACAGGATCAGCTCTTCCCGGTCGATGGTCTTTTTGACCAGCTCCTCCACGGCAGTCAGTCGGCGCGTGATCTGCGCGGGGCTGAGAAGCGGCCGCTCCATCCACGCCCGGAGCAGACGGCCGCCCATGGCGGTCTTCGTCTTGTCGAGCACCCACAGAAGGCTCCCGCGCTTTTCCTTTGCGCGCATCGTCTCCGTCAGTTCGAGATTCCGCCGCGCGGCAAGATCGAGCTGCATGAACTTGCCTGCAATATATAATTCCAGCTCCCGGATGTGCGGCAGCTCGTTTTTCTGCAGATCGCGCAGCGTGGTCAGAAGCGCGCCCGCCGCTGCAATGACGCACGGCATATTCGCAAGGCCGAGCGCCTCCGGCGACTGCCCGAACTGCGCCGTCACGGCAGCCGCACACAGCGCAGGGTCAAACTGCGCGTCCGTGCCGATGTTCACGCAGGTGTGGAAGCGGTCGCGCAGAAAATCCGCCAGCGCGCCGTCCTCCGCCGCCGTGCCGCCCAGAAGGGCCTCGGACGGCAGAAAGCTGCCAAGCTCGTTCTGCGCGTCCTGCATGGCGTCGGCTCCGGAAACCTGCGTCGCGCTGAATGCGCCGGTCGACACATCGCAGAAGCACAGGCCGTATGTACCGGCTGCACCGTAGACGCAGGCGTAATAATTATTTTTGGATTCCACCAGCATCGAGCTTTCCGTCACAGAGCCGGGCGTTACGATGCGGATAATGTCGCGCTTTACAAGCCCCTTTGCCAGCGCCGGGTCCTCCATCTGCTCGCAGATGGCGACCTTGTAGCCCTTGGCAACCAGCCGCGCGATATAGCTCTCCGAGGAATGATACGGCACGCCGCACATGGGAATCTTGTCCTCCGCGCTCTTGTCCTTGGCATGGTCGCGCGAGGTGAGCGTCAGGTCGAGCTCGCGCGAGGCAATGCGCGCGTCCTCCTCGAACATCTCATAAAAATCGCCCAGCCGGAAAAACAGCAGGCAGTCGGGATTGCGCTCCTTGACCGCATAATACTGCTGCATCATGGGGGTGAGTTCGGCCATAATCAAAACCTCCGGGTTTTCTCTTTTAACGTCTGAAATTATGCTTTCGGCAAATCCATATGCACTTACGCATTCGTTTGTAGGGGCCGATGCCCACATCGGCCCGTTGGGAAGTTGCAAATTCGCCGAAGAATACCGTAAAAACGGTGCATTCTGCCGGGCCGATGTGGGCATCGGCCCCTACAAAGCCCGCACCAGGGTGCTGTGTTATCGGAGTTCGCCCACAAGGCTCCATGTTGTGCAGCCTGTGATCGTCACGTCCAAAAACTGGCCGATCAGGCTGTCGTCTCCCGCGAAGCGGACGAGTCTTCCGCCCTCGGTGCGGGCGGTGAGCAGGTCCTTGTCGCGGCCGTCGCAGAGCACGCGGACGGTCTTGCCGACGTAGCCCTGATGAATTTCCAGCGAAATGCGGTTCTGCACGGCGCAGAGCCGGTCAAAGCGGCGGTTTTTCTCCTCCTTGGGTGTCGGGTCGTCCATTTTCGCGGCAGGCGTTCCCGCGCGCGGGGAGAAGATAAAGGTAAACAGCGCGTCATAGCGCACGTCTTCGATCAGGCTGATCGTGTCCTCGAATTCCTCCTCCGTCTCGCCGGGGAAGCCGACGATCACGTCGCTGGTCAGAACCAGCTCGGGCATGATCTGGCGGCCATAGTGCGCCAGCTTCAGATATTCCTCGCGGTTATAGTGCCGGTTCATGGCCTTCAGCACCCGGTCGTTGCCGGACTGGAAGGGCAGGTGGAACTGCTTGGCGATCCTGGGGTATTTCGCAATGGTGTCAAAGAGCTTTTTGCTTGCGTCCTTCGGGTGGCTCGTCATGAAGCGCAGCCAGAACTCGCCCGGCAGCTGCGCGATCTCGGCCATGAGGTCGGCAAAATCAACGCCCAGCCCCAGATCCTTGCCGTAGGAGTTGACGTTCTGGCCCAAAAGCGTAATGTCCTTATAGCCCGCCGCGATGAGGCCCTTGACCTCTTCCAGAATCTCCTCGGGCCGTCTCGAGCGCTCCCGCCCGCGCACATACGGCACGATGCAGTACGAGCAGAAGTTGTTGCAGCCGTACATGATCGACACCCACGCCTTGAGATCGGACGAGCGCACGACGGGGATGCCCTCGGCAATATTGCCCGCGGAATCGTCCACGGCGAAAATGCGCCTGTTCGTGCGCAGCACGCTCTGCAGCAGCTCCGGGAAGCGCCATAATTCGTGCGGGTTGAACACGCCGTCAACATGGCGGTAGCTGTTTTTGATGCGCTCGACGACCTGCGGCTGGCCCATCATGCAGCCGCAGAGGAAAATTTTCTGCTCCGGATGCCGGGCCTTCGTGTGTACCAGCGCGCCGACGTTGCCGTAGACGCGGGTCTCCGCGTGCTCGCGGATGGCGCAGGTGTTGATGACGATGCAGTCCGCACCCTCTTCGGTGTCCACGATCTCATACCCGCTTGCACGCAGCATCCCGCGGATGCGCTCGGAATCCGCCTCGTTCTGCTGGCAGCCGTATGTATCGACAAAGGCCCGCGGCGTCCTGCCGCGCGAGGCCCAAAGGGCTTTGATCTGCTCGCAGACAGCGGCTTCCTTCTCCAGCGCCTCCTGCGCGATCACAACGGGTTTGCGTTCCATGTACGTTTCCTCCGAACTGCATAACTTAACGATTTATTATAGCAGATTTCGTGGGGATTTGCAATGGAGCAAAACAAGCAGTCAAAGGCATAGGTTTTTGCAATTTTCCGAATTGTACGTAGGGTGTATCTGAAAACTCCCAATGTGACCGGCAGCGAGAAATTTTTGCGCTGAGCAAGACATTTTTTCGCAGGAATACTGACGTATTTCAAGGAAAAATGGTGCAGCGCAGCGTGAAAAGATCCGCTGTCCGGGTGCGTTGGGAGTTTTCAGATACACCCTAGGGGCGGACGACTCTGTCCGCCCGCTGCGAATTCTCTGATATTTTCAGCAAATCTGCAACATTTAAGGGGCCGACAGAGTCGTCGGCCCCTACAGCGGCAGTGCAGTTTTATGATATATCATCCCGTAATCAGTCCCTGGATGACCTTTGCGGCCAGGAGGATGAGGACAATGATGATAGCGGGCTTTACGATCTTCGAGCCGTTTTTGATGGCGAGTCCCGCGCCGATGAAATGGCCCAAAATGCTCGACACCGTGCCGATGAGGCCGAGGACGAGGAAGACCTTGCCGCTTAACAGGCTGGTCAGGAGCGAGGCAATGTTGGAAGACAGATTCACGAGCTTGACATTGCCGCCCGCCGTGCGCACGTCGAGCTTGCCGAGATTGCAGAAAATGAGCAGCAGGAACGTGCCCGTGCCGGGCCCGTAGAACCCGTCGTACGCGCCGACGACGAGCGCGGCCAGATAGACGATGGCCATCTGCTTTTTGGGCTCGATATCGCCGCGCTCCTCCGGCAGCTGCCGCTGGCGCAGCACGACGAAGGCCACGACCGGCAGCACGATCAGCAGCAGATATTGTAAGTACACCTCGGAGATCATCAGCTGCAATTTTGTTCCGAAGAACGAGCCGATGAGCGCCAGCACGATGGACGGAATGCCGAGCTTCCAGTCGACATAGCCGTTTTTGATATACCGGCCCGTGGAAAACGCGGTGCCGATGGAGGAGGAAAATTTGTTTGTGCCCAGCGCAAAGTGCATCGGAAGTCCCGCGAGCAGATACGTCGGCACGGAAATAATGCCGCCGCCGCCCGCGATGGCGTCCATGAACGACGCAAAAAAGACGCCGATCACGACAATCACGACCATTTGTACCGTCAGATCCTGTACGCCCATTTTATATCTCTCCTTTGATTGCAAGCTCCAGCATATCGGCCACACCGCCATCTTCGTTCGTCGGCGCGATCAGATCTGCTTTCTGCTTGAGTGCTTCTTCCCCGTTTCCCATTGCAACGCCGACGCCCGCGAAGTCGAGCATGGCCGCGTCGTTGCCGCTGTCGCCGATGGCCATGACCTGCTCGCGCGGAACGCCGAGTTTTTTGCACAGCGCAGCAAGCGCAATGCCCTTGCTGGTGTTCGGGTTCATGACCTCCAGATCAACGTAGCCCGCGCCTGTCACGAAATACGGCAGCTTTGTCAGATCGGCCATGGCCCTTTCACACTCTTCCTGACTGGAAAACGGCACATAGAGCTTTTCTACGGGTTTACCCCAACCGGCGACCATGGCGTCCAGATCGTCGACAAATTCATGCGACTGCTCAAACAGCCACCGGAAGTCGGCGGGATAATAGCGCTCAAAGCGCGCCATCTGCTCTTTGGAGTTATACACAATGCCGCCGGAGAAGAAATTGACAAGCCCGTCGTACCGGCGCACGTGGGAATAGATCAGCCGCGCATCGTCCGGAGACAGCGGGCAGTGGTAGAGCGTTTCGCCGGTCTTCAGATCCTGTGCGATCGCGCCGGTCTGCGTGACGGCGTAGCGGATCTGCGGAAGCGCGTCTAAAATGTACCAGCACTCTCCCGGCGCGCGTCCGGTACACAGAACGAGCTGGATGCCGTGCTCCAGCGCACGCTGCGCCGCGGCCTGCACCCGCGGCAGAACACGCTGGTCGGCAGTGACGAGCGTACCGTCAACATCGACGGCCACAAGACGGATAGCCATACGCAAAGTACCTCGATACCATAAAAATCAAACTCATTTTACCAGTCCCGTCCGGGTAAATCAAGCCGCCGAAATTCACAATTTCTTCTTTTTTTGCCGCCATATATGTGGTATAATCTCACTTTAGAATACGTACCGCAGCGCGTACCGCGCGGCGAAGAAAGGGTTTTTACCATGGGACTGTTTACAAAACTATTCGGCACCCGCTCTGAGCGAGAGGTCAAAAAGCTCGAGCCGCAGGTCGAGGCCGTCATGGCGCTCGAGGAGCCGTATAAAAAGCTGACCGATCAGGAGCTTCGCGCGAAGACGCAGGAATTCAAAGACCGCTATGCGTCCGGCGAAACGCTCGACGCGCTGCTGCCGGAGGCGTTCGCCGTCTGCCGCGAGGCAGCCGACCGCGTGCTCGGCATGCGTCCGTACCGGGTGCAGGTCGTGGGCGGCATCGTGCTGCATCAGGGCCGCATCGCCGAAATGAAGACCGGCGAAGGCAAGACGCTCGTCGCAATCCTGCCTGCATACTTGAATGCGCTGGCCGGACGGGGCGTGCACATCGTCACGGTCAACGATTATCTCGCCAAGCGCGACTCGGAGTGGATGGGCAAGGTCTACCGCTTCTTAGGACTTTCCGTCGGCCTCATCGTCCACGATCTGACCGCGGAGCAGCGCCGCGCGGCCTATGCCGCCGATATCACCTACGGCACGAATAACGAGCTGGGCTTCGATTACCTGCGCGACAATATGGCGATCTACAAACAGGAGATGGTGCAGCGCGGCCACGCGTTCGCCATCGTCGACGAGGTCGACTCCATCCTCATTGACGAAGCGCGCACCCCGCTCATTATTTCCGGCAAGGGCGAGGAATCGTCCAAGCTGTATGAAATGGCGGATTATTTCGTCTCCCGCCTGAAAAAGCAGGTCTTCTCCACGACGGACAACAAGGAACTGCAGGATCAGTATGACTGCGATTACATTGTCGATGAAAAGGACCGCTCCGTGTCGCTCACGCAGAAGGGCATTGAAAAGGCCGAGCAGTTCTTCAACGTGGAAAATCTGGCCGACCCCGAAAACGCCACGCTCTCGCACCACATCAATCAGGCCATGAAGGCGCGGGGCCTCATGAAGCGTGATATCGACTACGTTGTCAAGGACGGCGAGGTCATCATCGTCGACGAATTCACGGGCCGCCTCATGTACGGCCGCCGCTATAACGAGGGTTTGCATCAGGCCATCGAGGCCAAGGAGGGCGTCAAGGTCGCAAGCGAAAACAAGACGCTCGCCACCATCACGTTTCAGAATTTCTTCCGTCTGTACGACAAGCTCTCCGGCATGACCGGCACGGCGCTGACCGAGGAGGAGGAATTCTCCGGCATCTACAATCTCGACGTTGTCGAGATCCCGACGAACAAACCCGTCATCCGCATTGACGACCCCGACGTTGTTTATAAAACCGAAGCGGGCAAATACCGCGCGGTCATCGCGCAGATCAAGGAATGCCACGCCAAGGGCCAGCCGGTTCTGGTCGGCACGATCTCCATTGAAAAATCCGAGCTTCTTTCGCAGATGCTCAAGCGCGAGGGCATCCCGCACAACGTCCTGAACGCCAAGCACCATGAAAAGGAGGCCGAGATCGTCGCGCAGGCGGGCCATCTGGGCGCCGTGACCATTGCGACGAACATGGCGGGCCGTGGCACCGATATCATGCTGGGCGGCAACGCCGAATACATGGCAAAGAACGAGCTGCGCAAGCAGGGCCTGTCCGACGAACTGATCGCCGAGTCCAATTCCTTCGCCGAGACGGAGAATCCCGAAATTCTGGCTGCCCGTGCGGCCTATACCGAGGCCTATAAGCGCTTCAAGGTCGAGACAGACAAGCAGGCAGAGCTTGTCCGGCAGGCAGGAGGCCTTTTCATCATCGGCACCGAGCGGCACGAGTCGCGCCGCATCGACAACCAGCTGCGCGGCCGTTCCGGCCGTCAGGGCGACCCCGGCGAGACGCGGTTTTATCTGTCCATGCAGGACGATATCATGCGCCTGTTCGGCTCCGAGCGCATTATGAACATGATGGAGACGCTCGGCATCGACGAGGATACGCCCATCGACGCCAAGATCCTCTCCGGCGCGATCGAAAACGCGCAGAAGACCGTTGAGGGCCGCAACTTCCAGTCCAGAAAGAACGTGCTGGAATACGACGACGTGATGAACGTCCAGCGTAAGATCATCTACGAGCAGCGCCGCCAGGTGCTCGACGGCGAGGATCTGCAGAAGAACATCCAGTCCATGATGCGGTTCTATGTGGATACCTACGTTGCCAGCGCCTTCGGTGAGCAGCCGAAGCTGGCTGACAAGCAGCATTTCTTCGAGATGATGACGCATTTCGAGCCCATCTTCTTCCCCACGGGCACCTGGCTTCTCTCCGACGAGGAGTTGGCCGCGCTCACGCGGGAGCAGGCGGAAGAGAAGATTTTGTCTCTCATGCAGCGCGCCTATGCCAAGCGGGAGGAGCAGTTCACGTCTCCCGTCATGCGCGAGATTGAGCGCGTCGTGACGCTGCGTGTGGTCGATGAATTCTGGATGGATCACATCGACGCCATGGACGATCTGCGGCAGGGCATCCGCCTGCGCGCCTACGCGCAGACAGACCCCGTCATCGAGTATAAGCGCGAGGGCTTTGATATGTTCGAGGCCATGAACGACGCAATTAAAGAAGAGATCGTCCGCCGCGTCTTCCTCGTCCGGATCAAGACGAACGAGGAGATCAAGCGCCAGCGCGTGGCAAAGGTCACCGGCGAGGGGGCTGGCGGCGACAAGACTGTCAAGCGTCAGCCCGTCGTCAAGAAGATCAAGGTCGGCCCGAACGACCCGTGCCCGTGCGGCAGCGGAAAAAAATATAAAAAATGCTGCCGCGACAAGGATCTCGCCGCCGAACGCGGCCAGAACGCGAATTAAGCCCATGTTTCACACCATTCACCACGGAACACTTGAATATCTGACTGCCGACGCGCTTTCCGGGAGCGTGCACTGCTTCTCCACGCGCTTCGGCGGCGTGAGCGAGGGGGCGCTGTCCTCCCTCAATCTCGGCACGCACCGGGGAGACAGGCCGGAAAACGTGCGGGAGAATTACCGCATTCTCGGCACCGCCGTTGGCTTTTCGCCGGAGGAAACGATCTTTACCCGGCAGGAGCATACCGATCTTCTGCTGCGCGTCGGCAAGCAGGACTGCGGCACAGGGCTGGAGCGGGAGCAGACCGCCGTCTGCGACGGGCTTCTGACCGACGAACCCGGCGCGGCGCTCGTCTGCTTCGGTGCGGACTGCACGACGCTGCTGCTGTTTGACCCCGTGCGGCAGGCCATCGCCGCCGTCCACGCCGGGTGGCGCGGAACGGCGCAGGGCATCGCGTACAAGGCCGTTTTGCGCATGCAGACGGAATTTGGCTGCGCGCCGGAGCACATTCATGCGGCCATCGGCCCGTGCATCGGCCGCTGCTGCTTTGAGGTCGGGCAGGAGGTGCCGGAGGCCATGCGGCGATCGCTCGGCCCGGACGCGGAAGCGGCCATCGAGCCGCACGGCGAAAAATCGCACGTCGATCTGAAGCGCCTGAACCGCATCTGGCTGGAAAGAGCGGGCGTGCAGGTGATCGACATCTGCCCGGACTGCACCAAATGCCAGCCGGAGCGCTTCTGGTCGCATCGCGTGACCGGCGGGAACCGCGGGTCGCAGGCCGCCATCATCCGGCTGAAAGGAGGCGCACCGGCATGAAACGAAAGCTTTTGATGCTCACAGCGCTTGCGCTGTGTCTGGCCCTTCTTTGCGGCTGCACGACGATCGCGACGAGCGAATGGATGCAGAATCTTTTCCCCGTCGGCGACGAGGCCGTCGCCGCCCAGCAGACCGGCTCGGTCAACGGCTCGGAGGATAAGCAGGAGGTCAAGCAGGTCGTCACCGAGACGTATACGGCGCTTGAGTCCTTCGGCCTGGCCTACCAGCCGGATTACGGCCTGCAGCCCTATAACTGCCAGAGTCTCAACAACCGCATCATCTTTTCCTTCCTCTACGAGCCGCTGTTCGCCGTGACAAGCAGCTACGAGGCAGAACCGATTCTCGCCGAGAGCTATTTTGTCACTGACGACGGACGCACGACCACGGTGAAGCTCCGCTCCGGCGTGACCTTCCACGACGGCAGCGCCCTTACCGCGGCGGACGCGGCATATTCCATCGAATCCGCCGCAGGCTCGGAATATTACGGTTCGCGCCTGCGCTTCATCACTTCCGCCGAGGCGCAGGACGAGCTGACGCTCGTGCTCTCGACGAGCGAGGCATATGAGTGCCTGCCGCTGCTGCTGGATATTCCCATCATCAAGTCCGGCACGAAGGACGAGGTCAGCCCACCGGGCACAGGCCCGTATGACTTTGCCGGGACAAAGCTCACGCGCTGCGAAAGCTGGTGGCGCGACACCCAGCCGCTGGTCGACTTTGACGAGATCGCGCTGACCGTTTCGTCCACCGCCGCCGACGTGCGCGATAATTTTGAGTATCAGAAGGTCAACATGGTTCTGACGGACCCGAACTCCTCCGCATTCGCAGGCTTCCACAACGACTACGAGCTGTGGAACGAGGAGACGACCATCATGCAGTACATCGGCTACAACATGAACTCGCCCGTCTTCTCCAACTACGGCCTGCGCGGCGCGATCACCTTCGCCATCGACCGCGAGCAGCTGGTCGAGCAGACGCTGGGCGGCTTTGCCGTCGCGTCGACGCTGCCGTGCTCACCCAATTCCCGGTATTACGACGTGAAGCTGGCCAACAGCTTCGCCTATGACACCGGCTCGTACTACGACCAGCTGGCCAGCGCCTCTGTCGAGGACGCGACCGGCGACGGCATCCTCGACCTCTACGTCCCCTCCAAGGGCTATTCCGTCCCGGTCGAGGGTACGATGCTCGTCTGCTCGTCGAGCTATATCCGCGTGCAGGCGGCCAACGAGGCCGCGAAAATGCTCAATTCTCTGGGCTTCAACATCACGGTCAAGTCCATGGAGTATACCGAGTACAAGCAGGCGCTTTTGCAGGGGAATTTCGACCTGTATTATGGCGAGGTGCGCCTGTCTCCAAACTTTGACCTCTCGCCGTTCTTCGGTGCGACCGGCACGCTCAACTACGGCAACCTGTCCGACAGCACGATGATGAACCTGTGCAGCATGGCGCTTGTCAACAGCGGCAACACCTATAATCTCTATAAGCGTGTATGCGAGCGCGGGTATATTACGCCCATCCTGTTCAAAAGCTACGCGCTCTATACCACGCGAGGCGCCGTAACAGAGCCGACACGCTACCTCGACTGGTTCCTGCCGTATACGGTGCAGACGGAAGAATAATGAAAAAACGCGGGAGGATACGCCCATGAAACGAATCCTGATGATCGGCACCGGCGGAACGATTGCGTCCGGGAAGACGGCGGAGGGCCTTATGCCGGAGCTGACGAGCGAACAGCTTTTGTCCTTCGTCCCGGCGGTATCGGCGCTTTGCCGGGCGGAATGCTTACAGCTTTTGTCGCTGGACAGCACAAATCTTGCCCCGTTGCACTGGCTGCTGATCGCGAAGGCCATCCGTGAGCGGTATGACCGCTACGACGGCTTCGTCATCAGCCACGGCACGGACACCATGGCCTATACCGCTGCGGCCCTCAGCTATCTCATTCAGGGGGCGCGTAAGCCCATCATCCTGACTGGCGCGCAGAAGCCCATCAGCTTTGACTCGACTGATTCCAAGGTCAATCTGACCGACGCGTTTTTATGCGCGTGCAGTGACACCCTGCACGGCGTCATGATCGTCTTCAACGGCAAGGTCATTCAGGGCACCCGCGCCTGCAAAACGCGCACAAAGAGCTACGAGGCCTTCTCCAGCATCAATTACCCGTATCTGGCTGTTTTGCAGGACGGCTGCATTCTGCAGTATATCGAAAACGCCTGCCTGCCCGAGCCGGTCTTCTACGACACGCTCGACGAGCGCGTTGCGCTCCTGAAGCTCATTCCCGGCGCGCGGGCGGAGCTTGCGGGCTGGATGCTCCGGCACAACGATGCACTGATCCTGGAAAGCTTCGGCGTGGGCGGCATCCCGTCGTATGACGGGAATGACTTCCTGTCCGTGCTGGAGGAGGGCATTCAGGGCGGCAAGACCGTCGTTCTGACCACGCAGGTGCAGAACGAGGGCAGCAACGTCGGCGTTTATCAGGTCGGGCACAAGATCCGCGAATGCCCGCAGGTGCTCGAAGCGTTCGACATGACGACCGAGGCCATCACGGGAAAACTCATGTGGATTCTCGGCCAGACCAAAGACCCCGCCCGCATCCACCGCCTGTTCTACACCCCGGTCGCGAACGACATTCTGAATTACCGCACATGAAAAACCGCCCGGCGCGGTGAAAACCCCCATTTGTTAGCCAGGTATGGGAAAAACCTGATACTAAGAAATGGGGGTTAACTATGTCCAGGGAGAATACACCGGAGTTCGGGAAGCTGGCTGCGGGAACGACTGAAGGGCCTGCCGCCTGCGATTCACAGACGGCAAGCCCTTTTGGCGGCTTGATTCTTTGTTGTTCGAAATTTTGCCTGACCTTTGGGGGACGCTTCCCGTGCGCGGCGGCCCGGTTTTTTTCAGTCGCCCATCAGCAGGTCCATGACGTACATTTCGAGCTTTTCGAAGTTCTGCTCCTTGACGCAGGCAGCCTGGAATTCGTAGTCGAATCTCTTGACCTTGGCCAGCAGCTTCTCGAAGATCTTCTTGGAGTTGATCAGATGGCGGTAGCAGTCCTCATCGGGTTGGGTGCGCATGGCCTTGACGTCGAGGCCGACGCATTCAAAGTTGCCGCGGTCGCCGAAGTTGTTCTCGTACAGGACCTTGACCTGGTTGAACGCGTTGCGCAGGTTGTCGACGCCGAACGCCTTGTCCTGGTCGTAGCGGCAGCCGTTCTGGTCGTTCAGATGCACGCCCCACAGCTTGTTGAGCGCCAGCGCGAAGCCCATGTCGTTCGCGGGATCAAGACCGGCGAGGATGGAGTGCGCGGATTCGATGCACAGGCCGACGCGGCTCGGATCGACGGTGTATGCGCCGACGGCCAGCGCGTGACCGGCAGTGCCGCAGATGGAGCGGTCGATGGGCTCATTGGGCTTCGGCTCGACAAGGATGAGCGCGTCGTCGCGGTAGGTCAGGATGTCGTTGAACGCGTCGCGCAGCTGGAGGGTCATTTCAACGGGGTTCTTGCCCTCGGCGCAGAGCGTGCCCTCGCGGGCCAGCCACAGCTGGATCTTCTTGGTGCCGAGCGCCTTGGCAATGTCGCAGGAGCGGCGGGCGCGCCACTGGGCAAATTCACGGTCTTCCTTGCGGGAGGCGGTGAAGCCGCCGTCATTCGTGCGCTTGTCAAACCACAGACGCGGCGCGACAAACTCTGCAAACAGGCCGTATTTGTCGAGCATCGCCTTGACGTCCTTCGCGTAGTCGATGATCTGCTTCTCGGTCATGTTGTTCATGTCGGGAACGGCGTCGTCGTCATGGAACTGCATGCCGGCCAGACCGATCTCGGCGTACTTCTTCATTTTCTCTTCCAGCGGAATGCTCTTGCGGTGGCCGGGGCCAAAGGTTTCGTTGCCCTCGTGGACGTTCCACGGGCCTGCGGTAAATCTGAATGTTGCCATGTCTGCATCCTCCTGTATCAATTGTCTGGTTTCATACAAATATGTGCTTGAGGGGCGGGCGGCTTTTACCGAAAGCCGCCTCCGGATAGCTCCATCATAGCGGAACAGGATGTTTGTTCAATGTTAGACTTGCTTTTTTTATCCGACAATCTTGCGATTTTTAATTTTTCGGTAGACTTCCACAAATTCCTTTGCCGCAATTTGTCATGATGCACAAGGACTTTTTTATCCGAAATATCCCCCAGGGGAGCTTGTGCGCGGCGGTCAGACTTCTTAATAATAAGCAAAAAAGTTCGGAGGAACAGACCATGCATATGGCAGACGCACTTTTATCTCCTGCTGTCGCCGTTACGATGTACGCAGCCTCTGCTGCTGCGGCGGGCGTTTCGCTCGTGCAGCTGCGCAGGGAGGAGCTTGCCGCATCGGAGACGGCAAAAAAGAAGCTTCCGACAATGGCGGTCATGTCCGCGCTCGTCTTTGCCGGACAGATGATCAACTATACCATCCCCGGCACAGGCTCGTCCGGGCATCTGTGCGGCGGTATGCTGCTGTCCGCCATGCTGGGGCCGTGGGCAGGCTTTTTGTCCATGATCGTCATTCTTGCCATTCAGGCGCTGTTCTTTGCTGACGGAGGGCTGCTTGCGCTGGGCGCGAATGTCTGGAACATGGCGTTCTACGGCTGCTTCGTGGGATATTTCCTTATCTACCGGCCCCTGATGCGCGGAAATCTTTCCGCGGGCAAGGCCCGGCTGCGCCTGACGCTTGCGTCGGTGCTCGGCTGCGTTGCAACGCTGCAGCTCGGCGCATTCTCCGTCGTGCTGGAAACGACGCTCTCCGGCATCACAGCGCTGCCGCTCGGCGCGTTCGCGGTGCTCATGCAGCCGATCCATCTGGCGATCGGTCTGGTCGAGGGGCTGATCACGGCGGCGGTGCTGCCGCTGTGCCTCGCGGGTGTGCCGGAATTGTGAATCTTGCATTGCCGGGCGGCATACAGTATAATGGGAGTGTCCGGGAAAAAGAAAGAAATAAGAGGATTCAGAAAGGACTGTGTAATTTATGGATCGTGCAGAATTAAAGGCCCGCGCAAGAGCGCAGCTCGGCGGCGGTATTTTTCAGAATCTCTGGATGATGGGTCTGGCCGTGTGCCTACTGATCGGCCTGCTGGAGTCGGCTGCCGCCGGGATCATCCCCGGCATCGGCGCGCTGCTCGTGGTCGGCCCGCTGGAATACGGCATGGCGTATATCTTCCTCAAGCAGGCGCGTGACCATCAGCCCGTGCAGCTGGGCGATATGTTCCGCGGCTTTCAGGATGATTTCGGCGGAACGTTCCTCATCGGTCTTATGACGTCGCTGTTCACGTTCCTGTGGTCGCTGCTGTTCGTCATCCCCGGCATTGTCAAGGCGTATGCCTATTCTATGGCATACTATATCAAGCTTGATCATCCCGACTACGGCTGGAACGCCTGCATCACCGCAAGCCGTCAGATGATGGACGGCCACAAGTGGGAAAAGTTTGTGCTTGACCTGAGCTTCCTCGGCTGGATCATCGTCGGCTCTTTGTGCCTCGGCGTCGGCACGCTCTGGGTCACGCCGTACATGGAAGCGGCAAACGCGCAGTTCTACGAATACGTCCGCACCTGCCCGTCCGTGGCGGAGGGCTGACCGGCGCTGCGCAATATGGCAAGAACGGGACTCCGCTGCCTGCGGAGCCCCGTTCTTTTTTGCATTTTTATCTGTCAGTCCTTGTATTTCAGCGCCCGGATCGCGTTCAGGACGGCGAGGACCATCACGCCGACGTCGGCGAAGATGGCGGCCCACATATTCGCGATGCCGAACGCGACAAGCGCGAGGCAGCCAAACTTCACGACCAGAGAGAACACAATGTTCTGCCGGACGATGCCGATGCACTTGCGGGAAATTTTGATGGCCTTTGCGATCTGCAGCGGATCGTCGTCCATGAGGACGATGTCGGCGGCCTCGATGGCTGCATCGGAACCCATCGCGCCCATGGCGATACCGATATCCGCCCGCGTGAGGACCGGGGCGTCGTTGATGCCGTCGCCGACGAAGGCCAGCATATCGTTTTTGCCCTTCGCGGCCAGCAGCTTCTCGACCTCCGCGACCTTGTCGCCCGGCAGAAGCTCACTGCGCACCTCGTCGACGCCAAGCTCGGCGGCTACGCTGTCGGCCACGCGCTTTGCATCGCCCGTCAGCATGACGGTCTTCTGGACGCCCGCGCGCTTGAGTTGCTCGATGGCTTCCTTCGAATGCGGCTTGACGACGTCGGAAATGACGATATGTCCCGCGTACTGGCCGTCAACGGCCATGTGGATGATCGTGCCGGTGCTGTGGCAGTCGCAGTACTGAACGCCCAGCTTTTTCATCAGCTTGCTGTTGCCTGCGGCGACCGCGTGCCCGTCGACCATGGCGGTGATGCCGTGGCCGCTGAGCTCTTCGATGTCCGTCACGCGGCTGCGGTCGATTTCCTTGCCATAGGCCTTCTGCAGACTCTTGCTGATGGGGTGCGAGGAGGCGCATTCGGCCAGCGCCGCGTATTCCAGCAGCTGCTCCTCAGCCAGCGGACTGTGGTGGACAGCCGTGACCTCAAACACGCCGCGCGTCAGCGTCCCAGTCTTGTCGAACACGACGACCTTCGCTGCGGACAGGGCCTCCAGATAGTTTGAACCCTTGATCAGCACGCCCTCCCGGCTTGCACCGCCGATGCCCGCGAAGAAGCTCAGGGGAATGCTGATGACCAGCGCGCACGGGCAGCTGACGACGAGGAAGGACAGCGCACGGTAAACCCAGTCGGTCCAGTTCGCGTCAGCCCCCGCAAGCATCCGGCCCAGCGGGACCAGCACGGCCAGCGCCAGCGCTGCGGCGCACACGGCAGGCGTGTAGACCTTGGCAAAGCGGGAAATAAACGTTTCGGAGCGCGACTTGCGGGAGCTTGCGTTCTCGACGAGATCGAGGATCTTCGAAACGGTGGACTCGCCGAACGCCTTTGTCGTGCGGATCTTCAGCACGCCGGACAGATCGATGCAGCCGCTGATGATCTCGTCGCCCGCCTTGACGTCGCGCGGCAGGCTTTCGCCGGTCAGCGCGCTGGTGTTGAGACTGGATGTGCCCTCGACGACCACGCCGTCGAGCGGCACCTTTTCGCCCGGCTGGACGACGATGATGCTGCCGACCGCGACCACGTCCGGGTCGACCTGCGTCAGCTGACCGTCCTGCTCAATGTTCGCGTAGTCCGGGCGGATATCCATCAGTGCGGAGATATTCTTCCGGCTCCTGCCGACGGCATAGCTCTGGAACAGCTCGCCGATCTGGTAGAACAGCATAACGGCGATGCCCTCGACATAGTCGCCGCTCTTCGTCCAGATGGCGAGGAAGAACGCGCCGAGCGTGGCCAGCGTCATGAGGAAGTTTTCGTCAAACGCGCGTCCGTTGAGAATGCCCTTTCCGGCCTTGCGCAGAATGTCATAGCCGATGACCAGATACGCGGCCACATAGGCAAGCAGCTGCGGGACGCCGGTGATGGGGATAAATTTCAGCGCAATGAGCATCACGGCGGTGATGAGGATGCGCACGAGCATTTTTTTCTGTTTCTTTGTCATAGCAAACACTCCGTTCCGCGCTGCCGGAGCAGCAATTGCAGCTTAAAGCTCGATCTCGCAGTCAGGCTCGACCTTTTTGCAGGCCTTGAGCACGGCCTTCATGGTCTTCTTCTCGTCTGCGCCCTCGGCGAATTCCACGATCATCTTCTGCGTCATGAAGTTGACGGTCGCGTTCGCAACGCCCTCGGTCTTCTTCGCGGCTTCCTCCATCAGGTTCGCGCAGTTTGCGCAGTCGACCTCGATCTGGTATGTCTTTTTCATGGTCAGGCCCTCCGTTTGAAATTTTGAATTAAACGCTTGCTTAATCATTACATCCGCAGTATACTGAGAAAAACGCCGGAAATCAAGCCCTCCGGGGCGCTTGCTTCCAAACGGGCGAACGGAATGTCCAAAACGGACAAAGGAGATGGGACAAATGCCGGAATTCTCTCTTCCGCACGACCACGGCGCGCACGGACACACGGAGGATCTGTACCGGGAGCTGAAAAACGTGGAGCACTTCGGCGCGGTGTGCGATATCTTCAAACAGCTGAGCGACCCGACCCGCGTGCGCATTTTCTGGCTGCTCAGCCACCGGGAGGAGTGCGTCATCAACATCGCGGCGCTGCTCGATATGTCCAGCCCCGCCGTCTCGCACCATCTGCGTTCACTTACGCAGAGCGGGCTGATCGAAAGCCGCCGGTGCGGCAAGGAGGTCTATTATAAGGCGGGCGACACCATGCAGATCAAGCTCCTGCACGAGATCGTCGAGCAGGTCATGCAGATCGCCTGCCCGGAAAAGGCTGTCGACTATCAGGACTCGCAGGAGCAGATCATCCGCCATGTCCACAACGAGCTGACGGCCAATCTCGCCGAGCGCGTCACCATTGAAGAGCTGTCGCGGAAGTATCTGATGAACACGACGACGCTCAAGCGCTGCTTCAAGCAGGTCTACGGCGAGACGATCGCCGCACACATGAAAAAGCACCGCATGGAGCAGGCTGCGTCCCTGCTGTTAAAAACGCAGAACGACATTGCCGCCATCGCGCAGGCCGTCGGCTACGAGAGCCAGAGCCGGTTCACGGCCGCGTTCAAAGAGACCTACGGCGAGCTGCCGACAGAATACCGCCGGAGGCGGTCATAAAAATCAGAACCGGCCCGCAGGACACGCCTGCGGGCCGGTTGACTTATTTCTGTGTATTTTATACGTACTGCTGGGTGTCGACGTCGACGACGCCTCTGGTGGTGATGCGGAGCTTGGGGATGACGGGCAGGGCCATAAAGCTGAGCGTCATGAACGGGTCGATGCCCCGGCTGACGCCGAGCGTGAAGGCCGCGTCCTTGGCTGCCTCAAGCTGGTCGTTGACCTCGGTCAGCGGACGGTCGGACATGATGCCCGCGATCTCCAGCACGACCGAACCCTTTACCGTTCCGTTTTCGACCACGACGATGCCGCCGTGGTGCTCGACGATGTAATTCGCGGCGAACGCCATATCGGCGGAGTTCGTGCCGACGACGATGATGTTGTGCGAGTCATGCGAAATGCTGGTCGCGACCGCGCCGGATTTCAGGCCGTAGCCCTGAATGTAGCCGAGGCCGATGTGATGCGTGCCCTTGTGGCGCTCGACGACGGCGATCTTCAGAATGTCCTTTTCCAGATCGACGTGGTCGGCATAGCCGTTGTCGGTCGTGATGATCTCGCCCGGGACCATGCCCAGAACGCCTCTCTGGCGCGTGTCGCGGAAATCGTCGGGCGTGAGCGTCGAGACGTGGAAGGTGTCGTGGGCGCGCTTGTCGAGATATTCCTCGATCTTCGGCGCTTCAAAGTCGCGCAGCTCGCCGTTGTTCCAGTACAGAACGCCCTTCTTGAAGACCATTTCGACGTTGAAGTCCTTGAAATTGTCGATCACGGCGAAGTCGGCCAGATAGCCGGGCGCGATCGCGCCGCGGTTATTGAGCAGGAAATAGCGCGAGGCGTGGTGGCAGGCGGCCTTGACGGCAATGATGGGGTCGACGCCGTATTTGTTGATGGCCTCACGGGCGATATAATCAATGTGACCCTTTTCCAGCAGATCGCTCGGATGCTTGTCGTCGGTGCAGAACATACAGCGCTCGGCGTACTGCGGCGTGAGCAGGGGAGCAAGCGCTTCCAGATTGCGCGCGGCGGTGCCCTCGCGGATCATGATGAACTGGCCGCGCTGCAGCTTTGCCAGCGCGTCCTCCATCGTGGCGCATTCGTGGTCGGAATAGACGCCTGCGGCGACGTAGGTGTCGAGATCCTTGCCCTGCAGGCCCGGCGCGTGGCCGTCGATCTTCTTGTGGTGCGCCTGCGAGGCGACGATCTTCGAGACGACCTCGGCGTCATTGTGGATCACGCCGTAGGAGTTCATCATCTCGGCCAGACCCTGTACTCTGGGGTAGTCGTAGAACGAGTCGATGGCGCGGTAGTCCAGATTCGCGCCGGATTCGTCCATCGGCGTGGCCGGGACGCAGGACGGCAGCATGAACCGCACGTCGATGGGCAGCCCCTCGGTAGCCTGGAACATATAGTCAATGCCGTCGGTGCCCATGACGTTGGTGATCTCATGGGGGTCGGTGATGACGGTGGTCGTGCCGTGCGGCAGCGTCGCGCGGACGAATTCCTTCGGCGTGACGAGACTGGATTCCAGATGGATGTGCGCGTCGACGAAGCCGGGGCAGACGATCTTGCCGGTCATATCGTATTCGACCTCGCCCTCATAGCTGCCGAGGCCCACGATCAGGCCGTTCGCCACGGCGATATCGCACGTCAGCAGCTCATTGGAGAATACGTTGACATACGTCGCGTTTTTCAGCACCAGATCGGCCTTCTGCCGGCCGGAGGCGGCCTCGATCACACGCTGCTTCTTTAACAGCTTCCGCTGGATCTTCGCTGCGTAGCTCTCAATGGGAAAAGCCATGGAACATCTTCCTTTCTGCGTTCAGTTTTGCTTGTATCTGATATTAGATGGAATTATAGCACTGCTCCTGCCGCTTGTCCATGTTCATTTTCTACGGAATGTCGCAGATTCTTTTTTGCAATCTGTACAGAAATGGCGATGTGTGATATGCTTAGGGTGTATCTGAAAACTCCCAACGCACCCGGACAGCGGGCCTTTTTGCGGTGCGCCGCGTCATTTTTCCTTGAAATACGTCAGTATTCCTGCGAAAAAATGTCTTGCGCAACGCAAAAATCCCTCGCTGCCGGTCACATCATGAGTTTTCAGATACACCCTAGTGCACAAACAGGAGGCGAACGTCATGAAATTACTGATGCACATCTGCTGCGCGCCCTGCGCGAATATGCCGATCGACGCGCTGCGCGCGGATGGGATCGACCTGACCGGCTACTGGTACAATCCCAACATCCATCCCTTTACCGAATACCGCGCCCGGCGGAACTGCCTGCAGGAATACGCGAAGACCATCGAGCTGCCCCTTCTCATGCGCGACGATTACGGCCTGCGGCCATTCGTGCGCGAGGTAGCCGGCGATATCGCGGGCCGGTGCGTCAAATGCTACGAAATGCGCCTTTTTGAGGCGGCACGGGCCGCGAAGGAGGGCGGGTTCGACGCGTTTACGTCGTCTCTGTTCATCAGCCCCTATCAGAAGCACGAGCTGATGCGCGACGTGGCCTACCGCGCGGCGGAGGAATACGGCGTGGAATTTTATTATCAGGATTTCCGCCCCATGTTCCGCGACGGCCAGGCCCGTGCGCGGGAGCTGGGCTTTTATATGCAGAAATACTGCGGCTGCGTCTTCTCCGAGCAGGAGCGCTATCAAAAGCCCAGCCGGATCATCCCGTGAGGCAAATCAGCACCTGCCTGCCTTATGGAGCTTCCGAATGAGCACAACGGCCAGCGCAATGACAAGCGCGCTGAACGCGCCCACGCAGGTAAGCCGGATGACCAGCCTGCGGTGCGCGGCCTGACGGGCGGCCTCGCGGGCGGCTTCCTCGGCGGCCTTTTGCGCTGCCTCCTGCGCGGCCTGCTCCTCGGCCTGCCGCTGGAGCTCGGCCTGCCGTTCTTCCTCGGCCTTCTTTTCCTCTGCGGCTTTCGCTTCGGCGGCAAGCCGCTCTTTTTCTGCCTGCTCGGCCTTCGCCTGCTCTTCGGCGAGGCGGGCTTCTTCGGCTTCCTTTTCGGCCTGCTCCCGTTCCAGCCGCACCTGCTCGTCAAGATAGGTCTTCAGCAGCACGGCCAGCTGGCCGCAGATCACAGAGCCTGCGCTCTGTCCGTCGGCATACGCTGCGTCCACATTGCCGCCCGGCCCATAGGACAGGCCGCTCGTATACACGGCCAGCAGAAACGGCCGCTCGGCCCAGATGATGCCGACGTCGTTCTCCGCGCCCTCGTAGCTGCCGTATTTGTGCGCGATGGGCGTTTCATCCACGTCGAGATACGTCTTGAAATACGCGTCCGGGCAGGCAATTTTCAGGTAGTCGATCAGCTCGGGATACTGCTCCTGCCCGTCCCAGACGACCTTCAGCGTGTCCAGCATCATGCGCGTGCAGAACAGGTGGTCATAATAGTAATTCTGCGGAATCTCGTCGTCGGTCATGGTGAAATATTTGCGCATGGCCATCTTGTATTCCGGCCAGTCGCCAATGCGCCGCCAGAGGGAATACGAAAGCTCATTGTTGGAATAGACCAGCGACTGATAGTGCGCCTCGTCCAGCGAAGCGCCCTGCGTGATCATCGTGTCCCCGGTGATCTCGCCCGCGAGCTGCATATCATAATAATACAGGTTCAGCGGCAGCTTGTAGGTGCTTGCGCCGTAAAGCATTTTCGTCTCGTTGAAGTCATACTGTTCGCCGGTTTCCGGCACGTAAAAGCTGATCTCGAAATTATCCCCGGTCAGCGCGTGCTCAGCGCGGAAGTCGTCCATCAGCTGCTCCAGCGTCTTCCCCGTCACATCGGGGGCCGTATATGCCTCTGCTGCCAGCGCGGGAACCGCCGTCTGCGCAAGACACGCCGCGCAGAGCAGCGCCGCCGCTGCCGCCCGGGCTTTTTTCATTCTCATATCCGCTTCTCCTTCTGCGTTTTCAAGTATCTGCATCATACCGCAACGCGGCCGGATTTGCAACCATGCACCAAACGGGCAGGCCCGGCATATGGTAGGGAAGACAGAAAACATTCTTGTCTTTGAAGGAGGGGTTTTATGAATCAACCCTGCAATTATACGACGACCGGGGGCTGTCCCGAGCCGCAGGCGGTTCAGGGCTGCGCGGCCTGCTCCGGCGGCAGCCAGCAGACGTGTCCGCCTCCCTGCCCGCCGCCCTGCCCGCCGCCGTGTCCCGGGCCGGGGCCGTTCCCGCCGTATCCGCCCCCGTTCCCGCCGGTCTGGCCGGGTGAGCGGCCCGTCGCGCCGGTCACGGAGGCCGATATCAGCTGCGGCTGCGGATGCTCCTGTGCGCCGGGGCTTGTCGCGGCACTGCAGCTGCTGTGCCGTCCGCGCTTCGCGGCGCTGACGGACTATCAGCAGTTCGCGTTCATCACGCGCGATTTCGTGCTCGGCTCGTCGCTGAACTGTCCCGCAGCGGCCACAACTCCATACGACAACCTGACCGGGCCTCTGGACGGGGAATTTGTGAAGATCACGCCGGATTCGTGTGAGAATTTAGAGGTTTCCGGCCAGATCTACTATCCCAACCCCATCTGCACCGGGGGCACGGAGACAGCCTGCTGTGCCGAGGGGCCGTATTTTGACGCGGACTCCGTGCGGCTGTGCGGCTTGAGCGCCGTCGCCTTCGGCGTGACGGAGACGACCGACTTCCCCAGCGCAGAGGCGGCCTATAACGAGCTTGCGAAGCTATTCTATCAGGCCACCCATGCCGGCTGCGGCCCCATGCCGTCGTCGCCGGTAAAGCCGACGCCGTGCGACCGCTCGACAGGCGATATCGCCGGACGCGGCACGGTTTCCCTGACGGCAGGACCGCTCGTGCTCGGCAACGTCAGCGTGCTCGGCGAGGTCGGGGACGTTCTGATCCTCGCCAACAGCGAAGACCGCCTGTTCTACTTCGTCTGCCGCAGCACCATCGGGTTCATCGGGTAAAAGACACCCCGCCGCAGTTCATTCGGACTGCGGCGGGGAACTTTATATGCAGTTCAGCTGTGGGCAAAGCCGTACCAACTGCATACGCCTTGAAATTATTCCTCTTCGGTTGGGATCCTCGTCACGAGGGGCTTGCCGTCGGCGCCGAGCAGCGGAGTCAGGCCGCCAGCGTAGCCGGAGGCGATCCAGAGATAGTTGACGCCGGTCGTTTTGTCTACCCAAATCTCACGGTTCGTGGTCCAGGTACTGCCCTCGTTCAGCACCTTGATAAAGCGCTCGTCCTGCTTCGCCATATTACTTCGTATCCTTTACCGTCTCGGCAATGCCGGAAGCCAGACCCGCAAAGCCCTGCAGCTCGGACGGGATGATGATCTTCGTGGCCTTGCCGTCCGCGACCTTCTGCATGGCCTCAAGCGCCTTGAGCTTGAGCACCTGGTCGTTCGGGGCCTTTTCGTTCAGCAGCGCCAGAGAATCGGCCATGGCCTTCTGCACGGCCATGATGGCCTGCGCTTCGCCGTCAGCCTTGAGAATTGCCGCCTGCTTTTCGGCTTCTGCCTTGAGGATGGCGGCCTGCTTTTCCGCGTCCGCTTTCAGAATTGCGGCTTCCTTTTCGCCCTCGGCGACAAGGATCTGGCTGCGCTTCGTGCCCTCGGCCTGCAAAATCGCCTGCCGGCGGTCACGCTCGGCCTTCATCTGCTTTTCCATGGAGTTCTGGATATCCTGCGGCGGGAGAATGTTCTTGAGCTCCACGCGGTTGACCTTGATGCCCCAGGGATCGGTGGCCTCGTCGAGAATGGCGCGCATCTTGGTGTTGATGACGTCGCGGGACGTGAGCGTCTGGTCAAGCTCAAGATCGCCGATGATGTTGCGGAGCGTCGTGGCCGTGAGCGTCTCCATGGCCATCATGGGCCGCTCGACGCCGTAGGTGTAGAGTCTCGGGTCTGTGATCTGATAATAGACGACGGTGTCGATCTGCATGGTGACGTTATCCTTGGTGATCACGGGCTGCGGCGGATAGTCGAGCACCTGCTCTTTCAGGCTGACCTTCTTGGCCACGCGCTCAATGAACGGGACCTTGACGTGCATACCGACCTGCCAGACCTTGCTGAACGCGCCGAGGCGCTCGATGACGTAGGCGCGGGACTGCTGGACGATGTGAATGTTGCTGATGACGATGATGAGCGCCAGAACGGCGATCACAACAATGGGGATCCATTCCATAAAATTTGTTCCTCCTTCGGTTTTTCAGTTCTTTTTTTATGATGGTTATGCTTTCGTACAGGGACATTTTGCGGGTCTGACATAGAGCTTCGCACCCTCGACGCGCTCGATGGTCACGTGGCCGCCCGCCTCGACGCGTTCGCCCGTCGTGCATTTTGCCGTCCAGAGAACGCCGTTGATCTTCACGGCTCCGGTATCAGCACATGCGTCGATGGGCTCCGTGACCATGGCCGTTTCGCCGACGAGGCGGTCGGCATTCATACGCTCCGGCTTTTTTGCCCACTTTTTTCGAGCCGCCGGGCACGCGAACGCCAGCAGCGCCGCCGAAACGACGAGAAATACCGCCAGCTGCACGCCGAGTCCCGCGCCGAGAATTGCCGCGATCAGCGCGCACACCGCGCCGCCGATGAACCAGACGGACACCAGCGTGACCGTCGCGGCCTCTGCCACGATGAAGACGACGATGGCGATCAGCCATCCGATCACTGCCTGAGACATGGGAACCTCCTCCTCTTTTTTGAATTTCTGTGCTGCTTCCAGTATACCGTATTTCCGAACGCTTGTCACTTTAAATAAATATAAAGTTTTTCCTCACATTTTACAAAATCGTAACAGATAGGGTTTGCTATTTGCGCCGGGATTCCGTATACTTAGAGAGACTATAGAATGCTTGGAGAGAAAACTATGGATACGATGACTTTCTGCGTGCCGTGCCTGTTTGGGCTGGAGGGTCTGGTCGGCGACGAACTGCGGCGGCTGGATCTGCAAAACGTCCGGGTCGAGGACCGGCGCGTTTTTTTTGAAGGCGATTTCGCCGCCATGGCGAAGGCCAACCTCTGCTGCCGCATGGGCGAGCGCGTGATGATTTTGCTGGCCGAATTCGACGCGCACAGCTTTGAGGACCTGTTCCAGGGCGTGAAGGCCGTGCCGCTCGAGCGCTTTATCCCGAAGGACGGCGCGTTCCCCGTCAAGGGCTACAGTCTGAACAGCCAGCTGCACTCCGTTCCCGACTGTCAGGCCATCGTCAAGAAGGCCGCCGTCACGCGGCTGGGCGAGAAATACGGCCTCGGCTGGCTGCCGGAGACGGGCGAAACGTACCAGCTGCGCTTTTCCATCATGAAGGATCATGTGGAGCTGTTTCTGGACACGTCCGGCGTGAGCCTGCACAAGCGCGGCTACCGCCGCGAGGCCAATCTTGCGCCGCTGCACGAGACGATGGCGGCCGCCATGGTCAATCTCGCGCGCTACCGCGGACGGGACTTCTTCTGGGACCCGTTCTGCGGCTCGGGCACGATCTGCATCGAAGCGGCGATGATCGCGCTGAACCGCGCGCCGGGTCTGAACCGGTCGTTCATGGCGCAGAAGTGGGCCTGCGTCCCGGAGACGGTCTGGCAGCAGGCCAGGACCGAGGCGCTCGACCGTGAGTACAGGGGCGAGTACCGCATTCTCGGCTCCGACATTGACCCGGCTTCTCTGGAGATCGCGCAGCAGAACGCACGCAAGGCGGGCGTCGGCAAGCTGATCGAGTTCCGCGAGGCGGACGCAACGAAGCTGAGCCTGCCCGCGGACAGGGGCCTCATCGTCTGCAACCCGCCCTACGGCGAGCGTATGCTTGAGCAGCGCAGCGCCCAGCGGCTCTACAGTGCGTTCGGCCGGCACCTCAAATACGCGGACGGCTGGAAAAAATACATCATCTCCTCCGAACCGGAGTTCGAGCATTACTACGGCAAACAGGCCGTTAAAAAGCGCAAGCTCTACAACGGACGGCTGCAGTGCAATGTGTATATGTACTATTGAGCGCCGCCTGTACCCATAAGACGAACAGAACAGGAGAAAGTTCCGCTATGAAGCATATTTTTATCGTCAATCCCGCAGCCGGGAAGTCAGACCGGACGGCGGAATACCGGGAAATGATCGACGCGGCGTTTGCGCCGCGCGGGTTAAGCTATGAATTGCTCGTTTCTGGTGCACCCGGTGAGTGCCGGACGCTGGCGCGGCAGGCGGCGCAGTCCGGCGAGGAGGTGCGCCTGTACGCCTGCGGCGGCGATGGGACGCTCAACGAGGTGATCAACGGCGTCGTCGGCTATGACAACGCCGCCGTGACGCATTTTCCCGGCGGCTCCGGCAACGACACAATCAAAATTTTTGACGACCCCGCCGCCTTCACCTCCATTGAGCGTCTGCTGGACGCGGAGGAGGCGCGGTTCGATCTCATCCGCTGCAACGATTCTTATGCGCTGAACGTTCTTTCCATCGGGTTTGACGCGCGGGTCGGCACGGATATCGCCCGCTTCAAGCGCCTGCCGCTCGTGAGCGGCAAGGGCGCGTACATCCTGTCCATTTTCTCGAATATGCTGCACGGCCTGACGGCGGATTACACCGTTACGCTGGACAGCGGCAAGGTGTTCTCGGGCCGGAAGACCATGATCTGCGTCTGCAACGGCCGGTGGTACGGCGGCGGTTTCAACCCCGTGCCGGAGGCCGAGCCGGACGATGGGCTGCTGGATGTGCTTGTGGTTGAAAAGGTCAATCTGCTGCAGGTTGCAACCGTCGTCGGTCACTACCAGAAGGGCCGCTACGCCGATTATCCGTCGCTGATCTATCACGCCCGCTGCCGCTCTCTGCGCATTGAATGTGTAAAAGAATCTGTTGTCAATATCGATGGCGAGGCTGCCTACACAACGGACGCAAAAATCGAACTCATTCCGCAGGCCATCCGCTTTTTCTACCCGAAGGGGCTGACCTATCACACGAAAAATTCACAGTCTGGTCATAAATTTGCCGAAATTACCCCTTGACTTTTTGGCGCATCTGATTATGATATAGATGTTAGCAGTCAGAGAGACTGAGTGCTAAAAAATCTTGTAAAACGCGCTGTATGAAACAGCGACTGGATACTGGAGGTAATTGTTATGAAGCTGACCCCGTTGGCAGACAACGTTCTGCTCAAGCACATGGAAGCTGAGGAAAAGACCGCGTCCGGCATCATCCTCTCCACCGCCAATAAAGAAAAATCCGTGATCGCGGAAGTCATCGCGGCCGGCCCCGGCACCGACGATGTTAAGGTTACGGTCAAGCCCGGCGACAAGGTTGTGACCGGCAAGTACGCGGGCCAGGAGCTGAAGCTCGACGGCGAAGATTACGTCATCGTCAAGATGGCCGACATTCTGGCAGTTGTAGAATAATTCGTGTTTGATTGAAAGGAAGCAATTCTTATGGCAAAGCAGATTGTTTATGGCGAAGAGGCCCGCAAGGCCCTGCTGTCCGGCATTGACCAGCTCGCCAATACTGTTAAGGTAACCCTCGGCCCGAAGGGCCGCAACGTCGTGCTCGGCAAGAAGTTCGGCTCTCCGCTGATCACCAACGACGGCGTGACGATTGCAAAGGATGTAGAACTTGAGGACGCATTCGAGAACATGGGCGCGCAGCTCGTCCGCGAGGTCGCAACCAAGACCAACGATATCGCAGGCGACGGCACCACCACCGCCACTCTGCTCGCGCAGGCCATCGTCCACGAGGGTCTGAAGAACGTCTCCGCAGGCGCGAACCCGATGGTCATGCGCAAGGGCATGGAAAAGGCCGTTGAGACCGCCATCGACACCATCAAGGCAAACTCCGAGACGATCAAGGGCTCCGACGACATCGCAAGAGTCGGCGCCGTCTCCTCCGGCGACGAGTCCGTCGGCAAGCTGATCGCCGAGGCCATGGATAAGGTCGGCGCGTCCGGCGTGATCACCATCGAGGAATCCAAGACTGCCGAGACGGGCCTTGAGGTCGTCGAAGGTATGCAGTTCGACCGCGGCTATATCTCCCCCTACATGGTCACTGACACCGACAAGATGGAAGCCGTCATCGATGATCCGTATATCCTCATCACCGACAAGAAGATCTCCTCCATTCAGGAGATCCTGCCCCTGCTCGAGCAGATCGTCAAGACCGGCAAGAAGCTCGTCATCATCGCAGAGGACGTCGAGGGCGACGCACTGGCCACCCTGCTCGTCAACCGTCTGCGCGGCAACTTCACCTGCGTGTGCGTCAAGGCTCCCGGCTTCGGCGACCGCCGCAAGGAAATGCTCAAGGATATCGCCATCCTGACGGGCGGCACGTATATTTCCAGCGAGCTCAACATGAACCTGCCGGATACGCAGATCACCGATCTCGGCACGGCTCGTCAGATCAAGGTCACGAAGGACAACACCGTCATCGTTGATGGCGCAGGCGATGCCAATGAGATCAAGGCCCGTATCGCGGAGATCAAGAACACCATCTCCGTCACCACGTCTGATTACGACAAGGAGAAGCTGCAGGAGCGTCTTGCTAAGCTGTCCGGCGGCGTAGCCGTTATCAAGGTCGGCGCACAGACCGAGGTTGCCATGAAGGAGCAGAAGCTCCGCGTTGAGGACGCGCTGAACGCAACCCGCGCAGCTGTCGAAGAGGGCATCGTGGCCGGCGGCGGCACTGCCTACGTCAACGCGATCCCGGCTGTTGAGAAGCTGGTCGCAAAGCTGTCCGGCGACGAGAAGACCGGCGCGCAGATCATCGCAAGAGCGCTGCAGGCCCCGATCCGCCAGATCGCCGAGAATGCCGGCGTTGACGGCTCCATCGTCTACGACAAGATCCGCTCCAGCCGCAAGGTCGGCTATGGCTACAACGCCTACACCGAGACGTACTGCGACATGATCCCGTCCGGCATCGTCGACCCGACCAAGGTCACGCGCACCGCTCTGGAGAACGCCGCGTCCATCGCCTCCTGCGTCCTGACGACCGAATCTCTGGTCGCCGACAAGCCCGACCCCAAGGCCGACGCCGCCATGGCAGCCGCAGCCCAGGGCGGCGGCATGGGCGGGATGTACTAAGAGACGCCGCAAAGCCTTGAAATTGCTTGATTTTTTGAGTGTGCAAAAGCGGATTTACGCCAAACTTACGCTACTTACGCCAAAAATTCAAGCGCATTATAGGGTAACAGAAATCGGCACCTGCCTTAAAAAGCAGGTGCCGATTTTTCCTTATTTGCGTTTCTTTTTGCCCTTTCCGTGCGACAACTGCGGTCTTGCCTTTCCGCGCTGGTTGAGGGGACTTTTCAGATACTTGGACTTCTTAAGTCCGCTAATAATTGAGACAAACTCTTCCTTCGTAAGTGCATCATAATCAAGCCCGATGGTTGCAAGATACGCTCGGATTTTCTTTTCCTCGGAAGTCACGGAATAAAGAACAGAACATTAAATACCATCAGCCACCACTGACATTGCCGATGGTGGCTTTTTGCGTTTCGGGAATTTGTTTTGCCGTTTCACTCTGGTGCCGGTTTTGCTTTGGTGATTCATGGCATCCTCATACAGCTCAATAAATTCCTTTTCCCGGAGTGTCAGAGGTGTTTGCGCATCCCGCTTTTGAATCAAATGCTGGTACAGCTTTATCTGGAGAGACAGGAAGTACAAGAGCGCTTTGTGCTCCATCTTCAAATCCCTGACAATCCTGGACAGGAAATCATTTCCGGTGAGATTGTGCATTTTGTGTGGGCAGCCGCAGAGGATATCCAGGAACTGCCCTCTGTACAAAACCGGTGAGAGAACCCATCAGCCGTGGGAAGTCCAGTTCGCTCAGATCCGTCACATCCACCTCCAGCACCGGGCCGTTGGCCTGAAAGCGGGTATATCCCCGGGCCGCGATATCGTCCAGAAACTGCTCATAGCTTTTTCTTGTGGGGGTTTCTAGGGGGGCTCCCGGCGGCTCCGGGTAGCAGCCGTTGACCACATGGCCCCGGTGCCGGGTGTCGGACAGATCCCGGGCGGCAAACCGCCGGTAGATGACCTCCGGGTCACCGGTGAGGCGAACCGTCACGGCGGTATAGTGATGGGTTTCCAGCAGTGCCATAATCCCGGGAATGGAAGCGTCCTCAAAATTATTTTCCAGAATAAACGGTTTTCCCACTTTCATCAGCTGGGCCGCGGCGTAGTACAGAATGTGCATGGCCGCTGTGCCCAGCTGAACCTTTTCTGCCCGGCTGTGAAAGCCCAGATCGTCAAACAGCATCTCCTTGATGGAGTCCTTGGACAGCATTGGAATTCCCAGAGACTCCGAAATCCTGACGGCGATGGTGCTCTTGCCGCTGGCGGGCATACCGGCAACCAGAATGCAGTACATGGCGTTTCCTCCTAGGGTGTATCTGAAAACTCCCAATGCACCCGGACAGCGGATCTTTTCACGCTGCGCTGCACCATTTTTCCTTGAAATACGTCAGTATTCCTGCGAAAAAATGTCTTGCTCAGCGCAAAAATTTCTCGCTGCCGGTCACATTGGGAGTTTTCAGATACACCCTAAAAACGAAATGAAAGACTGTCCTGATACTCCGAGGGCGTTTTCCCGGTGATTTTTTTGAAGGTGCCGGAAAAATATGCAATATCGCGGTAGCCGCAGGCCTCCGCAATCTCGTAGACTTTCAGCTTTCCCTCGCGCAGCAACGCCATAGCCTTCTGGATGCGGCAGCGCGTAAGATACGCGCCGAGCGTCATATCCGTTTCCTTTTTGAACAGGTGGCTCAGATGTCCTTCGCTCAGTCCCAGCTGCGCTGCCGCCTGCCCGACGGACAGATCGCCGCTGCCGCAGTTTTGCTCAAGGTACACCATTGCCTCGCGCACATAGCGGCTCTTGGGGCCGGGCTTCACGCCGGGAAGCGGCTCTGGCTGCGGTGCGGTTTGTGCGGCGATGCGCTTTTGCAGCGCCAGAACGGCGTTTTCCAGATCGCCGTCATGAAAAGGCTTCAGCAGAAAGTCCACCGCGCCCAGACGGATGGCCGTCTGCGCGTAGGCGAACGAATCGTAGGCGGTCAGAATGATGACATACGCGCGGCTGCCTGCTTCGCGCAGCCGCCGCACCATCTCCAGCCCGTCCATCTTCGGCATTTTGAGATCCGTGATGATAAGCGTCGGCTGGCAGTCCTCCGCGACGGCAAGGGCCTGTTCGCCGTTGGCGGCTTCGCCGACCACGATGCAGTCCAGAGCCGCCCAGTCTACTGCCATGACGATACCCTTGCGGATCATTTCCTCATCCTCTACAACCATTACCCGCATCATACGCCGGGCCCTCCCTTCGCGGGCAGGCGCGCAAGAATACAGGCGCCGCCGCCCTCCGGATTTTCAAGACGCAGACCGAACGCGTCGCCGTAATGCTTGCGCAGGATCGTGTCTACATTTAATAGTCCCAGATGTCCCGTCTGCGTTTCCGGCGGTTTGTAAGGCCCCAGAAGGTCCGGCGGGAAGCCGCAGCCGTTGTCCCGGACGCGAATCTCGAGCACGTCCTGCTCCGCAAGCACGGCCGTGACGGAGAGTTCACCGTGTTCTACACCGGAAAGGCCGTGCAGAATGGCATTCTCTGCCAGAGGCTGCAGGAGCATTTTCGGAACCATGCACGAAAGAAGCGCCTCCGGCACGGCTTCCGTGTATGAGAAGCTTTCCGACAGGCGGATGCGCTGAATCTCGACGTACCGGCTCAAAATCTCCAACTCCCGCCGCAGGGGGACAAATTCGTCCGGCGTGATGCAGAAGCGAAGGATATCGGCAAGATTCGTTGACATCAGCGCCACCTGCGGCACTTGATTGATTTTGCTGATCCACTTCATGGTGTCGAGCGTGTTGCACAGAAAATGCGGGTTTAGCTGCGCCTGCAGCATGCGGATCTGCGCGCGGTTAAGTGCGCGCTGGTTTTCCAACAGTGCCTGCTGGTTGTGCCGGAGGGCGACGACCATGGTGTTGAACTGCTGTGCCAATTCGCCCAATTCGTCATGCCGGCCGGCGGGAACGGGAACCTGCACGTCCAGATTATTTTTCCCGACCTGCCGGATGGCGTGATGCAGTCTGCCGATCGGTTGGAAGACCTGCCGGCTTAGCTGCAGGCTGAGTACGACGCTTAAAATGATGCAGGCCAGCGCGCACAGCACGCTCACCGAGTACAAAAGCCGGAGTGTTCCGGCGCTGAGCGGCTGCGGCTGCTGCAGGACGAGATACAGACCGGTTTCGGTATGCTGCCGCACGGTATAGGAAACGTCGGCAGACAGACCGGTGAGCGCCTTGCCGGACAAAAGCTGCCCGCGCAGCGCGTCGGCGAGGCTCTGGGTCTGTGCCGGCTGCGTACAGTAGACCGGACGCCAGCGCGCGTCGAGCAGAAGAAGTTCGTTCTGCGCACCAGCTGTGCCGCCGAGCAGTGTCCGCAGCTGCGTTTCCAGCATGCCGATGGTGAGATATCCGACCGGCGCGCCGTAGCGGTCGGTCAGGAGCATCGCAGCGTGCAGAAGCGGCTCGTCTGTGTCGGCTGGATCTTCTGCCGCGCTGCACACCAGAACACCGGTTCCGGCGCAGGCCGCCTCATATAAAAGGCCCCAGTTGGTCGGCAGCGACCGGATTTCGGGCGCTGTCTGTGTCGAATAGCGCCAGCGGCCGCTGATATCGTAAAGGTCAAAGCGTGCAAAGCTGCGCACGGACTCTGTAGCGTCAAACAGCTGGCTGTAGACCGCCGTGTCCTCCGCTTCTGCGTCAAACAGCGCCTGTGCAACGAGTGGATTGTGCTGCAGGGATGCGGCTGTCTGCAAAAAGCCGCTGTGCAGCGTATCAAGCGCCTCGCAGGAGGCGGACAGCTGCTGTTGGGCCGTCTGCTGGGCGTTCGACGTCATGCGCAGGCGGAAAATCTGCAGCAGCAGACCGGAGCACAACAGCATCGGCACCAGAGACACGGCCAGAAACGCCGCGTTCAGCCGCTGACGGAAGGAGGAAAAGTGAAGCCGCTTCATTGTTCCGCCTCCGTCCCGAGATAAAAGGCCCAACTCATCAGAATTGCTTCGCGGTGCTCGCTTGCCCAGCTTACGTCATACGCGACCTGACGAATGGCGGATAGTTCCGGCAGTTTGCTGGCAGGACTCACGTCGCTGCGCACCGGGCGGCGGTAAAAATCAGACTGCAGCAGCTGCTGCACGTCGTAGCTGACGGCAAAGTCGAGGAATAGCTTTGCGTTATCGGGGTGCGGCGCATTTTTGAGGGCGGCGCAGCCGTCCGGTACGCAGCTCGTGCCGTCCGACGGATAGACCATGGCGATCCCGTCTCCGGCGGCGATGCGCTTGCGTGCAGTTTCCTCCAGCGTGACGCCGGCGAGCGCCTCGCCGTTTGCAACGGCGGAGATGATCTCGCCGGAGCCGGACAGGAGCTTCCCGTCCAGGTTTTCCGCGAATGCCCGCAGCACCTCGTCCGCGTCGCCGCCCAGCGCGCAGAGCATCGTCACGAGCGCGGTATAGCTCGAGCCGGAGACGGATGGATCGGCAAAGGCGATCTGCCCGCGCAGCGCAGGGTCGAGAAGATCGGCCCAGCAGCTGATCTGCCCGGAGGACAGCAGCTTCGGATTGTAGACCAGCACGACCGGAAGCGAGGAAAACGGCGTCCAGCTGCTGTCCTGCGCACGGTACTGCGGCAAAATCTGCTCCGCGCCGCGGCAGACGTAGGGCTCAAACAACGCCCGGCAGGCTTCGAGACTCTCGACGCCGCCGCCGAACATCACGTCGGCCCGTGGTGCGTCCTGCTCCTTTTGCAGCTGCTCAAGCAGTTCGTTTGTGCCGCCCTGTACGACCTCGACCCAGATTCCGGTGCGCGATTCAAATTCCTTGACGATCGGCCACCAGACCTCTTTTTTGTGCGAGGTGTACAGAACGAGACGCTCCGATTCATCCGGCGCGTAGGCGGCTGTATCCTGTGCGGCGGGCGCGCAGCCGGTCAGAAGAACGAATGCTATACATAATATCAGAATGCGTATGTGTTTCATAGTTTCCGTGTCCTGTAGCAGCGAGAACAAAACTCTCTGTTATTTTGCCCTGATTATAACACATCTCCGGCTCGGTTTTCATTGAATTTTTAAAATTATCGCAGAGAATCACAAATAATCGCAGATTTGTCCACTGTTCTTTTGTGCAGAAACACCGTAAAATGAGAGCATACGATGCAGAACTCCCGTTAGCTGCTGCACGAATTCAAATTTTATCAGGAGGAATATCAGAATGAAGAAGATGCTTGCGCTTCTGCTGGCTGCTGTGATGGTTCTGTCCATGGCTGCCTGCGCTGCCGCTCCGGCGACGACCCCGGCTGACACGACCGCTCCCGCAGAAGACACCCAGACGACCGAAACCATTGAAACCAACGAAACCACCGAGGCTCCCGCAGAGGAAACGCCCGCTGCCGAGCCCGAAAATCTGACTGCGACCCAGCAGATCATCAAGGAAGCCGAAGGCATGACCCTTGAAGAGCTGGCGAAGAAGGCCATTGAAGAGTCCAACGGCAAGATGTTCTACGGCGTCGGCAACTCCAGCCGCGGCAAGAGCGCCCTGCCTCTGTTCATTGAGTATCTGCAGTCCATCGATTCCAGCTACAACATGGAGTTCGAGTGGCAGCAGCCCAAGAACAACAAGATCTTCGATCAGCTGACCGCTGACTCCCTGAAGGGCACCGGCACGTTCGCCATGACCCTCATTCAGGACGGCAACCAGATCGAGAGCAAGATGGTTCAGACCGGCATCCTCGACACCTTCATCCCGAAGGACTGGGCCGATGCCAACGGCACCACCGCCGACGCCTACACCGGCTTCCTGCCGCTGCAGACGCTCAACAAGGTCTTTATGTACAACTGCGTGGGCGACAAGACCTACGATAACTGCTGGGACTTCGTCGCCGAGGGCGAGCATGGCCTGTTCATGGACATCGACTCCGAGATCGTCGGCAAGAACTTCCTGTACATGCTGACCCGTGACGACTACGCAGCGTGGCTGAAGGAGTCCTTTGAGGCTCTGTCCGCTGACGAGCAGGCATACTTCCAGCCCACTATCGCAGAGATGGAATCCGAAGCTGCCGACCTCGGCCTCGGCGCTGACGGCGCTTACGCGCTGGCATGGATCAAGCTGTGGGTCGAAAGCTACAACGCCCAGACCGACGACGGCCCCATCTGCAACACCCTTGTCGACGCTTCCGCGAAGGATCAGTTCGGCCTTCTCGTTTACTCGAAGCTCCGCTCCGTCGAGGAGTCCAGCTCCGTCTCCGTCAACAACATCAAGGTCGCCGCGTATGAGGACGGCTATCAGGGTATCGGCGGCTATGGCTACTGCCATTACCTGTTCGTCACCGACAACTCCCCGCTGCCCTGGACGGCCTGCGCCTTCATCGCCTATATGACCTGCACCGCCGACGGCTTCTCTGCCTGGGGCAAGGACATGGGCGGCTACTCCTCCAACCCGACCGTGGCAGAGGAGACTGAGGCCAACTTCCATCACTCCATCGGCGGCATGGCCGAGGACGGCACCACTGTTGAATTCGCAGCAAAGAACGACCGCGGCTATGAATGGTGGACGACCAACGGCAAGCTCGTGCTCGAGGATCCGGAATACTGCGCAGACGTTGCATTCACCGTCGGCAGCTGGATCGAAATGCTGAGCAAATACTCCGCAGGCTGATCTGTCAACCAGCACCTTACCGGCGCCCCTGGATGCGCATCCAGGGGCGCCTTTGCAAAAACATACCCCATCATCCGCCCTTCAAACCTGAGAAAAGAGGAGGAAGCCATGAGCCGACCCACTACCCTCCGCGCAAGCAGATCCACGATTGTGCTCAATAAGGTCAAGACCTTCTTTTCCAAGCCGCACAACGTCATTCTGCTGCTGCTTGGCATTGTCCTGACCTTCACCACGGTCGCGCCGATCGTCGCCATCGTGGAAGATACCTTCAAAATTCACGCCGGCACCATTGACGCCCATCTGACCGGGCAGGCGTCCGGCTATACGACCGTCAACTACACCGACCTTTTCACCAGCCGCATGGCAAAGACGAATCTGTGGACGCCGCTTCTCAACACGGTGCTCCTCGCTGTCGGCACGTGCGTGGTGTCCATTCTCTACGGCGGGCTGTTTGCGTTTTTGATTACGCGCACCGACCTTGCGTGGAGAAAATATCTGAGCTCCATTTTTATTTTCCCGTACATCATGCCGCAGTGGACGCTGGCCGTCGTGTGGCAGAACCTGTTTAACTCCAACGCCGTCACCGGCACGTCCAACGGTCTGCTTGCCGCCCTGTTCGGCGTCAACATGCCGATATGGTGGTGCAAGGGCCTGTTCCCGAGCCTGATGGTTCTGGGCCTTCACTACGCGCCGTTCGCCTATATCCTCATCGGCGGCATTTTCCGCAACATGGACGCCAATCTTGAAGAGGCCGCGACCATTCTCGACACGCCCAAGTGGAAGACCATGTTCCGCATTACGCTTCCGATGGTCAAGCCCGCGATTTTGTCCACCATTCTGCTGGTCTTCGGCAGCGCGATGGGCTCTTACCCGGTGCCGCATTATCTGGGCCTGAGCACGCTGTCGACCAAGTATGTCTCGATGAACTCCAAGTATACGGGTGAAGCGAGCATTCTTGCCATCATCATGATGGTCTTCGGCGTGGCGATCATGCTTCTGAACCAGCTCTCGCTCAGAAGCCGCAAGAATTACACGACTGTCACCGGCAAGTCCGGCCAGATCTCCAAGATCACGCTCGGCAAAACCGGCCGCGTCGTCATCGCCTTGATCCTTGTGATTCTCACGTTCTTCACGAGCATCTTCCCCATCATTTCCTTCGCGTTCGAGACGTTCCTGCCTAATCCAGGCGACTATTCGTTCCTGTACACGGGCGACGCGTCGAACCTCACGACCAAGTGGTGGGTCACGGCGGAGAACGTCACCGAAAACGGCATGTACGGCCAGAAGGGCATTTTGTATAACGAGACGATCTGGCGTGCGTTCAAGGGCACGATCCTTGTCTCCGTGGCCTGTGCGCTGCTGGCCGGCTCCATCGGCACGATGATCGGCTACGCCGTCTCGAAAAACCGCCGCAGCCGCTGGGCAAACTATGTGAACTCCGTCGCTTTCCTGCCGTATCTCATGCCGTCCATCGCTGTGGGCGTCGCATTCTTCATCCTGTTCTCGACGGAAAAGCTGAACCTGTTCAATACCTACACGCTGCTCATTATCGTCGGCACGGTCAAATACATCCCGTTTGCCAGCCGCAGCAGCCTCAATTCCATGCTCCAGCTGTCGGGCGAGATCGAAGAAGCGGCCATCATTCAGGATATTCCCTGGATCAAGCGCATGACCCGCATCATCATCCCCATCCAGAAATCCTCGATCATTTCCGGTTTCCTGCTGCCGTTCATGACGTGCCTGCGTGAGCTGTCGCTGTTCATGCTGCTGTGCGTGCAGGGCTTCATCCTGTCCACCACGCTGGACTACTTCGACGAGATGGGCCTCTACGCGTTCTCCAGCGGCATCAACCTGATCCTGATCGTGACCATTCTGGTCTGCAACACCCTCGTCAACAAAATCACGGGCGCAAGCCTGGATAAAGGAATCGGAGGTTAAATCATGCCTGAAATCAGATTAGAGCATATCACCAAGCGCTGGGGCAAGTTCTATGGTGTGGACGACCTGAATCTGGTCATTGAAAATAACGCGTTTGTCACCCTGCTGGGCCCCTCCGGCTGCGGCAAGACCACCACCCTGCGGATGATCGCGGGACTGGAGACCCCCACTAGCGGACGCATCACCATCGGCGACACGGTGGTATTCGACAGTGAGCTGGGCATCAACATCCCCGCCAACAAGCGGAAGGTGGGCTTCCTCTTCCAGAACTATGCCCTGTGGCCCAACATGACCGTCTACCAGAATATTTCCTTCGGCCTGTCAAACATCAAGGAGGAAATGCCGAAGATCAGCTTTGAGGCGAAAAACGCCGCCCGTCTGGCACAGATCCTCAAAAAACCTCAGGATGTGGTAAAGACTCTTGAGGAATGCCGGGATAAAAACGGCAAGCTGGACGAAACGAAGGCCATCATCAAGCTGATCGATACCTACACCATCTCCCAGTACACTGCCCAAAAGCTGTTCGGCTATCATTTGGAGCAGGGTAAGGACGTGTCCGCCGAGGTAAAGGCTCTGGAAGAAAAGGTGGAGGCCGCTCGAAAGGCTCAGCCCTTCAACGAGAACTTTGAGCTTCTCAAGGACGGCGAGGTGGAAACTGCTGTGCGCAAGCTGACCAAAGAAGAGATCGACCTGTCCGTGCGCCGGGTGTCCCGCATCGTCAAAATCAGTATGTTCATGGACCGCTATCCCGCGGAGCTGTCCGGCGGTCAGCAGCAGCGTGTGGCCATCGCCCGGACGCTGGCTCCCGAGCCCAGCGTGCTGTTCATGGACGAGCCGCTTTCCAATCTGGATGCCAAACTGCGTCTGGAAATGCGCTATGAATTGCAGCGGCTCCATGTGGAGACCGGCTCCACCTTCGTATACGTCACCCACGACCAAATGGAGGCCATGACGCTGGCAACGCAGATCTGCCTGATGAACAACGGTGTCCTTCAGCAGTATGCCGCGCCGCTGGAAGTTTACAATCACCCTGCCAATCTTTTTGCGGCAGACTTCGTGGGCAACCCCTCCATCAACTTTGTGGAGGCCAAGGGCTGGCAGGGGCCTGAGGGCAGCATTGAGCTGACGCTGCTGGACGGACACAAGGCAGTTTTCACCCCCGAGCAGCCATTGCAGCTGCCCCAGTGGTTCCACCGGCGGGACGAGGAGCTGGAAGCCCAGGCGCAGGCTTTGAAGGCCCGTGCGGGAGAGAGCGGCTACGTGGAAAAGAGCAACAAGGACGAGACCTTCCGCTACCACATCGCCAGAGTCAACGACGAGGACGACGGCATCCACGAGGAGCCGATGCTCACCAACGAGGATCTGGTGCTGGGCATCCGCCCGGAGTTCCTGTCCATCACCGGCGGTGGAAATGTGGAGTGCGAGATTTACGGTGCCATGCCCACCGGCATGGAATCCACCGTCAAGGTGCGCATCGGAGAGTATTTGCTCACCGGCGTGGTCTTCGGCAGCACCCTGTTTACCATCGGAAGCAAACACCTGCTGGATATCACCGGCAGCAGCGTGATGCTCTTTGACCGGTCAAGCGGTCGGCGCATCACCTCCGGCACCCTGAAGCTGCTGTGATCCGGGGACTGTTATTCGATCTGGACGGCGTTCTGGTGAACACGAACCCCCTCCACGCCCGGGCGTGGCAGGAGCTTGCCGAAGAATTGGGAATTCCCTTCACTCCGGCAGACCAGGAGGCCTTTCTGGGCATCAGCCGGGCACAGTGCCTGGAAATTCTGCTGAAAAAGGGAAACCGCTCCCTTTCGGAATCCGAAAAAGAGAGGCTGTGCACCCGGAAAAATGACCGCTACCGGGAGATGATCGGCACTTTGACCCCGGCGGCGCTGCTGCCGGGCGTGTCGGAATTCTTACGCGTTGCCCGGGCCGAGGGATACCGGACAGCTCTTGGCAGTGTCAGCAAAAATGCGGAGTTTGTCCTGAAAAAGCTGGAAATTACGGCGTTTTTTGACGCCGTCATCGACGGCAGGAAAATTGTAAACGGCAAGCCCAACCCGGAGGTGTTCCTCAAAGGAGCGGAGGCTCTGGGACTCCCACCTGAGCAGTGCCTGGTTTTCGAGGACTCAGCCGCAGGTATCGAGGCCGCCCACCGGGGCGGAATGAAAGCCATCGGCATCGGAACGGCCCGGCTGCTCCCATCGGCAGAGCTGACCATCCCAGGCTTCTCCGGCGTAATGCCGGACGCGCTTCTGGCGCAGTTGCTATAACACTTTTATCAGATTGATATGAATTCCTGACCGTCTCCCACGCCGTCAACGATTTCTGCGTCGTGACGCTTTCGAGCCTCTATCTCGATATCATCAAGGACCGCCTGTACTGCGACGGCGCGGATTCCGCCGCCCGCCGCTCGGCGCAGAGCGCGCTGTGGATCATCCTCGATGCCATGACGACGGCCGCAACGTGCTGCTGAACCAGATGTCGAAGCCGTATGCGGACTATGCGCTGTCTGACACCGAAATGGCCGTCTGGGAGACTGCCCTGCGCGTCCGCTCGGACGTCAACGGCGTTCTGGAGACTGCCCGCGCCGACAAGCGCATCGGCAAGAGCCTCGAAGCGCACGTGGCGCTGTTTGCAAACGACGAGGACGCAAAGGCCGCGCTGGATGCGGTCAAGTCCGTCGACCTGCCGGAGATCTTCATCGTCTCCAACGTCAGCACGAACGAGACTGCCCCCGCAGAGGGCGCCGTTGCCGGCCAGGGCGTGAACTTCCCCGGCCTGACCGTCGCAGTGACCGAGGCGAAGGGCACGAAGTGCCCGCGCTGTGCCGCCGTCTGCAAATCTCTCGGCGTCGTATTTGAATAAGCTGCACCGATAACCCGCACCCGCCGCTGCTACAGCGGCGGGTGCATTTGCGTGCTGAAAAAGTCCGGTTTTCACGAAGCATTTCAAGCGCGGCATTCAGGTGGGCATTGGCTCTTATGGCAGGCCGCAAAGCGGAAAAGCCTCCAAATTTTGAAAGGGAGCCTTTTCCGCTTTTTTTGCGGCTGCACATTGCGGAAAGCGAGGAAGAAAGATGCAATACGTGAAAGTATTTTGGAAGAAAAAATCCAAGAAATTTACAGCCAGAACAGGAGGTAAATTTGCTGTAAACGACAGTTTTTTGGAGAAAAAATTTGTTGAGAATTACTTTAAAAAAGCAAAGAGTCAACACGGTAAAGTGTTGATAAATGTGAAAGGGTGTGATATAAAAACGAAGCAGGACTCCTGCGGAAACTAATTAAGCAAAGTGAAGGAGACGCAGTATGAAGAAGATGTGGGGCACACGGGTGCTGGCCATGCTTTTGGTGCTTGCGCTGACGGCTGGATTGGTACCGGCGGCGCTTGCGGCAAACAGCGAAGCAGCGGTCGCATTCAAGCAGGTGCCGAATGACACGCTCGATACGCTTATCCGCCCGGATGTGGCGGTAGGCGAAATTGAGGATGCGGAAATGGGAGAGGATACGGCCGCCTATCAGGCGCACGATCTGGTTCGTGTTTCCATTATCCTGGAGGACACATCCACACTGGAAGCCTATTCCGACGCGGCTGCGGAGGGGACACTGGCCGAGGATGCGGCTGCTGTGTCTTACCGCGCAGCACTCCAGCGCAAGCAGGACAGCATTGTTCGGAAAATCTCGTCCACGATCCTCGGACGGGAGGATCTGGATGTTGTCTGGAATCTGACGTTGGTCGCCAACCTGATCTCTGCCAATGTGGAATACGGCAAGATCGAGCAGATTAAGCAGATCCCGGGCGTTGCGGATGTGGTTCTGGAGCAGCAGTATGAGCCTGCCGCGTCCGAAAACACCGTGCAGCCCAACATGGAGATCTCAACCGGCATGACCGGCACGACCACGGCATGGTCTACCGGCTATACAGGGGCCGGAATGAGGATCGCCATTATCGATACGGGCTTGGATACGTCGCACCAGTCGTTTGACAATGGCGCGTATGAATACGCGCTTGAGCAGAACGCAGCGCGCGCAAAGGAATCCGTCGAAGCCTATAAAGCCTCTCTCGATCTGCTCGATGCGGACGAGATCAACGAAAAGCTGAGTCTGCTGCATATCAAGGAAGGCGTCAGCGCGGCGGATCTGTACCGGACAGAAAAGGTCGCATACGGCTATTGCTACATCGACAAGGATCTGGACGTAACGCATGAGACGGACACGGAGGGCGAGCACGGCTCCCATGTTGCCGGTATCGCGGCGGCCAACCGGTATCTGCCGGACGGAAACGGCGGATATGTCTCTGCATTGGACAGCGTACATATGCACGGCGCAGCGCCGGATGCACAGGTTCTGGTCATGAAGGTCTTCGGCGACGAGGGCGGCGCGTATGACTCGGACTATACGGCAGCCATTGAGGATGCAATCGTGCTCGGTGCGGATACGATCAACCTCTCGCTCGGCTCTGCCAGTCCCGGTCCGAGCAAGGCGAGAACGGAAGCTTATCAGAAGATCTTCGACGATCTGGAGAACGCTTCCTCCGTTGTGACGGTTTCTTCCGGCAATGCCGGCTATTGGGCCAAGAACGCCGATCCGATCGGCTATCTTTACAGCGACGGCGTCAGCATGCAGACGGACGGTCAGCCGGGCAGCTATGCAAACAGCCTGACGGTCGCCTCGGTCGATAACGACGGCTTTATCGGCAACTACCTCCTGATCGGACAGGAGCCGATCGCGCCGTCCGAAACCACCGGCTTTACGAACAAGCCGATCTCCACGATCGTGGGAGAGCACGAATTCGTGTTTTTCTCTGAGGATGCAACGAAGTATGCCGTGGACGCAGCCGGGAACAACCTGCTGCTTGCCTATGCAGATGCGGTCAAGGACAAGATTGTCTTCGTTTCCAGAGGACAGTCCTCGTTCTACCAGAAGCATGATGCCGCAGCCGCCGCAGGCGCGCTGGCGTGCGTGGTCTACAACAACCAGTCTGGCTCAATCAATATGGACCTGAGCAGCAGTACCGCAACGATCCCGTGCGTGTCGATCACACAGGACGACGGCGAACTGGTCCGCACGCAGGCCGAGCCGGTTTATGCAGAGGACGGCACGACAGTCCTGTATTATACCGGCAAGATCGAAGTGCGCGGCAAGGAACCGGTTCGGTTCAACCGCGATTATAAGACCATCAGTGAATTCAGTTCCTGGGGCGTTCCGGGCGATCTGACGCTGAAGCCGGAGATCGCTGCGCCCGGCGGCAATATCTACTCGCTCAACGGCCTGCACAACAGCACCAGCGGTATGCAGGGCGGCCACCAGGACTATGAACTCATGAGCGGCACCTCGATGGCTGCGCCGCAGATCGCCGGTATCGGCGCACTGGTCAAGCAGTACATTGAATCCAAGGGCCTTTCCTGCAGCGATCTGACCGACCGCGCGCTGGCCCAGTCGATCATGATGTCCACGGCAGAGCCGGTCGTCAACAATGAAAACGACGCATATTACCCGGTCATTCAGCAGGGCGCAGGCATGGTCAACGCCGCGGCGGCGACCTCTGCGGACTCCTACATTAAAATGCAGGCTGATGCGACCGCATCCTGGGCTGACGGCAAGGTCAAGGCAGAACTTGGCGACGACCCCGCACGCACGGGCAGCTATGATTTCAGTTTCACCGTCAACAACCTCGACGGACGGACGCACGCCTATGCGCTGAGTGCCGAACTGTTTACGCAGGCTCTGCTCGACTATGAGGGGCAGAGTTACATGGACACGCTGACGACGCCGCTGAGCGCCGCTGTGACGTGGACTGTGAACGGCAGAGCGACCGACAGCCTGAGCCGCGATTACGATTATAACAACGACGGCCGGGTCGATCTGGAAGACGGCCAGCTGCTGCTGGATGTCGCGTCGAAAAAGCCGGGCGCAAAGCTTCTCAACGCCAAAGCCATTGCCGATTTGAACGGCGACGGCGCTGTGACGGCCTATGATGCACACCTGTTCCTGAATCTGCTTCAGGAGGCGACGATCCTTGTTCCTGCAAACGGTAAGGCTGAGGTCGTCTGCCACATCCGCCTGCTCGACCGCAGTGCGCTGAATACTTCGTATCCCACGGGCGCGTATGTGGAGGGCTATGTCCGCGTGCAGGGCCTCGCCACAGACGAGGGCGCTGCCGGCACGAGCCATTCCATCCCGGTGCTCGGCTACTACGGAAGCTGGTCGGAGCCGTCGATGTATGATGTCGGTTCTCTGATCGACAGCATTTACGGCACGGAAACGCGCGCGCCCTATCTCGGTACGACGAACAGCTATGGCTACACCGTTTCCAACTTCCTGAACATTCTCTATGCCGGTGAGACGGAGTCCTCTGCAATGGTTGGCAACCCCGTTGACTTTGACGACGAGTATCTGAGCGTCCGCAACGCCTTCAACAACCAGGGCGGCAACAGCATCAGCACGCTTGTCTTCTCGCTAATCCGTAACGCGGGCAACTCCCGCCTCCAGATCGTCGATTCCAACACGAAGACAGCGTATCTGGACGAGGAAGTTGGCGCAGCGACTGCTTCGTACTACTCCGAAAATGCAAACGCATGGCAGCATACCCGCCTCCAGCTTGGCATTGACTGGAGCGGCACAGACGCCTCCGGCAATGCGCTCCCGGAGGGCACCAGCGTGGATCTTACGCTGACGATGGCCCCGGAATACTATGCAAATGCCGATGGCAGCTATCGTTGGGATGAACTCAAGGATGGTGCAAAGTTGAGCACGCACCTGACCATCGACAATACCGCGCCGGAACTCATCTCCGTCCGTCAGGATCTGACGCAGAAGACGCTGGCCGTTACGGCCATGGATAACCGCTATGTCGCGGCTGTCATCCTCTGGAACATGACGGATACCCCGACGCCGGTCAGCTATATCCTGCCGAATCAGCCGGAAGACGCACTCGGCAAGACGACCGACTGCACGTTCGATCTCTCCAAGCTGAGCGGCGGCGAGAAGCTTCTGCTTCAGGTTGTGGACTATGCCTACAACGCCTCTGCATATCAGCTGATCAGCGGCGAGGAGCCCGCAGAGGCGCTGACCTCCGTCACGCTTTCCCCAGAGAGCGTCTCCCTGCTTGCAGGTTCCAACTATACGCTTGAAGCTTCCACAGAGCCGTATTACGCCGACGATAAGTTGGATTGGACGTCCTCCGCGCCTGCGGTCGTGACGGTCAACAATAACGGCCAGATCAAGGCCGTCAGCGCCGGCACCGCAACAATCACGGCGGCTTCTCATAAAAATCCCGAAGTCAATGCTTCCTGCACCGTACAGGTGCTTGCGCCGAACTACACGTTCCGCGGACTTTTGACAGCAGACAATCAGGTGCAGACCTTCGAGTGGAATCTCGCAGACAGCGAGACATGGGAAAAGGTCGCAGCGGTTGACGGAATCGGCAGCCGCGTGACCTCGGCAGGCGCTTCCAGCGCAAACGGCATTTATGCGTTTGACGTGGGCGGCAGTGCATATGAGATCGATTTTGCCACCGGCAAGATCCTGAACACCGGCAGCGCACCGTTCTCGGACGAGATTGGCCCCGTCGCATACGACGACATTGCCCTTTCCCGCAAATATACCGGAACGGAGTCGCTGCACGGCGATCTGCTGACCGGTGTATACTCCATGAACATCATCCCGATGCAGGATCCGATGAACGGAAGTGCCAGCAGCTACATCAGTGTGTACGACCTGTTCGGCTATGACGCGGATGGCTTCTCCGGCATCACCTCGCTGGGCTCCATCACGTTCAAGGATCCCGATAGCGGTGAGGATGTGGACGCTGAAGCCTATTATGTGATCGACAACGCAGGCGGCGTCTGGCAGCTTATGATCTATCCGCAGGACGGCGACTATTACGCAGCCTATCAGTACATTCCGACGGATCTGGGCTTCCAGTTCCCGTATGACCCCAACTGGGCGACGCTTTGCTCGCTGAACGTTGCGGATGACGGCGAACTCTTCCTTACCTCGTACAGCACACAGGGCGAGGGCGCTTCCCGCAAGGAAAGCACCACACTGTACTGGCTGCACTACGACGAGCAGGCGAACCGCTTCCGCACGGCCATTATCGGATCCTTCGGCGATATTGCGCCGGTCAGCGTGACCGAGGTCCATACGAACGACTCCACAGCAGATACGCAAAAGACAAGCGTCTTTGAAAAGGCGCTGCGTCCGGAAGCGCTCAAGACCGCAAAGACCCAGCCGATCAGCCAGATGAAGGCGGCAAATAAGCAGACCGCAGGTACGCTCAACAGCGTCAGCCAGCCGCAGAGCACCGGCAGCACAAGCGCGCAGCGCAGTACTGTGACGCTTGATCTGACCGCCATTGCGCCGACGGCAAGCAGCATCATGGAGATCTCGTACAATACGAAAGAACTGACGCTCTCCTCCGTCACAGGCGCGGCGACGCTTACCTCCTGGTATGAGTCCGTGCCTGGCACAATCGTTTTTGCCTGCGCCGAACGCAGCGAGGCCGCTGTGGGCGAACTGCTCGGTCAGCTGAGATTTGAACTTGCGGCAGGCAGTTCAAGTTCAAAGGTCACGATCAAGACGAAGCAGCTGAACGAAACAAGCTTCGCAGCCGGACAGGAAAAGATCCGGACCGTGGTGCTGGGCGACAGCCTGAGTCCAATCCTCCCCGCGATCATCTCCTCCGGTGAAAAGGACTGCCCCAGCCGCAGCTTCCGCGATCTGGATACGACCAAGTGGTATCATGAAGCAATCGACACAATGCTGCGTGAGGGCCTGATGAACGGTACTGGAAATGGTCTGTTCGAGCCGAACGGCACGCTGACCCGTGCGATGCTGGTCACGATCCTCTGGCGTTCGGAGGGCAAGCCCGCTGCTTCTGCCCAGACGTCGTTCACGGACGTTCCGGCAGGTGCCTATTATGTGGAGGCTGTCCGCTGGGCAGCTGCCAACGGCGTCGTCAAGGGCGTCAGCAGCACGGAGTTCGGCCCGTCCAAAAACATCACGCGGCAGGAACTTGTCACCATTCTTTGGAGACTGGCCGCGAAGAAGGGCCTGAATACCTCCAACGCCGGGCTGACCGTTCCGGAGTTTGCCGACCACAGCCAGATCGCCGCGTGGGCAGCCGAGGCCATGAGTTGGGGCTGCACCAGAGGCATTTTGACCGGCAAGAGCGCGAACCGCGTTGACCCGACTGGCACTGCAACCCGCGCAGAAGCAGCGGCCATGATTGTCCGCTTCCGGAATCTCGGTACAGCAGGCGAAAAGCAGTAAATCCACACCATGCAGCAGCGCGAAGCTTCAGCCGCTGCTGCATGGTGGTCTGAAAGAGACAGTGCTAGAAGCGCATTGCATGCCATAAAATGAAATGAGGGAGAAAGAACCTGACGGCTCTTTCTCCCTCCGTTTTTTGCAAAATTGTCGTACTTTTGTCGTATAACCGGTTTCGCCTGATACAATAATGTTTTTTATACCGTACTCTCCTTAAAATTAAAGGCACGGTCAAAACCATGCCTTTAAAGAAGAGGCAGGGATGAGCGTTACATCCCCATTTATGTAAGCGCGGCCGCTCCCACACGACTGCGGTTACAAACAAAAAACCGTGCTGCCTGATATGGCCGCACGGAAATAAAGCCCCGATCTACTTAGATACGTGCTGAATATTTCGGCTCCGGTCATGGCAAGGCACAGGGCAGCTCTCAGAAGACCTGACTTATTCTGACCAAGCAGACATCACAGTGACCGACTCGCGGGGCTTCTCACCCCATTCCACCTGCAAGCACATGGCTTACGCGAACTACCCGATATTCATTTTTTATCATTATAACATAGAAATACGCAATTACTAATATCATTTTTCTGCGAGATATATTGGATTTTGCATAACTTCATCTAAAAAATGAAATAGTCCGCTGTAACATCTCCTACAGCACGAATTTTACGTCAGAGATCTTGATCTCCTGCGCAGTGAACTTAAAAAACTGCCCGTGAGACGCTTCTCTCACAGGCAGTTTTGTTGGTTTATGCCGCTGTATAGACCTTTTCCCAGCGGACAGTCGCGTAGAACACGATCGAGAGCGCCGCTGCGATCGTCCAGCCGATGGGCCAGGAAATCCAGATGCCGGTCGTGCCGAGCGCGGTGCGGGAAAGCACCTCCGCCAGCGCCACGCGGAGCACCAGATCGGTGAACGTCGCAATCATGAACTTCTTCATAAGGCCCGCGCCGCGGAGCACACCGTCGGAGACGAGCTTGGCAGACACGATGAAGTAGAACGGCGCGATGATGCGCAGAAATTCCACGCCGGTGTCCATCGCCTGCCCCGTGGGACTGTCGAGGAAGATATGCACGAGCGGCTGCCCGGCGAACACGTAGAGCGCCACCAGCGGCACGCACAGCGCCCAGACGAGTTTGATACCAGCCCGAAAGCCGGACTTGATGCGATCATATTTGCTGGCCCCGAGGTTCTGCGCCGTATAGTTGGAAATGCCGTTGCCGAGCGTGGTAAGGGACGTGATAACCATGTTGTTGAGCTTCACCGCCGCAGAGTAGCCTGCCATGACGGCCGCGCCGAAGCTGTTGATGACGCTCTGGATGATGATGTTGCCGACGGAAATAAAGCTCTGCTGCAAGATGCTCGGAATGGCGATGACCGCGAACCGTCCAAAATGGTTCCACGAGAAGATCTTTACTTTTCCTTCCGTCGGGATTTTCGCAAAGCGGCGGAAGACGACCACAAGCGCCAGCACGCAGCTGATTCCCTGGCACAAAAACGTCGCCCAGGCAACACCGGCAACGCCCATGTTGAACGCCGTAACAAACAGAATATCGACCGCGATATTAGACGTGGACGAGCAGGCAAGAAAGATAAACGGCGTTTTGGAGTCGCCCAGCGCGGAGAAAATGCCGGTTGCGACATTGTAGAGGAACACGAACGGCAGACCGTAAATGTAAATGTCGAGGTATAATTTCGAGTCCGCGAAGACCTCTTCCGGCGTTTTGATGAGCCGGAGTAAGCTGTCGCAGCAGAGCGTGCCGACAAGCATCAGCGCCGCGCAGATCACGCAGCTGGAAATGAGCGCCGTGTAGACCGTCGTCTTGAGGTCATTATACTGCTTCGCGCCGAAAAACAGCGCCGCCAGAACCGAACACGCGATGTTGCAGCCGAAGGCAAAGGCGATGAAAATGAGCGTAATTTCGTAGCTGTTGCCGACGGCAGCGAGGGCGTTGTCGCTGATGAATTTGCCGGCCACAAAGCTGTCCGCGATGTTATAGAGCTGCTGGAAGATGATGCTGCCAAAGAGCGGCAGGCAGAACTGCCAGAGGACCTTCTCGGGCTTGCCTGTCGTCAGATCCTTATTCATGTTGCATCGCCTCCTTCGCGGATGCAATAACGCTTGCCGCGCCGTCGATGCCATACTCACTCGAAGATAGCATCAGATCGTAGCTTTCCGGTTCGCCCCAGAGTGTGTCCGCGTAAAAATCAAAGTGGTGCTTGCGCATCCGGTCGACCTTCTGCGCCTTATGAAGAGCGCGTTTTTCATCCAAATTATTACGCGCTGCAATGCGCTTTGCCCGGTCGGCGCTATCCGCATAGATGAAAACGGAAAGCGGACGGTAGCCTGCGGCCCGCAGAATGGCGGAGGCACACCGGCCAATGATGACGCAGTCCCCCTTTTCTGCAAGCTCTAAAATCGCGCGGCGCTCGGCTTCAAAGACCCGCGCTTCTTCCGAGTAAAACGCCTCGCCCAGCGCGGCGGTGTCCGCAAAGGGATTGCCCGAGACGGCAATGCCAAAATCCTCGCCCTTTTCGTCGTATTCCGCGACGGCGGTTTCGGAAAGCCCCGCTTCCTGCGCGGCTTTTTGAATGAGGCATTTATCGTAGCAGGGAATCCCCAGCTTTTTTGCGACTGCTTCGCCAATTTCCCGGCCGCCGCTGCCATACTGGCGGCTGATGCAGATGATCGTCCGTTCCATCTTTTTTCGCTCCTGTCTTACATTTTTTCTCTTGACCGCCCCTATCGTAGCAGAAAAATGAAATATGTAAAATCTATATTTGACATTTCCGATATATCAAAATAGAATTGCAGAAGAGAAACGAATGCACGGAGGGTGCCATGTATATCAGCTACGAGTATTACCGGATTTTCTATCACGTCGCCAGGTGCGGCAATCTGACGAAGGCGGCGGAGGCGCTGCAGAACAGCCAGCCAAACTTAACACGCGCGATTCGGAACTTAGAGGCGGAGATCGGCTGTCCACTCTTTTCGCGCACGAATCGGGGCATGATTTTGACCCCGGAGGGCGAGGGGCTGTACCGGCACATAAAGATCGCCTGTACGGAAATTGAAGCGGGCGAAGCCGCCGTGACGCAGAGTCGGACGCTCGAGCGCGGAAACGTGTTTCTGGCAGCAAGCGAGGGTGCGCTTCGGTGTTTACTCCTGCCGGTACTTAAAAGGTATCAGGAAAAGTACCCCGGCGTGCATCTTCGCATCAGCAACCACTCCACGCCGCAGGCCGTCGCGGCGCTGCACGAGACGACGGCAGATTTTGCGGTCATCACAACGCCGGTTACGCTCTCGCCGTCTCTCACGCAGACGATCGTCAAAGAAATTCGGGAGGTTCCGATCTGCGCGCCGGCCTTTTCCGGTTTGCTTGGACGAAGCGTCGCGCTTTCCGAGCTGGAAGCGTATCCACTCATCACGCTCGGCGCGGGCACGACCTCCCATGCGTTCTACGTCTCTGTTTTCACCGCGCAGGGCGTTGCTTTTCAACCCGCCATCGAAGCTGCCACGGCTGACCAGATCATCCCAATGGCAGAAGCGGGGCTTGGCGTCGGCATCGTGCCGGAGGCGTTCATTCGTCCGTCTGATAATGTGCGCCGCATCGAACTGCAAGAGCCCCTCCCGCTGCGTGCCGTGTGCATCGTGAAACGGAAGGGGCAGCCCCTGAGCGTCGCCGCGAGGGAGCTGGAGCGGATGCTGCTGGCGGCTGGGGCTCAGAGCACCTGACTCAGATTTGCTGCGTCAAAAGCCGAAGCAGCTTTTCTTTTCTGTAATGCAGCGTCATCACCGGGATTCCTGTTTTCTCGCTGTAGGCACGCAGGGTCAGCGGCGGCGTTTGCAGATATAACGCACGAAGCAGCGCCGCGTCTTCCTCCGGAAGTGCATCTACTACTTCACGAACGCGCTGCACGGCAAGGGTATGTAGGATGTTTTCTTCCACATCGGCATCCGGGTCCGGAATGACTTCCTCGCCGGTAGACTCTTTGCCTGCCTGCGCAAAAAGGGAGATGATCGTCCACCCCTTTTTGCTTTCTGCAAGATAGTCGCTGCGCCGCTTCTCGGTTCGGCTTTGCAGATCTTCCTCCTTTGAGCATTCCAGAACGACGTTTTTCATATTCAAAAAGAACCTGTCTTTGTTCTCGGGATCACGGACGAAGTCCAGATATTCCGCGCCGCTCATCTCGATCCATTCTACGGCGTCGCTGTTTTGCTTTCTTCTGAAGTACCTCGTTTTCAAGATACATTCCTCCATTTCTGAATTTCATTTGCGGGGATAAGCAAATGTCAGAAACGGAGGGGCGCGGGCAGGTGGCAGAATGACTGCCCAGCGCAGGTTCTGTCTGTATTTTGGCGCCCTTGCATTTTCCTGTTTGTGGGAAATTGACGCCTTTTGACTGGTGGACTCGCTTAAAATGGAAAATGCGCAGATTTTACAGTTTTCCGTGGAATTCTGTAAAATCTGCGCTCTTTCGACTACGAAAAAACCCGTAGAGGCTTGAGCCTCTGCGGGGCAGAATATCAGGCACAATGATCGCGGGTGGGAAATTATCACTTTCTCATACCGTTGCGGGGCAGGCAGCCGTGCGTGTCCGGCTGCCTGTTCCTATTGCGTCTGTATGGCTCCCGGCTGAGTTCTCTCAGCCGGGAGCGTTTGTGTGTGCCGGTTATTTATGATCTTCTGATTCTGGATGATCTTGGTGCAGAGCGAGGAACAGAATATGCATTAGAACAAGTCTTCGCCGTGATCGACGCCAGATACCGAAGCCGCAAACCGTTGATCGTCACAACAAATCTGACGCTGGATGCGCTCAAGCACCCAGACGATCTTGCGCATGCCCGCATCTATGACAGGATCTTGGAAATCTGCGCCCCGATTCTGTTTGGCGGCGAAAATCTGCGCGTGGAAAAAGCAAATGAAACAAAAACTGCTGCCAGAAGTCTCCTGCTGCCGGGCAATGCCGCCTGAATCGCTGCCGTAGCGACTATTGTAGCGACTACACAAAGCAAAAAACAAATTTCGAACCGGCATAGCGACTAATGTAGCGACTACGGAATTCAAAGTGCAAAAAAGCTAGATTATATGCGGTGTACGAAACGGCGGCATGAGACTCAGGCTGCGTTTTAGGCTTTTCTTGCCGCGCAAGAAAAGCGCAAGCATAGCATTTTGGTACCAAAATGCGGCTTGCAGGGAGAACCCTGGCCCCAATGCCGCCTCCGGGCGGAAGATTAACAGCTGAACTACGGCACAAGTCAGAAAACGCACATCGGCGCAGCCATTTGCTCCGCTGCGTGGGGCACGTCGTGCCGACGTGTGCGGTTTTGCAGGCCGACCGCGCATCCGTGCAGGTTTGCGCCACGCAAATGCCGCGTCCGCCCACCGTGCGGCGTGAAGAAAATAGAATAAAAACTTCGATTGGGCAATTCTTCTCGGCCATTCAAAAACAAATTTTGATTCCCTGAATGGGAGAAAGGAAGCCATATGAACCAGAAACAATATCACTCGCTGGAAGAATTGCCCCTGATGATGAACATGACAGATGTTGCTGCCGTCCTTGGCATTTCCAGAGCCGGAGCGTACAAGCTCGCCCACAGTGCAGATTTCCCGGCGTTCCAGATCGGCAGGCGCATCGTTGTCTCGCGGGAAAACTTTCTCGGCTGGCTGAACCGGCAGTCCACAGAACAAAAATGTGCCTGAGCGCAAAAAGTACTCGCTATTTCACTGTGTTTGTGGTAGTTGTGTGAGCTACCGGAAAAGGAGGAATTTACATGAGCAAAAAGCGAGCCAACGGCGAAGGCAGCATCCGCAAACGAAAGGACGGACGCTGGGAGGGCCGATATACTGCCGGGTATGACAAGGACGGAAAGGTCATCACGAAAAATGTTCTCGGGAAAACGCAGGCAGAAGTCAAAGAAAAGCTGAAAACAGCGATCGAAGAAAGCCAGAAGCTTGACCCGACCCGCACGGGGCAGTACACCGTTCAGACATGGGTGACGTTGTGGTACGAGGTGTTTATCAAGCCGCAGATCCGCCCGAATACGAAGCAGTTCTACCGCAACTGCATGGAAAACCATCTCTTTCCCGCGCTGGGTGACTGCCCGCTGGAAAAGCTGAGCACCATTCAAATTCAGCGCGCGATCAACGAGATGAGCGAGCACGGCAGAAATCACTACTACAGCCACATTCCGCTGAAAGAAACGACGCTCAGCCCACGCATTGTGCAGGGTATCCTCGGAATCCTGCGGAAAAGTCTCGATCAGGCCGTCGCAGAAAAGCTCATTCTGAGCAATCCGGCAGCAAACTGCAAAGCCCCGAAAACGGTGCGAAAAGAAATGAAAGTGCTGCCGGAAGAACTGATCGGGCCATATCTGCACGAAGCGAAGCAGCGCGGCGTGTTTGCACCGCTCTATCTGGAACTGACCAGCGGCCTGCGCCGGGGAGAACTGCTGGCCCTGCTCTGGAAAGATCTGAACGTGAAGGAGCGAACACTTTCCGTTACCAAAAGCGTCTGCCGCATCGACCATCAGCTTGTTGTCAGCCAGCCGAAAACAAAAAACTCGCTGCGGCTGCTGACACTTCCGGAGAGCACCGTGCAGATTCTGGTGGAAGAACACGAAAAGCACCCGGATAATCCCTATATGTTCCCGTCTCCGAAAACCGGAGAAATGCTCGACCCGGCATCCTTCCGCGCCATGCATGACCGGATTCTGGAAGCCATCGGCGCAGAACATGTGAGATTTCATGACATGAGACACACATTCGCGACCTTGGCACTCAAAAATGGTGTGGACGTGCGGACACTCTCCGAAATGCTCGGACATTACAGTGCGGGGTTCACGCTCAGCACCTACGTCCACTCCACGCCCAGCATGCGCGTGCAGGCTGCGGACACCATCGGTCAAATGATCAGCCGGGAAGTGGTGTGACGCAAAGCATAGCGGGCGCGCTGCCAAAACGGCAGCGCGCCCCTTTTCTCGTGAAAAAATACCGATTTTATGTACGTCTTATGCGCTGCGGAATGGTCTTTTCGTGCTATTTCGTACTGTTTTGTACATCGACGTACATC
>ERZ1673699.111-NODE-111-length-106199-cov-36.453064_pt1 | contig 106199 bp, 98 predicted proteins | sample MGYA00580229_ERZ1673699 | MGnify/ENA primary metagenome ERZ1673699 (study PRJEB41218, sample SAMN15661785) | gut metagenome | host: Homo sapiens | place: Canada: London | collected 2015-08-20/2019-03-30 | study: EMG produced TPA metagenomics assembly of... | reverse complement strand
GAATTACACATATTTCACTATAAACTCGTTTCAAAAACATCAATATGTCTTAGTTTGCAGCGCAACCATATCAAATTTTCTACGTTTTTCACAGGTCTCATTTTCACGATTCCACGCAAAAAATTGAATGTTGTCAGCGTTTAACAAACGCATATAGTGTGCCCACTCATTTTAATGCCATCTTCCATCGCCGGGGCGTGTAGCTGCGGGGAAAATACTTTTTCAGAGTATCGTTTTTGATGACCACCTTATCCAGTTCATCCTTTTTGACTTCCCCCATAATGGCAAAGGCGGCTTCATAGGTGAGCTTTCCTTCCTGCGCCAGCTTTTTCATTCGCTGCGCCTGCGACAGGGACGGTGCGTTTTGGGTCTCGTCCATGGCCTGCAAAAAATCCCGCTGTTGAGCCTCGTCCAGATAGGACAGTTCCACAGCGGGATTGAAGGAGATTTTCTTTTCATCTACAAGGTCGAGCAATTCGGGAATGAGATTCGTCAGGCGGATAAATCGATGCACCTGATTGCGACTATCTCCCGCTTCTTGCCCAACGATATCAAGTGCCTGCAACTTCATCCCAACTTGGGATGAAGTTAAATCCGACCTAGCACCTTGATTTTTTAGTGCATCCAGCTTCATTTTATAGGCAAAAGTCCTCTCGCTGGGCAGGATGTGTTCACGCTGTAAATTGGAATCCACCATTAATATCACAGCCGCATCGTCCGACATCTGCCGCACAATGACCGGCAGGGTGTCCAGCCCGGCAAGTTTGGCCGCATACTGGCGGCGGTGCCCGGAGATGATCTCGTAGCCACCCTCTGGGCGTGGTCGGGCGATCAGCGGAGCCAGCACACCGTACTGTGCGATGCTTTCCACCGTCCGGGTCATGGCTTCATCGTCCAGCACCTTGAAGGGGTGGTTGGTGAAGGGGTGCAGCGCATCAATGGGAATCTGCTGTACCTGCTCCCGTTGTTCCTCCTGTCGGTTTTCTTCGGTGGAGAACAGGTCATCTAGCCCTTTCAGAGCTAAGTTTCCGCTGTCGATCGGCATCTGCCAGCACCTCCTTTGCAAGAGATTTGTAGGCTTCTGCCACCTTGCCCTTGGGGTCATAGGCAAAGATGCTTTTGCCTGCCGCACTGATTTCAGCCGCTCGGACAGACCGTGGGATGGTCTGCTCAAACACCTTCAGGTGCTTTCCGTATGCCTGCCGGATCAGATTGCTGATCTGTTTTCCGTAGTTGGTGCGGCTGTCGGTCATAGTCAGCAGAATACCCTCGATTTTCAGTTTCGGGTTGATCTGCCGCCGGACCTTCTGCACCGTCTGCAAAAGCTGTTCCAGACCCTTTGCGGACAGGTACTGCGCCTGCACAGGAATCAAAGCAGCGTCTGCCGCAGCCAGTGCGTTGATGGTGAGCATCCCCAGCGAGGGCATACAGTCCAGTAGAATAAAATCGTACTCCCGTTTGGCACTGTCCAGCACCTGTTTCAGCATCTTTTCCCGGTTCATGCTGTTCACCAGAGCCACTTCCAGCCCTGCCAGTTCGATGTTCGCCGGAATCAAATCAACGCCCTCCGCGTGATGTAAAATGCCCTCACCGGGCTGGATGGGCTGGTCGTTCATGGCTTTTGCCATCAGGGTGGAGAGGGTGGTAGGCAGTTCATCGGGCTGCTGCCAGCCCATGCTAATCGTCAAAGACCCCTGTGGGTCGGTGTCCACCAGCAGGACTTTTTTGCCCTCCATTGCCAGCCCGATGCCTAGATTTTCACAGGTAGTGCTTTTCCCCACACCACCTTTTTGATTGGTGACTGCGATAATCGTAGCTTTCTTTGCGATAACATCACCTCCCCGGAGAACCGCGCGCAAAGTCGTGGTTCGTTTTGTTCTGATAGTAGAGGTTCATGGTGGTTGGCGCATTGTAGAGCATCGCCAGCAAATACTGCTTCACGTTCCGCACCGGGGCGGTGTTTTCTGCAAGAGAATCCAGCACAAAGCGGATGTGGTCGGCATTCAGCTTTTTCAGCCGACTGCGTACCACCTCGGCAGGCTTGTCATCTCCGGCGTTTCCGTTCAACAAGTCCAGCGTTTTCCAGCTCCCGGAATAAAATTTTGGGCACCCGGAAATACGAGAACATCTCGCCCGACTGCCCATAGAAATAGTCAAACATTCTGTTTCCTCCTTTTTTGACCGTTTACATCCTTGACACCTCCGTTCCATTTGTGATGAAATATGTATGACTATCGTTATTTTTCTTTACAAAGATGGCTTGTCATACTACAATCGCCGCATCTACGGCCACCAGACAACTGGAAAGGAGTATCTCATGGCCAAAACTGCCGACACCATTGCAATTTATTCCCGCAAGTCCCGCTACACCGGCAAGGGCGAGAGCATCGGAAATCAGATCGACCTCTGCCGCGAATATATCCGCACCCACTACGGCGATGCCGCAGCACAGCAAGCGGTCGCCTTTGAGGACGAGGGCTTTTCCGGCGGCAACCTGAACCGCCCGGACTTCAAAAAGATGATGACCGCCGCCAAAGAGCGGAAGATCCGTGCCATCGTGGTCTATCGTCTGGACCGCATCAGCCGCAACAAACGAGGCGCTGCTGACCGGTCTGCTGTGGTGCTCCTGCGGCAGCCGGATGTACCCCAAGGTCACCGGGCGCAAAACCGCAGAAGGACGGGTGGTTTTTCCCTATATGTGCAAGTTGAAGGAGCGCAGCCACCTGGAGCTTTGCAGCGTGTCCAACGCCAACGGCAATCTGTTGGATGCCGCCATCTGTGAACAGGTCAAGCACCTTGCCGACCATTCCAGCGACTTTATGAAGCAGTTGGAAAAGGCACGGTCCGCCCATGCGGGCAATCGCTCCGAGTGTGAGACCAAGCTTTCTGCACTGCGCAAGGAGCAAGCCGAGACGCAGCGGAAGATCACCGCCTTGATTGATTCGCTGACAGATTTCGGCGACAGTACCGCCGCAGTCCACCTGAAAAAGCGCATTGAGGAGCTGAACGGTCAGGATGCCGCCCTGAGCTCCCGCATCCGGGAACTGGAAAGCCTTACAGACGAGGGCGTTCTGGCAGGGATGGAATTTGACCTGATGCGTCAACTGCTGACTGTGTTCCATGACAACATCGACGACATGACCGTGACCCAGAAACGTGCCGCCATCCGCACGGTGGCGCGCAAGGTGGTGTGGGACGGCAAGGTGGCTCATGTGGTTCTCTTCGGCTCACCGGAGGATGAGATCGACTGGACCACCTTCCCGGTAGACCCGGAAGAGGACGAGAACGCCCCCGAAAGTGGTGGAGATGGTTCCGATTCTCCCTCCGGCGTTCGTTCGGGTGAGGATAGCATTTTCAATGCAGCGGCTCGCATAGGTCGAGAACCGTGCCTTCCGGGTAGAGTCGAAGGTGTCCACCGCCTTCATCAGGCCGATGGTCCCGATGGAGATCAGGTCTTCCTGGTCACTGGGCTGGGCGTAGTATTTTTTCGCCACATGCACCACCAGCCGCAGATTGTGCCGGATGAGCGTTTCCCGCGCCGTGGGGTCGCCCGCCCGCAGGGCCGCAAAGGTCTCGACCTCTCAGTTTCAGCTTACAACAAAAAATGAGATAGGCCCCCTTTCGGGGAAGTCTATCTCATTTTGATCTTGTCAATATCAGTTGACAGATATTGGCTCTTTGAGTTCCCTGTGTCAACTTTTATTGTACAACACCACTTTTCAACGGCCTGGTTCCATGTTACAATAAGAAAAAACGAAATCGGGTGATCTTTTGGAATTTTATGGCACCATCGGCCCCGCCTGTGCCCAGCCGGAGACCTTGCAGCGCATGGTGGAAGCTGGCATGACGGGCATCCGCATGAACCTTTCCCACGGGCCCCTTTCGGCCCACAAAGACTGGCTGGACATGATCCACGCCGTGGGCATCCCCCAGCTGCTCATCGACCTGCAGGGGCCGGAGCTGCGCATCGGCACACTGGCCCAGCCCCTTGTGCTGGAACCGGGGCAGAGCCTCCGGCTGGGGCAAGGGGGTGTTCCCTGCCCGGCGGCGCTGGTGCAGGCGGCCCGGCCGGGCCAGAACCTCCTGCTGGACGACGGCAGGCTCCTTGTGCAGGTTGCCGGAGCCGACGGCGCGGCCCTGCAGTGTACCGTGGTGCGGGGCGGCACTCTGCAAAGCCGCAAAAGCCTTGCGGCACCGGGGCTGGCGGTAGCCTCCCCCACGTTGACGGAGGCAGACCTGCAAAACCTGCAGCTGGCGGGAGCCTGCGGCGTTACCGGGGTGATGCTGCCCTTCGTGCGGGGGGCCGAGGACATCCGCACCCTGCGCCAGGCGCTGGAACAGGCCGGGGCCGGGCAGATCCGCATTTTTGCCAAGATCGAGAACCTTGCGGGGGTGCAGGCCCTGCCGGAGTTCCTGCCTCTTGTGGATGAAGTGGTCATTGCCCGCGGGGACCTCGGCAACGCCATGCCCCTGTGGGAACTGCCCCGGTGCCAGAAACAGCTTTCGGCGGTCTGCCGGTCTGCCGGGGTGCCCTTTATGGTGGTGACCCAGATGCTGGACAGTATGTGCAGCCGGGCGGTACCCACCCGCGCTGAGGTCAGCGACATCTACAACGCCGTGTCAGACGGTGCTTCCAGCGTGATGCTCACCGGGGAGACTGCCGCGGGGCAATACCCGGTGGAGGCCATGGATTATCTTGTGCGCACTGCCCGCACTGCCTTGGAATAACCAGGATGAAACGGTTGTTTTCTACGGTGATTCTTGCAAAGATTATACCGCATTCGCCACCAGGGTGGCAATGAGCCAGCCGCCTGCTTTTTACACAAACGGATTGTAGAACCGCCCGAACCGGATGGTCACGGTGAGGCTGAGGAGCAGCAGGAGCACCCCGACACCCAGCGCGATGAGATCGCAGCGGACGAAAGGCCGCTGGGTATACCAGGTGCGCTTGTTCATTTTGCCAAAGCCGCGCAGCTCCATCGCGTTGGAGATGGTGTCGATGCGGTTCAGGCTGGTCAGGATGAGCGGCAGCAGGATGTTGACGGAGTTTTTGAGCCGCTTGAAGAAGGGTTCCTTTCTGCCAAGCTCCACGCCGCGGGCCTGCTGGGCCTGGCTGATGCTGTGGTAGTCGCGCTGGATGTCCGGAATGTACCGCAGCGCAATGGCCACCGAGTAGCCCACCTTGTACGAAATGCCGATGCTGTTCAGGCTGGCCGCAAACTCGCTGGGGTCGGTGGCCGAGATGAACAGGATGGCCACGGGCAGGGCCACGAAATACTTGAGCGAGATGTTGCACAGATAGAACAGCTGCTCGGCCGTCAGGTCATACCGCCAGAACAGGTGGCAGAGCACCGTGCGGGTGCCGTACAGCGTCGTGCCCTGGTCGGGGTCGAACAGGAAGATGAACAGGTTGTTCAGCAGCAGGAACACCAGCATGAACACCAGCATGAACCGCACCTCGCGGAACCTGATCCGGCTCAGCTTGAACGCGGCTAGGCTGACCGCCAGCAGCACCAGCAGAACCCAGGTGTTGTAGGTGATCATGCTGGCAAAGGTGAACAGCAGAAAGAACGCCAGCTTGGTGGTGCCGGTGAGCTTGTGAACGACGCTCTCCCGCGGGAGATAATTCAAAACAGTTTTAGCGGCCATGTTCCCGCACCTCCCGGTCCTGCGCGATGAAGCGCTCCACAAATTCCTGCGCGGGCGCAATGCCGCAGCGGTTGGCCAGCGTGTAGAGGCTTGTCTCCTTCAGTGCGGCCTGCCGGATGAGGGCGGGGTCGCACAGAACGCCCGCCGGGCTGCGGTCCGCAATGAGTACACCGTCGCAGAAGACCAGCGCCCGCTGGGTGTATTCGAGCATCAGGTGCATGTCGTGGGTGATCATCACGACCGTGACGCCCTGGGCGTTCAGCCCCCGCAGGAACTCCATGATGTCGGTGTAGTGGCGGAAATCCTGGCCCGCCGTAGGCTCGTCCAGCAGGATGAGCTCCGGGTCCAGCGCCAGTACGCTTGCGATGGTGACACGCTTTTTCTGGCCGAAGCTCAGCGCCGACACCGGCCAGTTCCGGAAAGGATACAGCCCGCAGATCTTGAGCGTCTGCTCCACCTTTTCCCGGATCTGCGCTTCGGTCAGGCCGGAGCGCTGCAGGCCCAGTGCCACTTCGTCGTAGATCATGGTCTTGGAGATCATCTGGTTGGGGTTCTGCATCACATAGCCGATGTGCTGGGCACGGCGGCGGATGTTCTCCTCGGCCAGCGATCTGCCGTTGAGGAAGATCGCGCCCGCATCCGGCGTCTCGAAGCCGCAGATGAGCTTGGACAGCGTGGATTTGCCCGCGCCGTTCCGGCCCACGATGCTGACCATCTCCCCTTTGCCGATGGAGAACCGGACATTCTTCAGGGTCGCCTGCCCCTTCTGGTAACCAAAGCACAGGTCCCGCACTTCCAGCAGCGGTTCCGGGGCCGGGGCAGCTTCCGGCTGCGGATAGGCGGTGAACCAGTTCCGCAGGGCCGTGGTGTCGGCTTCGTTCAGGACGAGGCTATCCACATGCGACGGGTGCTTTTCCGGGGTGATGTCCACGCCCGCATAGCGCAGAGCGGTCAGGTAGAGCGGCTCCCGGATGCCGTTTTCGGTCAGCAGGGAGGTGGAAAGCAGCTCGTCCGGGCGGAGGTCGGCCAGAATTCTGCCCTCGTTCACGAGGACGATGCGGTCCACGCTCCGCCAGAGGACGTCCTCCAGCCGATGCTCGATGATGAGCACAGTGGTGTCGGTCTTTTTCTGGATCTCGTCGATGAGCTCCATGGTCTGCTTGCCGGTGGCCGGGTCCAGGTTGGCCAGCGGCTCGTCGAAGAGCAGGATCCTGACCTGATCCACCATAACGCCCGCCAGACTGACCCGCTGCTTCTGCCCGCCGGAAAGCTCATGCGGTGCATAGCCGAGGTGGTTCTCGATGCCCACCAGCTCCGCAGCGCGGCGGGTGATGGTGTGCATCTCCTCCTGCGGCATACAGCTGTTTTCCAGCGCAAAGGCGATGTCCTCGCCCACGGTCAGGCCAATGAACTGGCCATCCGGGTCCTGCAATACCGTGCCCACATGGGCCGACAGCTCAAAGATGCTGCTGTGCGGCGCATCCACGCCGTCCACGGTCAGGGTGCCGGTGCACACGCCGGGGTTCGAAAAGGGGTTCAGGCCGTTGATGCAGCCCGCCAGCGTGCTTTTGCCGCTGCCGGACGGGCCTGCGATGAGCACACGCTCCCCCGGATAGATGTCCAGGTCGATGCCGGTCAGCGTGGGACGCTTCTGGGCGCGGTACTGGAACGAGAAATCTCGGAACGAGATGATGGGTTCGTTACGTTCTGCCATGGGCAAATTACCTCAGCTGTTCAAACAAAAAGCCTTTCCTCCGGCGGATGGCCGAGGGAAAGGCTGCGGGTTCCATCCAGGATCGCTCCGGCCGGGATCACTCCTGGTCGAGAGAGCCCTTCTTGGCGATGGTCCTGGTGTAGGCCAGCACCAGCAGGCCGCCCACCACCACAGCGGTGATGATGTTGGACACAGCGGCAAAGGCACCCTGTGCAAAGACCTTCTTGGCCGGCTCGGCGTAGATCAGGATATCCAGCACCGGGGCCACCACGACCCAGGCCAGCAGATGGGCTGCGATGTTGGCGACCGTAAAGGCGGCCATCTTCTTTTTGCCGAACTCGCCCTCCTGCAGGTCCAGCTTTTTGGCGAACAGGCCCACCACAACGCCCACGAAGGCCGAAGCGATGACCCAGCTCCACCACGGGCTGCCGCCCCAGGACAGGTCGATCAAGGTGTGGCCGATGAAGCCGATCAGACCGCCGGCCACCGGGCCGTACATCGCGGCCAGCAGGGCCAGAACGGCGTACTGCAGGCTGATGTTGGTGTTGGGCACCGGGCTGGGAATGGCCACGAACCGGCCCAGAACAAAGAACAGGGCTGCGCCGATGCCGACGGCGACCACTGTTTTGATGCCGTTGTTATTTTTCATATTCTTTCGCTCCTCTTTTTTTGCACCGCAGTGTGCGGCATTTTTTCAAGGCATTGTCAGTATACGACAAGCCGGGAACCCTTGTCAATGGACAAACGGCTCTCTTTGCAGAAAAACCGCCGGTTTTGCCGTTTCAGCGGGAGCTTTGGGGCTGCGGCACCAGTTTGCAGACCAGCTGGACCATCACCGGCGTCAGCGGGAGCCACACCAGTGTGCACAGCAGGTTGAACAGGGTGTGGGCATTGGCGATCTGCCGCGCCAGCACTTCCAGCTCCGGCCCCTTGGGCGAGACGGCCTCCACCAGTCTTGTCATCCAGGGCAGGGCCAGCAGGCAGACCACGCTGCCCGACAGGTTGAAGCAGCAGTGCGCTGCCGCCGTCCGCCGGGCATCCGTAGGCTGACCCACCGCCGCCAGCACCGCCGTGATGGTCGTGCCGATGTTGTCCCCCAGCAAAATGGGCAGGGCACCGGCCAGCCCCAGCACACTGTGGATACCGTCCGGCCCGGCCTGCTGCGCGGCCCGCTGCAGCACCGCGATGGTGGCCGAGCTGCTCTGCACCACCAGCGTCATCCCGGTGCCCAGCAGCAGCCCCAGCAGCGGCGTATGCCGCACCTGCGTCATCCAGCGGAGGAAGACCGGGTGTTCGGCCAGCGGAGCCATCGCGCCGGACAAAACTTCGATGCCGTCGAACAGCAGGCCGAACGAAAACACCGCCAGCCCCAGCTGCCGCGTCCGCTCCCGCCGGGCCAGCAGCCAGACCAGCACCCCCGCAAACAGGATGGGGAACACCCAGTCCGCCAGCCGGAACGCCACCAGCTGGGCCGTCATGGTGGTGCCCACATTGGCCCCGAACACCACAGCCACGGCCTGCGGCAGCTCCATCAGCCCGGCGCTGACGAACCCGATGACCATCACCGTGGTGGCCGAGCTGCTTTGCAGCACCGCTGTGACCAGAAGCCCCGCCAGCGCCCCGGTGAGCGGTGTGCGGGTGACGCGGCGCAGGAATCCCCGCATCCGCTCCCCTGCCGCCTGCTGCAACGCCCGGCTCATGTTCTCCATCCCAAACAAAAACAGCGCCAGTCCACCGGCCAGCCCGAATGCTGCCCGAACGCCTTCCCCCATGTGTCGTCCTCCTCTCGGTGTGGATAACACAAAAATACTCGCCTTCCGGTGGGAAAGCGAGTACATTTTGCAAGGGAGCCGGTCATTTGTCCGTCCGGACACAGCGCATACCGCGCCTGTCCGCCTGTGGTGCAGGGAAACAGCTCTCTGCAGGTCCTGCTCTTTTTTGGGGGGCGTTCTTAGTTCGTGCCGGTCAGCTTGAATTTGTTCAGGGTCTGGATGGTGGTCACGATGACATTGACGTTGTTGACGATGGAGCTGCCGGCAGAGAAGATGCGGGCGACGTAGTTGAACAGGGTGCCAACGTTCAGGAAGATCTTCCAGGCCCCGGTATCGGTGATCGAGCCACCGTTCAGGTAGACCATCTCGTTCTCGTCGATCGCGGCAAAAGCAGCGGGCATCTTGATTTCGTTCATAACAGGGATTCCTCTCTTTCAAACATTCGATTCGTTTTTGTGTTTCAGCAATGCAGGCCGACTCAGCCGTGCATCGCAACCAGTGTCACGACCAGGACCGTCGTTCCGACGATCAGGATCTCGCCCAGGTGGTCCTCCAGCCGGAAGGTGCTGGCAGGCTGTTCGGTTGCCTCCGGCTCCGGCTTTGCGGTGGACTCGCCCGACACAGGCGTCCAGTGGGCATACAGGGTCTGCCCATCTTCCTGGAACTCGTACTCCGCCGGCTTGATCTTATCGCCGCCCACAAGATCCGTATACCAGCCATCGAAGAGGTAGCCTTCCATGGTGGGGGTGGGCAGTCTGGAAGTCCGGTAGACCTCCGTGCCGTCCAAAGTTTTGATGCGGTAGACGAAGACGTACTCCGGGGTGCCGATGCCGCCCTGCCGCTCCAGATAGATGGTGTAATAGTTGGGGTTGTCCGCAAATGCCAGCGGCGTCACGCAGCAGAACATTGCCAGCGTCACCACACCGAGCATCAGCCGCTTCAGGAATTGCTTCATCGTTGCTGCCTCACTTTCCAGTCTTGCCGGTGCCGGGCAGACTTTCTCTATATAGGTTATACGATAAACACAGCATTTTGTCAATCGGAACTGCGCAATTTTCGCATTTTCATGTTTTCCGAAACCGCAGCCCCCGCACCGTGCTGCGGCATCAGGGCGCTGCGAGCAGGGAAACCACGGCACCAGCGCAGGGTCTTCGGCAGAATGCCGCCTGCCAGGTGATGTGTTCCGGCTCCACCGGTTCAAAATAGCAGGAGGAACACGCCGCAGCCACACCTTCTGCCTCATCTGCACTCCCGCGCACCGTGCAGAACACCGCCGTCGGGCCGTCGGCCCCGCCAATGACAGCGATGGCCGCATCCCCTTCCCCCTGCGGTTCCAGTCCATACTTCTTTTCCAACGCTGCCCGTTCGGGCGGCAGATTCCGGGGTCGGCGGCGCGGGTGGTCCCCCTCAGCGCAGTCGGAGAGGAAGAAATTTTCGGCAGCCGGGGTCAGGCGGTAGGTCATCATACAGAAGCGGTTGGGCCACTCCCAGCCATCACAGTCCGGAAGTTCCAGCGTTTCCGACCGGACATCCAATGCAGTCAGCTGATAGGTCTGTGCGTTTCCCGGTTCGTGCAGCGTCACCGACCCGCCCACCGCAGGGGTCCGAAACCGTTCCGCCGGGTGTTGTTCCAGTTCCGCTTCCAGCCGCACCTCCAGGACACGGAAGCGCTTCGGGCAGCTCTTCCGGCTCCGGGTCGCCCAAGGGTAGCTTTCCCGCCAGAACTTCCAGACCGTCGTTTCATCCAGCCCATAATGCCGCAGGAACGCTGCGACTGTATCATCGCCGGCCATCTCTCCCGGAAGATAACCCACCCCGCAGCCATCTCTGGAATGCAGCCGCATCCCATTCAGTTCCAGCTCCGCGCAGAACCCCACATTCAACGGATTTTCCTGTTCCATCTGCTGTTCCTCGGCTCTGGTCAGGGTGCGGCTGCATTCGCCGTCTTCGGTCAGGCCCCATTTTTCCATATAGGCCCGCAGTTCTTCCTGCGGCACCTCCATCGCAAAGTCCACGACCAATCCCTGTCGGCACCGGTAGACCGCCGGAATGCGCCACTTGTATCCATGCCATTCAAATTCGCGGTCTACGCGCAGTTCCTCGCCGGGGTCGTTTCCCTCCTGTGTTCCCCAGAAATTTTTCCCAAAGCAGACCTTCCAGCGGCGGTGTTCGTGTCTCATGGCAGTTGTCCCCTTCCGTTTTTCTCTATTTTAACACCATTTCATCGGCCCCGCAATTTCTTTGCGAATTTTTGCCGGCTCCCAGCCGCCTGCCCCTACACAAACGGCGGCGGTTGTGCTATGATAAGGCTGAAAAATCGGTTTGGCACTGCCAACCCACGAAGAAGGTGTCGTTCATGTCTGATCTGCTTGAGACCCTGCGGCAGGAGGGCGTCGATCCTGCGCTGCTCGCCGCTGTGGAAGAATACCGCGCAGCCCACCCGCTGGCCGAGGCGCTGCGCCCCCGCATCCCGGTGTCGGCTTTTACCTATTATGGTAAGGACGTCTGGGAGCAGGCTCTGGCCGCGCTGCTCTGCGGCGAGAACCTGCTGCTGGCAGGCGGCAAGGCCACCGGCAAAAACGTGCTGGCCGAGAACCTCTCCGCCGCCTTCGGCCGCCCTGCGTGGGACATCTCGTTCCATGTGAACATGGACGCTGCCTCCCTCATCGGCATGGATACGTTTGAGGGCGGCGCGGTCAAGTTCCGGCCCGGCCCGGTCTACCGCTGCGCCCAGTGCGGCGGGTTTGGCGTGCTGGACGAGATCAACATGGCCAAAAACGAGGCGCTGGCCGTCCTCCACGCCGTGCTGGACTTCCGCCGCGCCATCGACGTGCCCGGCTATGAGCGTATCCCGCTGGCCGAGGAGACCCGCTTCATCGCCACAATGAACTACGGTTATGCGGGCACCCGTGAGCTGAACGAGGCGCTGACGTCCCGCTTTGTGGTTATCCAGATGCCCACCATCACACAGGACAACCTCGAAAAGCTGCTCCGTGCCCAGTTCCCCGACCTGCAAGCAAACTATGTCCACCAGTTCGCCCTGCTCTTCCTCGACCTGCAAAAAAAGTGCGACAGCGCGGAGATCTCCACCAAGGCGCTCGATCTGCGCGGGATGCTGGATGCGCTGCGGCTGATCCGCCGGGGCGTCCCGGCCGGGGCCGCGCTGGATATGGGCATCACCAACAAAGCCTTTGATTCCTACGAGCAGGGGCTGATCCGGGACGTCATCGCCGCCCGCATCCCGGCGCAGCTCACTGCCGCAAAGCTGTTCCGCTGATGGAAGCGCAGAGCTACACCGCCGAACAGCGGCGCGCAGCCAATCAGGTCTGGGCGGCAGCCGGTGCCTATGGGTTTGAGCCGCTGTTCCTTGCACACAACACCGACGGCACGATCGATTTTTACATGAACTGCATCGTGGGCCTGGTGCACAAATATTACGGCGACGATCTCATCCGGAGCCTGTTCGGGCTTTGGGATGGCGACATCCGGGAGGCCGAACTCGACGACCTGACCTGGCTCTACCTCGAAAGCGCAGCCTATGCGCTGGAGCTGCCCCGCCGCCCGGTGCTGGCCGAGCTGCGCCGCGCCCATGCGGACTACTTTTTCGGCATCCAGTACAAGCTCTCCCGGCAGGAGTGGATGGCCAAAAACCAGCTCGTCTACACCATGCAGGCAGACCGCTGGCGCACCGTGCAGGGCCGCCGCCCGCCGGTGATGACCCCTTACGAAGCCGACCTTGCCGCCGCGCTGGCCCCGCAGACGCCGCCGGAACCGGCTGCGCTGAAACCGGCCCTGCTGGCCCTCTTTGCCCGCGCGAAGCTGTTTGACGGCACCGTACACAAAAAGGCCGCGCTCCACCTGCATCTCGAAGGGCTTCTGGCTTCGCTTGCCACCAAAACGCTCCCCACCCAGATGATCAAGACCGACCGCGTCATGGTCGAGCACTCCAGCGCGGTGGATGCCGCAGGCAGCGGCGGGCTGACGGTGGACAAGCGGCTGGCCCGCATCACCCTCCGGCAGAACGCCGCCGAAGACCGCGCCTACATCGAGAGCTGTTTCGGGCGCTCCCTCTACCCGCCGGAACGGCTGCGCAAGGCCGAGCAGGAGCTTTGCACCGGCGATCATCTGGGGTGCCATCTCTGGTTCGCCGCCGGTGTCCCCAGCCCCGAACAGGCCCCCACCCCGGAGGCAAAGCATCTGGCCGAACAGGCGCAGCTGCAGGCCGACCGGAACCGCGCCTACTACGCCAAGAACCGGGAGCTGCACCGCAGCGTCGTGCTGCGGCTGACCGAACAGATCCGCAACTGCATCCTCGTGCACCAGCAGCCCCATGCGCGGGTGGCTCGCAGCGGCAGTCTGGACCCCGTGCGGGTCTGGCGGGCCCCTGTGCTGGACGACGCCCGCGTCTTCCGCTGCGCTGAGGAGGAGAACCAGCCCGCCTTCACCGTAGACCTGCTGCTGGATGCGTCGGCCTCCCGCCTGCACTGTCAAGAGGTCATCGCGGCGCAGGGCGTCATCCTTGCCGAGAGCCTGACCGCCTGCGGCATCCCTGTGCGGGTCAGCTGCTTTTCCAGCCTGCGAGGCTATACGGTCCTGCGGGTGCTCAAAGGCTTTTCGGACAAGAACCTACAAAACATCCACCAGTATTTCGCCTCCGGCTGGAACCGCGACGGCCTGGCCCTGCGGGCTGCGGGCGATCTGTTGGACTTTGCGCCCGGCCCCGCGCCGCGTCATCTGCTCATCCTGCTGACGGACGCCTCCCCCAACGACAGCCGCCGTGTGCCGCCCTCTTCGGAGAACCCGCTGGGGCACGACTACGGCGGAGCTTTCGGTGTGGACGATGCCGCTGCCGAGGTGCGCACCCTTCGCCGCAAGGGGCTGCGGGTCTCCGCTGTCTTCATGGGCGAAGACCGTTCCATCCCTGATGCCGAGCGCATCTATGGCAAAGATCTGGCCCGCATCCGCGGCATGGACCAGCTGGCCCGCGCGGCCGGGCAGCTCATCCAGAACGAGATCCGCGAGCTGGGCGATTGACTCCTCGCACCAAAAGACCGGGACTGCATGTTTGCGGCCCCGGTCTTTTGGTTACAACCATAGTGTTTGTCTTTTCCCCCAATGTGCAAAAATATTTTTGCAATCTTCAAACTTTTAGTTGTAATTCGTGACAACTTATGCTATAATACAGCCAGAAAAGAACGAATCAATGGTTGTACGAGGAAGGAGACCCGCTATGGATGCCAATCGTTACTTTGAGCAGATGCACCAGGTCATGTCCGCACAGAAGCGCGATTTCTCGTTGATTTTGAGCGTAAAGGTGCAGGACCTTGGCGGCGCGGATGCTTACATCGAGCTGCGCCGGAACGCATCCGGCCGCGCACGGGTCTTCTATTCCACCATGGGCCGCCGCAACCTCAACTTCCAGTTGTTCCGCAAGGGCTGGCAGTTGTGCCACAACGCATCCGGCGAAATGACCGGCCGTTTCCCCACCAAAGCGGACGCCCTGCTGGACGCAGCGGACTTTTCCGCCTGCATCCGGGACGATGCCTTTGACCCGGCCCGCACGGAATTTCTCGTGAACCAGCTCCGGCGTCTTTCGGACACCTCCTGCCCTTCCCTGCCGCAGTCGGCCCGCGAAGGGGCGCTCATCACCGTGGACAGCTTTGTGGGCCGCGGCGGGCACTGGTGCTATTGGAGCACACAGGCTGCTGACTGCCTGCCTCTCGCCGCGCTGCTCTGCTGGCTGGGTGATTTTCTGGCCGGGAGCGAGCGCCGCACCCTGCAAAACTGCCCGCAGGCCATGGAGCTGGCCGCGCAGTGGCAGGTGGAGCTTTGCTCGCCCTTCACCCGCCCGGCGGACGCCGTCCGTTCTCCGGCCCAGCGCCCGGCCCCGCGCCGCGCCGCCCCTGCCGCGCAGAACCCCCACTGGCAGAGCATCCTGGCGGTGCTGGCCACCGTATGACAAAAGTGCCCCGCCCTCTGGTTTTCCAGAGAGCGGGGCACTTTTTCAATATTCGATCCCCTGCCGGGCGGCGATGCCCTTCTGGTAAGGGTGGCGGCAGCACTTCATCTCGGTGCTGTAATCCGCCGCATCCAGCATCCACTGCGGCGCAGCGTGTGCCGTCAGAACGCATTCCTGCCCATCCGGCCGGTGCAGAACGGCCGACTGAAGCAGCTCTTTGTCCACCATATCCAGTTCCCATGCGGAACCGGCTTCATCCAGAAGAAGCAGATCGGCCGACTCGGCCATGGCAGCCCGGAGGTTCTCATTTTGCAGCGCCCGCGTAGCCGCCTTTTCGGCGTCGTTCATCTGGAAGACGAACTTCTGCCCAGCCTTGCCGCGGTAAACTTTGGCCCCCAGCTGCTCCAACAGCGGGATCTCGCCGCTTTTGCCGCCCTTCAGGAACTGCACGATGACCACACGCTTCCCGCTGCCCAATGCGCGCAGCGCAAGGCCCATGGCGGCTGTGGTCTTGCCCTTTCCATCGCCCCAATAGAGATGCAGCAATCCGCGCTCCATCATGCGTTTTCCTCCGTGTACTGGACGGTTTTCACCACGTGCAGGATGTGTTCCGCCTTCCAGTCGCAGGCGTCCAGCACATAGCCGCCTGCGTTGGGGCCGCACCATGCGTGGAAGGTCTTGTGCGGCACCGCGAACCGCTCCATTGCGGCCATCTGGGTGCCGCCGTGCGCCACGATGACCAGCCGCTCCTCGCCGTCGGCAAGTGCCTTGTCCACCAGAGCGGCAAACGCCGCGCAGACGCGGTCACAGAAATCGCTCTTCCGCTCCCCGTCCGGGTGAGCGCTGGCTTCGTTCTGCCGGACCCACTCCAGATACTCCGGGTCCTGCTCCACACGGACGAACTTCCGCCCCTCGAACCGGCCGAAGTTCATCTCCTTCAGCCCCTCCACCGGCACCAGTTTTGCATCCGGAAAGAGGATCTTTGCCGTCTGTGACGTGCGCTGCAGCGGCGTCACGTAGACGACCTCTGGGGAAAAGTCCGCCCGCCGCAGCTGGGCCGCGCTTTCGGGCGAAAGCGGGATGTCCCGCTGGCCCTGATACCGTTTCTGGGCGTTGTATTCAGTTCTGCCATGGCGCAGCAGATAGATCCACATGGTGTTGTCTCCTTTTTTCATCCTTTTGCCGCCCCATTATAGCCGATTTCCGCAAAAGATACAAGCCGCTCACGGTTCATTCTTCCCCCCGCCTGCCACAGCATTCTTTTTGGTTTGCAATATCCAACCACGCGTATCTGCATGGCATGCCCGTGCGCCTTTTGTCAAGCGCAAAAAGCACCCGCCGCAGGATGTGCAGCAGGTGCCGGAAATTTGACCATTCTTATTCGTACAGGGGGAACGCCTTGGTGAGCGCCAGAACGCGGGCGGAGATGTCGTCCCGCTTCTCGTCATAGTGCCAGATGCAGTCGGCAATGCAGTCGGCGATGATCTTCATCTCTGCCGGGCCCATGCCGCGCGTCGTGACAGCAGGGGTGCCCAGACGGACGCCGGAGGTCACGAAGGGGCTGCGGGTCTCGCCGGGCACGGTGTTCTTGTTGGCCGTGATGTGCACACTGTCGAGGCGGGCTTCCAGCTCCTTGCCGGTGCACTCCTCCTCCCGCAGGTCGAGGAGCATCAGGTGGTTGTCGGTGCCGCCGGACACCAGCTTCACGCCGCGGGCCTGCAGCTCAGCCGCCATGGCCTGTGCATTCTCCACGATCTTGCGCGCATATTCCTTGAATTCCGGCTTCAGTGCCTCCCCGAAGCAGACGGCCTTTGCCGCGATGACATGCTCCAACGGGCCGCCCTGGGTGCCGGGGAAGACGGCGGAATTGATCCGCTTGGCCAGCACCGCGTTGTTGGTCAGGATCAGGCCGCCGCGCGGGCCGCGCAGGGTCTTGTGGGTCGTGGTGGTCACAACATCTGCATAGGGCACCGGGCTCTGGTGATAGCCGCCCGCCACCAGACCGGCGATGTGGGCCATATCGACCATCAGGTAAGCGCCATAGCCGTGGGCGATCTCGGCCAGCTTTTCAAAGTCGATGGCGCGGGGGTAAGCCGACGCGCCCGCCACGATGAGCTTCGGGCGCACCGTTCTGACCTGCTTTTCCAGCGCCGCATAGTCGATGACGCCGTCCTCGTTGACGCCGTAGGAAACAAAGTGGTAGTTCTTGCCGGACATGTTCACCGGCGAACCGTGGGTCAGGTGGCCGCCCTGCGACAGGTCCATGCCCATGACGGTATCGCCGACGTCCAGCAGTGCAAAGTAGACGGCCAGGTTGGCCTGTGCACCGGAGTGCGGCTGCACGTTGGCATACTTGGCCCCGAACAGCTTGCAGGCGCGCTGGATGGCGATGTTCTCCACCTCATCCACATAGGCACAGCCGCCGTAATAGCGCTTGCCCGGCAGACCCTCGGCATACTTGTTGGTCAGCACCGTGCCCATCGCAGCCATCACGGCAGGCGAAACGATGTTCTCGCTGGCGATCAGCTCGATGTTCTCCCGCTGGCGGGCCAGCTCGCGGCCCATCGCCGCAGCCAGCTCCGGGTCAGCCTTGCCCACCAGACCGATGGTATCCATCATTTCATCGTACATTTTTACTACCCCTTTCTGACAGATCGTTCCGGGCAGAGCGGCTCCGAAGTGAGCCTTGCTCCCCTCCTCTTTATGATAACAAAATCAGCCCCGATGCGCAACCATATTTTCGCCTAAGCCCTTGCTTTTTTTGCGGCCAGCGTTTATTATATCTGTATAAAAATCCGTTCCCGCGTTTGTGCAGCTTTTCAGAATCGACCCACACAAACTCCGACGGAAACGAAGGAGGAAACCGCAGATGGATCATTCCCTGCAAAAAGCAGCCCAGCGCAAGGCGGGCATTGCAGCAAGGCGGGCGCTTCCCGCCGCCGCACGTTCTGCCGCAGACGCCGCGCTGTGCCGCCGCATCGCAGCACTGCACTGCTTTCAGAATGCCCGGACGCTCCTTGCCTATGCCGCCTTCGGCGGGGAGGCAGATCTGTCCGCTCTGCTGGCGGAGGCCGTGCAGCAGGGCAAGACCGTCGCCTACCCCATCTGCGGTGCGGGCTTCACCCTGACGGCCGCTGTGCCCGGCCCGGACGGCTGGGAGGTGGGTGCATACGGCATTCGGACCCCCATCCCGGAGCGGGCGCAGCTGCTCCCGCCCGAAGCACTCGACCTGGTGCTGGTGCCCTGCACGGCCTTTGATGCCGCCTGCCGCCGCGTCGGGATGGGAAAAGGCTACTATGACCGCTACCTGCCCCGCTGCCGGAACGCCGTACTGCTTGGCGCTGCCTTTGAGGCGCAGCGGGTGGAGCAGGCCGCTGTGGACGCGCACGACCAGCGGCTGGACGGATTTGTAACAGAGGAGGGGATCTATCGTGGAACTGATGAATTTGAGCTGTGAAGCGTTTTTAGAAGACCTTGCCGGCAGCGCCCCGGCACCGGGCGGCGGCGGGGCCGCAGCTCTGGTGGGTGCCGCCGGTGCCGCCCTTGGCAATATGGTCGGCAGCCTGACCGTTGGCAAGAAAAAATATGCCGCCGTGGAGGCGGACATCCTTGTCCTGAACCGCCGTGCCGCCGCCCTCCGCAAGCGGCTGGAATGGCTGGTACAGGCCGACGCCGACGCCTTTACACCGCTGGCCGCAGCCTACAAGCTGCCCAAAGAGACCCCGGAGCAGCAGGCCCACAAAGCCGCTGTGCTGGAGGCCGCGCTGGAAGGGGCCTGTGCTGTGCCGCTGGAGATCATGTCCGCCTGCTGTGAGGGCATCGCGCTGGCGGCGGAATACGCCGAAAAGGGCAGTGTGATGGCCGTATCGGATGCCGGGTGCGCTGCACTGTTCTGCAAGGCCGCCCTGCAGGCCGCCGGGCTCAATGTCTCCATCAACACCCGGCTGATGGCCGACAACGCCCGCGCCGCCGCCCTGAATGCACAGGCCGACGCCATGCTGGCGGAGTTTGTGCCGCAGGCCGACCGGATCTACGAGAAACTCACACATTCATTGAGGGGGTAATTCTGATGGCAACGATTTTGAAGGGCGCGCCCGTTGTGGCCGCCATGAACGAAGCAAACGCCGCCCGCTGTGCTGCAATGCAGGAAAAGGGCATCGTGCCCACGCTGGCCGTGGTGCGCGTGGGTGCCCGCCCAGACGATCTATCCTACGAAAAAGGCGTCCTGACCCGCTGCGGCAAGGTGGGCGTCGTCGTAAAGCAGTTTCTTCTGCCCGAAGATGCTGCACAGGACGCGCTTCTGGAGGTCATCCGGAAGATCAACGCGGACCCGTCCATCCACGGCTGTCTGCTCTTCCGCCCTCTGCCCAGGCAGTTCGATGACCGCGCCGTCCGCGCGGCGCTGGCCCCGGAAAAGGACATCGACGGCATCACGGACGGTTCGCTGGCTGGTGTGTTCACCAACACCGCCATCGGTTACCCGCCCTGCACCGCGCAGGCCTGTCTGGAGATCCTGAAGTATTATCAGGTGCCGCTCTCTGGTCGGCGGGCCGTGGTCGTGGGCCGCAGCCTCGTGGTCGGCAAGCCCGCCGCCATGATGCTGGACCGTGAAAACGCCACGGTGACGCTCTGCAATTCCCGCACCCAGGATCTGCCCGCCCTCTGCAAAGAGGCCGACATCGTGGTCGTTGCCATGGGGCGGCAGGGCTTTATCGGCAGCGACTGCCTGTGCGAAGGCCAGGTCGTGGTCGATGTGGGCATCCATGTCAACGCAGAGGGCAAGCTCTGCGGCGACGTCCGCTTTGACGAGGCAGAACCCCTCGTCGAGGCCATTACCCCGGTACCCGGCGGCGTGGGCACCGTGACCACCTCCGTGCTGGTCGGCCATGTGGTGGATGCCGCAGAAAAAACGCTGTAACAAACGATAGCAATTCAACTTCTTATAGCAGTTTGCGTTTTTAATGCACAAGCAACACCCGCAAACTGCATATCGCAAAGATGCCGTTTGAATGTTGCGCTCATTTCTTGACTTGCGATAAAATTTGCGATAAACGATTTTTTGAAGGAATGTAATCATGTCGAAAGATGAATATTTGATCACAGATCCACCCCTTAAAGCGCTGACTGTTTTTGCGATGCCGATGATCCTTGGCAGCTTTTTTCAACAAGTATACAATATGGCCGATTCCATAATAGTTGGTCAATTTGTTGGCTCCTCGGCACTTGCGGCTGTTGGTGCTTGTGCTGCACTGACCAATGTTTTTATTTGTGTGGCGCTTGGTGCTGGTGTGGGCGCAGGTGTGCTTGTAAGCCGCTATTTTGGTGCAAGAAATTATGGTAGAATGAAAACCATTGTGTCAACGTCCCTGATCAGCTTTTTGATCTTAAGCATTGTCCTTGGTGTCTTTGGCTTTTGCTTTTCCCATTTCATGATGAGCGGATTACAGACCCCTGCCGATATATTGGAAGAAGCAGCATTGTATCTGCGCGTCTACTTTGTGGGTTTCCCGTTTCTATTCATGTACAACATTCTTTCCACCATGTTCACTTCCATCGGTGAATCCAAAATTCCGTTGGGACTGCTGATATTCTCATCGATCCTGAATATTTTTATGGATCTCTGGATGGTGGCTGGTCTTGGGCTGGGAGTGTTTGGTGCAGCCCTTGCGACCTTGATCGCACAAGGAATTTCTGCCGTGTTTTCGTTTTTGATCTTTCTGTCTCGGATGCGGCAATACAAGAGCTCCTTTAGCAGGTTCGACCGGCAGGAGCTGTATTCCATGCTTCGCATTGCGGTACCATCGGTTTTGCAGCAGTCCACAGTGTCTATCGGTATGATGATCGTGCAGGCAGTGGTAAATCCCTTCGGCACACAGGCACTTGCCGGGTATGCGGCAACGATGCGGGTAGAAAATGTTTTTTCGCTGATCTTCGTATCCATCGGCAATGCAGTTTCGCCGTTTGTATCCCAGAATCTTGGCGCAAAGAAAATTGAGCGCATCAAAAAAGGTTATCATGCTGCACTGGTGTTGGATCTATGCTTTGCAGTTCTTGCTTTCGTGGTCATTGAAACACTGCACACACAGATTTCCTCGTTGTTCTTGGGAAAAGACGGAACCGCGTTGGCCTATCAGGTGTCCGGTGATTATATGAGATGGCTTGGTTACTTTTTCATCTTCATGGGCATCAAGATGGCAACGGATGGCGTTCTTCGCGGACTTGGGATCATGCGGCCGTTTCTTATTGCAAATATGGTAAACCTTGCAATCCGCTTGTCTGTTGCTTTGATTTGTGCACCGCGTTTTGGCATTGCTTTTGTTTGGCTTGCAGTCCCGGCAGGTTGGCTTGCAAACTTTCTTATTTCCTATGCGGCGCTCAGAAGATCGTGGCCAGAGGATAAAGCAGCGGTATCTCAATGATTTCATGCAGTGGAGAGGTGCTTTTCCTGCGTAAATTCAAGGCACGAACGCTGGATGCTCTTCCGAACGCGATCCAATGTGCTTTTCAAATGGGATTGCTATAAAAAGAAACAGAACACGCCCGGCGGTTGTCTCAGCCTGACCGGGCGTGTTCTGTTTTTCAGAATTGCAAACAGGAGGAAACTGGGAGATGACTGTTTATCCACATGTTCCAGTTTGATCACAGAAGATTCCGCCTTTCCCTACTTCATCTCCCTCAAAAGCCTCCTTGCCTTTGCAGGGTACGAAAAAAGGCGCTCGGTGAGTGTTCACCAAGCGCCTTTGCTTTCGATGCTTAAAGTATAGCGTTTTTTCCGTTCGCTTTCAATCTGAAAACTGCAACAACTTTTTCCGCGCAGATTTCCGTGTTTTGTAAAGTTACACAAAGTCAGACCTTTATTTTTGTCGATTACCGGGTCAGCAGAAGAAGCCAGGCCGAAGCCACCGCCTGCAGGATGAGCCAGCGGGCCACCACCTGCTCATCACTCCAGCCCATCCGCTTGCGCACATGGTCATGCAGCGGGGTCAGGGTGTGTTTGAGGATGCTGATGTGTAAAAACCGCTTGAAGCTGATCTTCAGGATGCCCAGGCTGCCGTCCACGATGAAGACCAGCGCTGCCAGCAGGAAGGAGAACGGGTGGCCGCTCTTGAGCGCCAGCACCGCGAGAAAGAAGCCCATGGCGCGGCTGCCCGCGTCCCCCATCAGCAGGGTGGAGGGCTTGGCATTCATCCACAGGTAGGCCAGCAGTGCGCCGATGAAGACGATGGCAGCGGTGCTGTAGTCCCCCAGTTCCTCGCCGTAAGCCAGCAGGAAGGTGCCGATGCTGACCACCGCCAGGCTGGCCGACAGGCCGTCCACACCGTCGGTGCAGTTGACGACGTTGATGCTGGCCCAGATGAGGACGACGATGAGCACGAGGTAGAGCGGATACGGGATGGCAAAGCTCCACTGCAAAAAGTTCACGGTGGTGCTGTTGAAGTTCAGGTAGGTCACACCCGCCACAATGGCGATGACGAGGTCGATGAGGCCTTTTTTGTATTCGTTCCAGGCCACCTCGGAGGCATCGTCAAAATAGCCGGAGAGCATGGAGGCAATGAGCAGCACGGTATAGATGATATACTCGGTGCGCAGCGGAACCACCGCCAGCGTGACCAGCGCGATGCAGAGCACGAAGATGAGGCCGGAGCCGCGGGCCTTGCCTTTGGAAAGCTCGCCGTTCACCGCAAATGCGCGGCCATGGTCGTGGGGGAGCTTCTCCCGGAAGACCGAATCCATCAGCGCCGTCAGCGCAAAAGCCAGCAAAAATCCCAGCGCGTCCACGGTGCGCTGACTGCCCGATAACAGTTGGAGCATACGATTTTCCTCTTTCCCGGAGCCGCACACAGCGCCGCTCCTGTTGTTTCACTCATAGGTAAGGAAAGTGTATCACGCCCGGCTGAAAAAATCAATCTCCTGCGCACAAAACACGCCGGTTTGACATTTTTCATGCTTCCTTATATAATAGGTATACTCTGTCCCCCTGTGCGGGGCATTTTTTATGCGAACAGGAGAAGCCATGACACTTTCACTCGAACAGCTCTCCTCCCGGATGCGCCGGGGGGAGGACATCCCCTTGCGGGAAACAGCGCAGGTCGTGCTGGCGCTGAGCGTCCCTTCCATTTTGCAGCAGATGGTCGTCACCGCCATGGAATACATCGACGCCGCCATGGTGGGCCACATCGGGGCCGAAGCCACGGCCGCCATCGGCATCGTCAGTTCCAGCACCTGGCTGCTCCACGGCATCCTGGTGGGGCTGTACACTGCCTTTTCCATCCAGATCGCGCAGTATCTCGGCGCCGACCGCCAGGCCGACGCACGCGGTGTGCTGCGGCAGGCCATGCTCTTCAACCTCATCCTGGGTCTGGCGGCGGCAGGGTTCGGCATCGGCATCAGCCGCTTTCTGCCCGGCTGGCTGGGCGCTGACCTCTCGCTGCAGGCCAACGCTTCCGCCTACTTTGCCATCTGGTCGGCCGCCCTCCCCTTCACCATGGCCATGGGCATGTACGCCGCCATGCTCCGCGCTACCGGCGACGCCCTGACGCCCGGCCTCATCAGCGTTCTCGTCTGCGGGCTGGACGTCGTGTTCAACTTTTTCCTCATCAACCCCACCCGGACGCTGCCCCTCTTCGGCACCCGCGTCACCGTCTGGGGTGCCGGGCTGGGCGTTCCGGGTGCGGCGCTGGGCACCGCTCTTTCCAACGTGATCGGCGGGCTGCTGGCGCTGACCATCCTGCTGCTGCGGGACGGCCCCCTCTGCATCCGGAAGCCCGGCTCCTGGAAGATCACCCGCGCCTGTCTGCTCAACCTCTGGCGGGTGGGTGCCCCGCTGGCCGCAGAGCGCGCAGCCCTCTCCTCGGCGCAGGTGGTGCTGGTGCGCATCGTGTCGGGGCTGGGCACGGTGGCCATCGCCGCCAACAGCCTCGGCGTCAGTGCCGAGGGACTGTGCTACATGGCCGGTTACGGCATCCAGGACGCCGCCATCGCCCTCATCGGGCAGGCTGTGGGTGCCAACCGGAAGGACATGGCCAAGCGGTTCGCCTGGCTCTGCACCGGCATCGGCATCGGCATCATGGCGCTGTCCGGCATGGGGCTGTGGGTGTTTGCCCCGGCGCTGATGGGCATCTTCACCGCCGACGCCGCCGTCATCGCGCTGGGTGCGCGGGTGCTGCGCATCGAAGCCTTTGCCGAACCGATGTTCGGGGCCAGCATTGTGGCCAGCGGTGCCATGCAGGGCGCGGGCGACAGCACTGCCTGCTTTGTGCTGAACCTCGTCAGCATGTGGGGCATCCGGCTGACGCTGGCATCCTTCTTTGCGCCCCGGTTCGGGCTGGCGGGCGTGTGGGGTTCCATGTGCTGTGAGCTCTGCATCCGCGGCCTGCTCTTCCTCTTCCGCCTTGCCCGCGGCAAGTGGCTGGAAAAAGGAGCCTTAGCTTAAAAAAGACCCTCTCCGGCATTGCGAAGCAATGCCGGAGAGGGTCTTTTCCTTTTTTTACTTTCTGCCGTGCAGGATGGGCGACAGCGGCTTATAGATCACCATGCAGAGCACTGCATCCAGCAGGCCCTTGACCAGCGTGAAGGGCATGTTGAAGATGACGAGGCACTTGATGAGGCTGTCTGCCGAGGGCAGGATGGCCTGGTACATGCCGAGGATGGCTTCCAGCGGCATGTGGTAGAACTGCACATAGGCCGGATAGGTGATGAAGTAGTTGGACGGCACACTGAACACCGCCATGGCCGCTGCACCGATCAGCGCACCGAGGATGGCCGTTTTGCGGCTCTTGCGGTGCTTGTAAATGCAGCCCGCCGTGACCGAGAAGACCGCGCCAAGCATGAAGTTGCACAGCTCGCCGACACACGCGGTGCTGGTGCCCTTGATGACGATGTGGAGCAGGTTCTTCATGAAGCTGATGACGGCGCCGTACACCGGGCCCAGCGCAAACGCACCCAGCAGGGCAGGCAGATCGGAGAAGTCCATCTTGACGAAGGACGGGATGAGCATCGGGATGGGGAACTCGATGAACATCAGGATGAAGGCCACCGCGCTGAGCATGGCGGCTACGGTCAAGTTGTGGGTCGTGTTTTTTTTCATGGTAATTTCCTCCCGTGGGGCGCATGGCCCCGCTCAATTGAACTGGAAAGCCCTTTTCGCGCCGTACCGGAACCGGGAAGACAACCAAAAACGCGCCCTGCCGCAGCAAACACTGCAACAGGGCGCGCAAACAATTCGATTTGTCTGCCGTTTCTTGCATCCGGACTATACCGTTGGCCCCGGAGTCACACCGGGTCAGCACTCTTTGGGAGTGGTCGCGGGCTGTACCGCCAGTGGGGAATCGCACCCCGCCCTGAAACGAACTTTCTGGGCAGAGTATAACGCGCCGGGCTGCACTTGTCAACCCCCAATTTCGGTTGCCCTTTCCGCGCGCTTTATGGTATACTGGGGCGTAATATTTTATTTCCGAGGAGTTTTTGCCATGATCTTTTCCATCCGCGATCTCGCGTTCGAGATTGGTTCCCTCTATCTGGAAGGCTGGCTTGCCCTGGCGGCGCGCTGTGTCTGTGCGCTGCTGCTCTTTGCCGCCGGGGCGCTGGTCTCCCTGCTGCTGCGCAGGAAGCTCTTCCCCATCCTGCAGGCCCGCAGCTGGCATTTTGCCGCCACCCCCATCCTGCTGCGCAGTCTGGAGCGCCCGCTGGAACGGATGGCCGTCTTCACCGGCCTCTACCTTGCGCTGACCAGCCTGCCGTGGGCCATCACCGGCCTGCCCAGATTCCTGCTCGTGGCCTACAAGGTCGTGATGAGCTTTCTGTTCTGCGAGGGTCTGTATCAGGCCTCGGATGTGGCTGACCTGCTGCTAGCCTCCTGCAGCCTGGAGATCCGCTCCAACAAGACCCTGCTCGCCCTGCTGAACACGACCTACAAGGTGCTGGTGGTCGTGCTCGGCGTTGCCACCATCGCGCAGGTCATCGGCTTTCCCATCGGCAGCATCGTCGCCGGTGCCGGTCTTGTCGGTCTGACCATTTCGCTGGCCGCACAGGAGAGCGCCAGCAACCTGTTCGGCGGTCTGGTCATCCTGCTCGACAAGCCCTTCTCGGTGGGCGACTGGATCACCGTGGGCGAGATCGAGGGCGAAGTCATCGATATCAACTTCCGCTCCACCCGCATCCGCGCCATGGACAAAACGGTCAGCATCGTCACCAACAGCAAGATCTGTTCTTCCACGGTGCAGAACGCTGCGATGCGCACCATGCGGCCCTATCGGTTCACGCTGGGCGTCACCTACAACACCACCCGCCCCCAGCTGGAAAAGCTGATGGCTGACCTCAAGACCATGCTGGACGAAAGCCCCTACACCCAGAATGGCAGCAACATCGTCCGGCTGACCAGCTTTGGCGATTCCAGCATCAACATTCTGGTTTCCGCCTATCTTCAGACGAACGCCTATGCCGTCTTCCTCGAAGAGCAGAACGACCTGAACCTGAACATCATGGACATCATGCAGGCCGACGGCGTGGACTTCGCCTTCCCCTCCACCAGCGTCTACATCGAAAAATCCGGCTCCTGAGCTGCACCCTTCCGCTCCCTCTCACGAGGGAGTTTTTTGTTTGCGGGAAGATGGAGTTTTCGTGCATCGCACTCACAATGCCACATCCAGCGCCATCATCAGCGCAAAGCCCAGCACCACACTGATGACCCCGGCAGGCTCATCAGCCTCCACGGCTTCGGGGATCATCTCCTGCGCCGTCACGCAGACCATGCACCCGGCGGCAGCGCTCATCAGCCAGGGCAGAGCGGCCTGCACCCAGCCCGCCAGAGCCAGCGCCAGCAGCGCCCCCAGCGGCTCCACCAGCCCGGAGGCCAGCCCTGCCCCGAACGCCCGCTTCCGGCTCTCCCCGTTTTGCAGCAGCGGCAGGCTGACCGCTGCGCCCTCCGGAATGTTCTGCAGCCCGATGCCCAGCGCCAGAGCCAGCGCGCCGCTCATGGCGTCCACCTCCCCGGACAGCGCCAGCGCAGCCGCCAGACCCACCACCATGCCTTCCGGCAGGTTGTGCAGGGTCACGGCCAGCACCATCCGGCCGCAGTGCCCGGCCCCGGCACCTGTCAGCAGCGTCCCCGCCGCCTGTTCCAGCCGCAGCAGGCCCACTGCTCCGATGACCAGCCCCGCCGTGGGCGGGAGCCATGCAGGCAGCGGCCCTTCCTCCGCCCGCTGGATGGCCGGCAGCAGCAGGCTCCACACACTGGCCGCCAGCATGATGCCCGCCGCCATGCCGCAGAGCATCCGCCGCGTCTTCGGCTCCTGCGTCGGCCGCATCAGAAAGACACCGGCCGCCCCCACCGTCGTGCAGCAGGCTGGCAGCAACAGGACCGTCGCCAACAGAAAAAAGATCCCGTTCAAAACGCATTCCCCCTTCCCGCCGTTCTATGCAGGAAAGAGGAATGTGGTGAACGGTCTTCTCTGTTCTGTTTCCCATTATACACTTTTGCCATCCCATAAACCGGATATTCAAACTATGATTCTGCACCATTGGCGCAGCGGCTTTTGTGCGTCCTTCTTTTGCCTGGTTTTGCAGATTTTGTGAAAATGACAGCCTGCTAAAAAAGCCTTGACTTTTGGGCAATATTTCTAACAAATGTGCAGATTTTCCTTTGCGAATGCAATCTTTGCCGAAAAGCCCTTGATTTTTTTGACAAACGGACTAGAATATCATTTTGCAGAACGATCCCGCCTGTGAGGGGTCGGCTGTGAATTTTTTGGATCGTAAGGAGATTTTGGAATATGAAACTCAAGAATGTTGCTGTTGTCGTTGCTGCTCTGGTTCTGGCTGTTGGTATGACTGCCTGCGGCGGCTCTTCTTCCACTGCCGCTTCTTCTACCGCAGAGTCTGCGGCTTCTTCCGTTGCTTCGGTTTCTGCTTCCTCTGAGGCAGCTTCCAGCGAAGCCGCATCCTCTGAAGCTGCATCTTCTGAGGCAGCTTCTTCTGAGGCAGCTTCCAGCGAGGCTGCTTCCTCTGTGGCTGCTTCTTCCACTGCCGCCTAAGTTCTGATCTTGTCCCGTTGCAAATAGCAGAATGCCGCCCTGCAGGCTCTCACCTGTGGGGCGGCATTCTGTTTTTTTACTGCCACTTCTCCCGAATGGGTCAGACGCCCCAGAACAGGATACCCAGCCCTGCCGCCAGAACGATCATTCCGATCGGCGAGGGGGCTTTTTTTATTACCTTTTTGTAGGCGAAGTGCACCGCCCACAAAAGGGCAAACACCGCCGCCGACCGGGCCGAAACGGAGACCCCGCCGCCCACGGTCGTGAAGCCCGCCAACGTGGAGAGCGCCATGGTCAGGGCCGTGGCCAGGATCATCGCCACAACGCAGGGCCGCACCCCGGAGAGGAAGGCTTCCACCCCTGCATACTTCATCAGGTTTTGCAGCACCGCTGCGATGAGCAGAATGATGACGAACGAAGGCAGCACCACGCCCAGCGTGGCGAAAAACGCACCCAGCAGCCCTCCTTGCGAGGAGCCGACGAAAGTTGCCATGTTGACAGCCAGCGGGCCGGGGGTGGACTCCGACACTGCGATGAAGCTCAAAAAATCGCTCTCGGTCAGCCAGCCATGCGAAAGCACAGTCTCCCGCACCAGCGAGATCATCCCGTAGCCGCCGCCAAAGGAGAGCGCCCCGATCATGAGAAAGTTCAGGAACAGCTGCACATAGATCATCTTCCCGCACCCGCTTTCTTCACAAGATAGAGCAGCACCCCCGCTGCCCCGCTGAGCAGGATGTAGTAGATGGACGAAAATGACACCGCCGCGACCGAACAGCCCACCATGGCCGCGATGACCGCCGCCAGGATGCAGACGTTGAACGCATTCCGTTCCAGCTGGCGCAGCATCTTCAGCCCCGCTGAGAGGATGAGGTAGATGACGCAGACCTGGATGCCCCGGAACGCATGGGCCACCACCGTCAGGCTCAGAAAGCGGTCAAAAAACAGCGAGATGCAGTAGATGACCACAAAGGACGGGATGCAGACGGCCACCGTGGAAGCTGCCGCTCCGGCGGTGCCGTCGATCTTATAGCCGATGTAGGTGGCGCTGTTCACCGCCACGGGGCCGGGCGTTGACTCGGCGATGGCGACCATATCCAGAAATTCCTCTCTGGACACCCACTGTTTTTCCTCGACGAATTCGTGCTCCAGCAGGGCGACCATGGCATAGCCGCCGCCAAAGGTAAACGCGCCGATCTTCAGGAATGTCCAGAACAGGGTCGAAATTTTTTTCATTTCAGTTCCCTCCCAAAAACAAATCGTTTGATTATTCCACGCCTCCTTACTATATCGCCCTGCCGCCCGCCTGTCAAGAATCACTCCGCCCGCAGAGATTGGATCTCTGTGCAGAAAGCGGCGCAGCTCTTCTCTTTCTTCGCGCGGCATGGTATACTGAACACAGACACCTGATGTTACAGAAAAGAGGTCTTATTTCATGAAAACCGCATTGACCATTGCGGGCAGTGATTCCAGTGGCGGTGCCGGCATCCAGGCCGACATCAAGACCATGGCGGCCAACGGCGTCTTTGCCATGAGTGCCATCACGGCCCTGACCGCACAGAACACCACCGGTGTGACCGGCATCTTTGAGACGACGCCGGAGTTTCTGGCCGCTCAGCTGGACGCCGTGTTCACCGACATCTACCCCGACGCCGTGAAGATCGGCATGGTCTCCTCGGCACCGCTCATCCGCACCATCGCCGAGCGGCTGCGCTTCTATGAGGCAAAGCACATCGTGGTGGACCCGGTGATGGTGGCCACCTCCGGCTCCCGGCTGCTGCGGGACGACGCCATGCAGGCCCTCACGGAGCAGCTGCTCCCGCTGGCAGAGGTCGTCACGCCCAACATCCCGGAGGCCGAGATCCTTTCCGGCCTAGTCATCACCGACGCCGCCGGGATGGAAGCCGCCGCCCGGAAGATCAGCGAGCAGTACGGCTGTTCCGTCCTCTGCAAGGGCGGGCACAAGGTCAACGATGCCGACGACCTGCTCTGGCGGAACGGCAGCGGGAAGTGGTTCCGTGGGGAGCGCATCCACAACCCCAACACCCACGGCACCGGCTGCACCCTGTCCAGCGCCATCGCCTCCAATCTGGCCAAAGGCTATGACCTCGACACCTCGGTCGAGCGGGCCAAGGAATACATTTCCGGCTGTCTGTCCGCCATGCTGGACCTCGGCCGCGGTTCTGGCCCCATGAACCACATGCACAAACTCTTCCTCGATTAAACGGCACGAAGCCCCCATCCCTGCGGTGCAGGGATGGGGGCTTCGGTCTGCGTTATTTTGCCCAGGTGACCGCCTCGTTGCCGGTATAGTCGAACCGGCCGTCGTTCTTTTCTTCCAGCGCCTTGATCATGTGGTAGGTGTATTCGTTGTAAGGCGTCTGGATGCCCAGCTCTGCGCCCATCCGCATCAGGGCACCGGAGAACATGTCGATCTCGGTGTGGCGTCCGGCGTCCAGATCCTGCAATGTGGAGTAACGGGCCGTGGGCGGCACGGCACTGCCCCGCCCGGCAGCGGCATCGGCGATGCGCAGGTCGATGCCTTTGGCCGCTGCAATGGCTTCCAGCTCCCGGCGCAGACCGTCGCTGATGGCCTGCATGTGTACGCTGTCCCGGTAGCAGCCCACGCCCGCGCCCAGGATGGCCTGTGGCAGGTTGTTGCAGACGTTCAGACGGAACTTAGCCCACATCTCTTCCCGGATGTGCTCCGTGACCCGGTAGTGGATGCCGCTCCCCTCGAACAGTTCCACGATGGCCTGCACCCGTTCGCTCTGGAACGGCGCCTCCTGTTCGCCGAAGATGATGCCCAGCGTGGCGTCCGGGTCAAAGTGGAAGCCGTCGGCCTCCTTATGAGACGCCACCTTGATGAGCGAGCGGATGACATGCGCATCCCCCACCTCAGCAGCGATGCGCTCCTCGCTGTCCACGCCGTTCATCAGGCTCATGACCACCGTGTGCGCTCCCACGGCCTTTCGGATGCTGTCCATTGCGCCGGGCAGCGCACCGTATTTCAGGCAGACCACGAGAAAGTCCACCCCGTGGGCCTCCTCCGGTGCCCAGACCTCCGGGCGGTAGGTCCTGCCGTTGATGCCAATGCCGTTTGCCCTCAGCCGCGCGGCGCGTTCGCCCTCGGCCAGCACCCCCAGCCGGATGCCCGGCTTGTCCGCCAGACCCCAGATCACATACGAACCCACGGCACCGGCTCCCAGCACCGCCACAGTTTGCATCTTCATTCTTCGTTCCCCCTCGTTTTGTATTGCGCTTTCATTCTAGCACGAAGCCGCGCCTCTTTGCAAGATGCTGCCCCCGCCGGATGTTCTTTTTGGGGCGGGGCCTGCTCTGTTTTCCTTGCAAAGTGCCGTCCGCTCCTCTATAATAAAATCTCAAGCTGTCGATTTCAAAAAAGGAGAAGCACCATGGAACATTGGCACCGCAGCGGGCAGGCCCTGCTCAACGAAATTTCCACCACCCGGCTCCCCGCCAGCCAGCTGGCCGTCTGGTCTATCGGCCAGTGCGGGTTCATTTTCAAGTACGAGGACACCGTCGTCTGCATTGACCCGGTGCTCAGCGACCTGACCGGCCCCAGCGGCTCCCGCCGCTGCTACCCGGCCCCCTTTGCACCGGAGGCACTGCGGGCAGACCTCGTGCTCTGCACCCACGGCCACGCCGACCACATGGCAAAAGATACCCTGCGCGGGCTGACCCGGCATCCCGCCGCCCGGTTCGTTCTGCCCGCCGGGTGCTCTGCCCTCGCCGCCGAATACGGCATCCCGGCAGACCGCATCACAACGGTGCAGGAAGGTTCCATCCTGCCGCTGGGCGGGGTCACCGTCCGGGCCTTTTCCGCCGCCCACCCGGAGCACATTCTGGATGCGGGCGCCCCCGGCATGGCGCTGGGGTATCAGCTTACCTTCGGCGGCTTTACGGTCGTGCACCTGGGCGACACCTACCTGACGCCCCATCTGTATGAAACGCTGCAGGCGCTCCCCCGCCCCGACCTGCTGCTGGCCCCCATCAACGGGCAGGACTTCTTCCGCACCCAGCGCAACTGCATCGGCAATTTGGAAGCCGAGGAGGCCGCTCAGCTGGCCGTCCGGCTGGGCGCGGCCTGCACCATCCCCACCCATTACGACATGGTGCAGGGCAACACCGTGGACCCGCTGCGGTTCGCTGCGGCCCTGCGTCAGCTGGACCCCGCCGCCTGTTTCGCCCTGCCTGCGCTGGGCGAGCGGCTGCTCTTCCAGGCCGCTGCAGGCCGGAAGGACAGCAGTGTTTTCTCCTGCCCGCCGCCGTCCTCGTCCATCCAGCGATAGTCTGTGCTGCGGGTGAGAAGGCTCTGATAGCGCACGCCATCCGGTCTGGCCATCGACGCCAGCAGCCAGTCCACCTCCAGCGGCTGGGCAAACCGCACCGTGCCGCTCAGGGTCACAAACGACTGCCCCTCGATGGTGAACCGCACTGCACAGCCGGTCTGTGTGCGCAGGACTTCCAGCGACGCCGTGTCGGTCCGGAGCGTTTGGGTCGTATTCGCGGCCAGCCGGGCTGCCCGGACGATCTGCTCTGCACGGAGAGTGCAGGGTTCCTGCGGGTCCATCCGCAGGTCGATGAGCGCTTCCACCGTCCGGATGCTGCGGCGTTCCAGCGCCGTCTCCACGGCTTTCCGGGTGGTCTGCCCGCCCCGGTAGAGCACGACGGCCCGGTCGTTCTGCGAGAGGATGACCGCCGGAGCCATTTTACTGCCCACCAGTTCCACGCGGACCACGTCCCGGCTGAAGGCGTTTCCGGCCCCGATGGCAAGCGCCGCTGTGAGCAGCACAGCAGGCACCGCCGCCCGCAGCCGGATGTTCCAATGCCAGGCCAGCCCCAGCAGCGCAGCCAGCAGCAGGCAGACGAGCGCCGCGTAGGCCGTATCAAAATAGATCTGCGCACCCGGCCAGCCGGACACCCACAGGGCCCAGTGGTCGAGCAGGTCCACCAGAACTTCTGCCCCGAACGCCGTGGCCCGGTGCAGCGGCTCCAGCGCCGGGGCCAGCCCGGTGAGTGCTGCCGCCAGCCCCAGCAAGAGGATCGGTTCGACCAGCCAGAGCACGGCCACGCTGGAGACCAGCGCATACAGGCTGGTGCTCAGGCCCCGCAGCACCAGCACCGGAAAGGTCGCCATACAGGCACAGCCGGAGACGCAGAGCGTCTCCCACACCGCTGCCCCCTGCTGCCGCAGACAGTTTGCAAGGACTCCGCCGCATTTGCCGGCGGTTTTTTTGTTGCGGCGGCGTTTTTCTTCCCGCCGCTCTGCACTGCGGCGGGCCAGTGCGACACCCGCCAGCGTTCCCAGCACCGCCGCATAGGAAAGCTCAAACCCGATGTCGCAGACCGCGTAGCTGTTGCCTGCGGTCATCAGCACACCTGCTACGCCAAGGGAGGTCAGCGCATCCGCCGGGCCGTAGACCCAGACGCCCAGCGCGCTGATCCACACGGCCGCCCCGGCCCGGAGGACGGACGGCGTGAAGCCGGTCACTCCCACCAGCAGCACCGCCATCCCGGCCCGAAGCAGAGCATTCCGGCGGCAGCTGGCATAGCTGCGCAGTTTTCTGCGTTTTGGTTGGAACCGGGCCAGCACACTTCCGCAGAGGATGGAGACGTGCATTCCGCTGACGACCAGCACATGGGAAAGCCCAGCCCCGCGGTACGCATTCCGGAGGCGGGTGGAGAGATGGGTGCGGTCGCCCGTGACCATTGCGGCCAGAACACCCGCCGGGCCCTCCGCCATGCCGCGCCGCAGCGCAGCGCTCAATCGGCTTTGCAGGCGGGCCGTCCGGGCGCGGAACGAGCGGCTTTCTCCCAGATGTTCCAGCTTGGTGCCCCCGGCAAGCTCCGCATTCAGCGCAATGCCGTCGGCATAGGCGGAACATTGTTCTCCTTCCGGCAGTGCTTCCAGCGCAAAGGTCCCGCGCACCCGCTCCCCGGCGCTGCATCTCGGCAGGGCGGCGCATTCCACCCGGAAGTCCGCTGCTTCGCCGTCCACTGTTTCCACACGGAGAACGGCATCCACGACGCCCGGATAAAAGGAGGTGCGGACCTGCTCCACCTCGGCGGTCAGCGTGACAGAGGTCCCGTCATAGGCGGCCTGCAGAGCGTTCAGCCGGGCGTGGGTGTGCAGCACCGCCCCAAGGCCCAGCACGGCCCCTGCCAGCAGCAGAATGCCGCCCAGTTTCAGGGGCTTTCGGCCCAGCACAGCGGCAAGGAGCCCGCAAACAAAAATTGCCGCAAGCAGCGGCAAAAGCCATGCTTGCGGCAAAAAGGCGCACACCAACTCCACCCCCAGCGCACCGGCGCAAAAGAGGCAGAGCGGGCGTCTCATGATTTAGTGCAGGAAGAGGGGCAGCGGCTCCAGGAAGATGATATCCTTGCGCTCCGCTGCATCACCCTCGGCCAGAACAGCAGCCTGACCCACGATGGTGCATTTGGTCTGCTCGGCCAGCGCATCCAGCGCCTTCAGCGAACCGCCGGTGGAGATGACATCGTCCACGACCAGCACCCGCTTGCCGTTCATCTTATCCAGCTCTTTGCGGTCGATGACGAGCTTCTGCTTGCCCGCAGTGGTGATGGACTGGTCCTCGACGACGACCGGCTCCTTCATATAGAGCTTGATGCCCTTGCGTGCGCAGACGTAGGGCTTGCCGCTCTGGCGGCTCATCTCGTGGGCCAGCGGGATGCCCTTGGCCTCGGCGGTGAGCAGGATGTCAAACTCCGGGCATTTCTTCAGCAGCTCGGCGGCAGCGGCCACGGTCAGTTCGGTATCGCCCAGCATGATGAAGGCAGCGATGTCCATGTGGTCATTGACTTTGCAGATGGTCAGTTCACGGGTCAGGCCCGCGACGTTCAGCGTATAGGTTTCAGCCATAACAATTCCCCTTCTCTTTGTAGTTCCGTTTGGTTTTGGCTCAGACGGGCAGTTTTTCGCCGCCCAGCACATGGAAGTGCAGGTGCTTCACGGTCTGACCGGCGTCCTCGCCGACATTGGAGATGACGCGGTAGCCGTTGTCGAGGCCCTGCTCCCTGGCGAGCTTTGCGATGACGGCAAAGATGTGGCCCAGCAGGGCACCATCTTCTTCGGTCAGCGCAGCGGCGGAAACGATGTGCTTTTTGGGCACGACCAGGAAATGCACCTTCGCCTGCGGGTTGATGTCGTAAAAAGCAACGACCTGATCGTCCTCGTACAGCTTTTTCGAGGGGATCTTGCCCTCAGCGATCATGCAAAACAGACAATCTTCCATGGGAATTGCTCCTTTCGGATCTTTTTTATTCCTCTGCACAGCCCCCCTTTTCAGGGGCGCTGACGAAGAGGTTATTTTTCATGTTCAGCCCAGCTGCTTCTCGACGATGCCCTTGACGGCTGCCAGAGCTTCGTCGATCCTGGTCTCGTCCTTCAGACCGGCCATTGCAAAGTCGGGCTTGCCGCCGCCCTTGCCGCCGGCGATGGCGCTGATCTCCTTGACCAGAACGCCCGCCTTCAGGCCCTTTTCCTGTGCCATCTTGTTGACGGTGACGGCCATGGTGATCTTATCCTCGGCCTTGCCGACCAGAACGGCCACCACAGGGTTGACGGCCTTGTCGCGGACAGTATCGCACATGCCGCGCAGGGTGTCGCCGGAGGTGCCGGTGAAGTAAGCGGAAGCGATCTTCACGCCGCCCACTTCCTCTGCGTCGTCGAACAGGCTGGTGACCTTGGAGGCAGCGATCTTCGCCTTCATATCGTCCAGCTCCTTGCTCATGGCCTTGTTCTCGGCCATGACAGCCTCGGCGCGGGCAGGCAGACCGGCCACATTGTTGGCCTTGAGGGCAGCCGCCACGGTGTGCAGCATCGTTTCCTGCTTGTTGGCGCGCAGCAGCAGGTTCTTGCCGGTCACGGCCTCGATGCGGCGGATACCGGCCGCCACAGAGGACTCGCTGACGATCTTGAAGCATCCGATCTGGGCAGTGTTCCGGACATGGGTGCCGCCGCAGAACTCGGTGGACCAGCCCTCGATATCGACGACGCGCACGACCTTGCCGTACTTCTCGCCGAACAGAGCCATTGCGCCCAGCTTCTTTGCCTCGTCGATGGGCATCTCCTTCACGGTGACATCCATGGCATCAAAGATGCGGTCGTTGACGATCTTCTCCACGCGGGCCAGCTCCTCTGCGGTGACTGCGCTGAAGTGGGTGAAGTCGAAGTGGGTAATCTCGCCGTCCTGATAAGAACCAGCCTGGTGCACATGGTCGCCCAGCACTTCGCGCAGAGCAGCCTGCAGCAGGTGGGTAGCCGTGTGGTTGCGGCAGACAGCCATGCGGTATTCCTTGTCGACCTTGGCGGTCAGATGGTCGCCGACCTTGACGATGCCGCTCTCCAGTACACAGGTGTGGACGTAGTAGCCCTTGGGGGTCTTCTTGACGTCCAGCACACGCAGGGAGCAGTCTGCACTGGTCAGCACACCCTGGTCGGCCACCTGGCCGCCCATCTCGGCGTAGAACGGGGTCTTGTCCAGCACGACCAGAACGTCTTCCTTGGCCTGCTCATCGGTAGCGATGGCATCGGTCAGGGTCTCCTCGTCGCTCAGGGCGACCACGACGCCGGTGTCGTTCAGGGTCTCGTAGCCGGTGAAGACGGTCGGCTCCGTGTTCAGGCTGCCGAACAGGTCCTCGCTCCAGCCGGAGATGTTCTTCTTCAGACGCTCGGCGCGGGCGCGCTCCTTCTGCTTCTTCATCTCCGTGTGGAAGCCTTCCTCGTCGATGTCGATGCCCTGCTCCGCTGCGATCTCCTTGGTCAGGTCGAGGGGGAAGCCGAAGGTATCGTTCAGCTTGAAGACGTCCAGACCCTTCAGCAGATGCTCGTGGGCCTTTTCCAGGCCGTCGATCATGTTGTTCAGGATGGTCATGCCGGCGTCGATGGTGCGGGCAAAGTTTGCCTCCTCGGTGCCGATGACCTTCTTGATATAGGCGTCGTGCTCACGCAGTTCGGGGTAAGCAGACTCGCTGGACTGGATGACGGTCTCGGCCAGCTCCACCAGGAAGGGGCGGCTGATGCCCAGCATCCGGCCATGGCGGGCGGCACGGCGCAGCAGACGGCGCAGCACATAGCCGCGGCCCTCGTTGGAGGGCAGGATGCCGTCGGACACCATGAAGGTGCAGCTGCGGATGTGGTCGGTGATGACGCGGATGGAGATGTCATCCTTTGCATTGGCACCGTAGGTCTTGCCCGCGATGTGCTCCACATGGTGCAGCACACTCTGGACGGTATCGACCTCGAACAGGTTGCCGACGCCCTGCATCACGCAGGCCAGACGCTCCAGGCCCATGCCGGTATCAATGTTGGGCCGTGCCAGGCGCTCGTAGTGGCCCTTGCCGTCGGCATCGAACTGGCTGAACACCAGGTTCCAGATCTCCATATAGCGGTCGCAGTCGCAGCCCACGCCGCAGGTCGGCTTGCCGCAGCCGTACTCCGGGCCGCGGTCGAAGTAGATCTCCGAGCAGGGGCCGCACGGGCCGGAGCCATGCTCCCAGAAGTTATCTTCCTTGCCCAGACGGACCATGTGGTCGGGGGCAATGCCCACCTTCTTGGTCCAGATGTCGTAAGCCTCATCGTCCTCTTCGTAGACAGAGATGTGGAGCTTATCCTTGGGGATGGCCATCCACTCGTCGCTGGTCAGGAACTCCCATGCCCAGGGGATGACCTCTTCCTTGAAGTAATCCTGGAAAGAGAAGTTGCCCAGCATCTCGAAGAAGGTGCCGTGGCGGGCGGTGATGCCGACGCGCTCGATATCCGGGGTGCGGATGCACTTCTGGCAGGTGGTCACGCGGTGGCGGGGCGGCTCCTCCTGTGCGAGAAACCACTTCTTCATCGGGGCCATGCCGCTGTTGATGAGCAGCAGGCTGGGGTCATCTTTCGGGACAAGCGGGAAGCTGTCGAGGCGCAGGTGGCCCTTGCTTTCAAAGAAGCTCAGGTACTTTTCGCGCAGTTCGTTCAAACCGGTCCATTGCATAACTGTATCTCTCCTCGTGGTTTTTCCGGCGTCCTCCTCCGGACGCAGTATTTTTATGACAGGCGAAAACAAAAACAGCCTCCGCCCCAACAAAGGGACGAAGGCTGTGTGAAGGCTCCGTGGTACCACCCAAATTGCAGGAGATTCTGTCCCCCTGCCGCTTTGTGCGCGGTAACGCTGCGCTGCGTCCGGCTTTTTTCGCCGGAAGCTCCGGGGCGGCTTGAAAAACCCTCTGCCGGAACGCCTTGCAGCCCGAAGCGGGCGTTCTCTCTGGGCGGCATCGTCTGTTTTTCTGACCCCATCGTTGCCATCTGTCATAATCTGTTTTTCCACACAAACGGGCAAATCTCCCCTTTGCGTTCAATTCAGATTATAGCATGGTTGCGGCATTTGTCAAGCCCCTCTCAGGTGCTTTCGCGCCAGCTCTCCCAAAGGGAGAGTCCTTGGCAGGTCGGGCAGGCTGCGCGTCCCCTTACGGCACCCAGATGCGGCGCACTTCCACGATTTTGCCCTCCTGTACTGCAAGGGTCGTATTGTACACCGTCCAGTTGTCCGGGTCTGCATTGATTGCAGCCGCCACAGCCTGCGCACCAGTCGTCTCCACCGCGTCGGCCTGCGGGTCAGCGGAGCTGTCTTTCAGCACCACATCGTCTGCCAGACTCAGTTCTGTTTCACCGACTTCATAGTAAACCGGATAGTCATCAAATGTTATGGTACGGTAATACTCCGAACCATCCATTAAAATCAGGTCCAGACCTCCCTCCTGTTCGATTCCACCGTTGATCGTTACCGTATGATACGGATCGTTCTTCTCGATGCTGGTCACTTCCACTTCGGCATACTGATTTCCCGTCATATATTCTACGTGGAGCCGAATTTTATCGCCTGCTTTCAGCTCATCGATGTCGGCTTTCTCGTAGGCATCATAGCTGTAGATCCGGGCTGTGACGGTTCCGTCCTTGACCTCAGAAGCAATATCCGCCGAAACGAATGTGATCGTGTCCGGTGTTTTCGTCACGTCTTCTATGGTAAAACGGCCGACAGGTTCCACAACGCCTTCTTCCTGCACACGGGACGAAGCGGGCACAGCACTGTTCGAAGCCGCCGGGCTGCTGGCCGTAGAAGCGGACGCCCCGCAGCCTGCCAGCCCCACGCCGACGGCCAGAGCCGCAGCAAGCATCCATACTTTATAATAGAATCTCATACGAACCCCTTCTTTCTGTGCATCCGATGATACACGCTTTTCACAAAAAAAGCAACCCGGAATTTTTCCGTTCCGCTCGCTTGACGGAACGGCCCGGTTCCGCTACAATAAAAACGATTCAAAGACGCATTCTATTTCAAGATAGAGAGGAAAATTTCCGTGAAGATCGTAAAAGTAAAATGTCTTGCCCCCACCCGGCTCGACAATTATCTGATGCAGCAGTTCCCGGCGCTGAATCCGGGCCGCCTGAACAAAGCCCTGCGCGAGAACAAGATCAAGCTGAACGGCAAAAAGCAGCCGCTTTCCACCCGTGTGATGGCAGGCGACGAGATCAAGCTGTTCATTCTGGACGAGGTGCTGGACGCCGACAAGCGGGTGGAAGGCCCGGCCTGGAAGAACGCACGCGGCCCGGCGCAGGTCATCTACGACTGCCCGCAGATCCTGGTGGTGAACAAGCCCGCCGGTCTGGCCGTGGACGGCCCGGAGGACGACACTCTGCTCAACCGCGCGCTGCTCTACCTCAACCAGCAGGGCGAGTATAAAGAAAATGACCTCTACACCCCCGCCCTCTGCCACCGGCTGGATACCGGCACCAGCGGTCTGGTCATCCTCGCAAAGACGCCGGAGGCCGAGCAGCTGTTCCTGGAGGTCATCAAGAACCGCGAGGTCAAAAAGACCTATCTCTGCGTCACCTTCGGCCGCCCCGTGCCGCCGGACGGCACCCTCGGCGGCTATCTGCTCAAAGACGCCGACCGCGGCATCGTCAAGATCGTGGAGGACAAGCAGCCCGGTGCCAAGGATGTGGAGACCCAGTATGAGACCATCGCTGTCTCCGGCCGTCTGGCCCTGCTCAAAGTCCGGCTCATCACCGGCCGCACCCACCAGATCCGCGCCCACATGGCCAGCATCGGCTGCCCCATCCTCGGCGACAGCAAGTACGGCAACAATTCCGCCAACCGCGAACTGAAGCTGAAGTATCAGGCCCTTTGCGCCTGGGAGCTTGCCCTCCCCCGCTTCACCCAGCCCGACTTCGCCGACCTTTCCGGCAAAGTCTTCCGTGCCCCGAAACCGTGGTACTACCAGCAGGTGCTGGATGGGACGCTGAAATAACGCTGCTCTGTCCACACATCTGCGGCAGCGCCGCAAATTAACAAACCCCTGAAAATCGGAAAGAGATCTTCACGCCGCAGGCGGGAATCTCCCGATTTTTCAGGGGTTTGTCTACTTCTTTGGGGTTCCAAGGGGCGAGCAGCCCCTTGGCCGTGCCTCCCGCGCTTCGGAAGTAGCGGGCGCTTTTCTGGTACTCTTTTGGCGCGCAAAAGAGTACAGTTCTCCCTTTAGATGCGCACCATCTCGCGGGTGATCTCGCTGATGGAGTGTGCACCGCACATCTGCATCGTATCAGCCAGTTCCCCGGCGATCTTGTCGATGTAGCACTTGACACCCTCTTCGCCGCCGCCGTAGACCGCCGTGACGAAGGGACGGCAGATGAGCACACCGTCCGCGCCCAGAGCCAGTGCCTTGAAGACGTCCACGCCGGAGCGGATGCCGCCATCGACCAGAACTTTCACGCCGCTGCCCTTGAGGGCATCTGCGATCTCCGGCAGGACTTCTGCCGTTGCCGGGCACTGATCCAGCACACGGCCGCCGTGGTTGGAAACGACGATGGCGGCCGCTCCGGCTTCCTTCGCCTTGAGCGCACCCTTGACGGTCATGACGCCCTTGACGATGAAGGGACGGCCCGCCAGTGCAACGATCTCCTTCAGCTCGGCCACGCTCTTGCTGCCCGCCGGAGGGGTCATGTTCTTCAGGAAGGGCAGACCGGCAGCATCCACATCCATGGCAACGGCAAAGCAGCCGCTGGCTTTGGCCTGGTCCATCTTGGCCTTGACCGTGTCGATGTTCCAGGGCTTGATGGTGGGTACACCGCAGCCACCTGCCGCGCCGATGGCCTGGGTGGCCATGGTCATGACGTCGGGGTTGGTGCCGTCGCCGGTAAAGGCAGCGATGCCGTTCTCCGCGCAGGCGCGGACCAGCACATCGTTATAGGTCATGTCGGTGTAGGCGTCCGAGTAGTGGAGGTTCACCGCGCCGACCGGGCCTGCGAAGAAGGGCAGGCGGAAGCTCTTGCCGAACAGCTCCACATGGGTGTCGGGGGTGCCGTTCTCGCACAGGGTATCCATGTTGACCCGGATGTCGGCCCACTTATTATAATTGCGGATGGCCGTGTCACCCACGCCCTTGGCACCGGGGCCGGGGATCTGGTTTTTGCAGGCCACGCCGTTGCACACCGGGCAGGCCTTGCAATACTTGCCGATGTTCTGCCGGGCATTGCTCAAAACGTCTGAATAATTCATTGTGATCGTCCTCCTATTTCCATTCCAATCCCTGCGGAATTTCCCATTCCGCGCACTCTCTGCCCTCATCATAGTCCCGTTTGGGGCTTGCGTCAAGAGGATTTATCGGGCAGCGGCATTTCCTTCAGAATTTCTTCTTCGAGCCTGTGTCATTTTTTGATTTTCTGAAATTTTTTCAAAAAAATCCTTGACAAAAGTGCTTCTTTCAGGTATTATAGTGGAGCGCTGAGGGCCACGGCCCGAAACGCTGAAAACCGAAGATGTGGAAAGATGGCTGAGTTGGTCTAAGGCGCACGACTGGAAATCGTGTAACGTGTCAAAAGCGTTCTGGGGTTCGAATCCCCATCTTTCCGCCAAAATGCCCGGAACCGATGGTTCCGGGTTTTTGTTTTATCGGTCAGCGGACCTGCCCTCTTCGTCCGCTTCGCAGACCGTTCTCTCAAAGGGAGAGCCCCTGGCAGACCGGGCAATCCCCCGCTTTTTACAAAGGCAGCCGGACTCCGCGTTCGCGGGCGGCGGCTGCAAACAATGAGGCAGTTGAATATGCGTGTTGTGATCGCCATGCCGCGGATGAGCACCGACCCGGAGCCGACCGTGGCACAATCCAAATACATGGAAAGTCTGGCCCGCGCCGGAGCCGGGATGCGCTGGGTCGAGCTGAATGACCCCGAACAGGCGGTGCAGGACGCCCTGACCTGCGACGGCCTGCTGCTGCCCGGCGGCGGCGACATGGACCCAAAGTTCTACGGGCAGGAGCGCATCCCCGCCTGCGGCGAGCCGAATCTTCTCCGCGATGCAGCCGAGCCGCTGCTGCTGCGCGCCTTTCTGGCCGCAGACAAACCGGTGCTGGGCATCTGCCGGGGCATCCAGGTCATGAATGCCGTGCTGGGCGGCGACCTGTATCAGGACATCAAGCCCTTCGAACATCTGCCGCACAACGGCCACTGGGCCAAAGTCCACACCGTCACCGTCCGCCGGGGCACCCTGCTTTCCCGCATTTTGGGGCAGGACACCGTGCTCGTCAACAGCCAGCACCATCAGGCCGTGGACCGGGTCGCCCCCGGCTTCACCCTCGCCGCGCTGAGCGAGGACGGCATCGTGGAGGCCATCGAAAAGCCGGACGCAGGGTTCTGCCTCGGCGTCCAGTGGCACCCGGAGTGGCTCAGCGATGCAGATCCCGCCATGCAGAGCCTGTTCGATGCGTTCGTGAACGCCTGCTCGAAATAAAGGAGGTTTTTCCATGACTGCTCCCAAAAACAACAAGCGGGGCCGTGCCGCCCTCGTGGTGGTTCTCTGCCTGCTGGCGCTCTGCCTGGCGGCAGGCGGCACGGTGTACGGCCTGCTGTCCCGCAAGGTCAAGGCCATTCAGGCCGGGGCGGACTTCGATTTCCGCTACACCGTCACCTCCACGGCTTCCCGGACGCCTGCGCTGTACGGGGTGCTGGAACAGGTCGGGGCCACGCAGGGCACCGTCTCCGGCCAGTATGCGCCCGGCAGATTTCAGTTCGCGCTGACCTCCCAGAAGAGCGGTTCCGCCTTCACGCGGGTGTACATCGACGCGAACGAGACGCTGTACGACGCCGGGCAGCTCTACACCTACCTGCGCGGGGAGATCGTGGCTGCGGCCCCTCTGGCCGGGCTGGTGCTGCCCAACTGGTCCATGGGCAGCTACATCTCCCAGACCCAGCTGGCTTCCCTGCTGGGCGTGGAGCTTTCCGCCGTGGAGATGCAGGACATGACGAACCTGACACTGGGGCTTGGAGCCCTGCAAAAGGTCACACCCGCCGGGGCGCTGGACGGCTACACCTACTACCAGCTGCCCGCCGGGGAGACCGGCCTCACCTGCATCGTCGGCCTGCCGCTGAAGGAATTGTTCTCCGGCACGACGCCGCTCCACATCCTGCTGACTATCCCCGAACACGAAGTGCGCATCTCGCTCAGCGGCACCGTTACCGCCGCTGAGACTGCCGTGGTGGCCCCCACCTCCCGGATGAGCGACGCCGATGTGGACAACTTCGTCCAGCTCCGTCAGGCACTGGAAAAATTTGCAGAAATGCTTCAGAAAGCCGCCTCTTAAACAGCAAGAGCTGCTGCACCCGCCGTGCAGCAGCTCTTGCTTTCTCTTTTTATCTTATCGGTCCAGGATGCGGCCGTCGATGGAGAAGGTCACCACCTGCCAGGGAATGAACTTGCCGCTGTTCTTCAGAGCCGTCACGGCAGCGTGTTCGATGCCGCCGCAGCAGGGCACCTCCATGCGCAGCACCGTCACGCTCCGGATGTCGTTCTGGGAGAGGATGGCCGTCAGCTTCTCGCTGTACTCCACGGCGTCCAGCTTGGGGCATCCGATGAGGGTGATCCTGCCCTGCATGAACTCCTGATGGATGTTCGCATAGGCGTAGGCCGTGCAGTCTGCCGCGATGAGCAGCTTTGCCCCGTTGAAGTAGGGCGCGTTCACGGGCACGAGCTTGATCTGGCAGGGCCACTGGCCCAGCTGGGAGGGCATCGCGGTACCTGCCGCAGAGGCCGGTGCCGCTTTGCGGTCGAACTGGTGCATCTGGTGGCCGGGGCAGCCGGAGTGTGCCGGGGCAGCAGCGGCAGCGGCCTTTTTCTGCTTGTTCTCCAGCACGGCCTGCTCGTCATACGCCGCAGCCTCGCGCTCTTCAAAGGTGATGGCACCGGTGGGGCAGCCGGGCAGGCAGTCGCCAAAGCCGTCGCAGTAATCGTCCCGCATGAGTTTGGCCTTGCCGTTGACCAGGCCGATGGCCCCTTCGTGGCAGGCCGTGACACACGCACCGCAGCCATTGCACTTTTCCTCGTCTATGTGAATGATTTTTCGGATCATAAGAGAATCCTCCTTGCTTTTTCTGTGCACAGTATACTATAATGACAGCAAAGATTCGGTTGTTGTAACCACAAAGAGGGATTTTTATGGACTATCACTCGATTTTTCTGTTTCAGGGCCTGACCGAGGCCGACATCGACCAGATGGAACGCGGCCGCTGCCTGCGGCGGAAAGCCTTTGCCCGCCGCCAGACCATCTTCCACACCGGCGACACCGTGCATGAGATCGGCATCGTACTGCGGGGTGCCGTCCACATCGAGAGCATCGACCTCTGGGGCAGCAAAAGCATCCTCAGCGAGGTGGGCGAGGGGCAGGCCTTTGCCGAGACCTATGCGTTCTGCGGAGAGCCGCTGATGGTGGATGTCCTCGCGGCGGCAGACTGCGAGGTGCTGTTTCTGGACACGGCTGCTCTTGCCCGCCCCCACGCCGAGCACAGCTGGCAGGACCGCCTGCTGCGGAATCTGCTCCGTGTCTCCATGAAAAAGAACCTTACCCTCTCCCGCCGCATCCTCTGCACCGCCCCCAAGACCGTGCGGGGGCGGCTGCTGACCTACCTGTCCGGCCAGGCCGTTCAGGCGGGCGGCATGGAGTTCGACCTTCCCTTCAACCGCCAGCAGCTGGCCGACTACCTCAACCTTGACCGCAGCGCCCTCTCCAAGGAGCTGTGCCGGATGCGGGACGAAGGGCTGCTCACCTTCCGCAAGAACCACTTCGTGCTCCGGCAGCTGCCGGAGCTGCTGTGAGTGCCAGGTACAGAAAAACGCGCAGAGCCGCTTTCCCCGCTTCGGGAAGCACGCTCTGCGCGTTTGTTTGATGTTCGGTCTTACTGGCCCATGTCCGCGTGTTCCTGAAGCCACTTGCCGCCTTCGCCCTTGCCGGTCACCTGGCTGTAGGTCACATTCGTCAGCTCTTTGATCATCGCATCTTTTTCTTCTTTGTACTCTTTTTCCGCAGCATCTGCAATGCTCTGGTCGTAACCATTTTCCCGCAGATATTGGCGCAGCTCCGTGACGATCTCCTTGAACTCCTTGTCGCATTCGCTCTGCAGTTTGGTCAATTCCATCGTCTTCCCCAGCACGATGGAGACCTTCAACGCCAGATTCCGTTCTTCTACGGGGTGCTCCATATATTCACTGTACGCACTGCTTGCGGTCTGATACAGTTTTTTGCTGCTGCGTTTTTGCAGGTTCCGGAGCCGTCGCACATACGCATTGACCTTTGCATCCGTGGTCTCCGTTGTATGCGAGCTGCCAGACGAGGCCGATGTCGAAGACGACGCCGAATGCGAGGACGACGCCGCATGAGACGAAGCGGCCGAATGCGAGGACGACGCCGCATGAGACGAAGCGGCCGAATGCGAGGACGATGCCGCGTGGGACGACGCCGCCGAATGTGCAGCGGGCTTCGAAGAAGCGGCGTGGCTCGATGCGGGCTTCGAGGAAGCGGCTGCTTCGGACGAGGACGCACTTGCGTCCCCGCTCTCTGCGCTGCTGTCCACTTCCTCCGAGGATGCGTCCGGCTCCTCTTCCGGCTGCGGCTCCGGCTCACTGGTGGAGTCTGCGGCACTGGCCGCACTGGAGGACACCGGCGCTTCTGCCTGCGCTTCCGAACTGCTGGCCGCAGCGCTGGCCACAGCCTCGTCGGTGGGGTCTGCGTTTGCGATGTGCAGTGCGAGCGGCACCGCTGCAATGAGAAGCAGCGCAACGGCTGCGATCAACTGTTTTGTGTGTTTCTGCATCTTCTATCAGACGCTCCCTTCCTCTGGAATTTCCCGCAGGAGGCTGCAAAGTATCTCAAGCATACCATTTCACACCCCGGAACACAACCCCTAAATCGTGAAATTTCTGTTTGATTTTCGTTTCGGGCCGGTCCGCGAGGGTTCCCGGACGCAGCGTTCAAAGGCTCTGCCGCCAAAGTGCAACCAAAAAGAACCGCCGTCTGCCCAAACGAATCCAAAGGCAGACGGCGGTTTTCAAAAGAGAAGAGAGAAAGACAGCTTTCGGGAGATCAGCGGGCCAGCAGGATGGATGCGGTCACTTCTTTTGCGTCCGGGCTCAGGTCAAAGTCGCCGCCGTCCTGCAGGGTGAAGCGGATCTCGTACACCTTCTGCGCGCGGAGACGACCGGAGGCATTTTCCAGCGACCAGCTGCCCGTAAAGGCGTGATACTGCCCGTCGGTGCCCTTGGCGTAGAGCTTGTAGTCGGAGGCCTTGCCGGTCAGGCCGTTGACCCGGATGGCGGCAATGGTCTGGGGGTGGAGGTTGTCGAAGGTGACGGTGTGCAGCCAGGTCGCCGGGGTGCCCTGCCCGCCTGCTGCGGCAAATTCTGCCGCCGAAACGACGGTGCGGCGGGTCTTATCCAGGTCCACCTTGCGGTAGGGCATCTCCGGCAGGTAGACGAAGCGGTCCTGCAAACGGAGCAGCTCCTTGTAGCCGGTGGGGCAGTACAGCTTGTTGCCGTCCCGCCCGGCATACATGCCGATGGCCATGTTGTTGTAGCCGTACAGCGACGCGACGTCCACGGTGAGCACGGTCCTGCCCGTCTCAAAATCCAGCACGATGTACTGCCACATACCGCTGTCCACATCCTGCACGAAGCCGTAAATATAACCGGTGGCCGTGGAGAGCTTCATCATGGAGGTGTCGCTGAGGTCGTCGCGGCACCAGACGCTCTTCATGGTCCAGCCGTCGTCGGTCCGGATGGTATCCACCCGCTCGATGCCTGGCATGATCATGCTGTTGCCCTTCATCAGCCAGTTGCGGTCGTAGATGTTCTCGTAGCTCTGGATGGAGGAATCGTTGTCGGGTTTGGCGAGGTTCGGGCTGCCGGCGCCGAACCAGTTGCAGACGATGGTGCTGATGGTGCCGGTGCCGTGGTCGTAGACGATGGCAGAGTTTTCCACCGAGACCGGCATATTGGCGGGCAGTTCGTCGATGACGGGCAGACTGGCCACGATGGCACCGGTGTGGATATCCAGCGCCAGCAGGCTCACGGTGTCCAGATTGTCGGTGAAGAAGACCAGGTCCCGGCTGAGGGAGGGCGAGCAGCCGCTGCCCCAGGCCAGACCGCCGCCGGTGGTGGCGTCGCCCTCATGGCTGTCCTTGGCACCCACGCTGTTGTAGCCGGTGTGCCAGACGACCTCCACGCCGTTGTTGGCCCGCAGCAGGTAGCAGGCCAGGTTCGTCAGGATGACCGCGCCTTCCTTGCAGGCGGCGATGCCGTTTTCGGCACCTTCCCCGGCGATGGGCGCATAGACGTGGACTTCGTGGTCGAGGTCGGCCGTGCCGCCCGCCAGGATGGCCTCGATGGCGGCATGGGAGACATAGCCCATCGCGCCCTGCTGGCCCCGGCTGGGGTAGATGCGGAAACCGCCCGTCACGAACCAGAGGTTGCCCTCGTAGTCAAAGACGACGGAAAGGAGCTTCTGGTCCAGCGTTCTGCCCAGCACCTTTTCGGCTGCGGCCTTGATGTCGATGTCCAGCATCTTTTCGAACACCGGCAGCGGGGTGCCGTTCTCGTCGGCGGCGCGGAGCATCAGGACGTGGTTGTGGCTGGTGGGGCAGACGATGAGGTTCCGCCCGTCCACGAACGAATAGGAGCTCTGGATGACATACCCGCCGCCGTCGTGCCTGGTGGGCGAAAAGAAGCCCCGCGTGGTCACCTCTTCCGCATCCAGGTCCCGGATGGCGAGGCCGCCCAGGAACGGGCTGATGGGGTTGTCGAAATTGTCAAAGAAGATGGCCGGAGAGGCATTGGGGTTGACCTTTTCCATCGCTACATTGACTTCCGGGCAGATGCCGATGGGCAGCACGGCATCTGTGGAGTCGGTGTTGTAGCAGTCGTGGTGGATGTTGGACTCGCTGAAGCCCATAAAGGGGTTGGCATCCACGACCTTGGCGGTCAGAGGCTTGGGCGGAAGGGCGGTCTCCGCCTTGCTGCCCAGCAGCCCGGTCAACAGGCTGTTGGTCTCCTCCGCATGGGCGGCAGGTGCAAGGCCGCAGGCCAGCAGGGTGAATGCAGATGCGCTGAGAAAGCTGCGTCGTGTCATTTTCATCGTGTCGATCCTCCAATTTTCCATTGATGCGTTGTCGATTCGTTATAAATTCAGGAGCACATTGGCTCGGAAGACGTTGTTCTTCGTTTCTACGGTCAGATCGCCGTTGTACTTGCGGACGGCGGTCTCGATGGAGACCAGCCCGATGCCGATCCCCTCGTGCTTGGTGGAGTGCAGGATGCCGCTCTGCTTTTTCAGCACACCGTCGTAGCGGTTCTCCACCACGATGCCCAGCATGGCCGGGCTGAGCATCCGGGCCATCACCCGGATCTGCCGCTGGTCCGGCGTCAGCTTCCGGCTGGCGTCGAGCGCATTTTCCAGCAGGTTGCCCAGGATCATGCACAGGTCGGCTTCCGGCATGGGCAGCAGAACGGGCAGCTCCAGCTTCCATTCGATGGGCACCCCCTTCTGCCGGGCCTCGTGGTCGTAGTGGCCCGCCAGCGCATCCACTGCGGGGTTGGCGCACAGGGTGGGGCGGGCCTCGCTGAGCTCGCTCTCGTACTGGCTGAGGTAGTGTTTCAGCTCGTCCAGCTGCCCGGCCTCGGTCAGGCCGGAGATGACGTGCAGGTGCTGGCGGAAATCATGCCGCAGGCTGCGGGTCTGCTCCATGTATTCCCGCAGCTCCATATAACGGCGGGATTCCACGCCCAGCAGCTGGTTTTCCCGGTCCAATTGGGTGTTCCGGGTGTACTCCTGCGCCACCCGGTACATCTCGTACAGCAGCAGGAAGATGCCCAGCAGCGAGATGGACACCGCCAGCACCGCAATGATCATGATCCGGTTGAGCAGGACGACCGACGGGTCCAGCGGGATGCAGAAGATGAGGAAGGCCGCATAGATGGCCGGCAGCGGCCACGCCGACTGCCAGAACGCTTCGCCGTGGTATTCCTGCAAGAGCCATGCGCTCCATCGGACGGCCGTGAAATGGAAGAGGACGCTCAGCACCGCCGAGAGACACAGCGCCAGCAGCGCTGTGGAGACCAGATTGGCCTCCTGCTGGTTGCCGGTCTCGGCGCGGGCGTTCAGCACCACGGCCATCAGCGAACAGACCGCCAGCATGACAGCGGAGACCGAGAACAGGAAGGCCGTCTGGCTGACGGTCACTCCCTCCGTCCGCCATCGCAGCAGCCAGAACGAGACGATGAGAATGGGGAGCAGGAAAACGTTGCTGGGCAGTTCAAAGATCGTGCACAGTGCTGCACACCCAAGGCACAGCGCCGTGAGGGCACCGCCCGCGATCCAGCAGGTCGTTTTTGGGGCCTTCAGGTGGTCCCGCAGCGGGGCCAGGCAGAGATAGGCCCCCGGATACAACAATGCAAATTCGAGAAAGTAGCGTCCGAACAACACAGCATCCACGGCGTTTTTCTCCTCTCAGAACTCCCGCTGCATGTGGCGGAATTGATATTGTGTGAATTGCGCAAACAGGCTGTTTTTATCCTTCAGGCGGACGGGCAGCCGGGCACCGTCCAGCATCTCGATGCAGTCGCCCTCGAACCGCAGCACCTTATCCATGTTCAGCAGCAGGCCCCGGTTGCAGACAAGAAAGTTCTCCTGCGTCTCCAGCTGCTGCTCCACCTGCGCAAAGGTGGCAGCGGCCCGGCATTCGCCGTCGTCGGTCACGATCCGGACGAAGTGGTTCTGGGATTCCGCATACAGGATCTTATTCAGCGGCAGCTGCACGGTCTGGCGTGCGATGCGCACCTCCAGCTCCGGCTCCTGGCGGCAGAGCACCCGCCGCAGTTCGGCGGTCAGCTGCCGGATCTTTTCCTCTTTATACGGCTTGAGCAGATAATCGAACGGATGCACCGGAAAGGCTTCCCACACGTATTCCGGCGACGAGGTCACAAAGACGATGAGGAGATGCGGGTCCTTTTCCCGCAGCTGCCGGGCCGTCCCGATGCCGTTCGTGCCCTCCATGCAGATATCCAGAAACACCACAGCATACGGCCCGGCGGCGGCTCTGTGCAAAAATGCGTCGCCGCTCTCGTACAGGTCGCAGACGACAGGATCCTCCCACGTCTGCCGCAGCAGCCGCTCCAGCCGCTGGGCTTCAAACTTCTGGTCTTCAACGATCGCGATCCGCAGCTCCATCGCTACGCTCCCCCCTTGCAACTTGATTGTACCACATTTTTCCGCCCCCTGCACCTGCCTTTCACGCGCGAAACACCCCCTTTCACGCAGAATTGCCCCATCTGCGCCGCCAAAGCGTGTCGGAAAACATCGAATCCGTCTGGTCTGCCCGCTTCCCGCCGCCTTCTCCAGAATCTGTGTTTTTTCATTCCTTTTTTACATTTTTTCAAAAAAGGATTGACAGCGTGAAACCGGCATGATAAGATAACATTTGATTTTGAGAGACAAAGCATGTCGGAGTCTTTTCAAAGCAATTTACCTGGGACCGCCCATCGGGGCTAAGGCCATACGGACAGCCGGGTCCACTGCCGACCGGCGGCGCAAGCTGCCATTATTGATTGAACGTCATAGTTCAAATTTTATAAGTTGGTTCCTTTACAACCATGAAATTGCGCGGAGCCTGCGCAGACTTGTGAAACGGTCAATAAGAGTAGTAAAAGTGTAATTGCTATATAGACTCTCCTCATCCCGTCTTTTGGATCCTGCACACCGTCCGGTTCCGGCTCGCCGCTGGGGGCTTTGTGCGCACATTCAAACGCTTTTTGCAAAGCGCAGGTCTGCACCTTTGGGTGTTGGTCCTGCGCTTTTTTGTTTGTCAGGGGATCAGGGACGGAGGAAAAGAACATGAGTGAGAACCGTACACGGTTCCGGCTGGACCAGCGCCGGGCACCCATCTACGAAGCGCTGGAACAGTTCCGGCAGATGCGGGTGGTGCCCTTTGACGTGCCGGGCCACAAGCGCGGCCGGGGCAACCCGGAGCTGACCGCCTTTCTGGGCCAGCAGTGCGTGGGCGTGGATGTGAACAGCATGAAACCGCTGGACAACCTCTGCCACCCGGTATCGGTCATCCGGGAGGCCGAAGAACTGGCCGCCGATGCCTTTGGCGCGGCCCACGCCTTTTTGATGGTGGGCGGCACCACCAGCTCGGTGCAGAGCATGGTGCTGACCGCCTGCAAGCGGGGCGATGAGATCATCCTGCCCCGCAACGTGCACCGCAGCGTGCTGAACGCGCTGGTGCTCTGCGGCGCTGTGCCCGTTTACGTGAACCCAGAGGTGGACAAGCGCCTGGGCATCTCACTGGGCATGAAGCGGGAGCAGGTGGAAAAGGCCATCCGGGAGCACCCCAACGCCGTGGCCGTTCTGGTGAACAACCCCACCTACTACGGCATCTGCAGCGACCTGCGCGCCATCGTCAAGATGGCCCATGACGCCGGGATGCTCTGCCTGGCGGACGAAGCCCACGGCACCCATTTCTACTTTGGCGGCGGGCTGCCGGTCTCGGCCATGGCCGCAGGGGCCGACATGGCCTCCGTCTCGATGCACAAAAGCGGCGGCAGCCTGACCCAGTCGAGCCTGCTGCTCATCGGACCGAACGTCCACCCCGGCTATGTGCGGCAGATCATCAACCTGACCCAGACCACCTCTGGCAGCTATCTGCTGATGTCCAGCCTGGACATCTCCCGCCGCAATCTGGCCCAGCGGGGGCGGCAGGTCTTCCACCAGGTGGCCGACATGGCCGAGTATGCCCGCGAGGAGATCAACGCGGTGGGCGGCTACTACGCCTTCGGCAAGGAGCTGTGCAACGGCAACTCGGTCTTCGACTTCGACACCACCAAGCTCAGCGTCCACACGCTGGACATCGGCCTGGCGGGCATCGAGGTCTATGACATCCTCCGCGACGAATACGACATCCAGATCGAGTTCGGCGACATCGGCAACATCCTGGCCTACCTCTCCATCGGCGACCGCCCGCAGGAAGTGGAGCGGCTGGTCAGCGCACTGGCCGAGATCAAGCGCCGCTACCGCACCGACGGCACCGGCCTGCTCAGCCAGGAATACATCGACCCCGTGGTGGCCACCAGCCCGCAGGAGGCCTTCTATGCGCCCAAAAAGAGCCTGCCTCTGCGCGAGACCGTAGGCATGGTCTGCAGCGAGTTCGTCATGTGCTACCCGCCGGGCATCCCCATTCTGGCCCCCGGCGAGCGCATCACGAAGGAGATCCTGAACTACATCGAGTACGCCAAGGCCAAGGGCTGCAGTATGACCGGCCCGGAAGACCCCGACATTTTACACCTGAACGTTCTGGCCTGAGGAGGAAAACATGGAATTTTGGTTTTCGGAATTTCACACCCCGGATGTGAAACACAGCATCCGGGTGAATAAGCAGCTCTATTCCAAGCAGAGCGACTATCAGCGCATCGACATCTTCGAGACCCCGGAGTTCGGCCGGGTGCTCACGCTGGACGGCAACGTCATGCTGACCGAGCGGGACGAGTTCATCTACGATGAGATGATCGTCCATGTGCCCATGGCCGTGCACAAGGAGGCCAAGGACATCCTCGTCATCGGCGCAGGCGACGGCGGCGTGGTGCGGGAGCTGACCCGCTATGACCGGGTGGAGCGGATCGACCTGGTGGAGATGGACCCGCAGGTCGTGGAGGCCTGCCGCGCCTATCTGCCCGGCAACGCCTGCCGGATGGACGACCGCCGGGTGCACATCTACTTTGAGAACGCGCTCAAGTTTATCCGCCGGTGCGAAGAAGAATACGACCTCATCATCGTGGACTCCTCCGACCCGTTCGGCCCGTCCGAGGGCCTGTTCACCCGCGAGTTCTACGGCAGCTGCTTCAATGCGCTGCGGGCCGACGGCATCATGGTCAACCAGCAGGGCAGCCCCTTCTACGCCGAGGACGCCAGCGCCATGCAGCGCAGCCACAAGCGCATCGCGTCCACCTTCCCCATCAGCCGGGTGTATCAGGCACACATCCCCACCTTTGCCGCCGGGTACTGGCTGTTCGGCTTTGCCAGCAAGAAATATCACCCCATCGACGACCTCGACGCCGACGCATGGAAGGCGCTGAACATGCGCACCCGCTATTACACTGCCCGGCTCCATGTCGGCGCATTTTATCTGCCCGCCTTCCTCGAAGAGATGCTGCGGGAAGTGGAGGAACACTGATGCAACCCAACGTTGAGACCTTTATCGGCTGCGACAGCAGCTACCGCGCCGCCAGCATCGTGCTGTACGGTGCGCCTTATGATTCCACCACCAGCTACCGCCCCGGTGCCCGGTTCGGCCCGGCCGCCATCCGGCACGAGAGCTATGGTCTGGAGACTTACAGCCCCTATCAGAACGCCGACCTGACCGACTTCGACATTTTCGACAGCGGCGATCTGGAGCTTTGCTTCGGCTCCAGCGAATCGGCGCTGGCCGACATCGAAGCCCGCGCCGAAGAGGTCCTGAAGGACGGCAAGTTCCCGCTCCTGCTGGGCGGCGAACATCTTGTCACGCTGGGGGCCGTGCGGGCCGCCGTGAAGAAGTACCCGGACCTGCACATCGTCCACTTCGACGCACACGCCGACCTGCGGGACGACTACCTCGGTGCCCGGCTCAGCCATGCCTGTGTCCTCCGCCGCTGCCACGAGCTGGTCGGCGACGGGCACATCCACCAGTTCTGCATCCGCAGCGGCGACCGCACCGAGTTCGAGTTTGCAGCCCAGCACACCGAGATGCACAAGTTCGACTTCACCGGCCTTGCCGAACTGACCGAGCAGCTCTGTGCCAGCAAGGCCCCGGTCTACCTGACCATCGACCTCGACTGTCTGGACCCCTCCTGCTTCCCCGGCACCGGCACCCCCGAAGCGGGCGGCGTGAGCTTTTTGCAGTTGCTGGATGCCATCCGCACCGTGACCAGCGCAAACATCGTCGGTGCCGACCTCAACGAGCTGGCCCCCACGCTGGACACCACCGGTGTTTCCACGGCCACGGCCTGCAAAGTCCTGCGGGAGCTGCTGATCGCGCTCGACAAGGGCTGGCCCGGCTTCCAGGTCTGATGAAACCACGCGCAGGCGTTCGCTCTGCGCTGCGATATATGATAACAAAGGAGAAACCTACCATGAGCAAAGTTCTGATCATCGGCTGCGGCGGCGTGGCTTCCGTCGCCATCCACAAGTGCTGCCAGGTCCCCGAAGTGTTCACCGAGATCTGCATCGCCAGCCGCACCAAGTCCAAGTGCGACAAACTCGCGGCTGAACTGGCCCCCAAGACTGCCACCCAGATCACCACCGCCCAGGTGGACGCCGACAAGGTGGACGAAGTGATCGCCCTCATCAAGAGCTACCAGCCCGACCTCGTGATGAACATCGCCCTGCCCTATCAGGATCTGACCATCATGGACGCCTGCCTGGCCTGCGGCGTCAACTACATGGACACCGCCAACTACGAGCCGGAGAACACGGACGACCCGGAGTGGCGCGCCATCTACGAGAAGCGCTGCAAGGAGGCCGGTTTCTCTGCCTACTTCGATTACAGCTGGCAGTGGGCCTATGCCAAAAAGTTTGAGGAAGCCGGCCTGACCGCGCTGCTGGGCAGCGGCTTCGATCCGGGTGTGACCCAGGCTTACTGCGCCTATGCCAAGAAGCACGAGTTCGACACCATCGACACCATCGACATCCTCGACTGCAACGGCGGCGACCACGGCTACGCCTTCGCCACCAACTTCAACCCGGAGATCAACCTGCGCGAGGTCTCGGCCCCCGGCAGCTACTGGGAGAACGGCCACTGGGTCGAGATCCCGGCCATGAGCATCAAGCGGGAGTACAACTTCGATCAGGTGGGTGAAAAGGACATGTACCTGCTCCACCACGAGGAGATCGAGTCTCTGGCCAAGAACATCCCGGAGGCCAAGCGCATCCGCTTCTTCATGACCTTCGGCCAGAGCTACCTCGACCACATGCGCTGCCTGGAGGACGTGGGGATGCTGTCCACCACGCCCATCGAATTCAATGGGCAGGAGATCGTGCCCATCCAGTTCCTCAAGGCCCTCCTGCCCGACCCCGCCAGCCTCGGCCCCCGCACCAAGGGCAAGACCAACATCGGCTGCATCTTCACCGGCAAGAAGGACGGCAAGGAAAAGACCTACTATATCTACAATGTCTGCGACCATCAGGAGTGCTACCGCGAGGTCGGCTCGCAGGCCATCAGCTACACCACCGGTGTGCCTGCCATGTGCGGTGCCCTCATGCTGCTGACCGGCAAGTGGACCACCAAGGGTGTCCACACGGTGGAAGAGTTCGATCCGGACCCGTATCTGGACGCTCTGGACAAGTACGGCCTGCCCCGTTCTGAGAGCCACGCCCCGGCTCTGGTGGACTGATGCGGCTGCGGGACACGCGCCCGCCCTTTGCCGGGCTGGCGAACCTCTCCGAGACCGCGCTGTCTGCCCTGCCCACCCCCTGCTATCTGCTGGACGAAGCCCAGCTGCGCCGCAACGGCGAACTTCTGCTGGGGGTGCAGCAGCGCACCGGCTGCAAGATCCTGCTGGCACAGAAGGCGTTCTCGAACTTCGACCTCTATCCCCTGCTGGCCCCTTATCTGGCGGGCACCGAGGCCAGCGGCCTCTATGAGAGCCGCCTCGGCCGGGAAACGCTGCCCGACAAGGAGAACCACGTGTTCTGCGCCGCCTACCGGGCCGACGCATTCGACGAGCTGCTGCACTACGCCGACCACATCGTCTTCAACTCGCCCCGCCAGCTGGCCAGATTCGGCCCGACAGCCAAAGCGGCGGGCAAGAGCGTCGGTCTGCGCATCAACCCAGAATGCTCGACCCAGGAAGGCCACGCGATCTACGACCCCTGCGCCCCCGGCAGCCGCCTGGGCACCACCCGTGCCCAGTGGGACGCCGCTGTGCAGGCAGACCCGGCCCTGCCGGGTCTGCTGGACGGCCTGCACTTCCACACCCTGTGTGAGCAGGATTCCGACGCGCTGGCCCTGACGCTGGCCGCCGTGGAAGACCGCTTCGGCGACCTGCTGCCCCGGATGCAGTGGCTGAACTTTGGCGGCGGACACCACATCACCCGCCCCGGCTACGACCTGCCCACGCTGGAGCGCTGCATCACCGAGACACAGACAAAGTACAGCGTACAGGTCTATCTGGAGCCCGGCGAGGCCTGGGCGCTGAACGCAGGCTATCTCGTCACCACGGTACTGGACACCCTGCGCAACGGCGATACCAGCCTTGCCATCTTGGATCTGTCCGCTGCCTGCCACACGCCGGACGTCATCGAGATGCCCTACCGCCCGCCCCTGCTGAACGCGGGCGACCCCGGCGAAAAAACCGTCACCTTCCGGCTCGGCGGCCCGACCTGCCTGGCCGGGGATGTCATCGGCGACTACAGCTTCGACGCCCCCCTCACCGAGGGCGACCGTCTCCTCTTCGGGGATATGGCCATCTACACCACCTGCAAGAACAACACCTTCAACGGTATGCCCCTTCCGCCCATCTGGACGATGGACGCCGCCGGCACCTGCCGCGAGCTTGTAAAGTTCGGGTATGAGGATTTCAAGATGCGGGTGGGAAATAGCAAAAAATAAAATATCCCGCATTCAAACGCGCCCCTTCCCTGTGGCAGACCACATCGGAAGGGGCGCTTGGTTTATGATGGAGCTCACATAACAAAAACACCCTTCCTCTCACGGAGACCCGCAAAAGGAAGGGTGTAGAACTCAAGTTCCTGTTGTCGCACCTATCACAGCATGTTCGTACCAGCAAAGCCGGTACTAGCTGTCATTCAGCACGGCACCTCAAGCACTTTTGAGCGTAGAGCTGTGATTAGCAGTTCTCAGCGAAGTACTTAATGGTACGGACCATCTGAGAGGTGTAGGAGTTCTCGTTGTCGTACCAAGACACGACCTGAACCTGATAGGTGTCGTCGTAGCTACGCTAAATTTTCACGATTTTTTTGTGATCGTTCATAATTTCGAAACAACAGTTACAGTACCACAACATACCGTTGTCGTACCAAAACCGGCTTGTTCGTACCAAAATTATATCACGTTTTAGCGTCATTTGCAAGGTTTTGCGAAGTTTTTCTCTAGAGTCCATTTTTTGCCTTTCAAAGATGAACTTTTACTGTTGTTTTTGTTCGGAGCACCCGGGGCCCTAGGCTCCCGCCGGGGCGTTCGCCTTCCCGGAGCTACTCCTCCGCCATGTGAAGTTGATATTCGTATGTATCGTTTTTTCCGGATCATTTTTCATTTTCCTGCGCATCAGTCATCGTGCTGCGGCAGGTTGATACGAATTTCTTTCCTGAAAATACAATAGAATCCCATCAAAAATATGTCTTATATACAGATTGCAGCAACAATCTATACGCAGGCTTGCCTTCGTACCTCCTTATTCTGTTTTCTGCTCTATCAGCTTTCGCTGTGGTGGGTTAAGTATAGAGCGCAACCAGAAGCCATTAGCACCTGAAATCACGCTGGCCGTAACGCACCATGACAGGCAGAAACAGGTTGAGGTAAAAAGGTCAAGCCGCGTAAACCCGCATAAAATCAGGCTTTTCTCTGGTTGCCCATATGCGGTTGTCAAGTAAGGAACAAAAATTTTTGCAAAAAAATAAGCCTTTCCGAGCCGAAACCGATACGGTTTCAAACTCAGAAAGACTTCTCTTGTTATTTTTTGATTTGAGCTTTTCTCTCCTTCTTGACGCGCGATAGCATTTGTGCTATCATATAAATAGAAAATCACATTGCCACTTTGGAGACAATATTCTAATGTATGAGATTGAATTTTACGAAACAGAAGATGGAAAGTGTCCTATCTGGGATTTTCTTGAAGCTTTACGCCTCAAGGCTCCTACCAATAAAGATGCACGGATACAGCACAAACAGGCAAGCCTCTACATTGAACTACTTCAGCAAAATGGAACCCACATGAATGCAGAGATTACGAAGCATCTTGACGATGGCATTTGGGAGCTTCGGCCTGGAAACAATCACATATTCTACTTTTTCTGTCAAAATGATACTTATGTACTACTTCATCAGTTTCGAAAGAAATCTCAAAAAACGCCTAAACGCGAAATTGAGAAAGCAAAAGCAGAGCGCAACGACTATCTTCGCAGAAAGGAGACTGCTAAATTATGAAAACATGGAATGATTACAAAGAATACGTTCGTACTGTAGACCCTGAAACAGCAAAGGACATCAAAGAAACAGAGGAAGTGGCTGCAATTGTCACTGCCATGGTTGAGCAGCGGAATGCGCTTGGCCTAAGCCAACGCGAACTTGCCGCCATGTGCGGTCTGCCGCAATCCTCTGTTGCAAGAATTGAGTCCTGCAAAACAACGCCTAATCTCGGAACCCTCTTGAATATTTTCCAGCACCTCGGATTAACGCTTACTGTTTCTCCCGTCAATCCTACCGTGTAATTTCTTATCACGGAGTCTGCTTCATTCAGCAGGCTCTTTTTTCTTTGTCTGTACTAACATTCCCTTTCATCTTTTCGAGCGAAATTATAGCAGCATTTTCTCCGCGTCATATCATCCCCTAAATTGGCATTTTACCCTGCCACCAATCATTTGCCTTCAATAGTTTTCAGTTCTTCAAGGTAATAGTCGCCATGATAGAATTTAGAAACATCCATATCAAGAGCTTCAATTACTCGACACGCCAAGCCAAAAGAAGAAGTCAAAATGTTTCTTTCCCCAGATTCCAGCCTTTGATATTGACGTAAAGTTATATTGGCTCGATCAGCAACCTCTTGTTGCGTCATCCTTAACATTTGTCGTCTTTCCGATAAGACAGCCGCTGCTGTTGGAATTATCGTTTGAAAACCATCTAAAATTCCACCACTCATAGGAATCGCCCCCTCCATTACGTCCATTTGGTCATATTGTACAACCAATCGGACGTAATGTCAAGTCAAATACTTTTAGAGGTTCAAGCCTATTTTCGATTAACATTCGTTCTCAAATTCATTTTCTTCGAGCGAAATAACAACCGCATTTTTCTCAGCATCATACCGTCCTTTAAATTGATGGTCTTTTTCTACAGCTAGACCATTTGTTTCCAGAAGCGCATGCAAAGAGCCATTCTGAAAAATCCACACTGAATAGGCGGTTCTGCATCCAGTGCGAAACCACCTGTTCATTTTTCACATTACTTTTATTGGAAACACAACTGCATTAAGCTCAGGTAGATACTTACCCTCTACCCTATGAAATTCTAACGGAGAAAAATTGTTTGCCTCAACCAAGCGATCGATGAACTGCTGGCTGCAAATTCGCATATTGCACCTGTTATCCATCAGAAGATTTTCCGGCACCTTAAACGACATCGGATGAGATGCTTCGCAACACGCCACTGCAACAGATTGTTTATCCTTTCCCTGCAGCACACAAACATAGCTTGGACTCCCCAAAATACGAATCACATCTTTGCTGATTGTCAACTGGCTCTGTTTTGCAGAAATCGTCAATCCAAGGCGCATCACTCTCTCATTGCTCATGTAGTCGCCCCTCTCTTCTCATACAGATATTGATTTTGACCTTTTTCCGTATTTATCGTTTGTGTTGATGATGGGCCTGATGAATTGATTTCGTGGTCTATCCGTTCTGTTTCAGTCGCTGCAGAAGCAGTTGGTTCCACGTCTTCGGCTTCCTTTTTTCCCTCTACTTCTTCATTTTTTCTGCCATGATCGCCGCTTGTGCTTGCTCATCGCCTTGATAGCTGACGATATTTTCAAACATACTCATCTGGTGTGTTGCCACGTAGTCATTGTAAGACCGTCCAATTCTGCCTTTATAAATATCCGGGAAGAATTTGACCTGTTTCTTCTTCACTTCTCCCGTCATTGGGTCTGTAAACTCCTGCGGCTGCGGAGTAAACATAATAGCTTCTTCCAAATCAAAAAGCATGACCAGTCCCTGATCTGAATTAGCCACCCGTCCAAGCACTTTATAGCGGCACTCCCGATTCCAGTTCATCATGCGGAACATCTTTTCCAGAAACTCCAGTGACGAAATAGACTTGTTTACCCATACGCCATTCTTTTGCCGTGCCCATTCTACAGACGCACTATCTTCTTCGGGGCACATAATCAAGGCCATCCGCTTCTTTGCTGTATTGACAATAGGCAAAATGTACTTTATACCCTCAAACAGCCGGATGCAGGCCATATTGAATGTCATTTCGCCGTATTTGATACTGACAGCAGGCTTTTTAACCATAGAAAACTGCGTCCGAGGCGGCAGTTCGTACCCATCGAACTTTTCAAATTCCAGTTCTTCGCTCCTTTCCTTACGAATCTGCGCCAGTTCACGAATCAACTCTACTTCGCGCAGGGATAACTCCTGCCGCTTATCTACTTCAGTCATTTCCTGAGACCTCCATTACATTGACATCAAAAGTTCGTCCAATTCACGCTGAACTTCGTTTCTGCTCGGAATTGCACCAATCATGGGATTTTCTACGACTTGGCCGGATTCCATCACATCACTAACTGTAATGCTCTGAACCCATTTACTCCGATATAACCGACATTTCAGATTCATCGAACACTCTTCAGCCTGCTCATACTGATTTTTCCCAGTCAAAATCCGGGACTCATCCAACTCAAAAAGCAGGAATTTTGCATTTCCCTGACCCCGGCAGATACCACGGCACTGGTAACGGCAATTCATTTTCCAGTTCAACGTTTGAAGGATCAGGCCAGAAAACGCTCTGGCTGAAAAGGCACTATGAACGTCATTGTCATCTTGCCAGTGCATCGTCGTTGAAAAGCCGTGATTGCTCTTTCGCAAAATCACGACCTGCAGAACCGGATGATAGAGCAGTTCCACATACTCGCAGTCGTCCAACCGGCTATGGCAGGCCTTGCTGAAACGGATTCCATTTTTAGAAATCGTCATAACCGGGCTGCTCTGGTTGATAAAGCAAGCACCTGAAACCGTCATATATTCAGATTGAAGTGCCTTTCCCAGTGTTGCCCCAGCCCTCATCTCTGCTATATCGTTCAGTTTCATCACCTCTTCCGGCAGATAGGTGCTCAGGCAAAGGCAGCGGATGCTTTCAACACTGATGCCGCTCCAATTCGGATGGATGCCAACAAAGCCTTTCAATGTTCCCTGCTGGATCACCACAATATCCTGCACACCGCACTTCTTCCTGCTGGATGCCACCAGATGTGCAGCCCGTGCAATTTCCGGCGAAACGATTGCTTCATGGTGTTCCGGAACATAGGCAGAGCAGCGATTCCCATTATTCTTTGTAACCTTGCCCAGCTTGTAGTCCACCACGATGCTCTTCCGGGCTTCCAGATCACCCCAGCGGCGTTCATTTTTCATGATATTTGCCACCATCATGCCATTCCACTCCTGCTTGCCACGCAGGGTGCTACGCTTCTTCTGCGTCAGCACTGCCGCAATTTGATCGCAGTTATAACCATAGATAAACGCCAGAAAGATAAAACGCACCGTCTTTGCTTCTTCCGGCTCAATTACCAACTGTCCATCTTTGGTATGCCGATACCCCATCAGGTCGGCCACCGGGTACTGGCCTGTCATAATGCGCTGGTCATACGAAAGGATCATGCGGCGGCTCTTATTGCCCGATTCCCAGTCCGCCAGAAGCGCCTGAATGTCAAGGCTGTATTGGCTACTTGGATTCAGCGTGTAGATATTCTCTGTTTCAAAGTACACACCGATGGGATGTGCAGGATGCATAGTTTTCAAAGCTGCGATCTGTGTCATGCAATCCGAAAAATTCCGGGCAAAACGTGAAATGCTGGCACAGATAATCAAATCCATCTTCTGGTCTTTGGCATCTCGCATCATGCGCTTAAACGCATCCCGTTTCCGCAGTGAAGTACCCGATTTTCCTTCATCGCTGTAAATATCCTGCAAATTCCAGTTTTCCGTTTCTGCAATCTTTTTGGTGTAATATAGAGTCTGGTTTTCAATGGAAGAAATCTGTTCTTCGCTGGAAGTGCTGACACGGGCATAAACGGCCACACGCTTCAGGTCGCTGTCATAAATCGACGGTGTCGGTTTCGCCGGACGAAAGTAGTCTTTTGCCGTTTTCTGGCCCTGTTCTGCCTGCTTATGGATTCTGTCACGAATTTCAGCTTTTCTCTTTTCGGACTCCAAATGCCTACTCTGCCAGTCTGCTCCACACGGCAGCATGTCCACATCTTCTGCTGGGATATGTTCTACGTTCATTTTTCTTCAGCCTTTGTCATTTCATCTTCCAGTCGAATTCTCCACTCAAGATAATATTTCCTTCGGATTGATGTATATTTTTCGGCCAACTCTTTCAGGTTCTGACGCTGATTTTCAACATCAAGAATCGTGTCGATTCTCTGGTCGTCATCATCTGTAACAATGTCCACCCGCATCGGCATATCAAACAGATATTTCAGCAGAAAACAGAAATCACAGGTATTCGCTGCAAGGTAGGCCCTTGTCTGTGAAAAAATCAGATTGACGGCACCCTTTTTGCAATCTTTGAGCAGATGCACCATTTCCGGGCGTTTATAAATTTCCTTATTCCCTGTGATGTCAATATAAACACCAACCAGCTTTTTATCGCTATCAGTTTTAAACTTTTCAGCATAGTAGGAACTGTGATAGGCTACTGCTGCATCCTTAGCGCGTTCCCACAGTTTTGCAAGTTTCACATAGCCGCCAACCTTATACTTGCGATCCATTCATAGCACCTTCTTCCGGCTGAACGCTCCAATACCATTTCCGCTTTTTCTGGTAGCAGTGGATTCCCATTTCTGTTTTTACCATCCGCGCTACTCGTTTGCTGACACCTTCATTATCTAAGCGACAATACATTTCATTTGCGCTCATATCGCCTTTTTCAAGGAAATGCTTAATCCAGTAGACAGCTTTCTGTTGCTCGGTATCAAATTCAGGTTCGGTGTCCGGCTGTTGTTTTTCAAAGAGCTGTGGCCTACATTCAAGCCACTGAAAACCACTTTCGGCAGAAATAGAGAAACGGATGTCTTCTGCCGTAGGCGCAAGACTGTTTTTGATTTGATGTACGATTCTTATATCAGGGTTCTCTGTATCTCGCTCCACCTGCAGGACGCTTCGTGCTGCTGCCACAACATCAATGCTGCCAAGGCTGCGGTACAGCCCTTTGGAGCCTTCTTTTTTATTGAGGTGCCCAATCAGAACAATAGCGCAGTCGTAGCCAACAGCCCACATTCCAAGGCGGCGCATAAGTTTCCGTGCCCTGCCTGCGATCTGCAAATCTGAATCACTGCCAAGATAGGCCTGAATTGGATCGATCACGACCAAGCGCGGCCGGAATTCAATGATTGCCTGACGGATGCGCTCATCGTCCAATGTAAGGCCGTTATAGACTTCTTCATTGATGAAAGCGATCTTCCCGCAATCTGCTCCGCAGCGTTCCAGACGGGGCTTTATCGTGTCTGAAACGCCATCCTCGGAGCACTGATAAATCACCTTTTGCGGCGCACCGATCTTACAGCCATCCGGGGTCTTACCTCCTGTTGAAAGTTCCGCAATCAGATTCATCATCATGGTAGATTTTCCATCGCCGGGATCACCCTGCAGCAGTGTGATTTTTCCGATTGCAATAAAGGGATACCACAGCCACCGTACATCCGTTGACTGAACTTCGCTATACAGTGTCAGCAGCCTTTCCATTTCGTTTTCCTCACTTTTTTGTAGTTTGGTTTCACGCTTTTATTATACGCTTGTCAGATATATTTTTCTGTGAACCAGCAGTTCACTTGTACCCTAAAATGTGAACTACTGGTTCACATTTTTGCCTCAGAAGCCACCTCCGCTAAAAGGGAAAAGAAAAATTCTGATTTCTATGCGGATCGATCTTTTGGTTTTTCTTGATACATTTTTTCATAAGTCAAATAATTAAAGTATCTTATGCGGGCATTTGAAAGGAAGATCACTATATGTCCGTAAATCGTACTTCTCTAGGAAAACGAATCAGCTTCTACCGTTCAAAATCGAATCTGACACAGGAAGATCTTGCCGCAAAAGTCAACTGCAGTCGTGAATACATTGTCCAAATCGAAAATGGCACAAAGGTTCCAAGCCTTTCTGTTCTTGTTGAAATTGCCAACACATTATCCGTTTCCGCAGATGAGCTTTTGCTCGACTGTCTTGAACATTCTTCTTCCTCTGCAAACTCCGAATTTCACCGCTTACTGCTGGACTGCAATGAAACTGAACAGACTGTCATTATTCGCATGGCAAAAGAGTTAAAGGCCGCTCTTGTCAGCCTTGGAATTTAACACCTATCCGTATTAAATTTGCAAAATAAAAAAGCCCGCATAAGCTGCAGACGCACCCTCGAATCCTCCTGGGTGCTGTCTGTGATTTATGCGGGCTTCGCTTTTATTGCCGGAACACTGTATTCACCTTAAATCAGGAAATCGCCGCATGTTCTTGTTGGGCGAGTTGACGATGTTGTACGAGGTGAACATGTTCGCCCAATTAGTGCAAGTGTAAATGGTTGCAATGTTTTAATGATAAAGATCATCCGTACAAATTCCTATTATAGCAGTTATGCTTATATTTGCAACACCTCACTGTCTGTGTTGCAGTAACCATTCGATTTTTTCAATAATACAGAAATAGTATTCTGTTTTAGCTCGTGTAGTAAACGAGCTAAAACTAAAGTGGCCTCAAATATTTGCAATAAAGGAATAGAGTTGCTATAATTACACTAAAGATTAATTGGACACATAATTATTAGCAGAAGAGCGTTCTAAACAGGCACGGAAAAGATTGGAGATGTTAAACATGAAAAAGTCGGATCTTCATATCCATACGGTTTCCACCAAAAGGGACAAACCATTTGAGTTTTCGATAGAAAAGCTAAAAGGCTATGTCATACAGGAAAAAGTAGATTTGATTGCGATAACCAATCACAATCTGTTTGATGCCCAGCAATTCAGCGATATCACGAATGCCCTACCCATTAAAGTCTTTCCTGGCATCGAAGTAGATATAGAAGCTGGCCACCTGATTGTCATTACCGATCCATCTGACATAGATGATTTTACAGAAAAGTGCGCGAAAGTTTATCGCCTTAACGGAACAAGTGAAGATTCATATATTTCCGAAGCACAATTTATGGAAATATTTAATAATCTCGGAAAATATATCCTTATTCCTCATTACGAGAAAGATCCAAAGCTCTCGTTCGAGAGGGTTCCTCAAATCAGCCCATATATTAAGTGTGGGGAGGCATGCAGTGCAAAGAAATTCATCTATATGCAGTCTAAAAGTGAAAAATTAGTTCCTGTACTATTTAGCGATTGGAGAGTTGAAGAAAAAGCACAGTTTCCTTCAGGAAGGCAGACCTATATCGATATAGATGACATTAATATGATGTCACTTAAATATGCATTAACCGATAAGGCGAAAGTATCACTGAAACCGGAAGATGGAAACTCTCTATTCCAAATCCTCGACAATGGTTTGCAAATCTCAACTGGATTAACTGTACTTTTAGGAAAGCGTTCGTCTGGCAAGACTTACACGCTCGATCAAATCAATGCGCAATTCCCCGGCGGCAAGTACATCAAACAATTTTCGTTGTTATCGACGGATGATGAGCAATCTCAGCGAAAATTCGAGGCGGCATTAAAAAATAGGGGAAACTCTGTAACAGAAAGCTATTTGGGGCCGTTCAAAACGGTTGTTGATGATGTGCAATCCGTCAATCTGGAGCAAGATGCGAAAGAAATAGACGAATATTTAGAGGCGCTGAAAAAGGCCGGAGAAGATGCACAGCGGCAAGACATCTTCTCCAAGGCAAATCTCTATCAAGAATCAAATTTTAGCATCAAAAATTTATCCTCCCTTGTCGAAATGATTGAAGCCGCAGAGACTTTACTGGGCTCAATTGAATACAAGGAGTTAGTTGAAAAGTATGTTGGCAGGCGTTCGCTTTTGCGTTTAGCCATTGCATTAAGAGAGCAATATATTCAAGAAAAGACGGATTCGCTGCACAAAGAATATGTAAATAGTCTTATCACATCGGTAAAGAAGGAACTAAGTGTTCGCTCTTCTACAACCGCTGTGCCAGATATAGATTTGTACCAAATCCTCATGAACCAGCACAAGGTACAGGTCTTCCGTGATGTGGTGAAAATGATAAAAGAGCCTCGTGTTATTCAAGCGCAGAATTTGTATTCTTACAGAGTAGTTGCCCAAAGTAGTCCATTTTCGGGTGCGCTGGCGATGCAGAAAGTTAGCCGAACCAGGACCGGCTTCTCCGATGCATTTAAGGAGTACTATGATCCGTACAAATTCCTACAAGTTCTGAAAGGGAAGGATATTCCAGCTTCGGAGTATTATAAGTACTTTGTTAACATTACCTATGAAGTATTTAACCAGTATGGAAGTCCTGCGTCCGGCGGAGAACGTTCCGAGTATAATTTGCTTCAAGAACTGTCAGATGGAGTTAAAAACAACATTTTGATTCTTGATGAGCCAGAGTCTTCGTTTGACAATATATTCCTTAGAGATGGAGTAGATAGCCTGCTTAAAGACATATCAAAAACTATTCCGGTAATTATTGCAACGCATAATAATACAATTGGTGTTTCTGTTCACCCAGATTACATCGTTTATGCCTGCAAAGAGGTCTTAAGTGACGGAAAACTTGAATATCATTTGTATTCGGGTTATCCTTCAAGTGAGGATCTGGTTGATTTAAAAGGCAATCATATACCACGAAAATCGGTATTGTTGGATTGTCTTGAGGCTGGTGAAGCAGCCTATATGGATCGGAGGAATTCTTATGAAATACTTAATGGTTGATAATGGAAGAGTATTCTATTCTTTGGACGGAAGTGCAGCAAGCAAAAAGCCAATCGACCAGATTAGCAAGGACGATTTGCTTATACTTTTGAAACTATCTATTTCTGAAGAATCCTTCGAAATGGATCCCTACAGCACCGAATCTGTTCACAATGCAGCACACCAAATTATTTACAAAAATATCTATCAGAAATTTGAAGATATCAGATTGCATAGGGTAAGTTTCGAGGATGAAAAGGTAAATCTTTACCGAACTGCGATAAATAGATACTCTTCTGAGCTTTCTGAATACAAGTAAGTATAAAAAGACTCATAGCAGTCGAGGATAAAACAAAAAAACAGCCTTGTCTTTCGCAAGAAAGACTAGGGCTGACCCTGTTCTACCATATCACTGTTAGAACATGATTTGAACTGTCGCATCCCGAATCAAATCAATAAACTGATCTTTCGTTATAACTTCTTTACGGCAGATAATCGACTTATCCGCTTGCTGCCGTGTATAAGTCAATTTTCTATCATTGCGGCGAAGTTGCCGCACCGCATCCAAAGTCAAGACTCCCTCACGATACATCTGGCACAAAACAAAGTCATTTGACTTAACGCCCACCGAAATCGGAGAATCCAGCGCAGGAGTAAATTCAGAATTTCCTATTAAGATGCGCTCTGCATTCGTTTGGAACTCATGCGTATTGCCTATCTTGAAAACGGAGTCAAGACTCCCAGTTTGCCAATCTTGGTTGATCTCGCCAATGCTCTACATATTTCTGTCGATGCGCTACTGGTTGACAGCCTCGATTATTCTCTTTCTTCCTCTGATTCCAATTTACATCGTCTCTTATTAGACTGCGATGAAACTGAACAGACTGTCATTATTCGCATGGCAAAAGAGTTAAAGGCCGCTCTTGTCAGCCTTGGAATTTAACACCTATCCGTATTAAATTTGCAAAATAAAAAAGCCCGCATAAGCTGCAGACGCACCCTCGAATCCTCCTGGGTGCCGTCTGTGGCTTATGCGGGCTTCGCTTTATAACTCTTTTTCTGCGTTTTAACTTATTTTAAGTTATAATACAAAATTCAAGTTAAGCTTTGCTGTGAATCACTTTTTCTTTACCATGCAGCGTTTTTTAAAGAACGAAATACCGTAGCAAAGGATTTGATCGTAGTCATCCTCATACTCTTTTGCATACATCCGATCATCAATTTGCTGCAACGCTGTATCGCACTCACTCTCCAGATTTTCCAAAACCTTCGTATACTTCGCCTCAAAGATTGCAACGCGGGCATTGATGGAATCGTAGACGACCACATCGCTTCGTCCTTCGCCATGTTCCTTATTGGAATCCACCATGTATCCTGCACCTGTGAAGATGCCCGCAAGGAATGCGTGGTAGAAGTCCTCCCGATAGTCATGGTAGCTAATGGTGCGCCGGAGCAGAGCATTCATTTCCTTGGTAATGCCTTCGCTGTCACCGTTCCAGACTGCATCAAACAAAGCATTTCGATTCCACTTCTTCGTACTGTCATCGAACCATTTGATGACTGTTGTTTCAAAAATCTCTTTGATTTCTGCATTAGGAATCATAAGGGCAACCATGCCATCCGACAATTCGCCTTTATAATCGCCTTCACGAGCTTTGGTCAAGTACCCTGTCAGATACAGCGTACTCCAGAGATTATCTTCTGAGGAATGCAGGTAGTCATAGGTCAGGTTTTCATCCACACGCTGAACAATGTAGCCGCCAGCCATCAGGGTTTCAAGTTTATTTGTGATTGTACTCCCCGCATAGTCAATAAAGGAACGGATGATTGCATTGTCGCTGGTGTTCTTCCAGTAGCTGATAGGCTTAGCCTTCGGGTTGCGCTGTAATTCCAGCATATAGTTCATTACATCCCACGGGCAGTAAACATCAAAGGCTCCGAAATGGTATCCATCATACCATTTTTTGATATTCTCAGCCTGCTCTGTCAGGTCGGCATCCTTTAGCAGCTGGTCAACCTCGCTCTGTACAAATCCGAAATACTCGTTCAGACGAGAATTTGTAATAGTATCCGATACAAAATTGTTGGTTCCTGTAAAGATGCTCTCTTTCGCAATCTTTAAGCAACCCGTAACAACTGCGAATTGAAGTGCTTGATTGTCTTTTAGGGCCTGCATTAAGCCTTTCATAATATCGAGCATTTCAGTATAGTAACCGTTATTGTTTGCTTTCGCTACAGGAACATCATACTCATCTATAAGAAGAATTACTTTTTTGTTGTAATGCTTATTTAGCAGCAATGTTAAAAATTGAATCGAGCGCAGCACATCCGTCTTTTCCGCTTTTCGATCACTTATCTGCTGAAAAAGAAATTTTTCTTGTTTGCTTATCACCTGACTATCCAACAAATACGTGTGATTCTGATACAGAAGAGTAATTTCATAGACAAGCTGCTGATATGCATCCATAAAATTCAGACCATCTATCTGCCGGAATGAAATAGAGATTGTCGGATACTGGTTCATCCACGCATCACATAATGCCTGATGCTCTGCAATTTCTAGCCCTTCAAACAGTTTTCTGCTGTTCTTTCGGATGTCGAAGAAGTTTTCCAGCATACTCATGCCCAATGTCTTACCGAATCGTCTGGGGCGAGTAATAAGCGTCACTTTCGTTCCGGTTCTACTGAGCAGTTCGCTAATCAGTCCCGATTTATCAATATAGTAATACCCATTTTTACGAATTTCTTCAAAATCCGAAACTCCAACGGGAATATTCATTTCTTTCATCTCTGCTGCCCCTTTCACGTAGCCATGCACAGACTTTTCGTTGCTTCTATGATACCATGAATCTCGTGTTCTTACAAGAAAAACTCTAATTGCCGCGTTAGTTTTGCCTACGGCTCATTCTGCATGGTCTGCCAGCACATCTTCAAATGTAAAATGGATTTTCACACGTTCATCGTTGAAAACCTCGATGCGGTCAATAAAGGCTTCCACCACATTCTGTGACAAATGCATCACATCGCCTGCTTCTCCCACCGTATTCATCATGGCTTGCAAATTATCCGTATCCTTTTTCACAGGCTGGAAAATTTGATCTTTCTCGGTACGCAGCCTTTGAATCTGCTCCATTCTTTCATCTTCCTGCACTCTGTAGGCATCTCTCTGCCGGATGAATTCTTCCTTGCTCATATTTCCGTCGGCATACTGCTCATACAGTGCAACACGAAGTTTTACGAGCTCTGCCTTTTCTGCACTCAGCTTTTCTTCCTGCCGTTCCAGTGCGGAAAAGATGATCAACGCTTTGCGTTCCCGTTCGTGCAGGATTTCCAGCATATGCTCCGCCTGCTTTATCTGCACTGTCAGCGCGTTTCGGACAATCTCTTCCAGCATTTTCTCAGAAATCGGGATTCGCTTGCAGGGGCTGTCCACCGCCGTGGCTGAAAATCTGCAGTTAAACGAGGGATCAAGTTTCTTGAGAACACGATATTTCATCAATTTCCGGCAATAGCCACAGTAGACCTTTCCCTTCAGCGGATACTGGCGTTTTGTGTAGTTCCCTGCCTGATGATTTCCATGCTGCAGCATAATGACCTTTTGCGCCTGTGCAAATTCTTCTGGGGTCACAATAGCGGCATGGCTGTCCTCGATTCGTACCTGCTGTTCCAAGGGAGCGCGCAGGACCCGATGTTTGCACGGAACAGGCATAATGAATTTCGCGCCCACGTAGGTTCCCTTATACTTCTCATTTTTCAATATATGGTAAACCATTCCGCTTGTCCAGTGGCTGCGCTGCAAGTCCCATGCTTTCTGCTCGCTGTACACATGGTTTTCCGACACATGATACACTGCCGGGGTTGGAATCTGCTTTTCGTTCAGGATTTTTGCGATGGTCCCCGTCCTGTTTCCCTGCAATGCCAGTTCAAAAATCAGGCGCACATACTGGCTGGCTACCGGGTCTAGGATCAGCTTATGGCAGTCATTTGGGTCCGGCAGGAATCCAAACGGGCGGTATCCTCCGAGATACATTCCTTTTCTCTGCATCACATGGTCTGCTGCTGCGATTTTGGCAGAAAGGTCCCGGCTGTAGGATGCGTTGATGATGTTCTTAATGGCTACTTCCAGTCCGCGTACATCGTTTCCGATCTGCATTCCACTGTCATAACCATCGTTGACGGAGATGAAGCGAACGCCCAGCAATGGGAAGATCCGCTCCATATAATCGCCTGCTTCGATGTAGTCACGGGCAAACCGGGAAAAGTCCTTTACGATAATCGTTTTCAGCTTTCCATCCTGCGCATCTTGAATCAGCCTCTGAAACGCCGGGCGGCTTGTAGAGGTTCCAGAATAGCCGTCGTCCACGTACTCCTGAAGCGGCTCTTTTGCCAGTTCGGGGCGGGCCATGATGTACCCCTCTACCAGTCCGCGCTGGCCCTGAATGCTGTTGCTTTCGACCTTATCAGCCCCCACATCCTCGTCCGCAAGGGAAAGCCGGTAATAGGTTCCGATCATCTGCTGCTCACCGCCTTTCAAACGTGTAGATCAATTCCGTCTTTACGATTTCCGCTGCACGATTTTCCAGATTGCTCATGCGGCGCACCCACTCCATCTGATTTTCTTCTTTCAGTTTTTCCGAGACACCCTCCCGCTGGCTCAGTTGCTCGATCAAAACCTCATATCGTTCCGCTGCCTGCTCTTCCACATTTGCTAAAACAGTATCCAGTTTTCCGCTCAGCAGCAAGCTCTGGTAATAGGCTGGTTTTCGCAGTTTCAGGTACGCCTTGTGCAGCATTCCCCAGCGGCCAATCGGACGGGTCCGTGGCAGTTTCAAGGCTGGCAGATAATAATCACCCACCAAGACATATTCCATTCCTGTCCGGGCATCATAGATTTTCTCTTTCATTGTCTGTTCTCCTTTTTCGTTAAAACACAAATTCCGTATAAGTTATTTTCCTGCGGTCCACTTCAATTTTCTTTACATACTGCAGCAGATTATCTACCGTCAAAAGGACTTCGGTGTTTCCTGCGATCTGCTTTTTCTGCTGCAATTTTTCTTGAACGACGGCCAGTTCTTTCTCTTTTTCAGCTTTTGTCTGTCTGAATGTCTCAATTTCATTTTCTGCATCCTGCTTCAGTTCCAGAAATTTCTCCTTTGAAAGTTTTCCGAGAACATACCGCTCATAGCCGCTGCGCTTCTGCGATTCCAGCCGAACGATATTGCCCGACACCTGTTCCATTTCACGGCTCAATGCAACTTTCTTTGTTTCAAGATTGCTTTTTCCCGAATTCTTCTGCATCAGCTTTTTCAAGTACTTATGTTCTTCTAACCGCTGGTACAGTTCCTTATGGATGCCGTTCCAGAGGTCTTTCTCTGAAATTGAAACATGGCAAGATGCACAGTAAAAATACAGCGTACCATCACTTTGCCAATGACAAACCAATTTTTCTCCGCACTTTTTGCAAAAGATTCTGCCTTTGAAGATGTTCGGATTGTTCTTTCTGCGCTGTCTGCACCACTTTTTTCGCTCTTCCTTGACTGCTTGCTCGGCTTCCCGTAATGCGGAAACTTCATCAAACAGTTCCCAGCTGATAATCGCCGGATGGCTGTCCGGCACCATCCGCCAGCTTTCCCGTGGATTCTGCCCGATTTTCCGATATGTTTCATCGTAGGCAATACGGTTGTAGACCATGGTTCCTGTGTAGATTGGATTTTCCAGCACCTTTGTCACAAAAGCTGGCTGCCATGCTGGGTCCTTTACCCGCAAGGTGTTTTTCAGGTATCCCAGCTGACAGCGGCGTGTAAAAGGTGTCTGGATTCCCTGCGCAGACAGCTTCTTTGCAATCTCGCGCTCTTTCATGCCGGATTTCTTCCAGAGGAAAATCTGTATCACCACATCGCTGACTTTCTCATCCAGAACCAAATGATTCTGCTGATTTCTCTTGTAACCGAACGGAACCGGGGTATAGATTTCTCCCCGCGCTTCCTTGGAGCGAAAGCACGACTGGATCTTCTGGGACAGGTCTTTCGAGTACATTTCGTTGATCATGCTCTTGATCGGCACCAGCATCCCGTCACGGCTCTGGTTGTTCAGGCTGTCATAGTTATCGTTGATGGCTATAAATCTTACGCCAAACAGCGGAAACACCTGTTCCAGATACTGGCCTGTTTCCACGAAATTGCGGCCCAAACGCGAGAAGTCCTTTACCACGATGCAGTCGATTTTCCGCTCCTGCAGTGATTTTAGAAGCCTCTCAAATTCCGGGCGGTCAAAGTTCATCCCTGTGCACCGCTTGTCCGCAAACACATCCAGCAGCATCAAATCATCCCGGTGGTTGATATACTCTTTGATGTAAGAAATCTGCACTTCCAGCGATTCCGTATCCCGAAGTACATCATCAAAATCAGACAGTCGTGCGTAAATTGCGGTTTTCCAGATACGGTGCGGTGCGTTCTCCGCTTCCCGCTGCGCCGCACTTACCTTCTTGCTTACTCTTGCCATATGTCCAGCCTCTCCTTTCATGCAGATACTTCATGCTGTGTCTGCTGCTTCTGATGCAGTTCTTCCAGCAGGTCCGCAATTTCATCGTGGAATCGGAACGTAATTTCTACCCGATTGCCCTCATACACTTCGATTTTCTCAATCAGTTCCACGACCATCGGGCGGGTGATTTCTTCCAATTTTCGATACTTACGGTACACATCCAGAAACGGATAAGCATTTGGAGCAGTCTGTAAATTTCGTTGTTCCGCTTCCAGTTCTGTGATTTTGTGGTCATACTCTTCAATCCGCTTGCTGTACAGTTCGTTGTAGTTCAGAAAATCCTCCCGTGTGAGGATTTCGTCTGCGTAATCCCCGTACAGCTTTTCCTTAATGCCTTGTGTATGAGCCTTTTCTGCGGTCAGCTGCCGAATCTGCCGTTCGATGCACCGCACACGGTAGGGTTCCTGCTGGGCCTGCCGGATGCTTTCTACAAACTTTGCTTCCTCCATCACGATTTGAATCTGCATCTGGAGCGCGTTCCGCACGATGTTGTAGAGCTTTTCATCCCGCAGGTTATGGCTCGTGCAGCTGCCCTTGTTCTGCTTGCTGCCGGAGCACTGATAATAGATATACCGCTTTCCTTTATAGCTGGCCGACCTGCGCACTAGCCGGCTGCCGCAGTCCCCACAGTAGAGAAAGCCTGCAAACAGGGCCACCGTTTCGGCATCGTTCGGCCTGCGAGTTTCGGTTTCCAGAATCCGCTGCACCAGTTCAAACTGCTCTGCCGGAATGATTGCTTCATGGGTGTTGTCCACGATTACCCAGTCCCGCATCGGCACGTTCATTTTCTTTTTGGAGCGATAGTCCAGTCTCCTTGTCTTTCCCTGCACCAGTTTTCCGATATAGACCTCGTTGTGCAGAATGCGGTCAACCGCCTTGGCAGACCACGGCGGCTCATCGCTCTTGCGGAAATGCAGGCTCAGCTTTGCGCCGCTCTGCAGCTTTCGCGCGGCTGGAGACGGCACCTTTTCCGCATTCAAGCGGTCTGCAATACCCTGATTATTCATGCCGCTGATCTTCCAGCGGAAAATATCTTGCACCGTTTCCGCTGCCAGTTCATCCACAATTAGCCTGGTATGATTGGCAGGATCCTTCCGGTATCCAAACGCTGCAAAGCTCCCCACAAAATCGCCGCGCTTGCGCTTAACCGCAAGCTGGCTCTTGATTTTGACGGAAATATCCCGGCAGTAGGCATCGTTGAGCAAGTTCCGCATCGGAACCATGATGGAATCGCTGGTTTTCCACGCAGATTGACTGTCATAGTTGTCTGTCACAGCAATCAGCCGGACCCGCATGACCGGGAAAATCCGTTCCAGATAGCGTCCCACTTCAATGTAATTCCGTCCAAAGCGGGACAGATCTTTCACCAGAATGCAGTTGATAGTCCCTTGTTCCAGTTCCCTGAACAGGTTTTGGAACGCAGGCCGTTCAAAGTTCGAGCCGGAGTAACCATCGTCCACAAACTCATCCACGATGCACAGTTCCGGGTGGTCTATGGCATAGGCTTCCAGTAGTGTGCGCTGGTTTGCAATACTGTCGCTCTCTGTCTTATCGCCATCCTCACGAGACAAACGCAAGTACAAGGCTGTACGGTATCGGGTTGTATTTTGCTGTGTTCTCTTCTGCAAATTCATATCAGGGTATAACAAAAGCCTTCCACCTCCTTAACGAATCGGCAATACTGTTCGTCAGAGAAGCGAAAGGCTCCACATTTTTCTATGTAGAACAAGCCTGCCGAGCAAACTTTACTCAGCCGGCACATTCCTATTTTCTTACCCACAAACAGCTTACCAGAATCATCATCTTTTGTCCAGTGCTTTATCGCATTAAAGTGTGAAATTTTCTGTGTGATTTTTCAGCAGCTTGCCGAAGTCTTATCTGCCTTTTCAGCTGGCAGACTGAAAGCATCGGCCAACGCGCTCAGACAGTGTGCTGCTCCCTCTCGGTGCGAAATTCAGCTTCACAATAATTCCGTTGTCCAGATAGCAATAAGGATTTCGGACCTTATCCAGCAGATTTTTCAGCCTTTCCTCCTGTGGCAGTCCGTGTTCCACTGCATCCTGCGGCAGTTCCTCCAGTTCAGACTGTTCAATCGTGCGGATGTCCCGGTTCTTCATCTGGTAGATCTGCTCCAACCAATTCATTCTGCCGTTTTCTTGCAATCGCGTTCCTCCCATTCAAGCCAGAAGTGTTTTCAGTAAATCCAATTTTGCCTGTCCTATATCCTTTCTCATGCTGGGGCCTGTGCAGGCAATCGGGGTACACAGTTCCAGCAGACGGTCATAGATACGGGCGTGGGCGGTATCCTGCGGGTTCTTCAACTCCGTCAGGGTCAGGTTCGTGGTAACGATCAGTGGTTTCCTGCTGCGGTAACGGCTGTCGATGATGTTATAAATTTGCTCCAGCGCATATTCCGTGCCCCGCTCCATGCCGAAATCGTCAATGACAAGCAACGGATAGCCGCAGAGCCTGTCCACGACTTCATTTCGCCCGGAAAAGGCGTTATTCAGTTCATTCATGATTCGGGCAAAATTCGTCATGCAGACGGCCACTTCCTGTTCCATCAGGGCATTGGCAATGCAACCCGCCATAAAACTCTTGCCTGTACCAACACCGCCCCAGAGCAGCAGCCCCACATTCTTTTCCCGCATTTCCGGCCAGTGGGCCACATACCGCTGTGCCAGCTGCATCTGTGGATTTTGCCCGTGATCGTTTGCAAATGTCCAGTGCTGCATCGCCCAGTCGGTAAAGCCCTGCAGCTTCAGCCGCTGCACTTTCTCGTAATGCAGCCTTGCATGTTCTTCTTTCTCTTGCTTTTCCCTTGTAGCCTGCCTGCACTGGCATTCAGCCGGATGGCGGTCACGCCCAAACAACTTTCTGCCGTTCGGGAAAAATGCTTCTTTTGGTGTATTGCAAGTGCCGCAGTACAGCAGCCCATCTTCTGCAACATAGTCCTGCGGTTCCACAGAGATCGTCATAAGCCTGTCCATCGCTGTCTGGATCGTTTCCGTCATAAACTTTCCTCCTTGTTGTAGGTATAGTCCGGGATGCCTGCTCCCGGTTTCTGTTGTCTTTTCTTCCGTGCTGACCAGCTACGCAGGGTCGCCGCATGGTCTGCGTACTTCCTGCCTGTAGACTGCATATAGATTGAAAGGTCATCAATCAGGGAATCTAACTCTGCAATTTCCATTTTCAGTTCTGAATAATCTTCCAGATAGACATTCCGATAACGCCCATATGCTTCTTTGGTTCTACTCAGTTGGTTCAATCTTAGGTTGTTCTTATTTATTTGGTTAGGTGTGCAGTTTTGCGCAATCGTATTGCTCACTTTTGAGCAATCAGGCTGCTCATTTTTGACCATCTCGACTGTGCATTTCTGCGCAGTAGATGGGAAGCTTAGGAACACCTGGTTTGGCTTGGAAAAGCCATTGGACCGCCGTTCGATCAGCCGTGCGGCTTCCAGTTCCCGCAGGGCACGGGTGACACTGGAAATGCTGCTCTGAAGATCTTCCGCCAGCCCTGCCAACGGATAGAGCACATATGCCCGGCCCTGCACATCCACCCAGCCGTTCTTCTGCGAAAGGGTCATGCGGTCCAGCAGCAAAACATACGTCAATCGTGCCGTATGGGAAAGGCTCATCTGCAGTAGAAATTTCGGATAAGGGAAATAAGCGGGCAGTGGGGTTTGTGCCTTGATGTACTCTTTACTCAAACTTCCTCCTAATCGTTTTCAAAAGTCCCTGCCGAATGGGAAAGTCCTGCACGGGCTTACGCATCCGGCAGGGTTCCGGGGTGCGGGGTGGAAGACCCTGCTGATTTACAGGCTCATATCATAGCTGCGCTTCTTGCGTTTCGGTTGACGCTCACGCTGTTCCTGTCGAGCCTGCTCCTGCCTTGCCTTTTCGCGGACTTTGGCCTCCCACTCGCGTTTCCATGCAAGGTCGGATTTCATCTCATTGGTTTTTCGGAAGATGCTGTACACATTATCCGATGCAATTTCCAGACGCCTAGATTCTTCCCTCAAGGGAGCATATGCCTTTTTCCTCTCCGCGATTTCTTTGGTCAGTTCTTCTTTCCGTTTTTTTAAAGATTTCAGCGATGGCAGCTTTCCATCGTTTTCTTCCCGGAAGTATTTCACGGATTCTGCATAGGCATCCAATTCCTTGGAATGCTCTGCACGGAATTTTTTCTTAAAAATCGCCTTCGTAAATTGCTGCTGGACATCTTTTGTAGAAAGATACTGCCCCGCATAATGAATCTGTTCATTGGTTTTGTACAGTTCATCCTCTGCCTGTGACAGCCGTTCATACGCTGCCTGCGCATTGGCCTGTGCTGTCTTACACAGATCGTTCAGTTCTGTCAGGTCGTTGATGTTATTTTCCTGTACCCATACCAGCGTTTCAGCCATCTTCTGCAAATTGCTGATTTTGACCTTTAGCGCATAGGCCAGATTTTCCTGTGCCTTAACATTCTCCTGCAGGTCCACAACGAGCCGTAGCCTGGTTCTGGTTGTAAAGATCAGTATGGGTTCTTCCTTGTACCGCAGATTCTTCTCGGCGTTCTGAACAAAGAATCCTTCCAGACATTCTCTTTTGCAGCTTTCTCCCAGAGAACGCTCCGATATGAACTTGTTCCGTTCCGGCGGCAGATAGCTATAACGCCCACGTTGGGTTTTGACGAAAATGTTGTATTCATCCTGCAGGATGTCTTGAAAATCTTCATACGAGATTGCTTTCTCACGAGCAGCGGCAACGGCATCCCGGATAAGCTGCTTCTGTGTTTGAAACTTTGTCGGATTGGGCGTAAATCCTTCCGTTTCGATTTTCTGTTTTTTCTCATCCAGCCGCCGCTGTGCCCAATACTCCGCTTCGGTCACACCCGTTCTGGATGGTGACAGTAAATCGACCTGATGCAGAAACTCGCGGCGGCACAAATCCATGAGGGATTTCTGCAGGTGTTTCAGGTATTCGTTCGTCACATGGTGCTTGTACCCTGCCTTGCAGTCAATGGGCCGCTCCATAAAGGGCTGCTTAGGCACATCCAGTTTTCGCAAACTGTTGATTACGATATGTACATGAATATTGCCGCTGCCATTATGACCGTCTATGTGCGTACAGACCAATGCCTGATGCCCCGGAAAATTTGCTTTTGCGTATTCCAGTCCAAGCTCCTGCGCCCGTTTACCCGTCAAACAATTTTCTGTGCTGTCCCGTGGATCAAAGCTGATGATGTAATGGTGGCTTTTGATTTCATTCTTGTTTTTGTTTTTCTGGTACTCGCGGTTCAGCTGCTGGCAGGCTGCATCGAAAGAATAGGGTTCACAGTTCAGACCGTCCAGATAAAACTCATCCCGCATGATACGATTTCCTTTCTGGTCAAGGATCGGAGCTTTCCGAAGCTCGTCATGCTTGAAAATCAGGTACTCCAGCGCAGCACCATAGTTGGAGTTCTTACTTGCGATATGCTTTAAGATTGCCATAGTTCTTTCCTGCCATTTCTGCGACCTGCTCCCGCATTTCAAAAATGCAGGAAATCGCATGGTTGATGTTTTCACGCATGACATATGATGGAAGGCCTCCACTGTTGAAGAACGCTGCGATCTGGTTCAAGTTGTTCCCGATGGCGGCAAACTCCCGTGTAATTGCTTCGATCTCGTCCGGGTGAACATAGAACACATACGAGGTATTCACTCGGCCTTTCATCAGCATCTGCGCTGCAAATTCAGAGAGCGTCATTCCGGCATCTTCGGCCTGCTGGTGTAAAAGTTCATGTACTACTTCTGTAACTCGTGCGGAGATTACTTTTGTCTTTACGATAGATTTCACTTTTTTCTTCGTTCGTGGCATGGGGTCTCCTTTCCAAAATCAAGAATTTGATTTTCCCGGCAGTGCATCTGCACTCCGGCTGTGACCTGCTGCGACAGGCCACCAACAGGCAAAATCATGTGATTTTGCACGATGTGAGGGTATGGGGAGCACAATCCCCATCAAGATGCCGCCGTAGAAAAATCGCCCGTAGGAGCGGTTTCGTATACAAAGGCGAATCTTGCTCTTAACTACCGTCCACTCTGTCCCAGCCCGTTCCTGCCCGATTTTCTCCGGCGTATTTTCCGGTAAGACGTGCAGAATGCGCATTCAGTACCAGAGGTATCCTGCTGGGGTGGCTCATGCGATTTTCAAGGTGCGATGTGACTTTGTAAGGAATTAGGGATTTTCAGAAGTGATGCCGTAGCGAATTGGCTTACTTTTGAAAATACTTCCTATACCCTATACAAACTTTAAGGGGTGTTTTTAAACTGGGTCTTTTAAAAGTTCAAAGAAAATTCATTTTTCCAACGTTCCCCTCTACCTATAACAATCTAAAATGGGTGTTTGGCAACCAGATTTTCAAATTTTGTCGAACTGCCTAATTTTAGAACATAGATTTTGTTCATTTCCCACTTATAGAACTAGAGGAAAGCAGTTTTGCAAAAGATTTTGAAAGTCCCTACACTAATAGGAATCCTCAGGACCGTTTTTGAATACAGTTTTGAAAATTTCACAATTTCGTGCAAAAAGAAAAACGGCAAAGTTCAAAATCGAACCTTACCGTCATTCATAAAGACACTGTATAAAACGAAACGCCCACGATAAGCAGGTGGCGTGCCTGTTCATCGTGGACATATTGCTATTTTAACGTTGTGTAACTGTTATCGATGTTCCTACACGGGCAACCTTGACACATCCGTGTCAGGACGATTCACTGAACGATCTCTTCATCTTCTCCTTCACTTCATCCGGCACATCGATCAATCCGAACCGATAGAACATGCCATAAATGTAAGTCACTCCCCGGATATCCCCCAGCGCCTTGGGTCTGTCCACTACCTCTCCAATTTTACCGATATTGTGATACGCCAGCAGCGCAGAACTCCAAGCAAGGCTCTTGCTGTCCTCTCTGCGGTCGATCCACAGCTCCTTGGTGAACTCATCTCCCCTGCCCTTCTTCAGCGTATATGTAAAGGGCAAGCCGGACATCGTCTTGAATTTGTATCCCTGAAAAGCCACCACGCACTTCCAGAGATTTACTTCGCAGGGATTCTTCTTCAGCGCAACCACAGCTCGATAGTGACGCTGCCGCTCTGCCCCGGCACTGATATTGGAAGCTTCAGCCTCCTCCGGGAAATACACGCCTTTCTCATACGGCAAATAAGAGGTCACAGAGGGACGGGACAACTGCAAAGCAGACATGGTGGAGGTGACAGCAGCAGAATAACTTTGTGTGCTTCTAAAAGAACAGAACGTCTGCTGGACGAGCTTTGCCGTGTCCGACTCGTAGACCCCGACTGTGATGAGCAGCTTCCGAACCTTGATGGGGTTGAGGGACAGTGCGTCTGCGATGGCTTGCAGACTCATTTTGTCCGTATAAAGGTCAGCAGCTGCTTTCATCTGCTGTGCTAGGTTCTTGGATGCACTATACTCTGGCTTTGATGGCTTCCGCCCACCGCCGGGCTTACGCGCACGTGTATTACTCACTAGTTTTCACCTCGTTTTTTATTTCCGTCACAAACTATATATCGTGCTCAAGAATATGCCGTGTGAACTTCTGGAGTTCAGTCCACACGGCGTATTGCTTTATTTCAGTTTTGTGAGTGACCAATAATTGACGTCCTATGAAATCGGAGCCCCCTGTGTTAGTGCCGCCCCTTTCCCGACAGCATATAGCGGTGCTAACACCTGTCAATATCTTAATCTATCCATTTCACCTCCTTTTCGAGCACATTCTTTATTTCTCCTGAACCCAATATATCTCGCATTCTCTGATTATATTCTTCATCACTCTCTTTTTGCTTAGCTACCATTTGGATTCCCTCTTGACTCAAATTTCCATTCTCCTCAAGTTCCTTTTCTAAAGAATAACTCTTTTTTCTTACTTCTTTCAAGATATATATGACAGTTTCCAAGCGATAAGCATCAATCAGTTTAGAGTACGCCACACCTTTGTTAAAAATCACTTCTGCGCACGGCTTCATAACATCTAATTTGTCGATTGACTTATTTACATAGAAGTTTGCCTCTTGAAATATGAATGGGATACTTTCATCCTGTTTATCCTTGCCAAGCCCTACTTTTTTCCCGGACAAAATATCGCAAAAGGAAGTCGCAGTCATTACCCAATAACATACTTTATTGTCAAACTCATCTACAAATTCACTTTTGGCTCGACCAAAAGTTTTATGTTCCTTTATTTCCTGTATTCGATGTTTTGCCATGCGGTATCCCATCAACGCCAATGGTGCGGCCGCTGCAATCGTCAGAAGTACCTTACCCTTTGGAATTATGTCCATAATATCGGCGTGGTCTAATGCCATTGCAAGAAAGGCTAAAAATGCTTCCCACAATACAGATATTTCCAGTGTTTTCTTCTTATCCAAAATACTTACTATCTTTTCAACATCTTTTTTTAGGCTCATTTCTTGCCATTCATTAAACTTAATATCATAATTCATAGAGTTATCCTCCTTCCATATTTGTATGTAGCGTTTTTTAGAATGTTACACCAATTGCCTCAATGTTTCTGTCAAGATTTGCGGCCGGGTTGGGCGCATACTGTCCCTTTTCTCTTATAGTTTCATTTCCAAGCCATTTCAAACATCCACGCTGAACAGCATAAAGCTCATCTACATATTTTTTTCCATGCTCATGGTTGCTTAATCCAAATAGTTTATTCAAATCTTCCTCGGATGCATTATCTTTTAAGAATTTCACAATTTCTTTTAAGATTTTTGCTGTGGCATCTTTACTATATTTAACCACATTAAGTCCATAAAGCTCTGCAAACTCAGAGTTTCGCTTATAGTATATGAGGTAGGTCATTTTCACTTCCACGCCACTGCATTTACAATTTTGGCGAAGATACCGTTTTCCGCGAGCAAGGCAACTTCCAAAACCTTCCTGTTTGCTGCCAATAAATTCAATACATGCTCTAACTGGGCACGCTCTCAATTCTTGACATTTGCAGGCACGGTCAATAATCTCCGGTGCCGGGATCACGTCGTGGCCACTGTGGTCATCCGTCCGTACAACAACAGGTGCATAGAAATGCTTTGCCATAGATATTACCTCCCAATTATCACTTCATGTATCGGTATACTACATACTTCACTTTGTTTTTTATGCCCGAAATTTCTTTCAGCCGACTTTTATCTTCGCAGATTCGATCCGGGCCAGCTTCTTCTTTCCAGTTCCGGAACCGAAATCTTCTTTCTCCATTCAAAAAATTCCGTCAGGCATTTTTTCAAACCTTGCTTTGTTTCCATAAACGCCTGCCGCTCGCCACTGTCCGTTTGTATTTTTACATTGGAAAATCTGCGATTATACTCTCTGTGAATTTCTGATGCCATGTAATTATGGAATTGTTCCAGTCTCTACCTGTTGAGATAGGCTCATAAGCATATAGGTAGAAAAGCATGGCAAAGAAAGACAGTAAGATTGAGAAGTCGAACGGTTCGTAGAGGGCGGTTAAGATGTTCATAAGGAGTTTGGATAATACTTTAATCATATTACAAATCACTGAACAAGCCAGCTTTATACACGCCATTCTCCAGCATCTTCTTGAAGCTATCCTTTACAGCTGCAACGTCCTCATGGTAGGTCATACCATACCAGGTATCGTTGGTCTTTAGAACCTTCACGGACATTTTACCCTGCTCCAGCAATTCACCGATGAAGATGGGAATCAAGTATTCCGCTTTCAGAGGATTGCCCGGAACTTCCTTCTCGAAAAACTCTTTGAAGCCTTCCTCCAGAACATCCAGAAAATCAGGAGTCAATCCCCACATATTCATAGAAACCAGAGAATTCACATCAATCACTTTTCCGTCCGCTTCTGCCCCATCCGCTGTTTTTACGATGTTCTTGGTCTCTACGACCTCAGTCAAGTTATTTTCCGCATCCATCTTGCAGATGCCGCGGGTCACACCACCATTATCGGACAGTGTGTTCTTCAGCACAAAACCTGCCATGCAGGACTTTCCGCCGTTTACCAGATAGTCATGGACGGCTTTGAAGCCCTCTTTACCATAATAATCGTCTGCGTTGATTACGATGAACGGGGTATTGATTACGTTCTTTGCTGCAAGCACTGCCTGACCGGTTCCCCACGGCTTTGTCCGGCCTTCCGGCAGAATTCCCGGAATATCGTTAATCTCCTGGAAAGCATAATCAACGGTCACATTGTGGGAAGCGCAGATTTTAGCAATACGATCTACGATAACCTCTTTGAATTCTTTTTCGATATCCTTCCGGATAATAAATACCACATGGTTGAAGCCTGCCTTGATTGCATCATGGATCGAGTAGTCCATAATGATGTGGTTGGAAGCATCCACCGGCTCCAACTGTTTAATTCCTGTTCCAAATCGGCTGCCGATTCCAGCCGCCATAATAAGCAATGCAGTATTCATTTTTCAATCCTCTTTACAAAAGTTTTCCAGAAGATAGCCCAACCATGTCTGATCGCCTTTTGATGTTTTTAATACAAGAATCGCATCCGAATCTCGTCCCCACCACTTCCATGACAACTTATGCAGATATTGTTTCTCCAAAAAAGCTTCTGCTTCTCCTCTGTTTACAGGTTGATCATACTTTCTATTAATCGTTAAGCATTCATTGTTGCCACAACGAACACTATCAACCATATTTCGGATTTTACTTCGTTCTTTATATGCAATATCAAACATATGATCTGTCATCAGATAATTTACATAGTACTTTCTGTTTGTCCAATATTCAATATGCATATCATAATTAAACTTGCAAAAGGCATTTCCCGCTTTTGCACTCATAAAAAAGGTGCTCCACCGGCCTCTGCCAATATACCATGTGTTATCTTGGCCTAATGTTTCCCATTTATCGTTGAAAAATAGTTCATCAATATCTTTGGTAAAAAACATTGTTGCATCAGACCAAACGCCTCCATAATAATACAGCAAATATGTCCTAACCACGTCACTAATTTTGGTTTGATCTAATGTTATATTTTTCAAATCAGTTTTATCTGCTTTGTGTTCTGTAAATCTATCAATGATAGCCTTAGGCAATTTTACATACTGCTGAAAATTATCCTCGCTTAAAACTACTACTTGATGACCATTGCTGTGCTTTCTCATGCTCTCAATGCATTTTTTCACAATAGGTGGTGCATTTTCTTCACCTTGCCACCACATTGTCCAAATCACATTATTTATAAGTTCTTCCGAATTCTCACAGCGATATGAAGTCATTGGCGAGACATCATCAATTCCATCATAATCTCCAGCTTGCAATCCCTTATAAGAAATCGGGCAAACCCGTTTTAAATATTTTTCAATCACATTATTATTTACATCATGAAGCATCCATACAATTTTACCACCCTGCCTATATCCAACAAATATATGGTTTATTGTTTTCCAAAGCGTCACAGCAGGGCCGAAATATTTCAAATATGCTATATTTTCTCTTGAATTCATTTTTGCCTCCCAAAAGTTTTCAGTATGCTAAGCATCGTATCGTCATTTGTCTTATTCCAATAAACAACACATGGTAACATAAAAACCATCATTCCAATAAAGATCTGTGCAACTAATGTATACGGATGCATTCCTAGCAGCCTTCCAATACTCTTGCAAGTAAAAAGCATTATTAGGCCAATAAAAATGTATACTCTAATATTTCTTCTATTCAAATACTTCATAAAATCAATTTGCCTTTTTACGAATTTTATCTGTATAAAGAGCATCAAATACTCTGTAAACAGGGTTGCAATTGCCGCTCCCGCAGCACCACAGAATGGTATCAGTACAAAATCAAGAATAATGTCACAAAAGGCCCCCCAAGCCATAACTACAATATAGTCTTTATCCCGCCCTGCCGGTATGAGATACTGATCACGAATCGCCCGTGACAACGTATTGGCAGGAATTGTAAATGCCAATATCGTAATTAGCGCCGCACACGGCAGAAAAGCTTCTCCCCAGAAAACGACCGAAAATTCTTTTGCAATTGCAGCTGTTCCAAAGGAAAATGCAATCGATGCAAATACCACAAATTTAATCGATTTATTCATCAACTTTTCAAACCCTTTGACTTCTTTATTCGCCAAAAGATAAGTCATGCGTGGAAACATAACATTGGTCAATGAATAAATCAGTGTTTTAGAAATCAGTGCTTTATCTGCATTCTCATAGTAGCCAACATTTGCTTTATCAGAAACACTGCCCAGTATAACCTTATCGATTGAAATATACATTGTTTCCAATAGTGTCGGGACAAACAAAATCAACATATGCTTCAAATGCGTCCACATATTGCACCAGCAAACTTGAGGACGACTGATTTTTCCGCGAATCATGACATAATACGTTGCATTGCTTATAAAGCTGCTGGCCGCCATTATAATAAAGTATGTATATAAATCATGTTCATTGTTAACACATAGCACTATAAGAACAAATGTTGCAATCTTTATTACCATATCTCGAATGGCAACACCTTTATATTCTTCTATTCCAAAAAAGAACCAGTTAATATTAAGTGTTCCACCTAAATACATTAAAGTAAGCACTATATAATACTGGAGATACTCGCCCTGAAAGTTAACTACAAATAAAATATATAATCCAAAAATAACGACACTGATCAAGATATGAGACAAAAAAATTTCCCAAAACACTTTACTTCTTTCTATTTTATCGTCTCCAGCTGATGCAATGCATCTTATGCCGTATCGATAAATTCCCAAATTTGCAATAAGAACAAAATAATTTAGAATTGTTGTTGTATAGGAATAAACCCCAAGCCCATTTGCCCCTAACGCTCTAGAAAGGATAGGAGAAGTGATCAACGGAAGGATCATAGACAAAATTTGATATAAGGTTTGATAGAAAAAATTTGATTTTATCTTATTCATTTATAAAGCTCCACAATACCTTCCAAGATACTTCAACACAAGATTTTGATATTGTTTAGCAAAAAAATATGCGCATTTTCCATTAGATGTTCGCAGCAAGTCATTTGCTAATCCGTAAAATTGTATTCCAAATCCGTATTTTTTTATTTGCTTCTTATCTATAAATTTACGAAAATGTCGAAGTGCCGACTTTATCTTTCTCTTATATTTTTTATCTTTACAATAGACCTCCTGCGAATCATCCACAATTCCGCTATCCAATAAAATCTTTTGGTATAGAGTCAATTTCCTGTTATTTGAGAGTTCTACCGAACTCTTCCAATTCAACTTACTGAATATCGGAAAATCAGAAACTTCATATGTCGTTTCTGCCATTTTTTCCTGCATCTTCAAAACATTTCCTGCATATTCAGTCACTTCATCCAATTCTCTATTTGCCTGCTTAATTTCATTAAAAATAATGTAGAAGAAATAATCAATAAGCAAATAGTCCACTAGTTCGTCTTCGTTCTTCCAGTATCGACATAAAAGTTCAGCTTGCTTTTCAAAAATAACATTATGTGCAGTCCCGCCCAGCAAAAAACCGCACCATTGATTATTTGATACGCCTTTATTGGGCATATTCATTTTTACTGTATAAAAATTTTTTTCAAAAACTTCCTCTGAAATTTGTCTATTTACATATATCGTACTATCAAGCCATAGTCCACCATATGTATTTAACAAATTAATTCTAATTATATCTGAGAAGTGCGTTAGTGAAATTACCCCCTTTTCTCTTTTCTTTTCAATATATTGGGGCAGTGCAACATACTTTTTATAGTTAGATTGATCAAGGACAATCACTGGGTGATTTCCAGAGTTTTTTCTCATACTATGTATACAGGCCTTTACAGTAGGCGGCGCATTGCTTTCCCCCTGCCACCACATTGTCCATATTACTGACTGCGTTATTTCTTTTTTCATATTATTTTTCACCATATTTAATTCTAAAAATAGCATATACAGGATAATAGATTTTTAAAAACAGCAAACGATATATTATTCGTTTCTCTTTTGGGATTCGGGTAAGATTTCCTTCTCGTTGAATCGTTTGATACAGTCGTTCAAAGTCAAATAGATTTATTATGTCCTCAACTGTTTTTTTTCTAGCTTTCCATACCATATCATTTTTGCTGTTAAAATAGTCATATTTTAGCAGCAAAATCAAATCATTCATTTTATATAAATCGAATGATTCTTTTATATCATTACATTCTAAAGACTTATTTGAACGTAGAATTTGTTCAATTCGCTTATTAACGCGCATAACATTTTGTGAATATCCCTTATGATAACTGTGTACTGCAGAATTCACATTAACGTAATAACAATATACTGCGCTATCGACAACCATATTGCTTATTGAAGCAGCATAAAGCTCCAGCATAAATACAAAATCTTCTCCGATATAGATATTTGTATCAAAGCGATAGTTAATAAGCAGCTCCTTTTTTATTAGTTTTGCACACGACGAGCGGAAATCATGCTGCGAACAAAACTCACTATATCCATCCGCTCTCAGCGCGTGATTCATAAGTTCTTGCGAAGTTATACAATTTTTTTCAGCATGACTTCCCTGTGATATTTTGGGTTGATGATCCAATACACGTTGGCTTGAAAAAATGACTATATTCTTGTCAGATTTCGCATATGCCTTTATTGTTTTCACACCGTCCTCTGTCAAATAGTCATCGGCATCTAGAAAGAGAATCCATCTTCCCGTGCTTATTTGGATTCCTGCATTTCGTGCTTTGCTCACACCTCCATTTTGTTGGAAAACAGTTTTTATATTATGGGGGTATGTATTTCTATACTCTTCTATTATTTTAGCACTTTGATCTGTCGAGCCATCATCAATTAAAATCAATTCTATTTCCGGATCCAACACAGACTCTATACAAAACTTCAGATATTTTTCAGCATTGTATACCGGAATAATGACTGATATTTTTTCCTGTCCATTCATTTTTTTCTCCCGATTCGTAATCTTCTCTTATTGAAATTTTTTGGCTTTTATTTATTTCCATAATTGTTAAATAGAAAAAAATCCAAAAATATGTAATATCTATAAAATGAGATGTCACCATTTCTGCCATTACAAACGTCACAATAATATAGTTATATGCATTTGCTCTTATCAATTTAAATATCGTATACACGCATACCAGAACTGCCAGAATCCCCATTTCAAGGTACATATTAGGAAAGTCCATTTCTGCTCCACGCAATACAAATTTTGTAGAGTTTAATGTTTGAAATCCCGCACTTTTATAATTACTATTGTATATGTTTCTGTATAGCCATGCGCGGCCCATTCCAAATGAATCCAAGTTCACATTAAACAATTTTCTTATAATCGTATCATCGATAATTTGCAAATTCATTTGAATATAAATTGCTGTTACAATTACCGTCCCTATCGCCGTTACAATTACTAATCGTTTTTTTACCGTATTTTTCAATAAATATTGTCCCAAGAAAAAAAGAATAAATGCATAGAGAATCATTATTCTTTTATTCGTCATTATAACAAATATCAATGACAATAATTTCCATTTGTTTTTTCTTTCGTTTGCACACAGATAAATGCAAAGCCCCATTGATAATGGTGAAAACATATCAGATTCTGTTGAAACATCATTAAAACCTGATAGTGTCAGTCTAAAAAAAGCGTCTATACTAAATCGATGTGTCAATAGCAAATCCAATATGTATGCTGCAAAAGAAATACAGAGGATGACTTTTAATATCCGTGTAATGTCTTCTAGCTTAAATATATTTACCGAATAAAAAGCACCTGCGAGGGGAATCAATATTCTAAATACTCCCACAAATGGCACTATATTAAATGTATCATTTCGCACCATTTGATATATCGAAATCAGCAAAAATGCCGCTGACATGAGAAGAATTTCTTTCGCATCATCTCTGCAAAACCATGTGTTTTTTATTTTCTTTTGAATCAAACAGTTTATAATGAAAAACAGCATCATCAGATTTTTCATATAATTAAAAAATGCGATGCTGTACACTTCTTTTGAAAAACAATCTGCAATATGGAAGAATAAAATCAGAAATAATATCAGGGCATCTTTTCTATATTTTATTTTCATTACATCTTTCCTCTTTGTCGTAAATATTCTTTAATCGTCTTACCGCGAAATTTATATCATACCCTGCGTTTTGAATTTTTTCGTATCCTTGTTCTCTGTCTGCATTGAAATATATATTGCAAATTTTTTTGATCCAGTTTTTAGTATCACTAAGGCTAAGCATACACATCTGGTTAAAATTGATAACAACTTCTCCTGATATTTTTTTAGAAACTACGCAATGCAATCCGCTCGCCTGCGCTTCTATCAATGTAACCGGCAAGCCTTCCCATCGAGAGGGGAAGACAAACACATCCATCGCCTGCATCCAGCAATTCACATCATCTCTAATCCCCAAAAAGTATACCTGGTCATCCATTTGCAAGCTGCTCACCTGTTTTTTTACTGTATCCTGCAGTGGACCTGCTCCAAGCAATATCAGTTTGGCTTTTCTTTGTTTTTGCACTTCGTAAAAAACATTTACCAGAAATTCATGATTTTTTTGCTCATTAAAGTTTCCAACATGACCAAGTAGCAGCGTTTTCTCGTCAATATTCAGCATTTCTCGATAGCGTTTTCTGATTTCGGGATTGTACTGAAATTTTTGCAGATCTATTGCATTGGGCAAAACAGTATAATTTCCACAGCCAAAAATCCAATCCCCTGCCAAGGTTGAACAAGCTACTGCTTGTGTATAGCTCGCCCGTAACAACGGATACAATAACTTATGTACCTTTGGGTGCTCACATCTTGAATTGTGGCAATGTGCAATTCTGACAGGCACTTTTTCTATTTTGGCAAGGGAAAGTTCTAGTCCCATGGTGCTGCTGTTTCCATGGACATGAACCACGTCAAACTTTTGGCGTTGCATAAGTGATTTCAAAGAAAAGATATAACGCAACATTTCTTTTTTTCTATCTGGAAGATATTCAAGTGCACATCCCAGATCAACGAAACTTTTCAGAATTTTCTCATCTCTCACGCCTGTCACAACAATCGTAAATGTTCCCTCATAATCCTTCTGCTTCAACGCTTGGATATAGTTCAACATATGCGTAGTAATCCCACCCATTCCAAGTCCAGAAGTATTAACGATCAATATTTTACGCATACTTTTTCCCACTCTTTACTGTCCATTGTTCTGGATTCGATTTTGCTCCATCTACAATTCCATCGAAGGTTGCCTTTATCACAGCAATTTTATTCTGTGCCCTTAAAATGCTCGGAATCATAAATGAAATAATAAATCCAAAATATCCTTTGCAATTATAATTTTCATACCCAACGCGGCCATATTTCTTCATTTTTTTGTTTGCATAAATAATATTTCTATTCGTATAATAGACTCTTAAAGGACTTACAAACTTTTTATAGGAAAATTTTACAAAATTCTGATTATGCAAAATTTTGCTCACGCCAACCCAGAATTTTTGTTTCCACTCACTTTTGGGAGTTATTTTTCCAAACTCCTGATCCAAAATCCACTTGTTGAGTTTCAAAATTTTGTATCCACTTAGCGTAATTCTCTTGCAAAAGTCGTTATCAACAAGATCTATAAACATCCATTCGTCAAACTTTCCACATTTTTCCCAAGCTTCTATTGATGTACACGATGCAGATGTAATACAGAAATTCACATACTCTTCCGCTTCATTATCTTCTGCCTGTAGATATGTTCTTCGCCTGTCGATAACCTGTGGGCAAACAATACCAATATTTTCGTGTGTTCTTATACTCTCTTCAAAACCATGAACCATCCCATCTGGAATTAATGAGTCCTGGTCCATAGTTATCAGCCACTTATATCCATCAACCTTTGCCTGCTCCATGATTCGATTAAGCGCATATGCTATGCCACAATTTTTATTTTCTGAGAGATAAGTGACACCATCGTAATCGCCATCTGATATATCAGAATTATCAAATATATATATCTCCTTCACTTGCTTTTTAAACGAGATATATTTTTTTCAAGTCGTTCCTTCTCAGCATTAAACACCACTATACCAGCAGCAATACCACCTATCATTCCAAGAATTCCCCCTTTACAATATTCCTGTATACATTGTATGAACAATATCTGCTTTTACTTTCTTCAGATAAGAATAGATCGTCCTATAATATGCATAAGCGTTCTTCTGCTTCTGTGGCAACTTACATAGTTCTATATTGTTTTCTTGGCACATTTTTTCATAGCCGATATCATAGGGTTCTCCGGCAGCAATAAACACTTGAAATCTATCCTTATCCAGATTCGTAGCATAATTCATGACTTGGGATGTCACACCATTTCTATCAAAATATGATGTTATCATTACTACTTTAATTTTTCTCATAAATAATCCCATTTCAGATAGTTTCCAGTTTTTGTAGCTCGGCAGAGAAATCAATCGGATGTTCTTTCAAATACTCAACAGTTTTTTCCATTTGAGAAGGATTGCTATACAAGTACTCAATTTTATCTGCCATGGCTTCTGCACTTAGTTCGGCAACATATCCATTGACACCATCTTGTATCTGTTCAGCCAGAGGTCGAATATTTGAAACCACAATCGGTAAGCCTAAAACTCGTGCTTCAACAATAGTGAGTCCGTATCCTTCATGCCGAGATGGTTGGACGTATAAATCGCAATTCTTCATATACGAGTATGGATTATCTTTACGGCCAAGAAATACAAATTGTTCTTCCAGATTGTACGTTGCCACTAATTTCTTAAGTGTTTCTTCATCTCTACCGCTACCAATAGCATACCATGCAAAATCAATTTTCTTTTTCTTCAAAATATTTGCTGCTTTTACAGCAATATCATAACCTTTTTGCTCCGTCAGCCGGCCAACGGTTACGATATTGAAAACATCCCTAAATGGTACAACCTCATCTTGTTCGGCCTTTCGTTTAATTTCTTCAATATCTATAACATTATAAAACACATCAGCCTTGTTCCCATACTGCGGATACTCTTCACAAAACACATCAACAACTGCCTGTGACACACCATAAACCTTGTCATACATACACAAGTATTTCTGAACACTTTTCAGCCAGTAGAGTTTTTCATCATGGAGCCATGTTGCCTTTTTCTTGGCTTGTATTTTTGTCGCCAAGAACGCAGTCACAAATGAACCATATCCATAGAAGTCAATGGCAACATCATAGGTCTTTTCAAAGACATTTGTCACACAATTTGAAATAAAATCGTAGTATGGAATAAATGAATTAACCGATAATTTTTTCAATACCTTTGCCGGGAAAGCATACATTGAAACCAGTGATTTTGCAAAAGAACTATTAAAAGTCAGTTGAACAATATTAACCTTCTTTTTTAGACGATAAGCATATTCATTGTCCGAATCAAGCAATACAAGTGTTATATTATAAGCTTCTTCGGGAAGCGCATTAATTAACTCTATCAAAGCCACTTCAGATCCGCCGCCGCCCAGCGACTTGGCCATTATTAATAATTCTTTCATCGATTTTCCCCGCAATACAATTCGTTTACCAGATTCTCCAGTTCTTCATTGAACTTAGCATTATTGCTGCTCATACCATGTCCCATACCAGCAACAATCTGGTCATAATTCATGATAACATCTCCCAGCGTATTAATGTCTTCCACCGGAATAATCGTTCCCATTCTCTGCGCCACATTCCTTGCAAACTCAACCTGATGGTCGTTTACATGCTCATTGAACTGATGTTGCCGCGGCACAACGATGGGCGTTTTCCCAATCTGCAGCGGCATAATAAAACTTGCCGGGCCACCGTGGGTAATCACAATACGAGCATCGGCCACATTCTTTACCATCTGCTGATATGGAATCAGCTTGCTCCACTGGCAGTATTTCGGCTCATATGTACTAAAGCCCGTTTGGATAATCACATCATCTTTGATAATGCCATCGCATTTCAGCTCATCTACTTTTTGAATTAGTCGATTAAATGGCTGTTCGTGTGTTCCTACCGTCACAAAAATCATTACTTCCTACCCCTACTTAGAAAATGCTGCCAAGGTTAACCGCTTTCGGATAGACCTTTTTCTGCTCTTCCCACTGCACAACAAACTTGTCTACAATGGGATAAACCATCTTTCCCGTCATTGTCGGCTTATCAATCCGATCAAAGACCTCAATATAAACCAGCTTTGCGCCCACCATCTTTCCAATGTAAAAGAACGGAACCGCAACTGCTGCACCGCAAGAAATGATTAAATCCGGCTTTTCCTTATGCAGCACGTCCCACGCGATTTTAGTATTCTTAATGAGCGCCTTGATGCTACGGTTTGTCGGAAAGTAGCACGAGTAGACTTTTTCTCCCTCCAAAAGACTTCTCGCATCTTCTTTGTCAAAGGTCACCCAAAAACGATTTTTGTCCTTCCAAAAAGGCTTTAACATATAAAGGTGGGTCAAATGACCGCCAGATGAACCCACCAAGCACACTTTTATTTCACCATTTTTCTTCATCTGACTCTCTCCTCTAAAAAATTTCATTCGTATCGTAATAATGGTTTAGGAACTGCTTTATATCTTTCGGGAAACAGTCCTCCCCGCCCGATGTCAAGTCTTGGACAACTTTTTTCACAAATAAATTTGAAAAAACGCAAAAAATAAGCCCCACAAGACTTTCAATCGGTTTTGAACCAATTTGAGCCTTGTAGGGCTTATCTGTTTTCTATATTCTGTTTATCTTATACCGCCTGCAAAGGAGTATTCTCCATTACCTTTTCAAACTGTTCGACAGTCATTTTTGCTTTTTCAGCAGCACGTTCCAGCTTCAAATCTCCATCTCGAACAAACTGCATGAGCATCCTGAGTTCGCCTCGTTCTTCGCTTTCGTTCATCATTTCCTCAACAGCTTTGCACACATCAATCACCTCCGCGCCCTTTGGAATATCCAGCAGTGTATTCATAACCACTTTAACACGCTACAATAAAGTTATTCATTCATGCCATGCTTTTGGTAAATCCAAACAAGAATGTCTGTGGTCATTCTAATCATCATTAGTGCGTCTTCGTTCCTGGCCACTTCTACCGTTCCCTCTAATCGATGTGTTCCGTAATCTGACAACATAGAATATATACTGTAGATAGCCTTTGTTTTTTTATAAGACCCCTCTAAATTTTCATCAAAAAAATCTGCTATGTCTCTTTTTCCCATTGCCTCAATCGCATTTTTTATTGGAGTCATCTCGGAAGCATCTGCAGGCTGTGTTCCTGTAAAATCCCCAGTTATTGTTGCCATTCCAAGCATCCATCTTGCATTTTGAAAAGGCACTCCTTTATATTTAGAAAATATCCCTGTCAATGCTGTTCTACATGATTCAATTGCAGCTCCCATGTCACCACGTTCAAATGAATTTAATGCACTCTCATAGGAAGCATATACATCCTGATATTTGTTTTTTAACCACTGCTCCATTCCAAAAGATTGAATAATATGATTTCCTTCGTTCAAATATGGCTTAACCTCAAACTTAGAAGAATATTCATCAATTTCTGTCGAAACTATCTGCAAGCCCATCAAATTATATAACTGGCACAGCCTGTTAAAATCATTGACAAAATCTCCACCATCACACAAAATATTTCCTTGAATGTGATTACCCAACTCCGTTAGCAACGAAATAATTTCTTCACCTTTATGCGCATTTAACAAATCCTCGAATATCGAATTCAAACCAACAAAAATTCTATATGACTCAATATCATTTTGAAATCCCCGATTATACCAGTATGGTTCAAGGTATTTTGAATACTCATCATAGTATTTTCCTAATCCAACACACTTCAAAATCATTTCCATTTGACCCGTTTTCACTTTCACAAATGGTGGTTTATCATATATTGCGCTTATTTGAGCCAAAATAATTTCCTGACTGTTATTCATTCCATGCTCCTCGATATTATTTTTATCCAGTTATATATAAGCCCCACAAGAACTCAATCACTTTTGAACCAAATTGAGTTTTGTGGGGCTTTTTATCTCTACGTTTTATACAGCCTGCAACGGGGTGTTTTCCATTACCTTCTTAAACTGTTCGACTGTCATATTGGCTTTTTCTGCAGCGCGCTCTGGCTTCAAATCTCCCTCTCGGACGAGCCGCACAAGCATCCCTATCTCACCGATACTAATGCCCTCTTTCCGGCCTTCTTCTCTTCCTTCGGCCTTGACACCTTGACTAAGATTGCACATAATAAGCACCTCTCTTTCCAGTTCTTCGCTCATTGCAACGCCAAACTCTTCTTCGAGAATTTTCTTTTTCTCCGTAGCTGCTCTTGACGAAGAAAGCAGCACATCCAGAAACTTCAAAATACCCGTATAGTTTTCTGCATCAGGTTTTCCGAGACAGATCGTTACCACACTCATCAGATCATAATTTTCTGATTTCTCAGTAGCGTTTCCAATCAACCGTTCTGGCCGAATCGAATATCTCGTAAGCGTATTTTGAAATTCATCAGATGGTTTTGTACAAACCTATATAGAATACACTTTTCGGATTTTTCCATACTCCGATTTTTTGAATATCGGCCCATGCTGTGCAGAGATCATTCTGCTACAATAATAGATTGCACGTTTTGTCAGCGGGTATCCCGGATTGAATGCAGTCTGTGCTTCCACGTTGATAATAAGGCGAATCACATCCTGCTGTGCTGCATCATTCGCTGTGGCCGGAGCAATCGCATCAAAGCGAACATCATAACGCACCGTTCCCTCCGTCAGCGTAGAATCCTCATTATTGCTTCCAGTTATTATTTCGGGAGCCTTCGGAGGTCTATTTGTATCATCAACGTGAACACCAACCGTGCCAACCTCTGGAGTTCCCTCGATATACTTTTCAGCAATTTCGTCTACGGAACATTCACTGTATTCATCTACGCAGCCCTTCATAATCTGCGCCAGGATCTGCTTGTTCGCCAGCAGCTTTTTGGCAGTCTTATCATAGTCCGAATCAAACTCCGTCTGAGTTATCGTGTGGGCAAGCTGATTTTCTACCGTGTTCTGCTTTTCCATCGGCATTCACTTCCTCGCAGTAGATTCAACAAGAGCGTATAAGCTCTTATTGTACTTTCATCTTACCATAAATCGCTCCTCATATCAAGCTGTACAACTCCTTCATAATCCTTAAATTTTTACGAACAGTTGTCCATAATATAACATTGTCGTTGATGTTATAACATGGGCAACCGCTTGATGCTGCTCCCCTGCCGTGCTATACTTACCCTATACAAAATTATCAAGAGGGAGTGCATTGCTATGAGCAAAAGACTTGTCGCCTACTTTTCTGCCAGCGGTGTCACCGCAAAAGTTGCCGAAAATCTGGCGGATGCCATCGGTGCAGACATTTTTGAGATTCAGCCGGAAGTTCCATACACCAAGGCCGATCTGAACTGGATGGACAAGAAGGCCCGCAGTACCATCGAAATGAGCGACCCGACCTCTCGCCCTGCTATTGCTGCCAAACGTGATAACATGGATGAGTATGGCATCATCTTTGTCGGCTTCCCTATCTGGTGGTATGTTGCTCCAACCATCATCAATACATTTTTAGAGAGCTACAACTTAAAGGGTAAGACCATCATACCCTTTGCTACCTCCGGCGGCAGCGGCATGGGTAAGACCAATGAGAAACTTGCGCCGAGCTGCCCCGGTGCAAAGTTGCTGCATGGTAAGGTGTTCAACTCCTATTCCAGTAAAGCCGACTTGTCCGCTTGGGTAGAAACACTCAACCTTTAACCTTCACATTCCTGCGGAATGAAATGCCCGCTTAGTCGAGAAGATTTACGAATCCTCTCACCCAGACGGGCATTACCTTTATCATTCGGCCTTATTCCATAGTGAAAACCAGAGTACATCCATTATACTTCTGCTTAATTGTCTTATTTTCTCCTCTGAAACGACTTTTTCTATATCACCATGTCCCAGTAGATTTCTATTATAGGTCAGATCATCTTCTTTATACTTTCTTCCTTGCCTTCTCGTTGGTTGAAAGCCTATCTGTCTATCTTTATTGGCCGGATTATACACTTTCTTTATGTAATTAGTGACTTCCTTCTGCGTGTGTTCTTTCGTTACTTGCCCTAAAAGGATTTCATATTGCATCAAATATCGAACAAAAATATCATCAATACGCATCGTACTAAAAAGCAAAGGATAAACTTCGTCCGCTTTATCCTCTGGCACTTGTTTTTCATACATTTTCTTAAAATAATCAGCATTGCACTGTATTGCACACGAACATTCGGCAGAAATCACCAGTGTACTACTGAACTCATATTGAGTTTTCTTGCTATTTGGATTGAAGATCTGCAATATTCCCATAGAAAATTTAGACACATAGACATTCGGATTTCCATATAAGTTCACCAAAAAATGCTCAATTTTCCGTCTGATTGCCTGCTTTACTTGTTCGTCGATTACAATATCTTCTTTTAATAGTACTTTCAGCCCAGTGATTTCCAGTCCTTCTTGCTTTAATTCGATTTGTATTATTAAATCATCTTTTATGCAAAAGGCTTTTTCTTCTTTTGCAACGATCCCACTTATTCCTTGAATTTTATATTCAATATAAGGACATTTTTCAACATCAACCATTTTATAACTCCTACCCTATCACATAGCATCCTTACTATTTTGTATGATTTATTCATGCAGTTCCAAGGGCAGGCCATCCGGGTCAAAGAAAAAGGTCATTTTCTTTTTAGTGTAGCTGTCCAATCTAATCGGTTCACATTCAATTCCCATCTGTGCAAGTTCTTCCACGGTAGCTTCCACATCCTCCACCCGGAACGCCAAATGCCGCAGACCGCAGGCTTCCGGCCTGTTCACACGTTCGGGCGGATTCGGCTCTGCAAAAATCTCCAATTCAATCGCATCGGCTCCATCACCGACACGCAAATCCAGTTTCCAGTCGTTCCGATCCTTACGGAAATTTTCTCTCACAACTGCAAAGCCCAATTTGTTCACATAAAACTCTCGTGCTTTTTCATAGTCAGAAACGATAATCGCCACATGATGAATCGCCGCTAATTTCACTATCTGTACGCCTCCCTATTTTATATGTACCATGCCTGCCGAAGCATTACTGCCGCCAGTTCCAGAAGTACAACTACACTGCCGACCACCTGCGGGACCATAAAAATCACAAATCCACCGATCAGCATTTGAAGTGCTTCCACTCCTTGCGACTGTTGCATCAAGAACGAAAGGATCGCCGTTACCAGTAGCACACTGCCCAGCAGATAGAAAATCCATGCAGAACAGTGATGCAGAAATACCACAAACCACTTTGCCAGCCACACCGCAAGGATCAGCGGCAGGGTCATCATCACCATCATCAATTTTAACAGCCATCGAATCGCTTTCATAACGTCCTCTTTCTGGCTGGTCTGTTGCCCATATTATAGCACATTCTTTGATGTTACAACATGGGCAACGCAGCCTTTTTGAAGTTTAGTCCGTGTGCAATGCTTTTACAGTATCCTGTATGCTCTGCTCATATTTGAACCGTACCACGATGCGCCCTCCATCATGCACAAAGACATTTTCGATAAAGGCCGACACCATACCCGCTGTGAGCCTCGTCCCGTGTAGGAAATTTTCTGCCTGCTCCGCTGCTGCGCGTACCGTTCCCGGCACAACGCTCTCAGCGGATTCTTCCGCTTTTGATTGTTCAATTTGCTCTTGCACCTCTGAAATTCGTCTGTCACACTCCTGCTTTTTCTGCTTGTAGGTATCCAATGGGAGTGTTCCTGCTGCATATTCTTCATACATCCGCATCTTCTCACCTTTCAGGTTTTTAAGTTCCTGCTCCATCAGAGTTTTGCGGCGGTTTGCCTTTTTGTGGGCTTCTTTCAAAGCCAGCTCTTCCTTTTGCATATCACCATAAAGGGAATCCAGCAGAGAGAGTTCCTTTTTCAGTGCCTGAAAGACAGCACTTTCAATATCACTGACCTGAAATATCTCAGATGTGCATTGGGTCTGCCCAACCAGTTCCAAGCCCTCTCTGCACCAGAATGTCGGCACAACCTGTTTAAAATTGTGCGCCATCACTCGCCTGCAATTTCCGCAGCGGACTTTTCCTTTTAGCGGGAAGTCCACGCCGCCCATCAGCACTTTATGGCTGTTGCTTTTTATGACAAGCTGCGCTTTTTCAAATTCTTCACGACTTACGATTGCTTCATGGGTTCCCTCCGTAATAAACTGCTGTCCTTTGGGAACTGTTCTGACAATGCTTTTGCCGGAAATCAGTGTTTTTGTTTTGCCCAAAACCATTGCCCCAGTGTACACATACGCCGTGAGGATTTTCCAGACACGAGAGCTATCCCAAAGAATCACTGGGGCGATGGTATAGGTTGTCTCCTTGCCATACGCCTTATTTTCTTTGTTATATACGCTCGGCACAGGAACATTTTCGTCATTGAGCATCATTGCTATCTCTCTTGTACCTAACCCCAGAATCGCAAGGTCGAAAATACGCCGCACGATTTTTGCGGCTGGCGGGTCGATGATAAATGCGCCCTTTTTGTCCGGGTCGAACTGATAGCCGAACGGTGCAGCAGATGCCGTTGTGATGCCTGTACGCCACTTGACCTGATTGGCAGTCCGCAGTTTCTTTCCTGCATCCCGGCAGTACATAGTATTTACCAGATTACTGACAATCACATCCATGCCCAGCGTTGTACCTTTATAATTATTGCTGTCATAGTTATCATTGATGGCAATGAGCCTTACCCCCAGCAAAGGAAAAATCTGCTCCATGTACTCACCCACGCCGATATAATCACGGCCAAAACGGGAAAGGTCTTTCACGATGATGGTATCAATCTTGCCATTGCGCACACCATCCATCATCTTCTGGAATCCAGGTCTGTCAAAATTGCTGCCTGTGTAGCCATCATCTACAAAATCCATCACAGGCACATTTTGCAGACTTTCTTTGCAGGAGATATACCGCAGGATCAATTCTTTCTGGTTCTCTATGCTGTTGCTCTTATCCTTGCCGTCTTTGCCCAGGTCGCCATCAGCCCTTGAAATGCGCTGATACGCTGCAATCATTTTTCTGCACTCTCCTTTTCTGCCTCCGCAAATATATCCCGAAATCCGAAAACGATCCGAATCCGCTTATCTGTGCTCACTTCGATTCTCTGCACAAGGGTTTTCACCAAATGAATGTCAAATTCAAAGTTATCCAGATGTTCTTCCAGATGAGAAGTCATATTCAGGTATTCTTCGATTTGCTGTTCTACCTGCACTTTTTTGTTTTCTGCTTCCTGCAGCGCGGCTCGCAGGCTATCGTATTGTCTGGAATAATCCTCCCGAATCAGCTGATAATCTTCGGAATCCACCACGCCCGCCACATAGTCCGCATAAAGCTGTTCCCGCTTCTTGGCCATTTGGCTGACTTTATCGGTCAGGCTCATAATTTCGCCCTTTGCACGGTAGACGGGATTCTGCACATCCTCGATTTTCTGCAATTCTTCCAGAACCTTCCGTTTATCGCTCAGCTGGACAATGAACAAATGCAGCTGATCCATTATCAGGGCTTTCAGCAGTTTTTCTGGAATCTGGTGGCCGATGCACTTATCGTCGGCCTGCCTTGCCTTACAGATGTAATAGCAGACCTTTTTACTTTCCTCCGCTCCATGCGGCAGTCGTTCAAACTCCATCGGTCTGCCGCAGTCTGCGCAAAACACCATTCCTGCAAGGTCATTCTGATATTCTGCCCGAATCTGCTCCGACTTTGCTCTTACTGTCTGGAATACTGCTCGATTCTTGTTCAAGATTTTTTGCACCTTTTCAAAATCATCCCTTGCGATAATGGCCGGATGTGTGTTCTTTGCCACATACCACTGTTCTTTCGGAAGGTCGCGCTTGTCCTGTCCTGCGAATAACTTCTGTGTACTTTTATTGTTGATGGTATCGCCCACATAGGTTTGATTTTCCAGAATGTGCCGGATCGTGGTTACGCCCCACTTTTTACAGGTAAGCACTTCTTTCCCCTCAACCATTTTTCTATGCCACTCCCGTGGAGTCGGAACCTGTAGCAATGTCATTCGTCGAGCAATTTCAAAAATTGGTACACCCATCAGTTCCCACTGGAAAATCAACTGCACATAAAATGCAGCTTCCGGGTCAATTTCATTACGCTTTGTCACGGGGTTCCGAATATAGCCATACGGGGCATCGTTTCCGACTGCATAGCCTGCTTCTTTCTTGCGCTGCAAAGAAGTCCATATCTTTTTGGATATGTCTTTCGCGTACATTGCGTTGACCATATTCCGAATCGGGAGAGCCAGACTTTCCATGTCCTCTTTGCGCGTGCTGTCAAAATTATCTGTAACAGCAATCAATCGAACACCCAAAAACGGAAACACCGTTTCGATATAGTATCCTGCCTCCAGATAGTTGCGGCCAAAGCGCGAGAGGTCTTTCACCACAATGCACTTGATTTTCTTCTGCCGCACATCGTTCATCAGGCGGGTAAATGCAGGCCGCTTAAAATTCGTTCCCGTAAATCCATTGTCGAAGTAGGTATCCACATAGCTCAGTTCCCTGCTGCGGTTGATATAGTCCTGCACCAGTGCGATCTGCGTTTCCATGCTCTCTTCTGTTTCTTCATCCTCAACAGAAAGCCGCCCATAGATTGCCGCAGGCATTTTTGCTTCTTCCAGTTCCGGGAGCAGCGCAGAAGTTGCCGCCTGTTCCGGCTGCGGGAGATTTTTTCTACTCTTTCGTGCCACTGCCTGTACCCTCCACTTCTATCCGACTAAGCATCTGTTTCCATTCATCCGTTTTCATGGTCAGGCTGATTTCTGCCTGTCCATCGTCCAGTAATGTAACTGTGACCTGTTCGATGTATTTCTTCACAAAATTGCGGTCAAGTTCCTCCGGGGCCTTATACTGTGCCATCTGCTGAATCCATGGATTGCGCAGGCTTAATGCTCGTTCCCATATCAGTGTATCTTCCATAATTTCCGTAAGCTGCTCATTTAGCTTCCGATGTGCTTCTTCGTAGTCCAGCAGTTCGGCACAATATTGTTCTTTGGTGATTTCATCGGCCATATAACTCTCATACAGCGGCACACGGCGAAACTGTTCCATATTCAGTTCGGCCAGAACGGACTTCATCTGCACCGACTTTTCAGCTCGGACTGCTTCAATCACTTTCCTGCCTGCTCCCTGCTGAATCGCTGCAGCCAGCTTTTCTTCTTCCAGATGTTCCAATTCCAGAGCATCCATCACCTTTTTATAAATGGTAGCTGCCGGAACTTTCAAATTCTTTCCGTTTTCCTTATGTGCGCGGCAATGGCGGCAATAGAAAAGTTCTTCCTCCGTTTTCTTATCCTTATGCCAGCAGAGTGCGTAGCCGCAAGTGCAGACAATGTGTTTTGCCAGCGGGTTCGGTTTTTTGTAGCTTTTCCGAATGGAGATTTTGTTCTCCCCCTCCCTCATATTGCAAGGGAAAGCATAGAACTGTTCTTTGGTTATGTATGGTTCGTGGCAGTTTTCTGCAATGATCTGGCGGCTTCCATTTGCCGCCGCACCTGTATAAGTCGGATTTCGGAACAAGCAGCGCAGCATATCGGTTGTCCACTGGTCGGATTCTGCATCATAAGACTTTCCCAAAATTCTCTTTTTGTGTCTCATTGGGGGTTCAACACCCTGCTCATTTAACCACTTTGCAATGTCACGCATTTTCTGACCGGACGCATATCTGGAAAAAGCCTCGCTTAAATAAGGAGCAACTTCTTCATCCTTTATCATGTTGCTTTCGCCATTCCTGCGGAGATAACCAAATGGAACAGAGTTTGTCAGCCGGAATCCCGCGCCTTGTTTCCTTCTCCACGCAAACATGATTTCTGCGTGCATCTCACAGCGTTTTGCTTCAAAATAGTCCTCGACTTCTTTTCGGCTGGCTGTTCTGGTGTCCAAGCCCTCATCCAGCACGATCAGGTCGATGCCCGTCGCATAGAGCGTTTCCTTGATTGCCTGTCGTGCCGCCGGGAAATCCGGCCCGCAGTAGTACATGGATGCCACAATAATGCAATCAAATTTTCGCTCTACGCCATCATCGGTCATTTGGTCGAACGCGGTGCGCGCGTTTTCATCGTTCTTACGGTCAGAATACTTTTTCTGCAAATCCAGTTCTTTATGTTCCGCCAGATATGCCGCAATGCGCTGATTCTGCTCGGCAATCGTCAGTTCACTTTGATGGTTCTTCCAAGGAAGCGTCCGGGTATAGCTTACACACTTCATACTGCACTTTCCTCCGTTTCTGCTGCCGGAACACTACTGCAATATTCCAGCACATTGCGAATTTCCTGATCGAACCGATACTGGATATGAATGTGTTCCTTATCATAGACGGTGATGCTCTCTACCAGTTCCACCAGAACGCGGCGGTTCAGACTTGTCAGGTTTTGGTAGGACTTGAAATCTTCGATCCATGGTAGATGTTCCACATCCAGATTGTTCAGGCAATCTCTCTGACGGTTCACTTCTGCTTTGGCCTTGCGGATGGTTTCAACCTTTTCATTAAAGGAATGGCTGAATTCCTTATACTCTTCCTTGCTGACAATACTGCTGCTCATATCTTCATAAAGCTGGCGGCGCAAGGTCTGGTATTTCTGTTCTTCCTGCTCCAGCATTTTCAGATGTTCTTCCACAGATTTCAGTCTGCGTTCATTCTTGGGGATCTCATTGATTTCATCAAGCCGATGTTCCAGTCCGCTGATCTGCTGAACTTTTCCCTGCAATGCGGCCAGCACCACTTCGGCCAGCTTACTTTCGCTGATTAGATGTGAGGAACAGCCCAAACCATTGTGGTTTGTGACGCAGTGCAGATAAATATATTTCTTTCCGTTTTTCGACACTGTGCGCCGCACCATGTTCTGCCCACAGCCGCCGCAGCGAACAATGCCTGAAAACAGATTTACGGTCTGCTGTCCTTTCGATGCACAAGTGTCCAGTTTCAAGACCTCCTGCACGGTATCGAACAGCTTTTGCGGAATGATGGCTTCGTGCATATTAGGAACTCTGATCCAGCCGGATTCTTCCACGTCCCGAATCTTTTTGATTTTGTAATTGATCTTCTGCCGCCTGCCCTGCACCATCGTCCCGGTGTAGACTTCATTTTTCAGAATCCTCAGCACCTGAATCGCCTGCCACTTTGCATGAGTGCCAGCTTTGAACCCACTGTGATAATTCAGGCCGCACAGCCGTTTGTACTCGCTGGGAGCCAACACATTCTCGCTGTTCAGCTGCTCGGCAATCGCCTGTGCGCTCATTCCTTCCAGTTTTCTGCGGTAGATAGAGCGGACAATATCTGCTGCATACTCGTCTACCACCAGACGGTTTTTGTTCCGTTTGTCTTTGCAGTAGCCGTAGATTGCATAACCGCCAATGAACTCACCTTTGCGCCGTTTCATGTCCAGCTGGCTGCGCACCTTGATGGAAATATCCCGGCAGTAGGAATCGTTCAACAGATTCTTGAACGGAACTACAATGCTGTCCGAATCGCTGCTCTCGGTGTTCGCATTGTCATAGTTGTCGTTGATGGCGATGAAGCGAATCCCCATCATGGGAAAAATCTGTTCCAGATACTTTCCCATCTCAATGTAATTACGACCAAGCCGGGACAAGTCCTTGACGATGATGCAGTTGATTTTGCCGGATTTAATATCCTCCATCATCCGCTTGAAGCCCGGACGTTCAAAGTTGGTTCCCGTGTAGCCATCGTCGGCATATTCTTCGATCAAATGCAGTCCTGGGCGTTCTGCTGCAAAATCCCGAATCAGTTCTCTCTGGTTGCCGATGCTGTTGCTCTCGGCCTTGTCGCCATCCTCGATGGACAATCTCAGATAGGCCGCTGCCCGTATGTCTTTATTCTTTTCCTTGTAAAAAAACAAAGCCATTAAACCTCCCGTCTCCACGCAAATTGCATGGTAAAATCCAGAAAGTTAATGGCTTTTGATTGCACTATTCACTTAACCCGTCTGTATTCTACCAAGCTGTGACACAAAAATCAAGCTGCTGCGCACATTTTTCAAAATTTATTTTTCAGTGCTTCCCCATACTCTGCAGCAGGCAATCCCACAGTTCGCTGCCCTCCGGCCGGAACGATTCATATACGGTGATGCCCTTGATGATGGCTTTTCTGTGATGCACAGGCTCCGTATGTTCCTGTTTAGGCTTTTCATCAAATCGTTCTTTCTGCTTCATAGAAATCAATCCCCCTTTACTAATAGGAATCCAGAAGGGCATTTTGGAATACAGTTTTT
>ERZ1673699.105-NODE-105-length-108152-cov-45.408651_pt1 | contig 108152 bp, 105 predicted proteins | sample MGYA00580229_ERZ1673699 | MGnify/ENA primary metagenome ERZ1673699 (study PRJEB41218, sample SAMN15661785) | gut metagenome | host: Homo sapiens | place: Canada: London | collected 2015-08-20/2019-03-30 | study: EMG produced TPA metagenomics assembly of... | reverse complement strand
GCCATTCCGCCACATCGGCTTATATTCAATTTTGGGACATTAGTACCGGTTTCTGGAGATTGGAGGGATGTTCAGGAGGGATGTAAGAAATCTCGCTCCGACAAACCCTCAAAACCCAACGTACACTCGTGAATTTCTCGCACAGACACGGAAAATCACGAAGGGGATTTTGAGTCCCCCTCGTCTGCCATTCCGACACACCGGCTGATTCCATACAGAACAGTAATATTATAATCTATTTTTGCCGCAAAATCAAGCCGGAAAAATATTTTTTTCCAAAACGGCCCGATCTCTGGTCAGCTTCGGTTTTTTCGTGTATACTGAATGCACCATTCCGGGGAGAGTTCCCCAATCATAAGGAGGATCTATGGATTCACTGCTTTCTGCTCCTGCGACAGCTGCACAGCGCCAGCGGGACCGCTTGCTGGGCGCGCTGATCGGGCTGGCGCGCGCCACCGTCAATGAACCGAAGACCGAAGACACCGACCACGTTCTGGCCGCCGGGCTGCGGCAGGCGGCCAGGGCAGATGCCGCCGAGGACGCTCTGCGCCGGATGCAGGACATCGTCGAGACCGAGAAGCACCGGGTCGCACCCAACTGCGCCACCTGCACCATGCGCTGCGGCAACACCGACAACTACGACCTGGCCCGGCTGTGGGATGCACCGGAGGAGCTTCGCACCCTGAAGCTGCGGCTCCTGGCTGCGCTGTTCACACTTGCCCAGCGGCGCAGCACCGACCGCATCCGGAAGGAGATCTGTGACGATCTATTTGTCCTTGCGGAAGATTGGGATTCTTCGCTGCTTTCCCCCATCGTCCGCCGTGCCGAAGAGCTATGCAAAGAGTAATTCTTTTTCAGATTCTTACGCAGATTCTTGCTGAAATCAGACCTATTTTCGAAAAACCTCTTTACAAATGATTCCGAAGTCACTATTATATAATTATATGTGACCGTTTGAAATCGATTCTTTTCATTGGGGTCATCCAGCGCTGTGTACAGCGCAGATATTTTTGAGAAAGAAGGTTGAATCCATGTCTGAGAAAAAAAACGTTGTCTCCACCGCCGCAGACGCTCCTGCTGTGGAAAAGACTGCGCGTAAGACGGCCAAAGCGGACAAGGCCGCCAAAACCACTGCCAAGACCGGCAAAACGGCGCATCGCGGCCGTCCGCCGCTGGCACCGGAAGTCTACGTTGAGCATGGCGGCAAACAGTACAACATCACCGACCTGGTAGACCGTGCCAAGGCCGATTACCGCCTGACCCACAAGGTCGGCGTCCAGTCCTGCAAGGTGTATATCAAGCCCGAAGAGGAAGCTGCTTACTACGTCGTGAACAAAGTCAGCGGCAAGCTCCCTCTCTGAGCGGCTGTGTCCCATCCGTTCCCACAACTGTGATGGCTCCACTGTGAAACAGCAAAGCGGCATCGGAACTGCATCCGGTGCCGCTTTTGTGTTTGCTTTTTTTACAGCTTACAGCGCGTACAGCTCTGTGTATTTTCGGGTCAGGTAATCAAGGTACACCTGCGGGTCAAGGGTGCCGCAGGCATTCCGGACCACATCGGCCGGTTCCAGCAGCTGGCCGTACTGGTGCACATGCTCCCGCAGCCAGCCGGTCACGCCGGAGAGGTCGCCCTTTGCCACCTGCCCGAACACATCGAACGCCTGCTCCATCCTGCGGAGCATCTGCGCACCGTAGGCATTGCCCAGCGCGTACGACGGGAAGTAGCCGAAGGAGCCGCCGGACCAGTGGCTGTCCTGCAGGCAGCCCTCCCGGTCATTGGGGACCTCCACGCCCAGATATTCCCGATACAGGCGGGCCCACTCGGCCGGGACTTCCTCTGCCCGCAGCGTACCGCCGATGAGCTGTTTTTCAATCTCGTACCGCACCATGATATGCAGGCAGTAGGTCAGCTCGTCCGACTCGGTGCGGATGAGGCTCGGCTCCACCTTGTTCACGGCCCGGTAGAACTGCTCGGCGCTCACCCCGCCCAGCTGCTCCGGGAAGAACACCTGCACCCTGGGGTAGAGGACCTCAAGGAACGCGCGGGAACGCCCGATGAGGTTCTCGTAAAAGCGGGACTGGCTCTCGTGGACGCCCATGCTGACGCCGCCGGCCAGGCAGGTATACTGCAAGTCATCCCGGATACCCAGCTCGTACAGCGCATGGCCGCCCTCGTGGAGGACGGAGTACATCGACGAGGCCACGTTGTGCAGGTCGTAATGGGTGGTGATGCGGACATCCTTGTTGTTGAACTCCAGCGTGAAGGGATGCTCGGTCTCGCCAAGGCCGCAGTGGCCGCGGTCGATGCCCATGACCTCCATGATGTAGTCGGCAAAGGCCTTCTGCCGCTCCACCGGATATTCCAGATGCAGGAAGCTGTCATCGACCGGGGGCTTCACGCCGATGGCCCGGACAAGCGGCACGATGCCGTCCCGCAGCGTCTCAAAGAAGGCGTCCAGCTGCCGGGTGTCCACCCCGCGCTCATACTCGTTCAGCAAGGCGTCGTAGGGAGCCTTGGCTGCATCGTAGTAGCCCGCAAATTTCCGGTTGTAATCCACAAGCTCCTGCAAAACGGGGCAGAACGAAGCAAAATCATCGTTCTCCTTGGCCTTGTGCCACACATCGCTGGCGCGGTTGGTCAGCTCGGTGTAGGCCATATACTCGTCCGCCGGGATGCGGGCCAGTTTCCCGCTCTCGCGGCGCAGCAGCTCCACCTCGCGCTTGTGGAGAGCATCGAGTGAGCCGGACGCCGCAGCCAGTTCGTCCAGCAGGCGCTTCGTCTCCGGGTCGGTCAACAGCTTCTGGTGCTCTCCGGCCAGGATGCCGAGAGCCACGCCCCGGCCCTCGGCGGTATTCTTCGGGGCCACTGTCACGGCGTCCAGATAGAGGGAATTCTCCGCACAGGCATAGGCATAGAGTTTCTTTTGCAATGCGTCAAGGCGGGCCAGTTGTTCTGTTTGTTCCATAGGGCTTCTCCTTTTTTCATTCTTCCGTCGGGAAGGCGGGATTTTTCCAGAAAAATCTGCGCCGGGCCTGCGGGTCCGGGTCCGGGATCTCGAACTCATACCGCTCGGTCGCATTGATGACCGTCGTGCGGCCGCGGCTGCATACGCGGGGCAGCTTTGCATCATAATTCAGGTGGATATGGCCGTGCACGAACCACCTGGGCTGGTACTCTTCCAGCAGGTCGTTGAAGCAGTCGAACCCCTTGTGGGCCTTGTCGAAGCCATCGTTCAGACCGCCTGCCGGGGCATGGGTCAGCAGCAGGTCGATGCCGCCCGCACGGTGGGCCTTGAACCAGAGCTTCCGCACCCGGCGGCGCATCTCCCACTCGGTGTACTGGTAGGCATCCTCGTCCCGGTTGTAGCGGATGCAGCCGCCCAGCCCCATGATGCGCAGCCCTTTCCAGACGTAGACCTCATCGTCCACGCAGATGCAGCCGCCCGGCTCGCCGTGGCGGTAGCTGCCGTCATGGTTGCCGTGTACGTATAAGATCGGGGCCGAGGTAAAATTCGTCAGATATTCCAGGTATTTCTTGGGCAGGTCGCCGCAGGAAAGGATCAGGTCGATTCCCTGCAGCCGCTCCCGTGTGCAGTAATCCCACAGTGCTTTGGAGGGGGTATCCGAAATCGCAAGTATCTTCACGTCCGCAATGCTCCATTCTGTTGAATTTTTTGCTCGTTACAGCGGCATCCCTTTCAGGCTGCCCAGACCATTGATCTCCATCAGGCCGCGCGTTTTGACGTCGAGGTCTTCGTAGAGCGGCAGTGCGCCTTCCACGCATTCGCCCAGCCAGTCCATTTCCATCAGCTCTTTGGGCGTGTAGGTATCCCCCTGCGGCACCATTTTCACATGCCCCTGCGCATACAGCCCGCCCGACGGGAAGATGGCCAGCTCATGCTTGCGCAGGTTCTCCTCAATGATGTTCAGCAGCTGGCGGGTGCCGCCGGCCAGCTCTTCATAATAGTCCACCCGCTCGGCATCGCTCTGCAGGCCCCACCAGTAGTTGACTGCCTTGCCGCTGGCCTCGCTGCCCCAGGTGCCATTGAAGACCGAACGGATGATGCCGATGTAGAAGGTCTCCCACTTCCACACCGGCAGCGCCACCGGCTTCAGGCTGCCGTCCGGCAGGCGGCGGCAGAGGCCGAAGTCGCGGTTGCTGTCCGCCGGTTCATTGCTGCTGCGGGCGTAGAGCAGGGTGATATCCTCCCGGTCGGAGAAATCCAGCGGCTGACCCTCCACCGGCACACAGGCCCAGCGGAGCACCACATGGCCGTCCGGCCGGACGGCCCGCATCCCGCGCGCAAAGGCGTTGACCGCCGCCGGGATGCCGTACACCGGGTTCGCGGCCACATAGCCCACCCGGTCTGTCTTGGAGAGGATACCCGCCAGCATCCCCAGCAGGTAGTTCACCTCAAAGGTGCGCGGGTAGTAGGTGCGCACCAGCGGGTGCGGGGTGTTCAGGCAGCAGTTCAGGATCTTGGTCTTCGGGTGCTGGGCCGCCACCTTCAGGCAGGCAGGCCGCATCCGGATGCTGGTGGTGAACACCACATCCGCATTGTCGTGGGCCACTTCTTCCAGGATCTGTTCCGCATCCACCTCCGGGGACACGTTTTCCCGGTTGGTGATGACGAGCCGGTCGCCAAATTCTGCCTTGAGGGCCTCGATGCCCTTTTCGTGGCCGCGCACCCAGGCGCTCGTTTTGGCGTTGTATTCGTGCAGGAAGACCACCTTGAGCTGGCTGGGCTTCTGGCTGAAGATATTCAGCTTGCTCAGCAGCGGCTCGCTGGCGGGGTTCGGCTCCAGCGAGAGCGTTACCGCGTGGGGCTCGGTCAGGATCCTGATCTCATCCCACAGCTTGGAGAGGTTCTCCCGCACCTGCGCCGGGGTGGACTGGCAGGCGTCCGAATAGCGGTAGACCGAAAGGTAGACCAGCAGGGCGTCACCCGGCGTCAGGTCCAGCGCCGAACCACCCAGCGCATAGAACTGCTGGCTGAACATGGTGTAGAGCGACGAAAAATTCAGCCGGTCGTCGTCCGTCCAGGCTTCGCCCGACGCCTTGCAGACCAAAGTCTGCAATTTTGCATAGCCGCCCAGTTTGGAGAAGCGCACGTTGTTCACCTTGGACAGCTTGTAAAAATCGAGAAATTCGTAGTAGATCTTATTTTCCAGCGTATCGTTCCGGGCCGGGATGAGCCGGGTCACGGTGCCGGGGACGGTGACAGCCTCATAATATTTGAGGACGGACACCCGCTTGTTGCCCTCCTGCACATAGAACCGGTTCAGGTATTCGTAGGCGATGATGGGGGTATGGATGCCCTCTTCCAGATGGGCATCGCAGAGGTTCGACCACTTGGCGGCGAACTCGGTGTCATCATCCAGCAGGGGCATGAAGTTGGCGGCAAACGCCGTGTGGCGGCCGCTGGTCTTGGTGCCCACGATGCTCTCGGCAGGGATGTCCACCAGCCCCAGCGGCTCCTGCGCCACGATGTCCACACCGTTCAGGATCTCATCCAGGACTTTCAGATAAGGCGACTGCCCCCGCGCGACGCAGGCACGGTATGCACGCTGGCCCGCACGCAGCGCATTTCTGTAATCTTCTAGCATAGCAAGACTCCTTCCAGGGAAATGAAGGGTTTCTTCCACTCTTTGGAGCATACACGGCTCCAAGCATAGTATACCATGAAATTTGGGTTTGTGGGAGATTTTCTCCCCCGAAGAAGTTGATTTCAGTCAAATTTTCAGGTACGATAGAAAGGAAGAGCGTATTTTGAGAGGTAACGACTATGCAAACGGAACAGCTTCCCCGTCTGGAAGCAGGCGAATACCCCGGCGGCATCTGGTATTATGAGCCACACACCTACCTGCCCTACCGCTATGTGCTGGGCCGGGTGGGCAGACACCCGCTGGTCTGCATCGGCATCAACCCCAGCACCGCGCAGCCCGGCGCACTGGACCCCACCCTGAAAAGCGTGGAACGGCTGGCCAATGCCAACGGCTTCGACAGCTGGATCATGTTCAACGTCTACCCCCAGCGTGCCACCGACCCCAATGACATGGACAAGGTCCCCGACCGCGCCCTCTGCGACGAGAACCTGCGCTGGCTCCGGGCCGTGCTGGCCGAGACCGAGCCGACCATGTGGGCGGCCTGGGGCACCCTGATCGAAAAACGGGATTACCTGCCCGGCCTGATGCGGGAGATGGTGGCTCTGACCCGTGAGCGGGAGATCCCGTGGGTCACCTTCGGCAAACGGAGCAAGAAGGGCCACCCCCACCACCCGCTCTACCTGCGCAAGGATTCCACTCCGGAGCCGTTCGATGTGGAAGAATATCTCGACACCTGTTTCTGACCAAGGGAGGCCTGCACCATGACACCGGAACGCTATCAGAAGATCCTGCACTGGCTGAACGCCCACCCGGCGGCAAAGCGGCTCGTCATCCTGCTGAACCACTGGCTCCCGGCGGTGCCGTTCGTCTGCTACCCGGTGCTGCTGGTGCTGCTGAACCTTCAGTGGTTCCGGCTGCTGCGGGGCGGGCTGGACCAGACCGCCCTCGATTTTATGCAGTGCATCGCCCGCGCCATTCTGGTGCCGGGGTTCGTTTTTCTGAGCGGCACTCTGCTGCGCAAAAAGCTCAACTTTCCCCGCCCGTATGAGCAGCCCGGCTTCACCCCGCTGGTGGAAAAGGAGACCCACGGTCAGTCCTTTCCTTCCCGCCACGCGCTGAGCGCGGCCGTGCTGGCGGCCGTGTGGCTCTCTTTTTATCCGGCGGTCGGCGGCGTCATGGTCGCTGTCACCGTGGCCATCTGTGTGCTGCGGGTGCTGGCCGGGGTGCATTTCCCGCGCGACGTCATCGCCGGTGCCCTGCTCGGTTTTTTGCTTGGCATCGTCGGAATGCGGCTGCTCTGAGAGCTGCTCGACCCGCCCGGCCGAAAAATTTCAAAAAAATCTACTTTTTTGCTTGACAGAACCCGATGGGTATGGTATTATACTTCTCGCAGCCCGCCTCCGACGGCGGCCTGTCCAAGATAAGGAACCCAATGGGATAACAACGTGCGCCCGTAGCTCAGGTGGATAGAGCAACTGCCTTCTAAGCAGTGGGCCGGGGGTTCGAGTCCCTTCGGGCGCATTATGTGGTGCCTTTAGCGTAGTCGGTTAACGCGCCAGATTGTGGATCTGGAGACCGTGGGTTCGAGTCCCACAAGGCACCCTCTCATCAAAAAGACCAAGAATCAAACGATTCTTGGTCTTTTTTCTTTCATGTTTCTCTGTGGGACTCGAACAGCACGGCCCCGCGTTTCTCTGCTTCCACCGTTCCAAAACGACCCCAGCCGCAGCACAGAAGCCCCCACTTCTGCGCTGCGGCTGTTTTTTCAGCTGTTGAGCTGTTTCATGATCTCCCCGACTTCTTTGCTGCTGTAGCCTTCCTTCAGCAGCTCCGTCCGGATGGCGGCATCGCTCCGGCCCTGGCTGCGCAGGCGGGCGGCGGTGTAGGGCACCGCCGTGCTGCCCAGCACACCACTCTTGCCCACGTTCAGATTCCCGCTGCCCGGACCCGACCTGCCCGAAGCCCCCGCTGCTGCCGCTCTCTGGGCCGCTGCCGCGCTGGCTTTCTGGGCCTGCTGGGCCGCCTTGGACTGCTTGAGGGCCCATTCGCCCTTGGCGATGTTCAGTTTTTCGCTGGTCACCTGATTATTGAACTGCTGCTGGCGGAGCTTGTCCTGATACTGCTGCTGCGCAAAGTCGTTGTCGTACTTCTGCTGCGCCTGCGCGTTCTGGACCTGCTTTTCCTGCATCTGCTGGTTCCAGGCCGTATCCGCACGGTCTGCCTCATAGGCACGGTTGTTCGCGTAGATGTTGTACCCGGTGTTCACGAGCGACCCCGCCAGCGAGCCGAGGCCCGTGGTACCGGAAAGCGCGATCTGCACTGCGTCGCCGATGAGGCCCAGCACTGTGACCGCATTGTTGAACCGCTGCTGCTTCTGGGCAGCGGCCTCCTGTTCCTGCGCGGCGTAGTTGCCATACAGGGTGTCCAGACGGCTCAGGTAGTCCTGATACTGGCCGTAGTCCTGCTGATAGGCCGTGTTGTAGGCGTTGCCCAGCTGTTCCAGACGGGTGTAATAGTCCGAAAGTTTCTGCTGATACAGCCCCTGCGCGTTCTGCTCCTGCGTGTTGAGCTGGTCCAGCCGGGAGACCAGTGCATCGCCGCCGCTGTCGTAGGTGTCCAGCGCCAGCTGATACAGCGTCGGGATGGCCTGATTCAACGCCCCGATCTGCTGCTGGTAGGCCTGCTGGGCCACGCTGGCCGCATAGCTGGAGCCGTAGCCGCCCGTCAGCGCGGCGGCCTGTGCAGCAGCATCGGCACTGGCGTTGTGGGCGTTCTGGGTGTACGCCTGCGCATACTGCTGATACAGCGGGTCCTGCGCGTAGTTGTAGTGGAACGCTCTCCGCGCGTTCAGGTCGTTCAGGGTGCGGTCGATCTGGTCCTGATACCGGCTCTGGTAGTCGCCGGGGGCAGCGCTCTGCTGCGCTTTCAGGGCCGCTTCCGCTTCTGTCACCTGCTCAGAGGGCTGATACCCCGCCGACGCCAGTGCATCCTGCACCTCCTGGCGGCTGTTCAGCCCCTCGGTGGAGTAGTTCTTTTTCTTGTCGCTTGCCATAGAGTCTCCTTTCTTACTGCAGTTTCCGCAGCTTGGCCCCCAGCTCGTCCGAGACGTTCTCCACGTCCAGATTGCTCAGAACGTATTGCAGCTGCTCCTGCATCTGGTAGAGGTAGTTCCGCAGTGCGCGGGCATCCTCCGGGTCCATCTTCTCACTCAACTTCGGCAGGCCCAGCTTGCTCAGGCCCGAAATGCTTGCCATCCTGTCATGCCTCCTGTTCCATCAGTCTGCCCCGCGCCGTCGCAAGGGTGCGCGCCAGACTGCGCAGGGTGATCTGCCCTTTGCCGGTCAGCCGCAGCCGGAACATGCCGCAGCGGCGGGGCGCAAGGTGCAGGTCGAGCCGCTTCTGCTTCCCGGCCACGGCCCATTCTGCCAGCTTCTCCCAGGGGCCGTCGTCGTAGCAGATTGCCAGCTCCACATTGCTGGCGCATACGGCATCCATCTGGAGCGTCAGCCGGGAGAGATACCGGTCCTCGGCCTCGTCCATCCCGAACGCACCCGTGATGAGTTCAAAGTCCACCGTCTCCTCCACGCCCTCGGTGGTCTTCCAGTCCCGTTCACGGCTGGGGTCAGCGGCCCAGATGTCGTGTCCATCCCAGAGGTAGAGCTGCCCGCCGGTGCTGGCCATGGCGTAGGAGCAGCCGTCTTCCTCCTGCCAGAGTCCCCGCTCGGTGTCGTAGACGAGGAGCCGCTCTTCGAGCGCGTCTCCTTCCCGGCCGCTGTCCCGCGCCAGATAGAGGTAATAGCGGCCATCCAGCGCACCGCCCACCGCCGTCTGCACGTTGGAGAGCCGGGCCGTGTTCAGTTTTTCGGACACCTTGGTGGGGATGCTCCCATCCCAGGCCATCACACCGTCCGGCGAGAGATAGTAAAGTGTCTCGTTCAGCACGCAGAGGCTGCTGGCCGCGTTCCGGGCCACCCCACGGCAGCGCAGGGAACTGAGCTGGAAATCCGACGGCTTGGAGCCGTAAAGCTTGTGCAGGGCGTTCTCCTTGAAGAACAGCACCGACCCCAGGCAGGTGGCCGCGCCGGTAAACGGCCCGTCGCTGCCCACCGTGACCGCATAGCTGTCCTCTGCGATGCCGCGGTAGGAGAACCAGTTGGTGGGGTCGCCCAGCTTGCAGCCGTAGATGACGTTCTCATTCTGCGCGCAGCCCCACAGCCGGTTGTCGCACTCGGTCAGATAGTCCAGGTCCGGCACCCGGCGTTCCAGCCGGAAGGCATCGGTGTTCCCTTCCATCGTCGCGCCTTTGCCGTCGATGCCGGTCCAGCGGAGCATCTCCCGGCCCTTGGTCAGGGTCCCGTAAAAATAATCACCGCCCGGCTCGGCCTGCACCTGTACCCAGTCGTCGCCGCACGCCGTGACGATGCGGTCTCCTTTCAGCTCCTTCCAGTGCAGATCATCGCCGTCCTCCACGCCGCTCACCGTCACGGTATCCCAGACGGCAAAATTCTTCCCGATGCCGCCCGCCTCGATCCGGCACCACTTCAGCTCGATGGCCGACCAGTTGCCCGAAGCCTCGTTGTAGACTTCCAGCACGCTCTCGCTGCTGTACGGCTTCTGGATGTTGTTCACCTTGAGGAACAGCTGCCCGTCCGCCGGATTTTCCGGCTCCTTTGTGCCCTTGCCGGAAACGGTATAGGTCTTGCCGGACGCATCGCAGGGGGTCAGCACCACATCGGCACCGCCGCTGTCCCACACGGCGCCGAGCTTCGTCACCGAACGGTCCCGCGTGTCAAAGGCGATCTTGTCCGGGAAGATGATGACCTTGGTGCCCATGCCCACCATCTTCTTTTTGCTGTCCGCCACCGCGTTCCAGAAAAACTCGGCCTCCTGCGGGGTCTCATCCGAGTTGTAGATGAGGTTCTTCCCCGCCGCTACCAACAGGCCGTTCAGGTGATAGATGCCGTTCATCTGCACGACGCTCCGCAGCCTGCGGCGGGGGATGCGGGTGCTCAGTGCCGGGAAGTCCCGGCTGCTGAAATTTTTGCTGCTGCCCGCCTCGGCCTCGGTACAGCTGTACGTCTCGTTCAGGCCGCCAAAGGCCCGCAGCAGGGTGCGGCTGGTCGCTGCCGCCGCACGGCTCGTTCCGCTCATCGCGTCCACCTCCTCACCAGCGCCACTGCGCCCGGCAGCGGGGCGGGTGCTTCTGCCGCAGCCAGACAGCCAGTTCGCTCAGCAGGCCGCTGCACTGAGCCTGCTCCCCGGCATAGCGGTCGGTCTCGCCCAGAGCCGCATCGATGCGGGCGCACAGAATGTGCGGATACAGCGCATCAAAGGGCACCGGCACCAGCAGTACCGTGTCATCGGGCAGCGCCTCCCCGCTCCACGCGAGGTCGGCCCCTGCGGCGGCGTATTCGTCGGCCCTGCTCTTCTCAAACAGCTGCTGGCGCAGCAGCGCATCTTCTTCGCAGAGCCAGCGGCGGCAGGTCTCGTCCGAGATCTTGCACCCCGGCCGCAGCTCCCGTGCGCGCGCCAATGCCTGTTCTACCGTCATTGCAAAACTCCTTTCGTTTTTGAAAAAAGCCCGGCAGGGCGATGTTCCCGGCCGGGCCGCTGTTTTCTCAGGTCACTGGGCCGCGTTTTCAGCTGCCGCGATGCGGGCAGCCGTCCGCTCGTCCTGCATCTGGCTGTGTTCCAGCACCTCCGCTACTTCGGGCGGGACCTCCACCTCCACGCCCCGGCGGATCTTGTAGTTCACGCCGTTGACGCTGACGAACAGGTCCTCCTTATAGCGGCTGTTGTCCTTGAACAGCTTGATGCGCACTGCCTTTTTCTCGCTCATAGAAACTCCTTTCTGCCCTCCGTCGCAGGGCCCGCCTGTTTTTGTGTCTTGCGTTTTTCTCGTCCCGCAGGGCCAGAACCAGCCCGCCAAAGGAGCGGGTCAGTTCGCCGCCGCATTGGCCGAGTAGCTGGACACGCTCTCGATGCGGATCATATACTGCTCCACCAGACGCTCGGCGGCGCGCATCCCCTTCCAGCCCACGGAAGCGCGCTGGTTCAGCGGGTCGTCGCCATAGCCAAGCTGCTTGACGATGTGCTCCAGACCGCCGCCTTCCAGCTCGGTGACGCCATAGGCGTGGGCACCCAGCACCAGCGTACCGAACACGGCCAGACCGGTCGGGCAGGTGGCGTCCTTCCAGATCTTGGCCTCGCTGGTCTCGATGAAGCGGATGTTGCCCAGCTTGCCGATCTCGCCGCGGAACATGGCCTCCGGGTCGGCATACTTATGCACCTCGATGAACTCCCGGCTGGTCTTCAGGTCGTAGGCGGCATAGGGGTGGATGATGGCGATGTAGCTGTCACCGATGGGGTCGGCGTTCATCGCGCCCAGCTGGGCTGCCGCCTGGAAGAACAGCTTCGGGGTCAGGGTGCAGGTCTTGTCCAGACCGGCGCGGCTGGTCACGGCCGTCTCGGTGCCGTCGGCACTCTGCTTGGGCGCATAGAGAACGTTGGTGCCGCCCGCCAGCACATCGCGGGTGATGCTGTCCATGGTGCGGCCCGCCTGGCTGGCCAGCACACGGGTGGCCTGCACGACGTTGTTGTCGATGGCGGTCATCTGCAGCACATCGGTCAGCGGGGTCCAGCCGCCGTACTGGTGCAAATCGCTGGTGATGGTGGTCACGTTCAGGGTCTGGCCGTTGGGGGTCACACCCTCGGTCAGCGGGGTGGTGGCCTTGGGCAGGCTGTCGTACTTGCGGAACTCGATGGTCTTGCCGCCGTTCTGGGGCACCGGGTAGTAATCCGCAAACTGGTCGTGGACGAGGCGCGGCTCGGCCTGGTCGATGAGGCGCTTCTCATAGAAGGTCTTCATCTCGGCGGTCATGGTGCCGGAGGTATTGTTCAGCGCGGCGGAAGGGTCGGCGAACAGCTGGAGGTCGAACTTCATTGCAGTGTCGTTCATACGGTTTTCCTTTCTTTCTTGCGGTGTAATATACGGACTTCTTTGATTCGCGCTCCCCTGCCAGAGGAGCTGCGTTCAGAACGTGATGACTTCCCCATGGAGGGCCTTGCGTTCCAGCGCTTCCCGCTGGGCGCGGGTCATGCGGGAAACATCTGCCCCGGTCACGGCGGCGCTGCCGGGGCGGGTGCCGTTCTCTGCCGGGCGGGAAGCCCGCTGCCGGATGCGCTCTACGACGCCCTGCTCTACGGCGTGGGCGGTCTGGCGCAGCGCGTCCTCGTAGTGGGCCAGACGGTAGGCGTCCGCCATCCGCATTCCCGGCAGCTGCATCAGACGGCGCATCTCTGGGTGCTGCAGCTCCGCTTTCAGCGAGAACTCCGGCATCACCTGCCGCAGCGCTGCCTCTTCGGCTGCCCAGCGGCTGTGCAGGGCGGCCACGGCCTGTCGGCCCGGCAGATGCTCCGGCAGCGGCGGGCGGGGCGGTTCCGGGGTGGGGCAGAGTGCTTCCGGGCCGGGGTTTGTCTCCGGGAGCTCCTCCTTCGGGGTCTCTGGCGGCGCTGCCTCCTCCCGGCCCGGCTTCAGGGTGCCGGAGGCGACGGCCTGCCGGGCCTGTGCCTCGCTCAGGGCCGGGACGCTCCCTGCGCCGCCGTTCTCGCTGCCGCCCTCTGCGAACAGTTGCAGGTCCATCATGGCCGCTTCGCCCCGGCGGCTCAGGTCTGCAAAGCGGAGGTTGTCCGGGTAGCGCTCGGCCAGCAGGGCAAACCCGGCCTTGGCCAGCTCAAAAGCCCCCTCTACCCACGGCTCCTGCGGGGCGGCGGCGGTCACGGCCAGCCGGGGGCCTTCCGGCTCATCCCAGGCATCGCTGCGGGCGGTCTTTTCCCCTGCCAGCAGGCTCACCAGAGCCTGCATCAGGGTGCTGGCACCGGCGCAGACGATGTCCTGCCCGGCGGGGGCATAGCCCGCGTGGCCGGACGCTTCCAGCCGCAGGGTCAGGCCCTCCGGGCCATCCAGTTCACTGTAGATCACACGGATCATCGGTTCTCCTTTCCAAGGCCCATGGCATCTGCCGCGGCCTTTGTGCTCAAATTATCTGCGGGGCCGGTCACAGCGGCCTTCCCCGGCTGTTCCTGCGCCGTCAACCGGTTCTGCAAAACGGCCAGCTGCATGGCCAGCGTCCCGTTCTGCCGCACCCGCTGGCGGACTTTCTCGATGCCCTCAAAATCCATCATCTCCAGCGCTACCAGAGCCGCATCGGCGTTGGCCGGGGCAAAGAAGCCCAGCTGATAGCACTCCTTGGCGGTCTCGTTCTGGCTCAGACGGCTGAAGGTCGATTTCTTCTCGGCGCTCACCACGATGTCGAAGACCGGTTCGCGGCTGCCCAGCTCCACCCCGCCCACGGTGCCGGCCGGCTGCGGGCGGAGCGCGGCCCCGGAAAAGGGCACGAACTCGTTCTGGCCTGCGGCCCCCACGATGCGGAAGACCCGCTCTTCGTCGTAGAACTGCCGCATCAGGTCCAGGATGAGGTAACACTCCCTGGCAAAGGCGCGGTACGCGCTCTTGAGCATATCCCGGCTCAGCTTCGAGCCTGCCTCCTGTAAGGCGGCAATGGCCGAAGCCGCTGTCACGCCGCCAGCAGTGCCGCCCTGGGTCATATCGCGGTTGCCGGAGATCTCCTTCAGTTCCTCGATGCGGCTGTTGCGGTAGCTCAGGCTGTTGCCCTGCAGGCCCGCCGTCTGCAAGGGGCGGAAACTGTCGTCGCCCAGCCGCCCCACCACATGGACGATATCCCGCGAGAGGTCTGCCAGTTCTTCTTCGTTCACACCGGCCGTGTCGCTCAGCACATACCGCTGCTTCGAGGCGAGCAGGACATTCTCATCCATCGCATGGTTCATCCGGTCGATGGCGGTCTGGCACTCCTTCATCACATCAATGTATCCGAAGCCCGCCGGGCTGTCCTCCTCCATGAACAGCGGGTCGAACACGAACGGATACTTGCCGTGGTCATAGAATCCGCGCCCGGCCAGCGCCGGGTCGTTCTCGCTGGCGTAGAGCACCACCCCGTTGCAGAACTTGCAGTAGTGCAGCAGCACCCGGCCCTCGGCGTCCGGCTTTTTGTAGTACCAATCCACCACGACGCTCTTTTCGGTGGTGTCCAGCCCGCCGTCGTGGAGGAACCGGGGCACATCCAGCACACTGGCGCTGTGGCCCTTGAGCTGGGGCCAGCGGGTCTCCAGCTGTCTTGTGTTCTCCATCCGCAGCGAGAAGAAGTTCGGCGATGCCTGGATATCCTCCACGCCCGGCTCCCAGTAGAGCATGAGCAGATTCATGGGCCGGATGGCGATCTCGCCCAGGCCGCCGTGCGCTTCCGGGTCCCAGAAGACGCCCTTGACGCCGGTGCCCTGCTTGAGCTTGCGCCACCAGGTGTCGCTGTACACCTGCTCGTAATCGGCCTGTTCCAGCACCACCGGCAGGATGCTGGAAAGCACCCGCGCGGTCTGTTCGTCGTCTGCCGCGCGGGGCAGCACGTTCGGAGCCGGGTAGTTGTCCATCGCATCGGCGTGTTTGTTGGCGATGGAGTTGAACAGCCACCCGCTGGACGGCTGGGGCTTGCCCTCCATCATCGGGTTCTGGTAATTTTTCCAGTGCCCCATCCGGAACCACAGTTCGTTGTCCACCAGCCGTTTGTCGAGCGCCGCCTTGCCTGCCTTGTACTTTTGCAGAACAGCCGCCGCCTCTGCGACCTCCTCCGGCCCGATGGGCAGTTTTTCTTCCACGATATCCAAAATCTACTCCTTTCTAAATCCGATAAAACCTCGCCTGCCGGTGCAGTTCCAGCGGGTCGTCCCCCACCGGCGGGCGGGCCGTGTGCCGGGGCGGCGAGATGGGGTGTTCCATCAGAACGTACCGGCACTCGTCGTAAATGTGGTCTTCCTGCCGGGTGTCGATGTCCTCCACGTTGCTCTCGTCGTACACCAGATTCGGGATGGTGCGCAGGAAGTGCCTGCAAGTATCGAACACCTGAAACATAGGCCGCCCCTCTCCGTCAAACGCCAGCCGGTAGTGGAACTGCATCTTACCGGCCAGTCGGGTGTGGTCGCCGGGCATCCAGTGCAGGAAGTTCGGCCCCCGCTCCATCATGGCGGCGATGCTCTCGCCCCGGCTCTCGTCGAAGATGGCCGGGTCCGCAATGCCCTGAATGACCCGGCCGCGCAGCTGCGGGTCGTTTTGCTCCACCTCCCGGATGCGCCGGGCCTGCTCCACCGGGTCGATCCGCAGCCCCTCGTTCGGGCGGCCTGTGCAGCCGTACAGCTCTTTTATGCGGTAGAGCCGCCCTTCCTCATCCGCCGCGTACCACCCCACCGAGAACGGCTTCGAAAACCCGAAGTCGAACCCGCGGTAGATCTTCCAGTGCTTTGGGATGGGGAACGGTGCGATGACATGGGTCCAGCGCTGGTCCTGATAGTGGGCGGGGTCGTTTCGCCACTCGGTGAACACCTGACCGGAGAAGCTGTCCCAGCTGCCATAGAGCAGAGCCTGTTTTTCCGCTTCGGGCAGAGAGGCCAGACTTGCAAGGTAATCCGGGTCGTTTTCCAGCAGGGCCGGGTTGTCGAAGACGCTGGATGGGATAAACACCCGCGCCCGCTGCAGCACCTTTTCCGTCCCATCCGGCATCCGCACCGGGAACGCTTCCACGATGGGAGTGCCGGGCGGGGCCGGGGTGATGAACCGGGCCTTGACCCAGCCGTGGCCGACGCCGCCGGGGTTGGTGGTGGCCCGCAGGTACACCCGCGTGCCGGGCCCCGTGGGGCGGTTGCGGCTCATCATGTAGCTGTACTCCTCCCATTCGAAGTGGGTCAGCTCATCGAAGCCGATGAAATCAAAGGCCTTGCCCTGATAATTCGTGCGGTCCTTGGTGTACTGCATCGAGCCGAAGTAGATCTTTGCCCCGCTGGGGAAGACCCACACATGGCTCGTGGCGTTGTACTGCGCCTCCGGGAAGGCCCGGCGGTAGTAGACCAGACTCTTGTCCACGAGGTCGCTCAGCTGGGGAAAGGTCTTGCGCAGGATGAGCCCCCGGTAGTGCGGGATCTGCACCTGCCGCAGCGCCTCGATGATGAGCGCATCGCTCTTGCCGCCGCCTGCCGCGCCGCCGTAGAGAGCCTCCGGCTCCGGTCTGCGCATGAACTCCCTCTGCCGGGGCTGGGGCCGCCAGACGACCGGCGCATTCGTTCCTGTCTTCATACATCCTCCACCGGCGGCAGCAGCACCACGCCGCACTCCCGGCCCTCCGCATCCGCGCCCTGTTCGTTCAGCGCCTTGGCCACAGCGGCCAGGTCTTTGAGCACCGCAGTGGCTTCCTTCAGGCCCTTCATGGTCCCGGCCGCCTCTGCACCGTCGCGGCGGGCCGCTTTCTGGCGGGTGTTCAGCTCCTTCACCTCCTGCGCCAGCATCGTGCTCAGCGTGTCCGTGGCGCGGTGCAGGTTGTCCAGCCCCTTGCCCGCCGAAGGTCGTATCTTCTGCGCCATTCGGTTTATTTCACATCCTTTCGTTTTGGTTTGTCAACATAATACCACCAATTATCTTTTCGCAACAGTGCAACCTTTCGCAGGCCCGCTCTGTAGTTTTTTGCGAGCATTTTCCTTTATGTACAATTTTTCTGCATAAAAATCCCCCTGTCCGCGTTCTTTTTCCGCAAACAGGGGGATCTACCCTCAATTTTTTAAGGAAACGCATAAAAATGGGCTGGCGTATCGTTTTCAAATGGTTTATACTAGAACTAAACTTCGTCTCATTTCGACCTTCGGAGGTTTTTTATGGTACACCCCGATCAGCTGCCTGCGCAGCTTGCCCGCAGGTTCCGGCCTGAATGGCGGCTCGTGTTTTTCTCCGCCTTCGGGTTCGGCCTGCTCGCGCACTTTTATAAAATGGCCAACTGGCTCCCCAACTGGGATTCCCTCGTCTTCCGGTACGATGCCCAGCAGATGCTGCAATATGGCCGCTATTTTCTCTCGCTGGCCTGCGGGCTCAGCTCCTATTACGACCTGCCATGGCTGAACCTGCTGCTGGGCTTGTTGTTCCTGGCTGGTTCGGCGGTCTGCGTGGCGGCGCTGCTGCACCTGAAAAAGCCGGTGGCGCTGGTGCTGGCCGGGGCTTTGATCGCGGTCTTCCCCACCGTCACCTCCACCTTTGCCTATGAATACGTCGCCGACGGCTACTGTCTGGCCATGCTGGCCGCCTGCCTCAGTGCGCTTCTGCTCACCCGGCCGGGCTGGCGTTCCTTCTTCGCGGGGGCAGCCTGCCTGTGGTTCTCCGTGGGCATCTATCAGGCTTATCTGACCGTCACCATCACCCTGCTTCTGGTCTGGCTGCTGGACGATCTGCTCTTTCACCGCCGCAGCGCTGCCGCGTCCCTCCGCAGTGCGGGGCGGTTTCTGGCAGGCGGTGTGCTGGCCGGAGCGGTCTATGCTGTGGCCCTGCAGCTGGTTCTGGCTTTTTCCGGCACCGCCCTGTCCGACTATCAGGGCATCGACACCGTCGGTTCGCTCCACCTCTGGTCGGCTCTGCACGGCTGCTTCACCCGCTTCTTCCGCTTCTTCTTTGACCTGCACAACGGCCTCACGGTCTGGTTTGTGCTCAACGTTCTGGTCTTTGCCCTGCTGGCCGTTTTCCTGCTGACCACCCTCGTACAGCAGACCCTTTGGCACGACCCGGCCCGCTTTTGGCTCCTGCTCGTCTATCTGGCCTCACTGCCGCTGGGGGCCGCGGCCCTCTATTTCCTCAACCCCTGCGTCGATTACCACAACCTGATGACCATGGGCTACGCCGCCTTTTATCTGAGCTTCGTGCTGTTCTACGAGCGGCTGGACGGTCTTTCCCCGCGCGCTTCCGCGCTCCGGAGCTGGGCCATCCTCCTCGTGGGCGAGGCCGTCGTCTTTTACTGCATCGTGCTGGCCAATGTCTGCTATCACCTGTCCCAGATGAGCTATGAGCGCTCCTACGGCACCCTTCTGCGCATTGCAGACCGCATCGAGCAGCTGGACGGCGCGGACGCCTGCACCCAAATCGCCGTCATCGGCCACCTGCCCGATTCCAGGGCTTACTCCGCCGACCTCTCCCCGGAAATGACCGGTTACACGGCCGGCCTCATCCTCCGCGCTGACAAGCAGTCTATGGGCCAGAGCGTCCTCACGGCTGCATTGAACGACTACTGCTCCACCGACTACACCTTTGCCACCCGCGCAGAAAAGCAGCAGCTCCTCGCGCTGGACGAAGTCCGTCAGATGCCCCTTTGGCCGCAGACCGGTTCGGTCGCAGTCGTGGGCGATACCATCGTCATCCGGGCGGGAGAGGGGATCGATGCAGATGACTGAACTTCCCATCCTCTATTTTCACGCCGATGACTATGGCATGACCGCCCACGGCGATGCTCTCATCCGGGACTGCCAGACCCACGGCTGCCTGAACAGCGTCAGCATCGTGCCCAACGGTTCGCTGGAAGAAGCCGTCGCCGCGCTGCGCCCTTCCGGGCTGAAGCTGGCCGTCCACCTCAATCTGGTGGAGGGCAAAGCCCTTTCTCCCGCTGCGGAGATCCCGCTGCTCGTCCGGCCGGACGGCAGCTTCTGCAACTCCTTCACCGGGCTGCTGCGGCTCTCGCTGACGCCCCGGCGCAGGGCCTTTGCCGCCCAGCTCTACCGGGAACTGGAGCGTCAGCTCCTCGCCTATGCCGCCCTCTTCCCCGCCGGGACGCCCCTGCGCATCGACAGCCACCAGCACACCCACATGATCCCGCTGGTCTTCCGGACGCTGCTGCAGATCCTTGCCGACCACCATCTCCCGGTCGAGCATCTGCGCATTCCGGCCGAGCCGCTGTCGCCCTTTGTCGGCTGTCCCCGGCTCTGGGGCAGCTATTCCGCCGTCAATGCCGTCAAGCAGGCCGTGCTGAACGGCTGCTGGCTGCTGGACCGCCCCGCATTCCGCCGCAGCGGCATCCCCACGGCCCTGTTCTGCGGCATCCTCTTCTCCGGCCACATGGACGCCGACCGCGTCCGGGCCGTGCTGCCGCAGTACCTCCGTCTGGCGCAGAAACGCGGCCAGCCGGTCGAGCTGCTCTTCCACCCCGGCGGCGTGGAGCCGGGCGGGCCATTCTTTGACCCGCAGAAGACCGATTTTCACCCCTTCTACCTGTCCGAGGGCCGGGCGGTCGAGGCCCATGCCCTGCACACCCTCAGCCGAAAGGAGGTCGAACACCTTGGCCGCTGAACCGCTTCTCTCCGTCATCCTCCCCGCCCACAACGAAGCGGAGAACATCCCCAAAATGGCCCGGCGGCTGGCCGAGGTCCTCACCGCCGCCCACATCCGCTACGAGGTGCTCTTCGTCAACGATGGCTCCACCGACAACAGCTGGGACGTCATCCGCCAGACGGCGCAGGCGTACCCGCAGGTGCGGGGCATCCGCTTCTCCCGCGCTTTCGGCAAGGAAGCCGCCCTGTACGCCGGGCTGCAGGCCGCCCGCGGCGACTGCTGCGTCACGCTGGACTGTGACTTGCAGCACCCCGTAGAAACGATCCCCGAAATGTACCGGCTCTGGGCTCAGGGCATCGAAGTCGTAGAGGGCGTCAAGCGCGAGCGCGGCACCGAAAGCGCCGCCCACCGCACCGCCGCCCGCTGGTTCTATAGGCTCATCAGCAAGGCGGCCAAGACCGACCTGCGCAGCAGCTCCGACTTCAAGCTGCTGGACCGCAAGGCCGTGCTCGTCCTGCTGAATCTGCCGGAGCTGGACACCTTCTACCGCGCCCTCTCGGCGTGGGTGGGCTTCCGCACGGCGCGGGTGGAGTTCGACGTCCAGCCCCGCACTGCCGGGCAGAGCAGCTGGTCTGCCTTCAGCCTCATCCGCTACGCCATTTCCAGCCTGGCGTCCTTCACGTCGGCCCCGCTCTACCTCGTCATCCTGATGGGCTTTCTGATGTTGATTGCCACCCTTCTGGTGGGCGGTGAGGCGTTATTCCGCTATCTTGCAGGCGAAGCGCTCGAAGGCTTCACCACGGTCATCCTGCTGCAGCTCTTCACCGGCACACTGCTCATGTTCAGCCTCGGCATCATCGGCTACTACCTCGCCAAGATCTACGACGAAGTCAAGCGCCGCCCCCGCTATGTCATCGCCGAAACGCTGGACGACGCTCCGTAAAAAAGCAAAAGATCCCCCGGTCAGCCGGGCCGCTCTCCGTTCAGAGCGTTCCAGCCGCCGGGGGATCTCTTCTTTTATCTTGTGTTACAGCGTCTCGATGCGGTCGAACAGGCCTTTTGCGCCTTCCACAGCCTCCTTGCTGCCAAAGGCCACGCGGGTGCCGTGCTGCATCGCGGTGCCCAGCTCTGCGGCCATGGCCTTCAGCGCGGCAGCGTCTACGCTGCACAGGGCCTTGCGGTCTGCGGCCAGCATCGCGTCGGTGATGCCGCAGAAGTACCGGCGGTCAAGGTCCCGCGCCTCTGCGCTGGGTTTCATGGGCTTGTCCATCTCGGAGACGGTGCCCACGATGGAATCCGTCAGGTCCTTTTCGGTGTACGCGCGGGCGGCCAGTTCCGCCGGGCCCTTTGCAAAGGTCTCGTAGCTCTCGGCCAGATGCGGGTCACGGTAGGTATACAGATACTCCGTCTCGGCGCGGGTCACCATGCCGGTGCCGTACGCGCCGCCCACCTCGCGGATGTGGTGCCACAGATACTCGTAGCTCATCACGCGGGCCAGCACCCGGCGCTCCGGCTTCCGCTCCTGCGGCCAGGTCAGGATGTCGTAGTTCACCCCGCCGTCGATGATGAAGGCTTCGTTCACCGGAGCCGTCAGCGCCTGGGTGTAGGGCCGGGCGGGCGAACGCATTCCCTCGGCAAAGGCACTGCCGGGCAGCAGGGCTTCCAGCTGCTTCCGGGCATCCTCGCTGCCGTGCAGGCTGATTGTCAGGGCTGCGTGGTGCAGCACCTTTTCCCGCACGGCTTCCAGCTTCCGGCCCAGGTCGGCCCAGTCGGCCTGTTCCAGCAGCGCGCACAGGAAGTGATACCCTGTCACGCCGCTGCATGCCTCGCTCAGCGCATACTCCACCGAATAGTGGCTCCCGGCGCGCACGGCGGCGTACTGGTTGCCCATCTGGAGGAACTGCTGCTCCATGTTCAGCTTCTGCTGGCTCAGCACACGGGCGAAGGCCGCTTCGGCCTTTGCGCCGGTCAGCCGGGTCTCATACAGCCACTCGCCGCCGAGTTCCACAGCCTTTTCCAGACTGCGCTCCAGCAGGCTCATGTTCAGGGTGAGCTTTGCGTGGCAGGGGTTCCCCGCCTGCCGCCCGGTCCAGAAGCTGATGCAGGCCTGGCTGTCGCCCAGCCAGGTGCTGCGCAGGGTGTTCAGCTCGCGGGCCGTGTGGCGCGGAGTGTCCAGCTCGTCCAGCACATCGGTCAGCAGGTCGAGATACTGCACTTCTTCGGTGGTCAGCCCGCCGAGGTCATAGTAAATGTTCAGATACAAACTGCCTTTGGAGGGATGGTGCAGCAGCTCCGCACCGGCCACGCTGCCCACAGCGCCCTCGGCGCTGGGGCTGCCCTCGCCCAGGTCTGCCACCGTCAGCGGATGGTCCAGTGCCAGCTTGCCGTCGGTACGGGCCGGGGCTGCATCGGGTTCTTCCGCCTTGGGCAGGGTCGGCACCTGAATGACCTGCACCGGCGCAGCCGCGAACAGCTCCCGCAGCAAGTCGTTGAACCAGCCGGAGGCCATCTTCTCCCGCAGGGCGGCGAAGAGCTGGTCCGTGTGGAGCAGCAGGGTCGGGTCCCCGGCGTGGAGCCAGCCGGTCGCTGCATGGATGGCGTCCAGCACACCGTCGGGCAGGCTGCCCGGCCGCTCCAGCGAGGCGAACTCTGCCGCGTTCAGGCTGGCCAGCAGCAGGTCTTCCGGGATGCCCTCGGCCAGGATGTCGTCCACGGCGCTCCGGACCCCGGCCGCAAACCGGCCTGCGGTCTCCTCGGTGGCACCGCGCAGCACCAGTTCCAGCGTGGGCTGCAACGTGCTGTCATCAAAGCCGATGTCGATGTCAGCCCCCAGCTGCTGTTCCAGAAGCGCAGCCTTCAGCGGCGACTGGTTCGACCCCAGCAGCGCATCCAGCAGGATCTCCACGCCCAGCTGGCGTTCCCGGTCGGCAAATGCGCCGGTGTACCAGGCCAGCGCACACTGCACCTGGTCGGCCTCCGGCTTTTCGGTGTAGTACGGAATGTTCACGCAGACGCCCGGCTGCTCGTCCTGCAGCGTCAGTCTGGGCTGGCTGGTGCCCTTGGGCATCCTGCTCAGGTAGTGTTCATCCAGGAAGGCCAGTTTTTCGGCCATATCCATCCTGCCGTACAAGGTCACACAGCAGTTGTCGGCGCTGTAATGGCGGCGGTACACCCGCTGGTACTTCTCATAGGTCAGCGCCGGGATGGAGGCCGGGTCACCGCCGGACACAAAGCCGTAGGCCGTATCCGGGAACATCGCCCGTTCCAGCGCATCCTGCAATTGTGCATCCGGGGAGGCCAGCGCGCCCTGCATCTCGTTGTAGACGACGCCGCTCACGGTGCCGTCGGCATCGCGGTGCCAGCCTTCCTGCTCGAACACAGCCCGGTCCACCATGGCCAGCGGGCAGAACACCGCGTTCAGGTAGACGTCCATCAGGTTCCGGAAGTCGGTCTCGTTGGGGGTGGCAAAGGGGTAGACCGTCTTGTCCGGGAAGGTCATCGCGTTCAGGAAAGACGCCATGCTGCTCTTGAGCAGCTGCAAAAACGGCGAGGTCACCGGGTACTTTTCGCTGCCCGCCAGCACCGAGTGCTCCAGAATGTGGAACACACCCGTGTCATCCGATGGGAAGGTGCCGAAGCCGATGCCGAACGCCTTGTTCACATCTTCGTTCTCCACCAGCAGGATGGTCGCACCGCTGACATCGTGGGTCAGCACGGTCAGGGTACCGTGCTGTTCGGGGCAGTCCTCGCAGCGCACGACGGTATAACCGGGATATTGCTTCATTGGGATTCTCCTTTTTCAAATGGATTTTTGTTTATTGTATCACGGTGCGCTGTAAGACGCAACAAACAATACTGGAATGTTCTCTTTTGCGTGCCAAAAGAGAACCAGAAAAGCACCCGCTACTTTCGAGGCGCGGGAGGCACGAACTAGGGGCTGCTCGCCCCTAGTGACCCCAAAGAAGAAGGCCCAACCAGAAAAATCGGGCGGTGCGCCAGTCGGCGCAAACGCTTTTCCGATTTTTCCGGCAGGGCCGATTTTGATAGGAGTCATGCGCATTCATAAAGACCGTGCGCAAAAGAGTACAAACTTACTCCGTAATCATGCCTTCTTTGCAAGACACCCGGAACAGCACAAAGCCCACAATAAACAGCACGATCAGCGAGCCGACGCCCACATTGGCGCTGCCGGTCAGCTGGCTGCCCACGCTGACGATCATGGTGCCCAGGAAGGATGCCCCCTTGCCGCAGATGTCGAACAGGCCGAAATACTCGCCCGACTTCTCCGGCGGGATGATCTTGGCAAAGTGGGAGCGGCTGAGCGCCTGCACACCGCCCTGGAACATGCCCACGACGAAGGCCAGCACCCAGAACTGCCACTGCCGGGTCAGGAAGAACGCAAACAGCGCGATGCCCGCATAGGCCGCGATGCAGACCGGGATGAGGGTGGTGGACGGATACTTCGCCGACAGCCGCCCGAAGATGAGCGCCGACGGGAACGCCACGATCTGAGTCACCAGCAGCGCCAGCAGCAGGCCGGTGGTGTCCAGCCCCAGCGCAGTGCCGTAGGCCGTGGCCATGTCGATGATGGTGTAGACGCCGTCGATGTAGCAGAAGAACGCCAGCAGGAACCAGAACACCTGCTTGTCCTCGTGCAAGTGGCGGAGCGTGTGGCCGATGCGGGCAAAGCTCTGCCGGATGGCGTGTTTCTCCACCTCCACATAATGCAGCTGCCGGTAGGTTTTCAGCAGGGGCAGAGTCATTGCCAGCCACCACGCCGCTGTGATGAAGAGCGCGATGTTCAGCGCCGTCATCTGGCTCAGGCCGATGGCCCCGGACCCCAGCACCAGCGCCAGACAGACCACAAAGGGCACACAGCTGCCGATGTAGCCCCACGCATACCCGCGGGAGGAGACTACGTCCATCCGGTCCGGGGTGGTGACATCGCTCAGCATCGAATCATAGAACACCAGACTGCCGGAAAAGCCCACCTTCGCAAAGACGAAGATGAGCAGGAAGGGCAGCCAGGTCTTGGCCAAGCCCATGGCGCAGCAGCCGGCCACGCCCACCACCAGGCAGAGAATGAAGATGGGCTTTTTGAAGCCCCGCGTATCGGCCAGTGTACCGAGGATGGGGCTCAGCACCGCCGTGATGATGGTCACAGCCGAAGCCGCATAGCCCCAGTATGCCAGATATTCCACGGAGCTCAGGCCGCCTTCTTCCGCCAGAGCGTTGAAAAAGATGGGGATGAGCGTCGCCACCAGCAGCACAAAGGCCGAGTTGCCGACATCGTATAAGATCCACGCGCGTTCCAGCCCGGTCAGGCTGAATTTTTTGTTTTGTTCCATAATCCCTCTCAATTCTCTCCAAAGGTGTGCTGATAAGCCGCATCCAGCGGCGCATCGGTGTCCAGCCCGGCCACGTACTCGTTGATGAGCCGTACCGCCAGCGGGATGGCTCTCTGGTACAGCGCATCCAGCTGCTTTCCGCTCTCGGCGCACTGCGGGTTCGGCTGCGGGTTTGCCACCAGCCCGTGCATGAACTCCCACTTGCCCGCTGCCCGGATGGCCGCCAGCACCACCCAGCGCTTGACCGGGTTCGAAGCCAGCAGCATCTTGTGCACGAAGACCATGCCGGTCATGGCCTGATAGACCTCATCCACCGTGACGCCCTCATAGAAGGGAGCCACCACATTCGCCCAGATGCGGCTGGGCTGGATGTGGCTGGCCGTCAGGTCGTGCAGCGGGTCGCGGCCCTCCCGGCGGAGCAGCTGGTTGTCGAACTCCGTCTCGATCTCACAGTGGCTCACGCCGCTGGTGCGGACGTACTGCTCCACATAAGGGTGGCAGGTGCTGTCCAGCGCAAAATGGCAGATGTACCCCAGCGCATACACCAGCGCGGCATCCCGGTTTTTGGCGTTCCGGATCACGCCGCGCGCCCGCTCAAAAAAGACGGTGCCCGGCTGCTCGTGCATGGCATTGCCCAGCCGGTTCACCGGGTTGGACTGCAGCGCCTTATAGTAGAACAGCAGATCCGGCCCGTGAAGGCCTATATCGTACAGCGCACGGTACGGCTCGATCTTCTTCTGGAGCGCTTTCGGCAGCTGGGTCAGAACATCCGCGCCAAAGCAGCGGTGTGCATAGGTCGAAGGCATAAAAACTCCCCCTCATAAACTTTCATACAAGGTCAGTATACCAGAAACCGTTTCGTCTTACTACCCTTTCGGGTGTTATTTTGGTAAAATATTTGAGATATTTTTGAATTTTTCGGCAAAACAAAAAGACTGCCGCACCTTTCCACGCTCCGAGCACCGCCTCTGCGATGCCGGAATGAGGAATGCAGCAGTCTTTGTTTGCGTTGTGGGTTTACTTCTCGTACCCCTTGGGCAGCTCGTTCTTGGGGTCGCGGTCCATCAGGGTGCGGACGGCTTCCGCCGCGCCCATGCCCTCGTTGACGATGGCGTTCACAGTCTGCACGATGGGCATTTCCACCTGATACCGCTCCGCCAGTTCCAGCGCGGCGGGCAGGGCGTTCATACCCTCGACCACCATGCCGACTTCCTTGACGGCCTGTTCCGGCGCCTCGCCCTTGCCGATGAGGATGCCGGCGCGGTTGTTGCGGCTGTGCATACTGGTCGCGGTGACGATGAGGTCGCCGATGCCCGCCAGACCCGCGAACGTGTGGACGTTGCAGCCCATGGCCACGCCCAGCCGGGCGATCTCCGCGATGCCGCGGGTGATGAGGGCGGCGCGGGCATTGTCCCCGTAGCCCAGGCCGGTGGAGATGCCCACGCCCAGCGCGATGACGTTCTTCATGGCACCGCTGAGCTCCACGCCCTTGATGTCCTCGTTGGTGTAGACGCGCATGACGCTGTTGGAGAACACCTCCTGCACGAACTGTGCCGCCTCCACATCCGGGCTGGCCGAAACGATGGTGGTGGGCAGGTCGATGGCCACTTCTTCGGCGTGGGTGGGGCCGGACAGCGCCACCAGGTGCACCTTCTTCGGGCCGCCCTCCCGGCCCAGCTCATCGGCCAGAACCTCCGTCATGGTGTACAGGGTGTCCGGCTCAATGCCCTTGGCCACATCCACGATGATCTGCCCCTCGGCCACATAGGGCCGGGCCTTGGCAGCCGTGGAGCGCACGAAGACCGACGGCACCGCAAACAGCAGGATGTCCTTGTCCCGGCACACTTCCTCCACGCTCTTGGTAAAGCGCAGCTCCTCCGGGATCTTCATTCCGGGCAGATTGGGGTGCACACGGGTGCTCGACAGGGCGTCGATCTCCTTTTCGATGGCAGACCAGACCAGCACATCGTTCCCGCTCACGCACAGCATCCGTGCCAGAGCCATGCCCCAGGTGCCCGCACCCAGGATACCGATTTTCCGTTTCGTCACGTTCAAATCCTCCGAATCTGCCGCGCGGCTTTCGTCGCGGGCCTGTTGTGCGCCGCAGTGGGCGGCTCGTCTGGTCTCATTGTACACGAAACCGCCTGCAACGTCAACTCCTTGCCAGACTGCACAAAGTTAGTGCGTGTTCCCCTTCGATTTTGGGAATAACAGGGGATTTGCACAAACGAATTGCGTTGATTGGAAAAACATGTTATAGTATTCTGGTAGGAATTATAGGATATTCCCTGTTCGAACGCTCCTTTTCAGGTCTCTCGTCGAACCTCCGCAGGTTCTTTTTTGTCAGATAAGGAAGTTTTTTCAAATGCTCGAAGCCATTCTTTCCAACCGCACGGCCAGCGTTTTGTGGGAAGCGCTGCCCCGCATCCTGTCGGCGGGCCTCACCATGACCATCCCGCTGACCCTCATCTCCTTCAGCCTTGCCATGGTGCTGGCTGTGGTGGTGGCGCTGGTGCAGTACGCCAATGTGCCGGTGCTGCGTCAGCTGGCCCGGTTCTACATCTGGGTCATCCGCGGCACACCGCTGCTGGTGCAGCTGTTCATCATCTTCTACGGCCTGCCCAGCGTCGGCATCATGCTGGACGCTTTCCCGGCGGCCGTCATCGCCTTTGCCATCAACGAGGGGGCCTACTGCGCCGAGACCATGCGCGGCGCGCTGGAAAGCGTACCCCAGGGCCAGCTGGAAGCCGGTTACTGCGTGGGCATGACCTGGTGGCAGATCATGCGCCGCATCGTGCTGCCGCAGGCGCTGCGCACGGCGGTGCCTGCCCTGTCCAACTCGCTCATCGGCATGATCAAGGACACCTCGCTGGCGTCGAACATCACAGTCGCCGAACTGTTCATGGCCGGCCAGCGCGTTGCCGCTCGCACCTACATTTTCCTGCCCATCTACTGCGAGGTTGCCGTGGTCTATCTGCTGTTCTGCACGGTCGTCACCAAGCTGCAGAGTCTGTTGGAGCGTCAGCTGAACGCCCACGGTTTCCAGTGAGAAAGGGGGGACGCATCATGGCCATGTTAGAGATCAAGAACATTCACAAATCCTTTCGCACCTATGACGAGAAACCGCATTTTCACATTGGGCCGTTCCCGCGCGGCCATGCCCGCCGGGTGATCCGCACACTGGACGTGCTCCGGGGCGTGGACCTGACCGTGGAAAAAGGCGACGTCGTTGCCATCCTCGGCCCCAGCGGTTCCGGCAAGACGACCCTTCTGCGCTGCCTGAACTTTCTGGAGCCCACCGACAGCGGCAGCCTGACCTTTGACGGCGAGACCTTCGACCTCAGCAGGATCTCCGGCGCCGACATCGCCCGCCTGCGCAAAAAGACGGCCTTCGTCTTCCAGAACTACAACCTGTTCCGGAACAAGACCGCCCTGCAAAATGTCACCGAAGGGCTGGTCGTGGCCCGTAAAATGCCCAAGGCAGAAGCGGACGCCATCGGCCGGAAGATGCTGACAAAGGTCGGTCTGGCCGACCGGGCAGACGCCTATCCCCGCCAGCTTTCCGGCGGCCAGCAGCAGCGGGTGGCCATCGCCCGCGCCCTTGCCACCGACCCGGAGATCATCTACTTTGATGAGCCCACTTCGGCCCTGGACCCGGAACTGACGGGCGAAGTGCTCTCGGTCATGCGCCAGCTGGCCGAGGAGGGGATGACCATGCTGGTCGTCACCCACGAGATGGGCTTTGCGCGGAACGTTTCTTCCAAGACCGTCTTCATGGAAAACGGCGTCGTCGTGGAGCAGGCCCCCTCGCAGGAGTTCTTTGCGAACCCGAAGGAGGAGCGCACCCGCGAATTTTTGCAGAAGATCTCGCAGCACGCATAATTTATTCGATTTGATTTTCTTACTTTCGAAAGGATATGATACCATGAAAAGAAGAACCTTTATCTCCCTGATGAGCGTTCTGGCTGCTGCCGGTGTGCTCACCCTGTCCGGCTGCTCTTCCAACGCATCCAGTTCGAACAGCAATTCGAGTTCCAGGAGCGAATCCGCTGAGGCTGCTGACCAGCTTGCCTCTATCCAGGCCAGCGGCAAGCTCATCGTGGCACTGGAAGGTGCCTGGCAGCCCTGGAGCTACCACGACGAGAGCGACACCCTCGTCGGCTACGATGTCGAGGTCTCCCGCGCCATCGCCGAGAAGCTGGGCGTGGAGCCGGAATATGTCGAGAGCGACTGGGACAGCCTGTTCGCCGGTCTGGATGCAGGCCGCTATGACATGGTCTGCAACGGCGTCGAAGTCACCGACGAGCGCGCCCTGACCTACGACTTCACCACCCCCTACGGCTACATCCACACCGCCCTTGCCGTCAAGAAGGACAATGATACCATCCAGACCTTCGAAGACCTGAAGGGCAAGACCACCGCCAACAGCCTGGCCTCCACCTATATGGAGCTGGCCGAGAGCTACGGCGCTACTGTGCAGGGCATCGACACGCTGGAAGAGACCATCCAGCTGCTGACCGCCGGCCGCATCGACGCGACCCTGAACGCCGACGTCTCCTTCTACGATTATCTGAACGTCCATCCGGACGCCGACTTCAAGATCGTCGCCCAGACCGAGGAGTCCTCTCACGTCGCCATCCCCCTGCGCAAGGGCGATGCCAGCGCCACCCTGCTGGAAGCCATCAACAACGCCATCGACGAACTCCGCGCCGACGGCACCCTCAAGGAGCTGAGCGAAAGATACTTCGGTCAGGACATCTCCTCGGAAAACTAAGGCAAATTAAAATCGGCCCTGTCGAAAAATCGGAAAAGCGTTTGCGCCGACTGGCGCACCGCCCGATTTTTTGGCAGGGCCTTCTTCTTTGGGATTATCAAGGGCGAGCAGCCCTTGATTCGTGCCTCCCGCGCTTCGAAAGTAGCGGGCGCTTTTCTGGTACTCTTTTGGCGCACAAAAGAGTACATCAACCCGTCGTGTGGAAATAGTCATAGATTGTCTGCGCCAGCTGGGGGCCCACGCCGGGCGTGTTCTCCAGCTGTTCCGGTGTTGCTTCCCGGACTGCCCCCACGCTCTTGAACTGTGCCATCAGCGCTCTGGCCGTCTTCGGCCCGACACCGGGCACCTCGGTCAGGGTGGAAGAATAGCTCTTTTTCTTCATCTGCTGCTTGCGGTAGGCGTTGGCAAAGCGGTGGGTCTCATCCTGGATGGCTGTGATGAAGGTGAACGTTCCCCGGTTCATGTTGATGGCGATCTCCCGGCCCTCGCTGTCCACGATGGCGCGTGTGCGGTGATGGTCGTCCTTCACCATGCCGTACAGCGGCACATCCGCCAGCCGGGTGCCCGCCAGCGCCGCTTTGGCCGCACTGACCTGTCCCCTGCCGCCGTCCATCAATAGCAGGTCCGGCTTCTGGCCGAAGTAGTTGTCGCTCGCCTGCCCATGCTCGGCCAGCAGCGCATATTTTTCATACTCCGCCGCCCGCCGGGAGACCGTCTCCGCCAGCGAGGCATAGTCATCGGTGCCCGCCACGGTCTGCATTTTGAACTTCCGGTAGCCTGCCTTGTAGGGCTTGCCGTCCCGGAAGGTGACCATGCCGCAGACGCTGGTTCCATCGCCCCAGTTGGAGATATCGTAGCTCTCGATGGTGCGGGGCGGCTTTGGCAGACCCAGCACCTGTGCCATCTCATCCAGCAGCTTTTCCTCGCGGGCATAGCGGCCGCTTTCCCGCGCCAGACGCTCCACGGCGTTGGTGTGGGCCATCTCGACTAGGTGCGCCTTGTCGCCCCGCTGGGGGACATACAGCTGCACCTCGCTCCCCCGCTTTTCGTTCAGGGCCTGCTGCAGTGCATCGCTGTCCGGCGGCAGCTCGTCCACCGCGATGACCTTTGGGATCTGCTCATCGTCCAGATAATAGCGGGGCAGGAACTCCTCCCGCACCGCCGCGATGTCGGCGGTATCGTGGAAGAGAAATTCCCGCTTGTCCGTCAGCCGCCCCTCGCGGAAGCGCAGGACTGCCGCGCAGACGCTGCTGGGGGTCCCGGCCAGCGCCACCACGTCCATCTCCACATCCGGGTCCACGACCACCTTCTGGCCCGCCGTCACCTTGGTGATGGCGTTGATCTGGTCCCGCAGCAGAGCCGCCGTCTCAAATTCCAGCCGGTCAGACGCTTCCTGCATCCGCTCGTTCAGCGTTTTCAGGATGTCCTTTTTGCCGTAGCGGATGAGATGCACCGCGCTCTTGACGGCCTGATTGTAGTTTTCGCAGCTGATCCTGCCGCTGCACACCGCCATGCACTTGCCGATGTGGGCGTTCAGGCAGGGGCGCCCCTTGCCGCAGTCCTGCGGGAAGCGCTTATTGCACCGGGGCAGCAGAAAGGCATCCATCGCCGTTTCCGCCATCTGCCGGGCCGCAAAGCTGGAGGTATACGGGCCGAGATACTCTGCGCCGTCGTCCTCCTTTTGCAGCGTGAAGGACAGACGCGGCCACGGCTCTTTCGTCACTTTGATATAGCTGTAGCCCTTGTCGTCCTTCAGCAGGATGTTATATTTGGGGGTGTGGGCCTTGATCTGGCTGGCTTCCAGCACCAGCGCCTCGAACTCGCTCTGGCAGACGATGACGTCGAACGCGTAGGCGTGGGCGATCATCTGGCTGACCTTGTTGTCGTGGGGGACCCCCTCCCGGAAATACTGGCTCACCCGGATGCGCAGCCGCTTGGCCTTGCCGATATAGATGATGGTGTCGGTCTTATCCCGGATGATATACACACCGGGCAGCAGCGGCAGCATACAGGCTTTCTGGTAGAGTTCTGCTTTCGTCATTCTTCTTCGTCGTGTTCGTGGTTCTGTTTTTCTTCCCGGATGCGTCTGGCTTTCCGGATGTTATAACAGGCGCTGCCCATGCCCGCGCCGGCCAGGATGGAGCACCACAGCTTCGGCTTTTCGCCGGTGAGGGCGGGCAGCAGCAGGTCTGCCGCCAGCAGCGCTGCAAACAGGCCGAAGAACACCTTCCAGATGGTGCCCTCCTCGCAGATGTCGTTCACTTTCTTCAGCAGCTTCGTTGTCGATCCTTTCACGGCACATGCCTCCTTCTTCTCATCCTACCAAAAAAGCGGCAGGAAATACTCCCACCGCTTCAAAAGATCAAGGCTCGAATTACTCTGCAAAGCCGGACTCGACCAGCTTGATCAGGCCATCGACTGCAGCCTGCTCATCCGCGCCGTCCGCGATGATGCGGATGGTGGTACCGCCCACGATGCCCAGAGACAGAACGCCCAGCAGGCTCTTCGCGTTCACGCGGCGCTCCTCTTTCTCGACCCAGATGGAAGACTTGAACTCGTTAGCCTTCTGGATAAAGAAGGTAGCCGGACGAGCATGCAGACCAACCTGATTTTCAACGGTAACTTCTTTGACGTACATAGTAAAACGCTCCTATCTTATCGTTTTCGGGATGCAATCATGTTTTGTGCCTGTTGCGTTGTACCTATTTTAGCGCAAGGCGAAACCGTTGTACAGCCCCTCGACACATTTTTGGCGGTTTTCCCAATGATACTGGGGGCTTTTTTCGCCATTTATACAAAGATACCAAAATTATTCCCCTGTCATTGGCGGGGTAATACAAAAGTTTTCAACATTTTTTCGACTGTCGGCGGACGTTTGCAGGCTTCGGCAGCTCTTTTCAGCCCTCGTACCGCATCTTGAGCAGGCGGCTCTCCACGGCCACATCCTCAAATTTTTCCGGATCGAACACCAGCTCGATGCCCTCGACGGCCCAGCCCATCCGGCGGTAGAGCGCCAGCGCACGGGTGTTGGTATCCAGTACGGTCAGGGTCGGATGCTCGTGCTCCGGCAGCTTTTTGCGGGCAAAGTCCAGCATCTTCATACCAATGCCCTTTCCGCGTGCCGCAGCGCTCACGAACAGGTGCTCGACCTGGCCGGTCTTGTGGTTCACACTGACCATGCCGTCCGCCACATCCTTCGTATAGTGCAGGTAGCAGACCCAGCCGTCCTGTTTCTCCTGTTTCAACTGCTCCAGGAACACTTCCGGCGTCAGCGTTTCCAGGTATTCCGCCGTCCAGCCGTCAGCACAGACGGTTTTCCGTCCCTCCGCAAAGAGCTGTGCAGCGGCCCGGAACTGCTCTTCGGTCTTCACCAGCCGGACATTCTCGCCCCGTTTCCACTTGGGCAGCTCGGTGATGGGGTGGGTCCTGCACCACGCCTCATAAAGCTCCGGGCGGCGCAGCCGGGTGCGGGTGCGGCTCTGCTCACCCCGCCATGCGTCGATCTTCTGGTGGTCGCCGCCCAGCAGCACCGGGGGCACCGCGCGGCCCTCCCAGACTTCCGGTCGGGTGTACTGCGGATATTCCAGCAGACCGTCCCAGTAGCTTTCCTCTTCGTAGCCCTTCTGTTCGGCCAGCACACCGGGCTTGAGCCGCAGCACACTGTCCGCCACCACAAGGCTTGCCAGCTCGCCGCCGGTCAGGATATAATCGCCGATGGAGATCTCCTCATCGGCAAAGGCGTCGATGACCCGCTCGTCGATGCCCTCGTAGTGGCCGCAGACCAGAGTCAGATTGTCGTATTCCGCCAGCCGCCGGGCATGTTCTTCGGTGTAGCGCTGACCGCCTGCCGTCAAGAATACAATATGCGGCTTGGGGCGTCCCTGTGACTCCACTTCTTGCTGAACGGCCCGCAGGCAGTCCGCAATGGGCTGGGCATACAGCACCATGCCGCAGCCGCCGCCGTAGGGGTAGTCGTCGGTCTGCTTTTGTTTGTTCAGGGTATAGTCCCGGATCTGGTGGCAGTGGGTCTCAATATAGCCCCGCTTTGCCGCACGGCCCAAAATGCTGGCATCCAGCACCTGCTGGCACATCTCCGGGAAGAGAGTCACGATGTCCACACGCATTCCCATGGCTCACTCCTCCTCCCGCTCGCTGTCGCAGTCGTCGTCCAGCAATCCAGGGATGGGCGTGACGAGGATGTACCCCTCCGGCGGGTTCCGCTCTTTCAAAAAGGCGTCCACACCGGGGAACAGATATTCTTTGCCGTTGGGGGCCTTGACGGTGTAGATGTCCTGCGCACCGGGGTGGTCCACGCTGGTCACAACGCCGTACACCTTGCCGGTGTCGGCATCCCGCACCTCGCAGCCGATGAGGTCGGCCACATACCACCGCCCGGCGGGCAGAGTGGCATCGCTGCGGTCAAAATAGAACACCTGCCCCCGCAGCGCACGGGCGGCATCCATGTCGTTGACGCCCTCCAGCTGGAGCAGCGCCATCTGCCCCTGCGGGCGGATGGACACGATCTTGTAGCACCTGCCGCCCTGGGCCGAAGCATACAGCCTGCCGACCTTTTTCAGGAACGCCACGCCGTCGCACCAAAGCTCCAGTTTCATTTCACCGCGCACACCGTGGGTGGTCACGACCTTTCCTGCTTCCAGATATTGCTGCATCGTTATCTCCTATCATTCTGCATCCTGCCCCTCTCCGTCATCGCTGCGCGATGCCACCTTGTCCCCTTCTGGCACTGTCGTGCCACCTCCCCCGGCCGGGGGAGTCTTTCTAAGGGCGAGGTCTTGGCAGTCTACGCGACGCAAACAATGCGCCAAAAGCTCCCCCTGCGGGGGAGCTGGACGCGAAGCGGCCTGAGAGGGTTCAAACAAAAAGGCCCTTTGCCTTGCAGCAAAGGGCCCGTAGGGTGCTCAGTCGATCTCAACAAGGACCTTTTCATCGACCCGCACAGCAGCCGCGCGCATCACCACACGAATGGCTTTTGCGATCCGGCCCTGCTTGCCGATGACACGGCCCATATCTCCCTCTGCCACGCTCAGGTGGTAGACGATGGTGCCGTCCTCGCGGGGCTCGTCCACCGTGACCTTGACGGCGTCCTTGTCCTCCACGAGACCGCGGGCAACTGCCAGCAACAGCTCCTGCATGAGTCAGCCCTCCTACTTACAGAATGTTGGACTTCTTCAGCAGCACGCGAACGGTATCGGTGGGCTGTGCGCCGTTTGCGATCCATGCCTTTGCCTTCTCGGCGTCAATCTTCACGATAGAGGGCTCCTGGTTGGGATCGTAAGTGCCGATCTCCTCGATGAAACGGCCGTCGCGGGGGAAGCGGCTGTCAGCAACAACAACACGATAGAAGGGAGCCTTCTTGGCGCCGACGCGGCGCAGACGAATCTTAACTGCCATGGTAAATATCCTCCAAAAATTGTTTGTGCCCCAGTGCGGGGTGTTCTAAAAATCTATCTGTACAACCCCAGCGGGGTGTATACCAACATTATTTCAGGCCGCGGAAAGCGTTCGGGTTGCCCATCATGCCGCCCAGGCGGCGGGCAAAGCCCTTGGGGCTCTTCTTGAACTGCTTCATCATCTTCTGCATCATCTCAAACTGCTTGAGCAGCTTATTGACGTCCTCGACCTTGGTGCCGCTGCCCGCTGCAATGCGGCGCTTGCGCTTGGGGTTGATGATGGAGGGCTTCTCGCGCTCTTCCTTCGTCATCGAGTAGATCATCGCCTCGATGCGGTCAAAGGCCTTCTCGTCGACCTGGCTGGCGTCGATGCCTGACATGCCGGGCATCATGCTGAGCATGGCCCCCGCGCCGCCCATCTTGCGGATCTGCGCAAACTGGGCCAACATATCGTTCATGTCGAACTTGTTCTCCATCATCCGCTTGGCCGTCTCTTCGGCGGCCTTTTCGTCGGCGGCATCCTGTGCGCGCTCGATGAGGCTGAGCACATCGCCCATGCCGAGGATGCGGCTGGCCATGCGGGAGGGATGGAAGACTTCGAGGTCATCCAGCTTTTCGCCGGTGCCCTGGAACTTGATGGGTTTGCCGGTGACGGACAGCACCGAAAGGGCTGCGCCGCCGCGGGTGTCGCCGTCGGTCTTGGTCAGGATGATGCCGTCGATGCCGACCGTCTCGTTGAAGGTCCTGGCGACGTTCACGGCGTCCTGACCGGCCATGGCGTCCACGACCAGCAGGGTCTCATCCACAGGCACGGCTTCCTTGATGTCCACCAGCTCCTGCATCAGGACCTCGTCGATCTGCAGGCGGCCGGCGGTATCCAGGATGAGGATGTCGTTGCCGTAGTCCTTCGCGTGGGCCAGCGCCTTTTTCGCGATGACCGGCGGCTTTTCGCCATCCAGCGTAAAGACCGGTGCCCCGGCCTGTTTTCCCACGACCTTCAGCTGGTCGATGGCGGCCGGGCGGTAGATATCGCAGGCCACCAGCATGGGGCGGCGGCCCTGCTTGATGAAGTATTTGGCCAGCTTGGCGGCGTGGGTCGTTTTACCATTGCCCTGCAGGCCGCAGAGCATGATGATGGTCTGGCCCTTGTTCTTGACGATCAGCTTCGGGGCTTCCTCGCCGCCCATCAGGGCGATCAGCTCCTCGTTGACGATCTTGACCACCTGCTGGGCGGGGGTCAGGCTCTCCATGACCTCCTGCCCCATCGCGCGTTCCGAGACCTTGGCGCAGAACTCCTTCGCCACCTTGTAGTTGACGTCGGCTTCCAGCAGGGCCATCCGGACTTCGCGCATCGCGGCCTTGATGTCGGCCTCGGTCAGTTTGCCGTGGCCGCGCAGTTTTTTGAACACACCGGCAAGGCGGTCGGTCAAAGATTCAAATGCCATGTGCGGTGCTCCTCTCAGAATGATCTGAGCATCAGCTCTCGTTGACCTCGTCCATGGACCGGATGATCCCCAGCATCTTGGTCAAAGTGGCTGCATACTCGGTGGTGGTGAGTTTCGCGTAGGGGCCGGTGCACTCGAACCGTGCATCCACAACGAGCTGTTCCAGCTCTTCCAGCTTTTCCTGCACCCTGCGGTAGCGGGCCGCGAAGCCGACTTTGGCTTCCAGCTCCTTCAGGGTGGTCTCGCCATGCTTGATGGCGTCCCGTGCGCCCTGGCGGGTGATGCCGAAATTTTCCCCGATCTCGCTCAGCGAAAGGTCGTCGTTGTAATACTGGTTCAGCATCTCGCGCTGCTTGGGCGTGAGGACTTCGCCGTAAAAATCGAGCAGATAGCCCATCTCAAAATCTTTTGCCATTGTGCGTTTCTGCCCTGACCTTCCATCGTTTGTAAAGTTTTTTTGCTTTACATACGGAGTATAGCAGACTGTTCGCCCCTTGTCAAGGCTTTTCTTCATCACTCTGCCAGATTTTTCGCGGATTTTCTCCATTTTTGCCAAAGTGCGGCTTGACGCCCCGCCCGCTTTGCGTTAGGATTATTATAATGTATCCCACCGAAGGAGGAATTTCGTGGCCATTTATCCGAATTTTTACCAGACCCTGCTGCCCTGCCCCATCGTGGAGCTGCGGGGCTACCTTTCTGCCTGCGGGCTGAAGGGGCGGCTGTATGCCTACCTGGACTTTGACGGCCCCACCGGCACGTCCCGCGATGCGCTGGCCGAAGGGATGCTGGCCCTTGCGGCAGAGCAGCACGCGCTAGCCCCCGGCCAGCCCATCATCGAGGCTTCCACCGGTGCCTTTGCGGCGGCACTGACCCTGGCCAGCCGCACCGCCGGGCACCCCATCGTGATCGCCATGCCGGAGGATGCCCCGGCCCTGCGGCAGGAGTATCTGCTCCGCCTCGGTGCCCAGATCTTGCACTCCCCGGCCCGGAACGGTCTGGCCGGTGCGCGGGCGCTGGCCGAGAGCAAGGCTGCGGAGAACGGCTGGTACTATATGAACTGGCTCGCCAACGACAACAACCCCGAATACCACCGCCGCGTCACCGGCCCCGCCATCGCCAAAGCCATCGCGCGGGAGGGCAGGAGCCTTGTGGACAGCGTCGTGGTCAGCGTGGGCAGCGCAGGCACCATCACCGGCGTGGGCGAAACGCTCAAAGCCTGGACGAACGACGTCCGGATGGTGGCGGTCGAGCCGTTTGAGAGCCAGGCCCTCAGCGGCGGGTTCACGGGCGGCCACGGCATCCCGGAAATGGGCTTCGGCTTCATCCCCAAAAATTACAATGCCTACGTGGTGGACAACGTCGCCGCCGTCACCCGCTCCGACGCCGCCCGCGCCGCACAGAAGGTCCTCATCACCGACGCCATCCCTGCTTCGCTCAGCGCCGGTGCCGCCCTCCACGCCGCCGCGCAGCTGCTGGCCAAGGGCACCAGCCGTTCGGCCCTCGTCATCCTCAGCGGACGGCAGAACCTGAATTTTTGATTCCAACAGAAAAGAGCATCTACCATGACAAAAGATATGACCACCGGCAGCATCACACCGCTTCTGGTAAACTTCACCATTCCCCTCGTGCTGGGCAATCTGTTTCAGCTCACCTACAACGCGGTGGACAGCATCATCGTGGGCAAGTTCGTCGGCGAAGACGCTCTGGCCGCTGTCGGCACTTCCAACCCGCTGATGACGCTGGCCATCCTCTTCATCAACGGCATGTGCCTGGGTGCAGGCATCCTCGTCAGCACCGCGTTCGGTGCAGGCGACAACAAGCTCGTGGAGCGCCAGGTCTCCACCACCGCCATCGCGGGCACCGTGTTCTCTCTGGCCTTCTCGCTGGTCTGCATCCTGCTGGCGAATCCCCTGCTGCGGCTGCTCCAGGTCCCGGAAGAGATCCTTCCCATCGCGGTGAACTACCTGCGCATCGTCTTTGCAGGCCTCATCTTCACCTTCTTCTACAACTTCCTCGCCGCCACCATGCGCGCTTTGGGCGACAGCAAAAGCGCCCTCTACTTTCTGATGGTCAGTTCGGTGCTGAACATCGCGGGCGACCTGTTCTTTGTTGAGGTTCTGGACTGGGGCTCGGAAGGCTGTGCGCTTTCCACCGTCCTCAGCGAAGCCGCCTGCTGTGCGCTCTGCCTCATCTACATCCGCTGGAAGATCCCCGTCCTGCAGCTTGGCCGCCGCTGGCTCATTTTTGACAGCTCCCTGCTGAAAAAGACCGTCAGCTATGGCTGGGCCAGCGCCATGCAGCAGGCCACGGTCCAGCTGGGCAAGATCGCGGTGCAGGCCATCGTCAACACGATGGGCGTCAACGCCATGGCCGCGTTCACTGCGTCCAGCCGCATCGACGACTTCGCCTATATTCCTCAGCAGAACATCGGCCACGCCGCCACCACCCTGATGGCCCAGAACCGCGGTGCCGGGAAAAAGGACCGCGTCCGCAAGGGCTTCTTCTGCGGCCTGAAGATCGAAGCCGTCTACGCCGTCTGCATCACGATTCTCTGCTACGTCTGCGCCGAACCCATCATCCGCCTCTTCGCAGACCAGCCCGAAGTCGTGGAGCTTGGTGTCCGCTTTCTGCGGCTCGTCTCCCTGTTCTACCTGATGCCTGCCCTCACCAACGGTGTGCAGGGCGGCTTCCGCGGCCTGGGCGACCTGAAGATCACCCTCAACAGCAGTATGCTCAACATGGCAGGCCGTGTGGCCGCTGCCGCTGTTTTCGTCCTCATCCTCCACATGGACATCGAGGCACTGCCCTACAGCTACGCCGTCGGCTGGGTCCTCATGCTCCTCTACGAAGTGCCCGCCCTCGTGCGCTGCCTGAAGAACGGGACGTTGTAAAACCAGACCCTTTTCCGGACGCTAAAAAGGGAGGCCTCCTTCGCAGGAAGCCTCCCTTTTGGTTTGCGTTTGATCAGCCGCGCTTTGCCAGCAGAGCCTCGATCTTCTTGATGGGATCGATGATGCTGGAAACGGACATGTCGTGGTTCAGCGCCACCACGAAGTAGGCAGCATACTTGGAAACATCGACATCGACGTACCAGTTGCGGGTCAGCAGCTCCGGCAGACGGTAGGTCAGGTTGGTGCCCACCACATAGTCCAGCGTGCCGTCCGCCACGGCCTGGTCGAATTTTGCCAGACCGCTGGTGAACAGCGGGAAGGTAGCGTTGGCGATGATGCGGCCAGCACCGCGCTTCTTCAGGTTGCCGGCAACTTCCAGCATGCTCTCGCCGGAAGCGATGATGTCGTCCGCGATGAAGACGGTCTTGCCCTCCACGGAATCGCCCAGATACTCGTGGGCCACGATGGGGTTGCGGCCGTTCACGACGCGGGTATAGTCACGGCGCTTGTAGAACATGCCCAGGTTGCAGCCCAGCACACTGGAGAAGTACATGTTGCGGCTCATTGCGCCTTCGTCGGGGCTGACCACGATGAACTGCTCCTTGTCGAAGCTGATCTCCGGGTTCTTCTTCAGCAGGCTCTTGAGGACCTGATAGGTCGGCATCGCGTTGTCGAAGCTGAGCAGGGGCACGGCATTCTGGACGCGGGGGTCGTGTGCGTCAAAGGTGATGATGTTCTTCACGCCCATGGTCTGCAGCTCCTGCAGGGCCACAGCACAGTCCAGGCTCTCGCGGACGACGCGGCGATGCTGGCGGCCGCCGTACAGGCTGGGCATGATGACCGACACGCGGTGTGCCTTGCCGGCCACGGCCTGGATGAGGCGCTTCAGGTTTGCGAAATGGTCGTCGGGAGAGAGGTGGTTCTCGTAGCCGAACAGGTTGTAGGTCACGCTGTAGTTGCCCGGATCGACAACGATGAAGATATCGTCGCCGCGGACGGACTCCTTGACCAGGCCCTTTGCGTCGCCGCTCTGGAAGCGGGGGCACTCGCAGGGGATGATGAAGCTATCCTTCTCCACACCGGCAGACTTTGCCCACTCGACAAGGTGTCTGTCGATGAGGTCGGTCAGCTCCTCTGCACCGGGGCAGGCCAGCAGACGCAGATCTGCAACGCTGGGCTCCTGAAAAAATGCCATCGGGTTAACTTCGTTAGACATTGTTACAACTCCTTCATGTTCCTTAAACCAAGCCGACAACAGGACTGCTGAAGTCCATATCTGTTTCTATTCTATCACAAAATCTCCGTTTCGACACCCAAAAATTCCCCCATGAGCGGATTTTCTGCGCCTTGCACATCTGTTATTCCAAAATCCGTAGGACTCTGTGAGTTTTTTACAAAAACCACAGTTTTTTCATACAAACCTGCCTTCTTCGACACAAAAAACAGTCCGGGGCCTCTCCCAGCGGAAAGGTCCCGGACCGTTTTTTCAGTTTCTTATGCCGATCACAGCGCTGCCACAGCAGCCTTCAGTGCTTCCACGCGGTCGGTGTTCTCCCACTTCACGCCCAGATCCTCGCGGCCCATGTGGCCGTAAGCGGCCAGCTTGCGGTAGATGGGCTTGCGCAGGTCGAGGTCGCGGATGATGGCGGCGGGGGTCAGGTCAAAGACCTTCTCCACAGCCTGCTCGATCTTGTCGTCGGCGACCTTGCCGGTGCCGAAGGTATCCACCATGATGGAGACCGGCTTTGCCACGCCGATGGCATACGCCACCTGCACCTCGCACTTGCTGGCCAGACCGGCAGCCACGATGTTCTTGGCCACCCAGCGGGTCGCATACGCAGCGCTGCGGTCCACCTTGCTGGGGTCCTTGCCGGAGAACGCGCCGCCGCCGTGGCGGGAATAACCGCCGTAGGTATCGACGATGATCTTACGGCCGGTCAGGCCGGAGTCGCCCTGCGGGCCGCCCACGACGAAGCGGCCGGTCGGGTTGATGTAGTATTTGGTGTTCTCGTCCAGCAGCTCGGCGGGGATGGTGGCCTTGATGACCTTTTCCATCACGTCGGCGCGCAGCTGCTCCATGCTGACGGAGTCGCTGTGCTGGCTGGAGATGACCACGGCGTCCACACGGAACGGCTTGCCGTCCTCATCGTACTCCACAGTGACCTGGCTCTTGCCGTCCGGGCGCAGATAGTCCAGCTCGCCGTTCTTGCGCACCTCGGTCAGGCGCTTGGCCAGCTTGTGGGCCAGTGAGATGGGCATGGGCATCAGCTCCGGGGTCTCATCGCAGGCATAACCGAACATCATGCCCTGGTCGCCTGCACCGCCGACCTGATCGTTGGTGCCAAGGGCGATGTCGGGGCTCTGGCCGTCGATGTTGGAGATGACAGCGCAGGTGTCGGCGTCAAAGCCGTACTTTGCGCGGGTGTAGCCGATCTCAGAGACGACCTCGCGGACGATCTTCTGGAAATCGACGTAGCAGTTGGTGGTGATCTCGCCCATGATGTGCACCAGGCCGGTGGAAGCACAGGTCTCGCAGGCCACGCGGGCGTCGGGGTCGTTGGTCAGGATCTCGTCCAGGATCGCATCGGAGATCTGGTCGCAGATCTTGTCGGGATGTCCTTCGGTAACGGACTCAGAAGTAAACAGATGTCTTGCCATAAAAGTTGTCCTCCATAAAATGTGGTGATCCATTCACAGCTTCCTACACGGCATCAAGATTTTTTGCGCAAACAAAAACGCTCAGAACCGAAGCTCTGAGCGTTGCACTCTTATCTTTCGGTTTCCCGCAGGATTTGGCACCTTATGCTCTCGCACAGGTTGTCGGGCTTCACAGGGCCTGTCCCCTCAGCCGCTCTTGATAAGTCGGTATTCAGTTGTTTTCTGCGTAATATCTTATCATCTCTTCGTCGAAATGTCAAGAACAGTCTGACTCTTTTTATACAACATTCCAAAATTGATCAAGAAGACCGGTTTGACCAACAAAAGCACAGCGTTCGCTGTGCTTTTGCTGAAAAAAAATCAGTAACCCTTTGCCTGTTCGCCGTTCAGCAGCTTGACCGCGCGGGAAGTGCCCAGACGGTCCGCGCCCAGCGCGAGGAACTTTTCCATATCGTCCACGGTGGAGATGCCGCCGGCAGCCTTGACCTTGCAGCGGCCATGCACACCCTTGACCATCAGCTCCACGTCGTGGAAGGTCGCGCCTGCGGTGGAGAAACCGGTGCTGGTCTTGATATAATCTGCCCCCGCCTCACAGACGATGTCGCACATCTTCTCTTTTTCCTCGTCGGTCAGCAGGCAGGTCTCGATGATGACCTTGAGCACCTTGTCGCCCACGGCCTGCTTGACGGCGCGAATGTCCTCGCGGACGGCGTCGTACTCCTTGTTCTTTAGGCGGCCGATGTTGATGACCATGTCCACCTCAGACGCGCCGTTCTCGATGGCCTTCTTTGCCTCAAACGCCTTGGACTCGGTGTCCATGGCCCCCAGAGGGAAGCCGACGACGCAGCACACCGGGATGCGGCCCGCCAGATACTCCACGGCCTGTTTCACATAGCAGGTGTTGATGCAGATGGAAGCCGTGTGATTTTCAACGGCCTCGTCGCAGATAACCTTAATCTGCGGCCAAGTGGCCTCCGGCTTGAGCAGAGTGTGATCCACATGGGAGAGAATTTCTTCACGAGTCATGTTTGTTTCTCCTTTTTACTTGCTGGCACGGCGCACCTTTGCCATGCCGACAGCACTCAGGGCAATTGCAGTTGCAGAGACCGTTGCACCAATGATGCCCAGCACCAAGCCGGAAACCAGAAATGCAAAACCTTTCAGACCACGCTTCATAAAACCGTACCTCCTAAATGTTTTGATTGGTAGAACCTTACTTTTTCTTAAAAATGATCAACTTGCTGAACACATAGTTCAGCACGATCACCAGTACATTGGAAAAGATCTTCACGGCAAGGCCCCACAGTGCCTGCGCATTGTAGCGGCTGGTAACGAAGATCGCCGTGGGGCCGTCTGCACCGCCGATGACGGCAATAGCGGCAGAGCCATCCGTGACCCCCGCCGGTGTGCCTGCATAGGAGGCTGCCATCTGGATGGCCGTATCCGGGCCAAGCCAGTGGGCCACCACGCTCAGCACCCCCTGCATCAGCTCGTCCATCAGCGCTGCACCCTGCGCAGCCAGCAGATTGCCCAGCACCAGCATAATTGCAGTGTCCAGCAACATTGTACCCAGACGACAGGTGACGAATGCACCAAATTCCCTCGCCATGGCCTTGCCCTGCGTTTTGCTGCGGAACACAAAGGCGCGGTTGGTGCAGTAGGCAAACAGGATGCAGATGATGTTATCCAGCACATTGCCCCAGCTGTTGGCAGCTGTGTAGCCGAACAGCTTGTTGAACAGCGCATACAGCACGATGTTCAGCAGGGTGGTCAGCACACCAAAGATGAGATAGGAAAGCACTTCCCAGTGCTTTTTGATCCAGTGTATCATAAAACTCACATTTCCTCAACCGCAGGGCCTGCCTGCAAGGGGATAAAAAACAGCCCCGCCGCCGTTATCCCGGCAACGGGGCTGTTGATCGCATTGTGTCAGGCGTTTGCCTTCACGATGGGCTGATTACTCAGCGTCCTCGTTCAGCAGAGCCTTCATGGACAGGCTGATGCGCTTCTTGTCGAAGTCAACATCCAGCAGCTTCACATCGACCATATCGCCGACCTTCAGTGCGTCGGAGACCTTCTCAACGCGGTCATTGCTGATCTCGCTGATGTGGACCAGACCGTCAACACCCGGCAGGATGCGGACGAAAGCACCGAACTTGGTCAGAGAGACGACCGGAGCATGGAAGGTGCTGCCGATGGGGTAGTTGTTCTTCAGCTGCTCCCAGGGGTTGTCCTCAGCCTTCTTGTAGCCCAGAGAGACCTTGTGGTTCTCACGGTCGATATCCTTCACATACACCTCGATGGTGTCGCCGACAGAGACGACCTCAGAGGGATGCTTGATGCGGTTCCAGCTCAGCTCGCTGATGTGGCACAGGCCGTCCACACCGCCGATATCGACGAATGCACCGTAAGAGGTCAGGCTCTTGACAACGCCGGTGTAGCTCTTGCCCACTTCGACATTTGCCCAGAACTCCTCACGCTTTGCCTTGTTCTGCTCAGCGGTGACCTTGTTGATGCTGCCGACGATCTTGCGGCCGGAGCACTCGGTGACGACCAGCTGAACGTGCTGGCCGACCAGAGCAGTGTAGTCCTCGTCGCGGCGCATCGTGGCCTGAGAACGGGGAACGAACACCTTGACGCCCTTGACGTTGACGACAACGCCGCCCTTGTTGAACTCGGTGACATCGCCCTCGACGACTTCACCGGATTCTGCTGCCTTGGCGATCTCTTCCATGCCCTTGCGAGATGCGAGCTTCTTGCGGGAGAGCTGGATGACGCCGTCCTGGTCCATAACCTTCTCGACGATGAGGTCCAGCTCATCGCCAACCTTCACCAGGTCTTCGACCTTGGCGGAGGAATCATCGGTCAGCTCGCTCAGCTTGACAAAGCCGGTCTGCTTCGCACCGATATCCACCTGGATCTCGTTGGCAGAGATGCTGGTCACGATTCCTTTCACAATACTGCCTGCATGAACACGCTTCTCCTCGGATGCGTTCAGCATCTCCTCGAAGCTCATGCTGTCATTGATTTCTGCGCTCATACTGTTAAGTACCTCCTCAATAATAGACGATGGCGTTGAAGCCCCGGCTGTCACGCCCGCCACTTTAACATCTGCAAACCATTCCGGCCGAAGTTCGCTCGCTGTCTCGACCGTTACGGCTCGCGTGTGCTTTGCGGCGACCTGTACCAGCTTTTGGGTATTGGAAGAATGATGACCGCCAATGACAACAATGATGTCGCATTGTTGGCTGAGGTCTTCCGCTTCCTGTTGCCTCGCCCACGTCGCATTACATATTGTATCAAAAATTCGGGCGTTTGTATAGGCTTTTTTGAGAAACTCCGAACTTTCTTGCCATTTTGTTACCTGAAATGTGGTCTGTGCAACCGCAAAAATGGGTTTTGAGGGGTCCGAAGGGCCTTTCCAGGCCTTCAACTCGTCCAGATCACTGAACACAAATACCTCTCCCCCGGTATGTCCGACGATGCCCTGCACCTCCGGATGGGTCTTGTCGCCTGCCACCAGCAGCACTGCGCCCTCGGCCTCGGCCCTGGCGGCGATGTTCTGGATCTTCTTCACAAAGGGGCAGGTCGCGTCGTGGTAGACCAGGGCACGCTGCTCCAGCGTGTCGTAGATGCTGCGGGGCACACCGTGGCTGCGGATGATGACTTCGTACCCGGCGGGGATGTCGTCCACCGTGTCGGCCACCAGCGCCCCCCGGCGCTCCATATCGGCCACAGCCTGCGGGTTGTGGATGAGCGGCCCCAGCGTTGCCACCTTGTGGCCCTCATCCAGCAGGTTATACGTCAGCTCCACCGCCCGGTTCACACCGAAGCAGAAGCCCGCCGTCTTCGCCAAACGAATCTCCATGTTATCCTCCTGTCTTGATTGGCTTCACTCACTGTCGACCCAAATCTTCCCATGCGTCCAGAAGCGCCTGCTTGTTGGCCCGCAGGGTCTTCAGGTCGCGGCGGCTCTCCATGGCGAACTGCGCGGCGGGCATCGGCTCGCCGTAGACGACCTTCACCTTGCAGAACAGCTTCATCCTGCCGTCCGGTGTGTCGTAAAGGATGCGCACCGGCACCACATCCACCGCCGCCTGCGCCGCAATGACGAACAGGCCGCTCTTGGGCTGCAGGAGCTTCCCCTCTTTTTCGCGGGTGCCCTCCGGGAAGATGAGCAGTGTGCCGCCGTTCCGGCAGGCCTCCACCGTCTGGTCGATCACGTCCAGCTCTTCGCGAGTGCCGCGCACACACAGCGCCCCCATCCAGCGGAAAAACCAGGTCAGCAACACGTTGATCTCAAACAGTTCCTTCTTGGCAAAGACCACCATCCGCCGCCCCCAGAACCGGGTGATGACCACGAACACCGGGTCGATGGCGGAAACATGGTTCGGTGCGATGATGCAGCCGCTCGTCCGGACTTTCTTCAGATTCTCCCGACCGATGCACTCCACCCGGAACCCGATGTGGAACACGATCCACGCCAGCGGGAGCAAAATATAATAGAGTACCATTGCGCTCCTCTCAGACCTTGGATGCGATGATCTGTTTCATGGCATCCAGGCTCTGCTCAAAGTTGAGCTCAGAGGTGTCCAGCAGAACGGCGTCGTCGGCCTGCTTCAGCGGGGCAGCCTCACGGTGGGTGTCCTGATAATCGCGCTGCTTCACATCTTCCAGCACCTTTTCAAAGGAGATGTCCACGCCCTTCTCCTGATACTCCTTCCAGCGGCGTCTGGCGCGGGCCTCCGGGGCAGCGGTCAGGAAGATCTTCACGGTCGCATGGGGCAGCACCACCGTGCCGATGTCGCGGCCGTCCATCAGAACGTTCTGGGTCCGGGTCATATCGCGCTGCTGATCCAGCAAAAAGGCGCGGACTGCCGGGTTGGCCCCCACAGCCGAAGCCGCCATGCCCACCTCATCAGTGCGGATGAGCCGGCTGACGTCCTCCCCGTTCAGGTAGATGTGCTGTTCGCCGTCCACCGAATCCAGCCGCAGCGAGATCTCCGGCAGCAGTGCATTGACGGCCTCGTTGTCCTTGGGGTCTTTGCCCGCGCGCAGTGCATACAGGCCGATGGTGCGGAACATCGCACCGGTATCTACATAAATGTAGCCCAGCTCAGCCGCCAGACGGCGCGCCAGCGTGGATTTGCCCGCACCTGCAGGCCCATCGATCGCAACAGAAATCATGTGTATGTCTCCTTATCTATAAATTATAAATTATTTGCAAAACTCTGTGCGGTACAGAACGCGATCTGCAAATTGTAGCCGCCGGTGTAGGCATCCACGTCCAGCACCTCGCCTGCAAAATAGAGGCCCAGCGCCTTCTTGCTCTGCATGGTCTTGGGGTCAACCTCCCGCACCGACACGCCGCCCGACGTGATGACCGCATGGGCCAGGTCGCCGCGGGCATCAATGGGCACCTTCCAGTGCTTGCACAGCTGCACCAGCTCCCGCTTCTGCTCGCGGGTGATCTGGTTTGCTCTGGTGGCCGGGTCGATGCCCCAGCGGGCCACCATGACCGGCTGCATACTGGACGGCAGCAGCTTGACCAGTGCCCCCTGCGCCGCGTGGTTCGCCAACAGGGCAAAATCGCGGGTGATGCGGTCGTAGAGCTGCTCCTCGCTCAGGGCGGGCTTCAGGTCGATCTCCGCATGGTAGCGGTGCTTTTTCATGTCGCCGAGGTGGCTGGATGCGCTCAGCGTCAGCGGGCCGCTGATGCCGAAGTGGGTAAACAGCATCTCGCCCTGCTCGTCGAAGATGGCCTTGCCGTCCTCAAACAGGGTCAGCGTCACATTTTTCAGGGCCAGCCCCATCATCTTCTTGCAGTCCGGGTCATGGCTGACCAGACTCACCAGGCTGGGCACCGGCTCCACGATGGTGTGCCCGGCCTGCTCGGCCAGTTTGTAGCCGTCGCCGGTGGAGCCGGTCGTCGGGTAGCTCAGGCCGCCCGTGGCCACCAGCACGGCGTCGGCGCGGTACTCTCTGCCGGAGGTTCCCCGCACCCCGACGCAGCGGCAGGCCGCACCGGGCTTTTTCTTTTTGGGGTGGCGCGGGTTCTCCGGCACCGCAGAGGCAGCCTCCTCAGCCGGGGCCAGCGGCTCCAGCAGCAGTTTTTGGGCCCCGTCGCGGACGATGCGGGCCTCCTCGGCGTAGCGCAGCAGCGCCTGACGGATCTCCTCGGCCCGGTCTGACACCGGGAACACCCGGCGGCCCCGCTCGACCTTCAGTTCCACGCCCAGCCCCTCAAACAGCTCCATCGTTCTGGCTGGCGGGAACGCCCCCAGCGAGGAGAACAGGAAGCGCGGATTGGTCCGCACATGGCGCAGGAATTCCTCCGCCGTGCAGTCGTTGGTCACGTTGCAGCGGCCCTTGCCGGTGACGAGGATCTTCTGGCCGGGCTTTTCCATGTGCTCCAGCACCGTCACCTCGTGCCCCTGCCGCACCGCGGCACCCGCCGCCATCAGCCCGGCCGCACCGCCGCCCACGATTAACACCTTTGCCATCCTGCTTCCTCCTGTGTTCACGCTCTGTCGAAACTTGTTCTATTGTATCATACCAGAATCGGCTTCCAAATGCAATCGCTTCCCGGCCCGGAACTGCTGGAAATCCCCACACAAAAAAGCCCGCCGGGGGCTTTTTCCCTCCGGCGGGCCGCTGATTCAGTTCCTGCACGCTGCGGGGTCCAGATAGCTGTCGCCCTGCTTCACTTCCAGATGCAGGTGGCTCTCCTCGGCGCACTCGCAGCTCACGCTGCCCACGGTGCCGAGCACCTGCCCGGCCGACACGGTGTCGCCTTCCTTCACCTTGGGGCTGGCCACACCGCAGAGCCGCCAGACACGGCCCGCGCTGTCCTTCACGGCCACGACCGGCCCCCAGCTGCCATCGGCACCAGCGAGCACCACGCTGCCGTCCACCGGGGAAGGAACTGCTTCGCCTTCGTGGGCTGCATAGTCGATGCCGTTGTGGGTGCGCCAGTCGCCCAGCGTCTTGTTGTACACCAGCTCATCGCCGCTGTAGGCGTTCAACACTCTGCCAAAGATGGGCTGCGTGGAAGCAGGCGCTGCCGAACTGCTGGCAGGCGAGGATGCGCCTTGCAAGGCGGAGGGTTCGCGCACCGAACCAGAGCCAGACGCCTGCCCAGACGAGGCAGCAGACGACGCTGAAGACCCGGCTTTGGGGGCCGGGTCGGCCTTGGGGACATTGGCCACACTGTTTGCGGCGGGCGTAGTAGGCTGCTGCCATTCGGGATATTCCTCCTCCGGGATGATCGTCAGGTCTTCGTCGATGCCGGGCAAGGTCGAAGTGCTGTCCGGCTCGTTCAGGCCGTCAAGGTTCTCTTTCAGCTCGTCCCGGACGGTGCGCACGGCCCAGACGCCCGCCGCAGCCGCGGCCACCAGACAGGCCAGCAGCGCCAGCGCAAACCCCTTGTCCCGCAGAAATCTTTTGAGTTGTTCCATGGTTCGTTACTCCAATCATCGTTTGTGTACGGTCCAAATTCTGATTGTAGTGTGCGATGGCTGCGCAGGGTTTATTCAGTTGTTCCTATAAAAAATAAGGGATGTGCCTGGCGGGCACATCCCTTATTTTTTAGGATCGTCAGTTGCGGCGGCGGTTGTTGCCCAGCAGGCGGACGACATACAGGAAGATGTTGATGAAGTCCAGATACAGGGTCAGCGCACCGTAGATGGAAGCTTTTTCCGCCATTTCGGCGTCGGCAGCGTAGTAGCTGTACATCTGCTGCAGCTTCTGGGTATCGTAGGCGGTCAGCAGCATAAAGACCACCAGGCCGATGCCGCAGTAGAGCACCGAGCCGCCAAAGCCGAAGCCGAACAGCATCCCGACAAAGCCGGTGATGAGCATGGCCACCAGTGCCATCATCAGGCGGGGGCCCCAGCCGGTCAGGTCTTTGTGGGTGGTGGTGCCGTAGACGGCCATCAGGCCGAAGTACAGCGCCGTGGAAAGGAAGGCTAAGATCAGCGTCCCCACCGAGAAGGCGAGGAAGTAGTAGCTGAGCACCATGCCGTTGAGCAGCGCGTACCCGAAGAAGGTCGCCCTTGCCCCCTGCACCGACATGGTCTGCACACGGGAGCTGAGCACGAACACGAGGGCCAGCTCAGCGATGGTGAGCACAAGGTAAAGCGAATCGACCAGATACAGCAGCGGAGTTGTCGCGGTGATATAGGCCATTGCAAAGGTGATGAGCAGCCCGCTGGCCATCCAGCGGTAGGTGCGGGTCATATAGTCCGATGCGCTCATCGTAGGCTCCGCATAGCCGCGGTCATAATTTCTGTAATCCATGGTAAGGTCCTCCCATCTTGTTCCGGAGCCTTGCCCCGGTCTACGAAATATAGTATACTGCATAGAAATGAACGTTTCATGAAAAAGGCTGTGATATTTCGTGTCTCTTGGACTTTATCTCCACATTCCCTACTGTTTTTCCAAATGCCGGTACTGCGATTTCTATTCTGCACCCGGCCAGCGGGGCGTCCCCTCGGCATACGTGGACGCCCTGCTGCGGGAGCTGCACCGCTTTTCGCCGGATGCCCCGCTCCGCCCGGACACGCTCTATTTCGGCGGCGGCACCCCCAGCCTGCTGGCCCCGGAGGATGCCGCCCGGCTGATCGCGGCAGCGTCTCCCCTCCCTGGTGCCGAGGTCACGCTGGAAGCCAACCCGGAAACGGTCACCGAGGCATCGCTCTGCGCCTTCCGGGAAGCCGGCATCAACCGCATCTCCTTCGGCGTCCAGTCTGCACGGGACAGCCAGCTGAAAACGCTGGGCCGCCCCCACACGGCCCGGCAGGCGCGGGCGGCATTCGCAGCCGCGCGGCGGGCAGGCTTCGAGAACATCAGCGGCGACATCATGCTGGCCCTGCCTCATTATACACAGGCGGAGTTCGACGAGACGCTGGAGCTGATCGAAAGCGGCGGTGCCACCCACATCTCGGCCTATCTGCTCAAGATCGAGCCGGACTCCGCGTTTGGCCGGCATCCGCCGGAGGGGCTGCCCTCCCCGGACGAAGCGGCGGACGTTTATCTCTATGCCGTCGAGCAGCTGGAACACCACGGCTACCAGCAGTACGAGATCTCCAACTTTGCAAAGCCCGGCTATGAGGGGAAGCACAACCTTATCTATTGGGACTGCGGGGACTACCTCGGCCTCGGCCCGGCGGCGCACTCCTGCATGGGCGGCAGGCGGTTCTATTACCCCGCCGACACCGAAGCCTTTCTTCACGACACCGCCGCTCCCGTTCTGGACGGCGGCTGCGGCGCAGAGGATTATCTCATTTTACAGCTGCGCCTGCGCAAGGGGCTGGACCTGGCGGAGTACAAGGCCCGCTTCGGGAAGGGATTTTCCACTTCGCAGCTTGCCTTTGTCAAAAACTGCGTCAAGAACGGCTATGCGTCCTTCGACGGCCGCACCCTCGCGCTGACCCCCGCCGGGCTGATCGTGCAGAACAGCATCCTGGCAGAATTGTTATAATTCCATCACCCGCCACCCCAGCTCCTGAATAGCCTCCTGATCGTGGGTGGCCAACAGAACGACCTTTTCGCCGCAGCGCTCCTTCAGCAGCGCTGCGGCTTTTTTCATGGTGTCGGGGTCCATGCCGGTGAACGGCTCGTCCAGCAGCAGGGTGTCGCTCTCGGCCCAGAGTGCCCGCAGCAGGGCCGCGCGGCGTTTCTGCCCGCCGGACAGCTTTCGTGCCGGGAGCGAGAGGGCGGCTTCATCCAATCCAATCTGTAAAAAGTCGTTGTGGATCTGCTCTCTGTATTTCGTTTTTCCCTCCGGGAGCACCAGTTCCACGTTCTGGATGGCGTTCAGCTGGGGACAGAGCCGGTCTTCCTGAAAGACAGCCCCCACCTTCCCCACGCCGGTCACGGTGCCGGAGGTAGGCACTTCCAGCCCCATGAGGATGCGGAGCAGGGTCGTTTTGCCCCACCCGCTGGGTGCCCAGAGGATGGCCGGGCCGGTAACGGTCAGGTCCAGCGCTTCGAAGAGCGTTTTTTCTCCAAAACGTTTTGTCAGATTCGAAATTTCCAGTTTGTATTGCATTTTATACACCCTCTTCCCCCAGCACACGGGCCACGGCTCTGTCCAGCAGGGCCAGGAACAGCTTTTCGAACACTGCGCTCAGCAGGATGATGACAAAAGTCCAGGCGAACAGCTCCCCGGTGGACAGGGTGATCTTGGCCCGGTACAGCGCATCGCCGATGCTGCCGTCGGGCAGGCCGATGACTTCCGCCGCTACGCCGCTCTTCCAGCAGATGCCCAGTGCCACGCTGCACCCCTGCCGGAACGCCGGCAGCACAGCCGGGAGCCAGATGGCCCGCAGCCGACGCCCCAGCGGGAGCCGGAACACCTTTGCCATTTCCAGCAGCTGCACATCCACGCTCCCGATGCCGGTGCGCACCGCGCCGTAGAGCACCGGCAGCACCATCAGAAAGCTGATGAGGACCGACAGCGAGCTTCCGCTGACCCACACCAGTGCCAGAATGATGAAGCTCGCCACCGGCGTCGCCTTCACCAGCTGCATCACCGGCGCGAGCAGGGCTTCCACCCACGCCCAGCGCCCGGCAGCCACGGCCAGCACCACGCTGGACACCGCCCCCAGCCCGAAGCCCAGCAGGATGCGCCCGGCACTGAAGCCAATGCGCTGCCAGAACTCCGCTTGGGGCAGCAGTTCCAGCAGGGTGCCCAGCGTCTGCACCGGCGACACCAGAAAGACCTCCTGCCCCACGGCCATGGCCGCAGCCTGCCAGACCGCCAGCCAGAACCCCGCCGCCGCCCACTTTGCCAGGCGGCTTTTTTTCGTTTGTTTCATTGCGTTCGTCCGCTCCTTCCCGTTCCCTGTTTTTTCTTTTATAAGATAGCATATCATGTGATAGAATACAATTCTTCACCTTTCTTTTTCTTGACGTGAGGAGTTTTCGCTTCTATACTGTAAAGTAGTTCATCGGGCATCCCGCCCGGAAAGGAGGCCCTCCCCCATGCAGAAGCTCCCCGTCAGGCAGCGCCTGCTCCTCGGTTTTACGCTGTTTTCGATGTTCTTCGGAGCCGGAAATCTGATCTTTCCGCCCCATCTCGGCGCACAGGCCGGTTCCAACTTCTGGCCTGCCTTTGCCGGGTTCGCCGTCAGCGCCATCGGCCTGCCCGTCGCAGGCGTGGTGGCCGTGGCCAGAGCGGGCGGGTTCGACCAGCTGGCCAGCCGGGTCCACCCGAAATTTTCCCTCGTGTTCACCATTCTGGTCTATCTCTCCATCGGGCCATGCCTCGCCATCCCCCGCACGGCCAGCACCTCGTTCGAGATGCTGGTGCCTCTGGTGGGCGGCGGGCGCGGTCTGCAGCTGGGCTACTCCACCGTTTTCTTTGCGGCGGCGTTCCTCGTGGCGCTCCATCCGGAAAAGCTCACCGACCGGCTGGGCCGCGTCCTCTGCCCGGCCCTCATCGCGCTGATCTTCGTCCTGTTCGCGGGCTGTCTGCTCCACCCGGTGGCCGCGCAGTACGGCTCCCCTGCCGCCGCCTATGCCCGCCTGCCTGCATTCGAAGGCATCCTGGGCGGCTACCAGACCATGGACGCCCTTGCGGGGCTGAACTTCGGGGCCGTCCTTGCGCTCAACATCCAGGCCCTCGGCGTCACTGAGGAAAACGCCATCCGTCAGAACACCATCCGGGCTGGCTTCCTCGCGGGCGGGCTGCTGCTGGTCATCTACGCCATGCTGGGCCATGTGGGCGCGCTGACCGGTGCCGCCGCGCCGGACTGCACCACCGGCGCCGAAGTCCTCTCTGCCCTTGCCAGCGCCCTGTTCGGTCGGGCCGGGCAGCTGCTCTTAGCGGCCATCTTCCTCATCGCCTGCTTCAACACCTGTGTGGGGCTCATCTCCTGCGTGGGGCAGTATTTCCACACCCTGCTCCCCCGCATCCCCTACCCGGCTCTCGCGGGCTTTTTCGCCGCCGCCAGTATGCTCATCTCCAACATCGGGCTGGCGAGCATCATCCGGCTGTCCACCCCGGTTCTGGGCGCACTGTATCCGGCGGCCATCGTGCTCATCGCGCTGTCGTTCCTGCCCAAAGCGTTCCAGAAGCGGAGCGTCTACGTCTGCACCGTCGCGCTGACGGCCGTGCAGAGCGTTCTTGCGGCCCTGCCGTTCACCGCCGCCTTCGTCACCGCCCTGCCGCTGGGGGCCTATGGCTTCGGCTGGGTCGTCCCGGCAGCGGCGGGGCTGCTGGTCGGGTTCCTGTTCCCATAAAAAAGTGCCGTGCGGCTGCACGGCACTTTTTTATAGAAGTCCTGTTTACTTCAGCGAGTTGACCAGGCGCTGGAATGCCTTCTGCACACGTTTGGCCACCGTGGCCTCGGTGTAGTAGAAGTTTGCATTCGGCAGCTTGCCGCCCACGGCGGCGGGCGAAGCGTCATAGAGCACCTGCAGATAGGCGTTGACGTCTGCCTTCATCTCGTCGCCGATGCGGTAGACGATGTTGCACTTGGGCAGCGCTTTCTTCGCGATGGCTGCCTTGGCCACCACACCGACCTCCTCGCAGAGTGCGGCGGTGCCGTCCAGGTCGTCGTTGGCGGCATCCACGCTCTTCTGGTAGTCCTTCAGGAAGTTGATGACCTCCTCCGGGTGCTCCTCTGCGTAGGCGGTGCGCACCACCGTCACGCCGGTGATGAGCTGGGTGTCGCAGACCTTGTTCCACTCCTTGGTCAGGTCCAGCACGACGCGCAGGCTGCTGTCCTTCATCTGGGCGGCAGTCACATAGGGCTGGGGCAGCACGGCGATGGCGTCCTTCTTCGTGGCAGCCATCTGGGCAGTCACCTCAGATGCCTCGCTGTAATATTCGATCTTCACATCCTTGTCGGGGTCGATGCCGTTCTTCCGGAGCAGATAGCGCAGCACGTACTCCGGGGTAGTCCCCTTGCCGGTGGACAGGATGGTGCGGCCCTTCAGGTCTGCAAAGCTGTGGACGGTGTCGCCCTTTTCCACCACATACAGCACGCCCAGCGTGTTCACGGCCATGACCTGGATGCCGCCGCTGGTCTTCTGGTAAAGGGTGGCGGCGAGGTTGGCCGGGATGGCGGCGATGTCCACTTCGCCCTTGATGAGCTTGGGCACGACCTCATCGGCGGCACCGTAGAGCTGCAGGTCGTAGTTCTGGGAAGCCGTTCCGTTCTTTTCCATGGCCAGCAGATTCACCAGGCCCATGGTGGTGGGGCCTTTCAGGCCGGCCACCCGGACGGTGGTGTTCGTCTTGGCCGATGCCCCGCAGGCCAGCATCCCGACGAGCAGCGCCGCCGACAGCAGCAGGGATGTCAGTTTTTTCATCATTGTGTTGTTCCTTCCTCTCTTGATCTGTTCCAATCGTGAACAAATTTGCAAATTTTTCGAAAAACATTTGCTTTACAGGCTCAAGTTTACTATAATAGAGCCAAAAATACCGTTGCACGCGCAACGGAATCGCCAGTGGGCGGTGAGGGCCCGGAGAAAACCTCACAGGACGGCTATGGAAAACATTCTTCCTTTGTTACGATCGACCTCTCTTTTCACCGGCATCGAAGACGACGCGCTCCGCGTTCTGCTGAGCGAGCTGGGTGCGGTGATCCGCAGCTACGGCAAGGGCGAAGCCCTGGTGCAGGCGGGGATGCCCAACCGCCGGGTGGGCGTCGTGCTCACCGGCAGCATCGAAGCCTACCGCCCTGCGCCGGGCGGGGCCCGTGTGCCCATCACCCGGATGGGGCCGGGCGGCGTCTTCGGTGATGTGCTGGGCGGCTCCAGTCTGGACAGCCCCGTCACCGTGGTGGCAGCTTCCAGCTGCGAGGTGCTGCTCTTCCCCTATGAGCGGCTGCTCCTCTCGGACGGCAGTGCCGCCCACCAGCAGGCGCTGCAGAACCTTGTGCGCACCATCAGCGACAAGTATTTCCTGCTCTCCCGCCGGGTGGACCTGCTGGTGCTGAAAAGCCTGCGGGCCAAGGTCTGCGCCTACCTGCTCAGTGAGGCTGAGCAGCAGGGCAGCCTGACCTTTTCCATCCCCTTCTCCCGCATCCAGCTGGCCGACTACCTCAACTGCGACCGCAGCGCCCTCTCGCGGGAGCTGAGCCTGATGCAGCGCGACGGCCTGCTGGACACCTACCGTTCCAGCTTCAAGCTGCTGCAGCCGGATGCGCTGCGGCAGATGGTGCTCTGACGGCCCGTTCCTGCGTACAATCCATAAAACGAGGTAACATTTCATGTCCAAACCCATTCTCTGGATCGTCATCCCCTGTTACAACGAGGAAAAGGTCCTGCCCATCACAGCCCCGATGTTTTTGCAGAAGCTCCAGTCACTGGCCGAAAAGGGCCTTGTCAGCGACAAGAGCCGGGTGCTCTTCGTCAACGACGGCTCCCGCGATTCCACCTGGGAGCTCATCTGCCGGTTCGCAAAGGAAGATGAACACTTCATCGGCATCTCCCAGAGCCGGAACCGCGGCCACCAGAACGCCGTGCTGGCCGGGCTGATGGAGGCGAAAGCCAACGACTGCGACGTCACCATCTCCATCGACTGTGACGGGCAGGACGACATCAACGCCATGGACGAGATGGTGCAGAAGTATCTGGACGGTGCCGAAGTGGTCTACGGTGTGCGCAGCCGCCGCGACACCGACACCTTCTTCAAGCGGTTCACCGCCGAGGGGTTCTACCACCTGATGAACGCTCTGGGGGCCGACATCGTCTTCAACCATGCCGACTACCGGCTCATCAGCGCCCGCGTACTGGAGAGCTTTGCGGACTATAAAGAGGTCAACATCTTCCTGCGCGGCATGGTGCCGCTGGTGGGCTTTCCCAGTGCGACCGTAAGCTACGAGCGCCACGAGCGTCTGGCCGGCGAGAGCCACTACCCCCTGCGCAAGATGCTGGCACTGGCCTTTGACGGCATCACCAGCCTGTCCAACAAGCCCATCCGGCTCATCACCGGCGCAGGCATCGTCGTCAGCCTCATCAGCTTCATCGGCGTCATTTGGGCCATCGTGCAGGCGGCGCTGGGCAGCGTGGTGGCGGGCTGGGCCTCCACCATCTGCATCGTCTGCTTCGTGGGCGGCGTCCAGCTCATCTGCCTGGGCGTCATCGGCGAATACATCGGCAAGATCTACATGGAGACCAAGGCGCGCCCCCGCTACATCATCAGCGAGCGCACCTGGGCCCCGTATGAAAGGAAGTATCACGGATGAGCAAACAGAGCTGGAAAGGCAGCACCCTGCTGAACCCGGAGCCGCCGGTGCTGGTCTCCTGCGGCGGGCTGGAGACCCCCAACCTCATCACCATCGGCTGGACGGGCACCATCTGCACCCAGCCCAGCATGGTATCTATCAGCGTCCGACCGGAGCGGTTCAGTCACCACCTCATCCGGGAGAGCGGGCAGTTCGCCATCAACCTGCCCACGGAGGCACTGGTCCGCTCGGTGGACTGGTGCGGCGTCAAAAGCGGCCGGGATGTGGACAAATTCGCCGCCTGCGGGCTCCATGCAGCCCCCGGCACAGTTCTGACCGACTGCCCCATCCTCGAAGAAAGCCCGGTCAACCTCGAATGCCGGGTCACGCAGGTCATCCCGCTGGGCAGCCACGACCTCTTTCTGGCAGAGGTCGTAGCCTGCGATGTGGACGAGAGCCTGCTGGACGAGAATGGCAAGCTCTGCCTCGACAAGGCCCGGCTCATCGTCTACAGCCACGGCGAGTACCTGAGCCTCGGCAAAAAGCTGGGCACCTTCGGTTACAGTGTGCGGAAAAGAAAACGCGGCGGAAATGACTCCCGCCGCACTTGACAAAAACGATAAAACGCACTATACTAAAATCAAAGAAGGCACTGCGACAAGCGGTTGACCTCTTGCTATCAGGTTAGTTCAAAAATTGAACCGTCGCCTTTGCCGAGGTGGCGGTTCAGCGTTTTTTCACGATAATGGTGATCGTAAATTCACCAATATGGAATGTAATACGCATTGCCTCACCCCCTTTCGGGAAGTGTAGGCCAACCGCCTGCCGTATGTGCAGTGCCTTGCTACCTAAGCAGCAGATTCAGTATAGCATAGATTTCGACAAGATGCAACAAAAGCGGGAAACACGGAAGCGTTTCCCGCTTTTGTTTATTGTTCCAGCAATTCCGTCAGGCAGCGCACCGTCCGGCCGTGATTTCCGGTCACGGTCTCGGCGTGGAGCAGGCTGCTCAGAACGCTTTCCTCCACGCACTCCGCCACCGCACGGAAGAGCGGGTTGATGGCGTCATCGTGGAGGATGGCCATGGGCAGGATGGCCGTGTCGGCGTAATGCGGCATCCGGTTGGCCGTGGTAAAGGCGATCACGATCTCGCCGCTGCCGTTGCCGCAGTAGGAGCCGGTGCGGGACAGGCCCACCAGCGCCCGGTGGCAGAGCCGCCGCAGCTGGCGCTCGCTGAGCGGGATGTCCGTAGCCAGCACCGTGATGATGGAGCCTTTGTCCTCATGGGGCGGGATCTTCGCATCCAGCAGCGTCTGGATGGGCGTCCCCGCCACGACGAGGTCGTCGAAAACGGCATGGTTCGAGAGGACGAGCGCACCGATGGTGTAGGTCTTCCCGTCCAGCTCCACCTGCCGGGATGCCGACCCGATGCCGCCTTTCAGGCCGTGGCAGCGCATCCCGCGCCCGGCTCCGACGGCACCCTCGGCAAAATCGGCCCGGCAGTCGGCCAACGCGGCAAAGACATGCTCTTCGGTCACATGCAGGCCCCGGATGTCGTTCAGGCCGCTGTCGTTGCACTCGCAGACGACCGGGTTCACGCTGCCGGTAGTCTCGCAAATATCCGGATTACGCTGCAGCATATACTTCACCAGTGCCGTCTCCACGGTGCCCACACTGAGGGTATTGGTGAACAGGATCGGCGTTTCCAGCGTCCCCAGCTCGTCGATCTGGACCAGGCCGGTCGTCTTGCCGAAGCCGTTGATGACATGGCTGGCCGCCAGCACCTTATCGTGGAACACATCGCCCGGATGCGGCAGCAGAGCCGTCACGCCGGTCTGGACATTGCCGTCCGCCAGTGTGCAGTGCCCCACCGTCACGCCCGGCACATCGCTGATCTTGTTCCGGGGGCCGTGCGGCAGTCTGCCGACCCGGAAGCCCCATTTGTTCGTTTCGATTCCCATTGCAGCATCCTCCTTTGGACCAGTGCTCTTATTTTTCGTGTTTCACCCGCTCCATGGCCCCCAGGTCATACGGCGTGTTCTGGTAGACATAATAGTTCAGCCAGTTCTCATACAGCAGGTGCGCATGGGCGCGCCAGCGGAAGAGGGGCGGCTGCTCCGGATCATCGCCGGGGTAGTAGTTCTTCGGGATGGCGATGGGCAGGCCCTTTGCCACATCCCGCTTGTACTCCGCATCCAGCGTGTACTTATCATACTCCGGGTGGCCGGTCACGAAGATCTGCCGCCCGTTTTCGGTGCTCATGAGGAACGGCCCGGCCTCGTCGCTCTCGGCAAGGATGCGCAGTGCTTCGCAGCGGTCCACATCCGCACGGGAGATACCGGTGTGGCGGCTGTGGGGGGCGTAGAACACCTCATCAAAGCCGCGGACCAGCGGGTTCGACGGGCGGGTGACCCGGTGCTCGAACACGCCGAACATCTTCTGGGGCAGGATCTCCTTCCGGACGCCGTAGTGATAGTACAGGCCCGCCTGTGCGCCCCAGCAGACATGCAAAGTGGAGTAGACATTCGTCTCGCTGAAGTCCATGATCTCGCACAGCTCCGGCCAGTAATCCACCTGTTCAAACGCCATCGTCTCCACCGGTGCGCCGGTGATGATCATACCATCGTAGCGGTTGTTCTTCACTTCATCGAAGGTCTTGTAAAAGGCCTCCAGATGCGCCGTGGAGACATGGGTGGCCGCGTGGCTGGCCGTCTGGAGCAGCGTCATGTGGACCTGCAGCGGCGTGTTGGCCAGCAGCCGGGCGATCTGGGTCTCGGTGGCGATCTTGGTCGGCATCAGGTTCAGGATCAGGATCTCCAGCGGGCGGATGTGCTGGGAGGCCGCCCGCTCCCGGTGCATGACGAAGACATTCTCCTCATAGAGGGCGTCGTAGGCGGGGAGCGTTTTGGGGATGATCAGGGGCATGACGATTTCTCCTTCGGGATCAGATTTTGTCGAGTGCCTGTGCGATATCCGCGATCAGGTCCTCGCTGCTTTCCAGACCGCAGCTCATCCGGACCAGCTCGGCCGGCACACCGGCAGCCTTCAGCTGCTCGTCGGTCATCTGGCGATGGGTGCTGGAAGCCGGGTTCAGGCAGCAGGTGCGGGCGTCGGCCACATGGGTCTCGATGGCGGCCAAACGCAGGGACTTCATAAAGATGCTGGCGGCTTCGCGTCCGCCGGCCAGGCCGAAGGACACCACGCCGCAGCTGCCGTTGGGCAGGTACTTTTCGGCCAGCGCATGGTAGGGGCTGGACTCCAGACCGCAGTAGTTCACATACGCCACCTTGGGGTGTGCTTCCAGGAACTTTGCCACGGCCATGCCGTTGTCGCAGTGGCGCTGCATCCGGACATGCAGGCTTTCCAGACCGAGGTTCAGCATGTAGGCGTTCATGGGCGACTGCATGGAGCCGAAGTCGCGCATCAGCTGGGCCGTGGCCTTGGTGATGAAGGCCCCCTCTTTGCCGAAGCGCTCGGCGTAGGTGATGCCATGATAGCTGTCGTCCGGGGTGCACAGACCGGGGAACTTTTCGGCGTGGGCCATCCAGTCGAATCTGCCGCTGTCCACGATGGCACCGCCCAGAACCGCTCCGTGGCCGTCCATGTACTTGGTAGTGGAATGGGTCACGATGTCCGCGCCCCACTCGAACGGGCGGCAGTTGACCGGGGTCGGGAAGGTGTTGTCCACGATGAGCGGCACCCCATGCGCGTGTGCGGCGTTTGCAAACTTTTCAATGTCCAGCACGGTCAGGGCAGGGTTGGCGATGGTCTCGCCAAAGACGACTTTGGTGTTGGGCTGGAAAGCGGCGTCCAGCTCTTCCTCGCTGCACAGCGGGTCTACGAAGGTCGCGGTGATGCCCATCTTCTTCATGGTGACGGAGATGAGGTTGAAGGTGCCGCCGTAGATGGTGCTGGACGCCACGATGTGGTCGCCCGCCTCACAGAGATTGAACAGGGCGAAGAAGTTGGCGGCCTGACCGCTGCTGGTCAGCATCGCGGCCGTGCCGCCCTCCAGCTCGCAGATCTTCTTGGCCACCAGGTCGCAGGTGGGGTTCTGCAAACGGGAATAGAAATAGCCGTCGGCCTCCAGGTCGAACAGCTTGCCCATATCCTCGCTGGTGGCGTATTTGAAGGTGGTGGACTGGATGATGGGGATCTGGCGGGGCTCGCCGTTGCCGGGCGTATAACCGCCCTGCACACAGATGGTATCACGGTTCATTGTTACATACTCCTTTACTGGGTTGGTCGGAATAGCACAATTCCCCGCCGGAAGACAGACCTCCGGCGGGGAATTGAAACGTTAAATTTTTCCCTGCCGAAGGGCAGCTTTTTTTACTTGCGCAGCCGCTTATCGCTCCGGGTGGCCCACAGGGTGCCGACGGTCTGGAAGACCTGCACCAGCAGCACCAGCAGGATGACGCAGACGATCATGATGTTCGTCTGGTAGCGGTAGTAGCCGTAGGACAGTGCGATCTTGCCCAGACCGCCGCCGCCGATGACACCGGACATGGCCGAGTAGCCCAGAATGGTGGTCAGGGCCGTGGTCATGCTGGAAATGAGGCCCGGCAGACACTCCGGGATCATGACCTTGGTGATGATCTGGAACGGCGTTGCGCCCATGCTCTGGGCCGCTTCCACCACGCCCTCGTCCAGCTCGCGCAGACTGGTCTCCACCAGACGCGCCACGAACGGGAAGGCCGCGACCACCAGCGGCACGATGGTGGCTTTGGTGCCGACCGTCGTGCCCACGATGAGGCGGGTCAGCGGGAAGACGCAGATCATCAAAATCAGGAACGGGACGCTGCGCAGGATGTTGATGATGATATTCAGCAGGTGCATCAGCCAGCCGGGCAGGGGCAGAACGCCGTCCTTATCCCCGGCCACGAGCAGGACGCCCAGCGGCAGACCGATGACCAGCGAAAAGGCCGTGGAGAGCACCGTCACATAGAACGTCTCCCAGATGGCAAACCCATAATCTGCAATGCTCATTCGCCGGTCACCTCCTCCACCGTCACACCGGGCTGGCTGCGCATGTAGGCAGCCGCCTGTTTTGCTTCTTCTGTGTCTTTGGGCAGCTTGAGCAGCATGCTGCCGTAGCACTGGCCGCTCAGGTCGCGGGTATCGGCGCTGAGCACACTGACCAGAATGCCCTTTTCTGCCGCGAGGCTCGCCACCAGCGGCTTTGCGGCGGACGAGCCGTTGAAGGTCACGCGGACCACATGGTCGTCCGGCGCAAAGCTCGACAAGTCACGGGCCGCACTGCCGCCGTTGGGTGCCACCAGACGCCGGGCCGCAGCGGTCCTGGGGTTGGCGAAGATCTCCTTCACCTCGCCCAGCTCGACCACCACGCCGCCGTCCAGAATGGCAACGTGATCGCAGATCTCTTCCACAACGCTCATCTGGTGGGTAATGACCACCACCGTGATGCCCAGCTTCCGGTTGATGTCCTTGATAAGGGTCAGGATGGAGTGGGTGGTGTTGGGGTCCAGCGCACTGGTGGCCTCGTCGCAGAGCAGGACTTTGGGATTCGTCGCCAGTGCACGGGCAATGGCGATGCGCTGCTTCTGGCCGCCGGACAGCTGGGCCGGGTAGGCGTTGGCCTTGTCGGGCAGGCCCACCATCTCCAGAAGTTCATGGGCGCGCTTTTCGGCGTCGGCCTTCTTCACCCCGGCCAGCTCCATGGGGAAGCAGATGTTCTTCAGGCAGCTGCGCTGCATCAGCAGGTTGAACTGCTGGAAGATCATCGTGATCTCCCGGCGGCGGGCGCGCAGCTCGGCGGGCGAAAGCGTTTCCATCTCCACGCCGTCAATGACGACGCTGCCCTCGGTGGGGCGTTCCAGCAGGTTGATGCAGCGCACCAGCGTGGATTTGCCCGCACCGGACATGCCGATGATGCCGTAGATGGAACCATCCGGAATGGTCAGGTTGATATCGCTCAGCGCGTTGACCGCGCCGTCCTTCATCTGGAAGGTCTTGGAAAGATGTTTGATCTCGATCACGGAAATGCTCCTTTGAATCAGATGGAGAGCTTAGCCCTCGATGGGAGACAGGTCGCTCTGCTTGCCGCCGTAGATGCCCATGGGCTCGACGTGGATGCCGGCCACGGTGACCAGATGGGTGCCGTGCTCCTGGTTGAAGTCGTCCAGGTAAGGCTGATGCTGGAAGTAGTTGGTGTCGATCTGGCCGTCCTCGACGACATTGTTGGGCTGGATGTAGTCATCGAACTCCTGAACATCCAGGGTGATGCCCTTCTGGGCCAGGATGTCCTTGCAGATCTCCAGGATCTCGCAGTGGGGAGCCGGCGTTGCGGCGCAGCTGACGGTCTCGCCGTTCAGTGCATCGTAGTCCACGGTGGAGTCGTAGCCGTCGGTGGGGTTCTCCACGACGAAGACGACGGAGCCTGCATACTTCTCATCGATGAAGTCCTTGACCTGCTGGCTCTCCAGAGCAGCGGCCAGAGCCTTGATCTTGGGGGACTCCTGATTGCCGTCCTTGCAGACCAGAACGTTGACGTAAGCAGAAGAGCCGTCCTCGATGGCCAGTGCATCCTCCACGGGGTTCAGACCGGCAGAGATGGCGTAGTTGGAGTTGATGACGGCGTAGTCCTCATCCTGCAGAACGCTGGGCACCTGTGCAGCCTCGACCTCGTCGATGTTGACGTTGAACGGGTTCTCCTCGATGTCGTTCTTGGTGGCGGTCAGGCCGGCATCCGCCTTGACCTTGAAGAAGCCGTTCTTCTCCAGCAGAGCCAGAGCGCGGGCCTCGTTGGTGGTGTCGTTGGGCACGGCCACGCTGATCTTATCCAGCTTCTTGACCACCTCGGAAGAGGCGGCAGCGGAGCTTGCGGTGGAAGAAGAACCGCCGCAGGCGGTCAGGGCAGCTGCAGCGGCAGCGATGCCGGTCACTTTCAGAAAATCACGACGCGAAATCTTAGACATAATGTTTTCCCTCTCTTGTTGTTCCATAATTTTTTTGCACTGCGCAGCACATTTTTCTGCGCCTTGTGCAGCCGGAAGTACGAAAAAAGCGCCTCCGTCCTCAGCGGGCAACTGCCCACAAGGACGAAAGCGCATAAAACTTCCGTGGTACCACCTTGGTTCACCGCGCCCTCACGGGCCCGGCCTCGATGCTGCGGCAGCGGCTTTCTCCTCCCACTGCTTACAGCCGGACGCTGTAACGGGCGCTCCCGTCGCGGGCTTAGCACTCTTGCGCTTCGCCCCCGCAGCTCCGAGACCATTTTCGGTTCCCTGTTTCCTGCCCTTTTCCACCGACCGGGCTCTCTGGAAGGATCAATGCGAAAACCTACTCTTCTCTTCACAGCCATTTTTGTGATATTGGTTTTATTCTAATCCCCTTTTCGGCATTTGTCAACCCTTTCAACGAAGTTTTTTGGTAGGGAATACCCTCTCAGGCCGCTTTGCGGCCAGCTCTCCCAAAGGGAGAGCCCTTGGCAGGCCGGGCAGACCTGCGCACTGCCGCCTGCGGCTCCTGAACGGCCGGGACCTGTCCTCATTGCCAGCAGCCGTTTGCCTGAGCAGCAAGGCCCATCGCCTTCCGGCAGCATGGACCTGTGCAGTCAGCACGGCCAAGACCGGTTCGCCAGTGGCTCGCCCTGCGGGAGAGCTGGCAACGCCAAAGGCGTTGACTGAGAGGGCAAGACATGCTATCTTATAAATCAAGAACGTATGCCCTTTGCGGCACAGTAAGGAGAGACGCAATGAACGGCAGGGAATTGTATCCCGACGCAGAAGAGCGCCGCCGCATCATGGATTTCATTATGGCGGCCGGGCAGACGCTGCTGGAAAACGGCGCGGAGGTCTTCCGCGTGGAGCAGACCATGGAGATCATGGCGCGCAGCTTCCATCTGCGGGAATTTCATGTATATGTATTGACCAACGGCATTTTTGCCAGTGCCGGCACGGCCGAGATCAGCGAGGTGCGCAACGTACCCACCCGCACGACCCATCTGGGCCGGGTGGCTGCGGTGAACCAGCTGTCCCGTCAGATCGCAGAGGGCAGCGTGACCACCATCGACGAAGCCGAGAGCCGCCTGGTGCAGGCGCGGAACATTCCCTTCCCGAAGGGCCGGGTGCAGCTTCTGGCCGGGCTTTCGGGCGCGTTCTGCTTCGCGCTCATCTTCGGCGGCACCCTTCAGGCCGCGCTGGTCGCTGCGGTGGCGGGCTGTGCGGCCAACGCCTATCTGCTGTTCTGCGGGCGGCACCCCATAGGCGGCGGGTTCCGCACCATCTCCACCGCTTCGCTCATCACCATCCTCTGCATTCTGGGCTGCCACCTGCTCCACACCGAGGCCAGCCATGCCATCATCGGCACCCTGATGATCCTCACGCCCGGCATCGCGTTCACCATGGGCATCCGGGATTTTGTGCAGGGCGATTATCTTTCCGGCACCATCCGGATGATCGACGCGCTGCTCATCGCAGCCAGCATCGCCATCGGCACCGGTCTGGTGCTGGGGGCCTATGCCGCATGGACGGGGGTGGTGGCCGCATGACGGAACTTCTGTTGACGAGTGAGCAGATCGGCCAGCTGGTGGCCCAGTTCTTCATCGCCGGGGCGGGCACCCTGAGCTTTGCCGTTCTCTTCGCTTCCCCTAAGCGCACCCTGCCCTACTGCGGCCTTGTCGGCGCGATGGGCTGGTTCATTTACGAGCTGGCCGTCCTCTTCGGGCTGGAAAGTTTTGCCGCCTCGCTGCTGGCCGTCATCCCTTTGACGCTGCTGGCCCGCATCTTCGCCATCGTGCTCAAAACGCCGGTCACCATCTTCCTGCTGGCCGGCATCTTCCCGCTGGTGCCCGGTGCCGGCATCTACTACACCGCCTACTACTTCATCCAGGGCAACAACGCTCTGGCTCTGGCCAACGGCATCTCGACGTTCAAGATCGCCGTGGCCCTTGCCATCGGCATCGCGCTGGTGCTGGGGCTTCCGCTGCCCCGCCTCAAGACCCGCCCCAGGAAATGAACAAAAACGCTCCGGCTCAATGCCGGAGCGTTTTGTTCATCAGGAGAGCAGCAGCAGCTGTGCGCCGCCTGCCATGTTCAGCTGGAAGAACGCCTTCTGACCGTTCTCACTGTAACTGACCTGCACGGGGGTCTTGCTTCCATCGGCATGGACCTGCTGCAGGGTGTACCCCTGCACCGCAGAAGCCGGAAGCTCGATGTTCGCCGTGACGTCCGAGTCCATCACACGGGCATCGGTGACGACCGTGTTGCTCTTGACCTTGCCGCACTTGGTGCAGACGACCTTGTTCATGCAGGTCTGGTAATAGAAGGCCACCGTCATGACCTTCGGGCCGTCCTGCAGGCTGCCCTCATAGATTTCGAGGTTGGAGAAGTTCGAGAAGGTGTTCTTCACCTTGGTCAGGCGCTGTACGGGGTCTTTTCTGCCCTCCTTGCCGCAGTGCGGGCAGAGGGTGAAGGTCTTTCCCTCCAGCGTGAAGTCGGTAGGCACACAGTCCTCACGATACTCCACGAAGGTCTTCCACTTGTGCTCGTTCTCCTTGCACTCCTTCCGGGCCGGTTCCTCTGCAACGCCGGATACGGCCCCGCCCACCAGGATGCAGACAGAAAGCCCCAGCATTGCGAGCGTTTTCATGATTCGTTTTCTCATAGCAGTTCCTTTCTCCCTGCCGGTCTGGCAGAGCTGCACGGTGAAATGCGGTCTGTTTTTCGCTTTCACGCTGTTTTTCGTGCCTTCATTATACCATTTGGTGGAAAACACTGTCAATTGTTCCTTTTTAACCGGTGCTTGCGCAGGCAGGCCGTTCGCGCTATACTGTTCTCAGAACGATCGAAAGGAGACGCTCTCATGTCTGTTATGGAAAAACTTCTCACCCGCCGCACCTACCGCCGCTTTGCACAGAAAGCCATCCCACAGGATGTGGTGGAGGACATCATCGAAGCCGTCCGCCTCTCCTCCTGCGGAGCCAACCGTCAGGCCGTGCGTCTGGTGGTCGTGAACAAACCCGAAGATGTAGCCGAAGTCCAGCCGCTGGTCAAGTGGGCCGCCTATCTGCCCCCGGAGCAGGGCACCCCAAAAGCTGACGAGATGCCCACTTTATATATAGCCGTCGTGCAGGACACTGCCATCCCCGGCGACCTGAACACCGACACCGGGATCGCGCTGGCCAACATGACGCTGGCCGCGTGGGACAAGGGCGTGGGCAGCTGCATCATGGGTGCCATCAACAAGCTCGCCCTCACCGAGCTGCTCCACATCAAGGAGCCGGAAAAGCTGGCCTTTATGGTGGCGTTCGGCTACCCCACCCACGAAGCCCACATCGTCCCCCTGACCGGGGAGACCGGCATGAAGTATTATCTGGACGGCCAGAAGGACTACTGTGTGCCGAAGCGGAGTGCTGAGGAGATCGCACGGTATTTGTAAGGTCTCTCTTCGTACAACCTCTCCGTTGAGCCTGCCGGCTCGGAGCCATGACAGAGAGGTTTTTGCATATATTCATTCATTTTCCCGGTATGATTGCATAAGTGTTCTCAAAACGGTTTCATTTTTATCGAATTTTTGCACAACACTTGACTTTTTTATTTGTGCAATCTATACTAGACCCGTTCTCTGATGTTTCGATGAATCGCATCGCCGCAGAGAGATGAAAGATTATACAATCGATCGAGGAGTGTTTGAATATGAAAAAGATTACCCGTCGCAGCTTCCTGGCTGCCGCTGGTCTGACCGCTGCCGCTCTGGCTCTGACCGCCTGCGGTGGTTCCTCTTCCAGCACCGCTTCTTCCACTGCAAGCTCTGCCGCTGCTTCCTCCGAGGCAGCTTCTTCCAGCGCTGCTGCTGAGCTGACCACCGTTGAGGCCGGCAAGCTGACCATGGCCACCAACGCTGCCTTCCCTCCGTATGAGATGACCACCGACACCGGTGCGTTCGAGGGCATCGACGTGGACACCGCACAGGCCATTGCTGAGAAGCTGGGTCTGGAGCTTCAGATCGACGACATGGACTTCGACGCTGCGCTGCTGAGCGTCCAGCAGGGCAAGGCCGACATCGTCATGGCTGGCGTCACCGTCACCGACGAGCGCAAGGCCGTCATGGACTTCTCCGACAGCTATGCTACCGGCATCCAGTCCATCATCGTTCCCGAAGGCTCTGACATCGCTACCCCCGATGATCTGGCCGGCAAGAAGATCGGCACCCAGCGCGGCACCACCGGCTACATCTACTGCTCCGATGATTTCGGCGATGAGAACGTCGTGGCTTACGACGACGGCCTGACCGCTGTGCAGGCTCTGAACAACGGCCAGGTGGATGCTGTCGTCATCGACAACGCTCCCGCCAAGGAGTTCGTTGCTGCCAACCCCGGTCTGGTCATTCTGGACACCAGCTATGCTGAGGAAGACTACGCCATCGGCATGGCAAAGGGTTCTGCTCTGGAAGATGCCATCAACGCTACTCTGGAAGAGCTGAAGGCTGACGGCACCCTGCAGTCCATCGTGGACAAGTACATCACCGCTGAGTGATCAGCGCGACCGTGCACCACGGGGAGGAAGCTCCAAGAGAGCCCCTCCCCTTTTTTGGAAAAAGAAGGTTACAAAAATCTGACAAAACAGGAAAGTGAGGATGCGAATGGCCGCACAATATGAACTGCTGAAAGAGCTGCTCAACAGCGGCACGAAGCTCAGCTTCGGGCAGGAATTCTTCTACAAATTTTATCAGGCGTTCATCCTGAAGGACCGCTGGATGCAGTACGTTCAGGGCGTGGGCACCACGCTTCTGGTCACGGCCATCGCACTGGCGCTGGGTGTGGTGCTGGGCAGCGTGGTCGCACTGGTCCGTGTGGCCCACGACCAGCAGCGCTCCGGCCGCAGGAACCCGGTGCTGGGCTTCTTCAACGCCATCTGCCAGGTGTACACCACCATCATCCGCGGCACCCCCATGATGGTCCAGCTGCTCATCATGAGCATGGTCATCTTTGCCAACAGCCGCAACTTCACCATGGTCGGTGCGCTGGCGCTGGGCATCAACTCCGGCGCTTATGTATCCGAGATCATCCGCGGCGGCCTGATGGCTGTGGACCCCGGCCAGATGGAAGCCGGCCGCAGCCTGGGCCTGAACTACATAACCACCATGGTGGTCATCATCATCCCGCAGGCCATCCGCGCCGTGCTGCCGGCTCTGGGCAATGAGTTCATCGTCCTGCTCAAGGATACCTCGCTCATCACCGTCATCGGCGGCAAGGAGGTGCTGTATGCGGCCCAGGGCATCATGAACCGCACCTACGAGGCCATGTTCCCGCTGTGCGGCGTTGCACTTGTTTATTTGTTCCTCGTCATGCTGTTTACCTGGCTGCTGACGAAGTTTGAGAGGAGGATGGCTCAAGGTGACCGATAAGATTCTGGAAGTCCGCGGTCTGACCAAGACCTACGGCGGCGACAAGAAGAAGGGCGCAAAGCAGCCCACCCCCACCCTCGATGTCCTGAAGGGCATCGACATCGACATCTACCGCGGCGACGTGGTCTGCCTGATCGGCCCTTCCGGCTGCGGCAAGTCCACCTTCCTGCGCTGCCTGAACCGGCTGGAGATCCCCACCGGCGGCTCCATCAAGTTTGAGGGCGTCGAGATCGATGACAGCCACATTGATGCCGTCCGCCAGAAGATGGGGATGGTGTTCCAGCACTTCAACCTCTTCCCGCACCTGACGGTCAAGCAGAACCTCTGCCTGGCCCCCACCCTGCTGAAGCTGAAGAACCAGCAGGAAGCGGACAAGCGCGCCGAAGAGCTGCTGGCCCGCGTCGGCCTGTCCGACAAGGCCGACGCCTACCCCAAGAGCCTGTCCGGCGGCCAGCAGCAGCGCATCGCCATTGCCCGTGCCCTGGCCATGGACCCGGACGTCATCCTCTTCGATGAGCCCACCTCCGCGCTGGACCCCGAAATGGTCGGCGAGGTCCTGGAGCTGATGAAGGAGCTGGCCCACACCGGCATCACCATGCTGGTCGTCACCCATGAGATGGGCTTTGCGCGCGAGGTCTCCAACCGCGTCATCTTCATCGACGACGGCAAAGTCCAGGAGGACGAGCCCCCGCAGGAGCTGTTTGCCAACCCCAAGCATCCCCGCCTGAAGGCGTTCCTGTCCAAGATGCTGTAACATTGCTTTCAACAAAAAAATCTCCGCGCAGCTGCGCGGAGATTTTTTTGTTTCCTGCTGCCTGCTCAGGCATTCAGCACCGATTTTCCCGTCAGGGGGTCCGGGATGCCCAGCAGGGCCAGGATGATGGCCATGCGGATATACACACCGTTGTGCACCTGGTCAAAGTAGGCGGCGCGGGGGTCGTTGTCCACATCGAGCTTGATCTCGTCGATGCGGGGCAACGGGTGGAGCACCGGCATATCAGCCGGAGCCTGCTCCAGCAGCTTTGCATTCAGGGAGTAGCAGCCTTTCAGCCGGAGGTAATCTTCCTCGTTGAAGAAGCGCTCCTGCTGGATGCGGGTCATGTAGAGGACATCGAGGGTGGGCAGCTCGGCTTCGAGGTCGGCGGTCTCCTTGTAGGTCTGGTGGAGCGGCGTCAGCGTCTCGTCCTTGACGTACTGCGGGATGCGCAGTTCCTCCGGCGAGATGAAGACGAACCGGTTCCCCTCAAACTGGCTCAGCGCAGCGGTCAGGGAGTGGACCGTCCGGCCGAATTTGAGGTCGCCGCAGAAGCCGATGGTCAGATGGTCCAGCCGCCCTTTGCGCTGGCGGATGGTCATCAGGTCGATCATGGTCTGAGAGGGGTGGGCGTGCCCGCCGTCGCCTGCATTGATGACGGGCACCCGCGCATACAGGGATGCGCGCAGGGGTGCGCCCTCTTTGGGGTGGCGCATCGCAATGATGTCGGCATAGTTGCTCACGACACGGGCCGTATCGGCCACCGTCTCGCCCTTGCTGGCGCTGGACAGCTGCGCCCCGGCAAAGCCCAGCGTCTTGCCGCCCAGCCGCAGCATGGCCGACTCAAACGAGAGCCGGGTGCGGGTGGACGGCTCATAGAACAGCGTTGCCAGAATGCGCCCGTCGCAGAGATGGGCATAGGGTGCGGGGTCTGCCTCCATCCGGTCGGCAAGGTCGAGGAGGGCCAGCTGCTCGTCCAGAGAAAAGCTGTTCGGCTCAATGAAATGTCTCACAGCCATTCTCCTTTCAGCACGAACTTCTCACGCTCGGCACCGGTGGAGATAAACTGGATCTCGTGGTCCAGCTGCTTTTCGAGGAACGCCACATAGCCTTTTGCCTCTTTGGGCAGCTCGTCCCAGCTCTTGCAGCCGGAGAGGTCGGTGTTCCAGCCAGGCAGCATCGTGACGACCGGCTCCATCCGGTCCAGGTCAGACAGCGTGTCGAAGCGGGGGACTTCTACACCGTCCAGCTTGTAACCGGTGATGACCGGGATCTCGTTCATGCTGCTCAGGACGTCCAGCTTGGTCAGGGCGATCTTGTCCGCTCCCTGGCAGGCCAGACCGTAGCGGCTGGCCACGCAGTCAAAGGGGCCGACACGGCGGGGACGGCCGGTGGCCGCACCGTATTCGCCGCCTGCCTTCCGCAGCTGCTCGTTCCAGTCCTCATCCATGGCATGTTCTGCGGCGAAGGGGCCTGCGCCGACACAGGTGGAGTAGGCTTTCAGCACACCGACCACATGGTCGAGCCGACAATTCGGGATGCCGGCCCCCAGCGGCGCATAGGCGGCCAGCGTATTGGAGCTGGACGTGAAGGGGAAGATGCCGTAGTCGATGTCCCGCATGGCACCCAGCTGAGCTTCCAGCACGATGCGCTTGCCGCTGTCGTGGGCCTGCTGCAAAAAGGCGCCCACGTCGCAGATGAACGGTGCGAATCGCTCGGCCTGGGTCCTGCACCAGTCCAGCAGCGCGTCATAGGACATCTTTTCCTGATGATAGCAGCCTGCCAGCTCCATGTTCTTGGAATCCAGGATCATGTGCAGGCGGTTTTGGGTGCGCTCTTCGTCCAGATGGAGCAGGTCGCCCAGACGCAGGGTCTTTTTGCGGTATTTGTCGCTGTAGGCGTAGGCGATGCCGCGCCGGGTGGAGCCGAAGGCGCTCCCCTTTTTGGCCAGGCGGTCTTCTTCCAGACCATCCTGCACCTTGTGCCAGGGCATCGAGATGGTGGCCTTGTCGGAGAGCTTCAGATTTTTGGGGCCGATCTCCACGCCGCGGGCCTCAATGGCCTGCATCTCGTTCGAGAGGTGGTCGAGGTCGATGACCATACCGGTGCCCAGCACACAGGTGACATCCGGGTGCAGGATGCCGGAGGGCAGAAGGTTCAGGATGAACTTGCCCTTTTCGGTGACGACGGTGTGCCCGGCATTGTTGCCGCCCTGATAGCGGGCAACGACATCGGCGTTTTCGGCCAGCAGGTCGATGACGCGGCCTTTGCCCTCATCGCCCCAATTGATTCCAGTAACAGCGGTCAGCATGATTTGTTATAACCTTCTTTTTGTTGTTCCCAATGGTCTGCGCTCTGGTGGGCAGACCGTAGTTTTTTCAGATTTCCTCTTGCAATTTTCGATTGCAGTGCTATTATACGAGCAGGAAAAGAATGTGTAAAACGTATCCTGCACATGGTTGCAATATGATTTTTACATGGAGGAGGGCAACATCTCATGTACGTGGACTGGGAATACTACAAGATCTTCTATTATGTTGCAAAATACCAGAATTTCACCAAGGCGGCGCGGGTGCTGGGCAACAACCAGCCCAACATCACCCACTCGATGAACCGGCTGGAAAGCCAGCTGAACTGTGTGCTGTTCATCCGCTCCAACCGGGGCGTGACCCTGACGCCGGAGGGCGAGATGCTCTATTCCCGCATTGCATCGGCGGCGGTGCAGATCCAGGACGCCGAGGAGGAGCTGAGCGCCAGCGCCACGCTGGAGCACGGTGCCATCAGCATCAGCGCCACCGAGACGGCCCTGAACATCTACCTCTCCGAAAAGCTGCGGGACTTCCACACCGAATACCCCGGCATCCGGCTGCGCATCTCGAACCACTCCACCCCGCAGGCGATGCAGGCCGTGAAAAACGGCGAAGTGGATTTTGCCATCGTCTCCACCCCGGCCGAGGTGGAACCGGGGCTGAAGCGGGTGGAGCTGAAACCGTTTTACGAAGTGCTGGTGGGCGGCAGGACCTTCACGGCCCTGGCCAGCCAGAACCTCTCCTTAAAGGAACTGGAAAATTACCCGCTCATCTCCCTGAGCGACGAGAGCACGACCCGCAGCTTCTACCGGCAGTTCTTCCTCGACCACGACGCGGTGCTCCGGCCCGACACCGAGGCCGCCACCACCGACCAGATGCTCACGCTGGTCAAAAGCGAGCTGGGCCTTGCCTTTGTGCCGGAATCCATGGCGGCCGAGCCGCTGGCGCGGGGCGAGATCGTCCAGCTCCATCTGCGGGAGATCATCCCCCAGCGCTCCATCTGCCTGGTCTACGACCACCACCGCCCGCTGAACACCGCTGCGCGCAAGTTCCAGAAGCTGCTGACCAGCCCGGAAGAGGCGCATTGAAAAAATGCACCCGCACTCTTTTGTTCCCGCGGAACGCAAAAAAGCCCCAGAAACACAAAAACCCGCCTGGCAGCGGGTTTTTGTGTATAGAGGGGTGGGAAAGTATATAAAGTTGGGAATCGCATTTTCAGTGGCAGGAGCACAGCATTCTTGCCGTTTGCTCCCTGCGATATGTATTATACCCATTTTTCTTTTCTTGTCAAACAAATTTTTTGCCGTTTGCTTTAATTTTGCACTTTACATTTTGGTCAAAACTTTATATAATTAACACAGTCAGATTTTTTCTGCTTCTTTTCGATGTTTGTGCTATTTTTACAACATTAAAACTTTACTTTCAAAAATTTTTATGGATTCCAACATATTTCAAAAAAGGAGACCTTCCCCATGGATGATTTAGACCGCAAGATTCTCTCCCTGCTCGCCAAAAATGCCCGGATGCCGGTCAAGGAGATCGCCGAGCAGGTCGCACTGACCAGCCCCGCCGTTTCCAGCCGCATCCACAAACTGGAGATCGACGGCATCATCAGCGGCTATACCGTAGTGCTCAACCGCCCGGCCGACCGGGTCTACGTGGACGCCCTCATCAGCCTGTCCGTGACGCCCAGCCACCGGGACGAGCTGGTGGAACTGATGCAGAACAGCAAGGAAGTGCTGCAATGCTACCACGTCACCGGTGCCTACACCTTCCTCATCAAAGTCAGCTGCGGCAGTATGCCCCAGCTGGAGCACCTCATTTTACAGTTCCAGAAGCTGGGCACCACCAGTACCCAGATCATCCTTTCCACCCCCGTCAACCACGGCGACCTGGAAGCAATGATGCTGTAAGACCACCCATCCCATAAAATATTTCATCTACCGCCGGGACCGAATGCAATTTTTTGCCCCGGCGGTTCGTATATCCGGTACAAGGCCCTTCCGCCGCCCGCATAGACCGGCGCGGAGCGGGCATCCTAACGATACGCGCGGGGACTCCCCGCACACTGTTTGCAACGAAAGGAATCCAGCCTATGAAGTCCATGACCAAACGCCTCCTCGCCGCCCTGCTGGCTGTGGCCGCTCTGTTCGCTCTGGCGGGCTGCAGCAAGTCCGACAAGGCCGACGCTGCCCCCAAAGACTACACGAAGATCCTCCACGACGCCCGCCCGGACGAAGACAACGAATATTATATGATCTTCTCCCCCGGCGAAGACGGCAAGTTCACCGCCCAGTACGGCTACAGCGACAGCTATGACGCCGCCCAGCTGGACGAAGAGATCCGCAACATGCTGCTCCCCCTGCTGAACCTCGAAGAGGACATGTACACCGACTTTGCCGCCTCCGTTTCCGGCATGATGGTGCAGAGCTACGGCATCGCCATCGTCAAGCCCGCCGAGGGCAAACAACAGGCCGTATTCGAAGCCCTGGATGCCTACGTCCAGAGCCAGATGCAGAGCATGGAGCATTATCTGGAAGACCAGTACCAGATTGCCGCGTCATCTCATATCTCCACTGCTCCCACCGGCGAGGTGATTCTCGTCTGCTGCGAGAACCCCGAAGCCGTGATGAACGCCATCAAAACGGCGCTGGCCGCATAAGCTCCTCCACCTTCCCGCTTTCACCGCGCTCTGTTTTGGGGGCGCGGTGTTTTATTTTCTTCCGCAAAATGGGTCAAATGGGCACTCTGTGCAAAAAGTTTTTTCAAAATCCCTCCAAATCACTTTCCAAAAGTGGTTTTTTGATGTATTCTATTCCTATCCGCTGTGTGTCTGCCACGCAGACGGAACGCTAAAAACGAAAGAGGGGTGCGCACAGATATGCTGAAATATCTGGCAAAACGCATCGGGCGCTCGATTTTGACCCTGTTCGTCATCGTGACGCTCGTTTTCTGCCTGCTGCGGCTGATGCCCGTGGAAGGCTACTTTGCAAACTACGAAAAAATGACCGAGGCTCAGATCCAGGCGGGCCTCCAGTCCATGGGCCTGCTGGACCCGCTGCCGGTGCAGATCGGGCGGTTCTGGTGGAATGCACTGCACGGCGACCTCGGCGTCAGCCATATCTATAAGGTCAATGCGCCTGTGACCGGCATCCTAGCCAAAAAGCTGCCCATCTCGGTGCAGATGGGTGTTTTCTCCATGCTGCTGAGTCTGGTCATCGGCATCCCGATGGGCCTGTTCATGGGCCGGTTCAAGAACCGCTGGCCGGATAAGATCGGCACGGCCATCATCGTGCTCATCCAGGCCGTGCCTGCCGCCGTGTACTATCTGTATATTCAGATGTATGGCACCACCGCGCTGGGCGTCGGCCTGCTGTTCGATGCCTCCAACTGGAAATACTGGGTGCTGCCCATCTGCTCCATGAGCCTGGGCAACGTGGCCTTCTACGGCATGTGGCTGCGCCGCTACATGGTGGATGAGAGCAACAAGGACTACGTCCGCCTGGCACTGGCCAAGGGCGTGAGCGAAAACAACATCGCACTGCACCACATCTTCCGCAACGCCATGGTCCCGCTGGTGCAGTACATCCCGTCGGCCTTCCTGAACACCGTCGTCGGCTCCATCTACATCGAGAGCCTGTACAGCATCCCCGGCATGGGCGGCCTGCTGGTGACCTGTGTGCAGCGGCACGACAACACCATGGTGCAGGGCATCGTGCTGCTCTACGCCTGCGTGGGCATCATCGGCCTCATCCTGGGCGATCTGCTCATGGTGCTCATCGATCCCCGCATCAGCTTTGGCAAGAAAGAAGGTGGCCGATAATGCTGTTCCACATGAAAGACCAGAAGGCAGCTGTGCTGGAAAACGACCTGAACAAGCTGCAAAAGGACGGCCCCGCTGTCTGGGCCAGCCTGCCGGAAGACGAGCTGTTCACCCCTGCCGGCTTCAGCGAAGAGCAGGCCGAGGCAACGGCCTACTCCAACTACAGCTACTGGGGCAGCACGTTCCGCGCCTTCTTCAAGAACAAGATGGCCGTGGCGCTCCTCATCGCGCTGGTGGCCGTGGTGGCTTTTGCCTTCATGCAGCCCCATCTGCCCGGCCAGGTGGACCCCAACCTCTGTGAGGTGGACCCCGCCACCGGCATCCAGTACCGCAACATCGCCCCCGGCCAGCAGGGTTTCATCTGGGGTTCCAACGCCATCGGCCAGGACCTGTGGGCCCGCATTTGGGCCGGTGCCCGCACCAGCCTGACCATCGCCTTCTTCGTGGCCATGATCGAGGCCGTGGTGGGCATCACCGTGGGTGTGCTGTGGGGCTATGTCCGCCAGCTCGACTTCTTCTTCACCGAGCTGTACAACATCTGCGACAACATCCCCTCCACCATCATCCTGATCCTGATCTCCTACGTGGCTTCCCCCAGCATCCAGACGCTGATTCTGGGCATGTCGCTCACGGGCTGGATCGCCATGGCGCGCTTCATCCGCAACCAGATCCTGATCATCCGCGACCGCGACTACAACGTTGCCTCCCGCTGCATCGGCACCCCCACCTCCCGCATCGTGCTGCGCAACCTGCTGCCCTATCTGGTGTCGGTCATCATGCTGCGCATGGCGCTGACCATCCCCGCCGCCATCGGCAGCGAGGTGTTCATCACCTACATCGGTCTGGGCCTGTCGGTGGAGACGCCCTCGCTGGGCAACCTCATCAACGACGGCCGCAAGGTCATGATGCAGGCGGGCCTGCGGTATCAGCTGCTCTACCCCACCATCATCCTGAGCTTTGTCACCATCGCGTTCTACCTCATCGGCAACGCCTTCTCGGACGCTGCCGACCCGAAGAACCACATGCAGTAAGGAGGGACAGAAGATGGAAAAGAATCAGCTGATCCTTTCGGTCAAGGATTTGAACATCCAATTCAACCTGCGTGGAAAAGCGCTCCACGCCATCCGCGGCATCGACCTGGACATCTACCACGGCGAGGTCCTCGCCATCGTGGGCGAGTCCGGTTCGGGCAAGAGCGTGTTCACCAAGAGCTTCATGGGCCTGCTGGACGCCAACGGCTCCATTTCCAGCGGCACCATCGACTACTTCGGTGCCGACGACGGAAAGCCCATCCGCCTGTCCGACCTGAAAAAGGAAAAGGACTGGCTCCGGGTGCGCGGCCACGAGATCGCCATGATCATGCAGGACCCCATGACCAGCCTGAACCCGCTGAAGACCATCGGCGACCAGATCATGGAAGCCGTGGAGCTGCATCAGGGCCTGCGCGGCAAGGCCGCCAAAGAGAAGACGCTGGAATACCTGCGGGATGTCGGCATCGCCGACCCGGAGGTCCGCTTCGGCCAGTACCCGCACGAGTTCTCCGGCGGTATGCGCCAGCGCGTCGTCATCGCCATTGCGGTGGCCTGCAACCCGCAGATCCTGATCTGCGATGAGCCCACCACCGCGCTGGACGTGACCATCCAGGCACAGATTTTACAGCTGCTCAAGGAGATGCAGGTCAAGTACAACCTGACCATCGTTCTCATCACCCACGACCTCGGTGTCGTGGCCAACATCGCCGACCGGGTAGCCGTCATGTATGCAGGCGACATCGTCGAGATCGGCACCTCGGACGAGATCTATTACGACCCCCGCCACCCCTACACCTGGGCACTGCTGTCCAGTATGCCCCAGATGGGCATCAAGGGCGAGGACCTGTTCAACATCCAGGGCACCCCGCCGAACCTGTTCACCGAGATCCACGGCGACGCCTTTGCGCCCCGCAACCCGCAGGCGCTCAAGATCGACTTCGTCAAGCGCCCGCCGTATTTTGAGGTCAGCCCCACCCACAAGGCCAAGACCTGGCTGCTGGACCCGCGGGCACCCAAGGTGGAGCCGCCGCTGGCGGTCCGCCTGCTGAAAGAGGAGGGGATGTAACATGGCAGAGGAACGTGAAACGCTTCTGGAGGTCAAAGACCTCGAAGTGACCTATGGTTCCGGCAAAAAAGCCTACCGCGCCGTGAACCGCGCCAATTTCAAGATCTACAAGGGCGAGACGTTCGGCCTGGTGGGCGAGTCCGGTTCCGGCAAGACCACCATCGGCCGTGCCATCATGCGCATCCTGCCCACTTCCGGCGGCGAGATCCTGTACAAGGGTCAGAAGATCAACGGCAAGATCTCCCACGCGCTGGACCAGCAGGTCATCAAGGAGATCCAGATGATCTTCCAGGACCCGCAGTCCTCCCTGAACGAGCGCGCCAAGGTGAGCTACATCGTCGGCGAGGGCCTGATGAACGTCCGGCCCGACCTGACCGCTGCCCAGCGGGAAGAAAAAGTCCGCCAGGCGCTGCTGGATGTCGGCCTGCTGCCCGAATTTGCCTCCCGCTTCCCGCACGAGTTCTCCGGCGGCCAGCGCCAGCGCATCGGCATCGCCCGCGCCCTCATCGTGGAGCCGGAGTTCATCATCGCCGATGAGCCCATCTCTGCACTGGATATGTCCATCCGCGCCCAGGTGCTCAACTTGCTGCGCCATCTGCAAAAGGATCGCGGCATCACCTACCTGTTCATCGCGCACGACCTGTCCGTCATGCGGTACATCTCGGACCGCATCGCCGTCATCCACAAGGGCGACATCGTGGAGCTGGCCGACGCCGAAGAGCTGGTGAATCACGCCATCCATCCCTATACACGCAGCCTGCTTTCGGCCATCCCCATGCCGAATCCCCGGCTGGAGCGGAAGAAAAAGCTGCTGGTCTACGACCCCGCCATGCACGATTACACCGCCGATCCCCCGCAGTGGCAGGAGCTGCGGCCCAATCACTTCGTGCTCTGCAATGCGGCCGAAGCCGCACAGTGGATCCGCGAATTGTAAACTCTCTCAAATCTTTTAGGCTGTTGGGGCATTGTTCACCCTTTGTTTCTTGACTTTTGCCGGTGTCTTTACTACAATAGCAACGAACGCATTGTACAATTTTTAACAAAAGGATAGGTTTTATGACAACGACCAGCAAGGTTCTCTATGCGTCACAGGCTCGCCCGTGGCTCAAATATTACGACCCCAATTACATCGACCAGCCGATGCCGGAATGTTCTGCTTTCGACTTTGTCCGGCAGCAGAACAAGAACCGCCTGTCGGAAACGGCCCTTGAATATTATGGCCGGAAGTTCACCTATGCAGACCTCATCGTGAACACCAAGAAGACCGCTGCTGCCTTCCGGGCGGCAGGCGTCCGAAAGGGTGATATCATCACCGTGGTCAGCGTGATGACCCCTGAGGTCATCTATGCGTTCTACGCCGCCGACCGCATCGGTGCGACCCTGAATCTGGTGGACCCCCGGTACAGCGCCGACGGCATCCATGAGTACATCGAGGAAGTGGATTCTCATCTGCTGATCTGCCTGAACGTGGTGTATGACCGCTGCCGTCAGGCCGCCCGGCGCACCCATGTGGAGCGGGTCATTGTGCTTTCCCCGGCCGACTCGCTGCCCCTGCCGCTGGCCATCGGCTACAAGGTCTCCAATCCCGACCGCAACAAGTACGACTCCAATACCCTGATGTGGAAGCAGTTCATCGCAAACGGGCAGGACGCCAGCACATCCGGCGAACCCTATGACCCCGACCATGCCTGTGTGGTGGTCCACACCGGCGGCACCACCGGCTCCCCCAAGGGCGTCATGCTGACGGACCGGAACTTCAACGCCATCGCGCAGCAGTTTGCCGCATGGCATGCCCTGTTCCGGAAGGGGCAGACGCTCCTAAACGTCATGCCCCCCTTCATCGCCTATGGCTACGCCTGCGGCGTCCACATGCCGCTGGCCCTGGGGCTGAAGGTCGTCATCGTCCCGAATCTGGACCCCGCCAAGCTCGGCAGCCTTCTGTTGAAGCACAAGCCCGAACACATGTTCGGTGTGCCTTCTCACTACCAGCAGATGGCCGCTGACCCCAAGCTGAAAAACAAGGATCTGTCCTTCATCCGCAACTACGCTGCCGGCGGCGACTCTATCTCCATCGGCGCAGAAAAGGCGGTGAACGACTTCCTTGCTGCCCACAACGTGGAGTACCCCCTTGCCAAGGGCTACGGCATGACGGAGGTCTCCTCCGCTGCCACCATCGCCGCCGGCACCATCACCAAGCCCGGCAGCGTGGGCATCCCCATGGTGAACACCCTTGTGTCGGTGTTTGAGCCAGGCACCACCAAGGAACTGCCCATCGGCGAGCGGGGCGAACTGTGCATCTGCAGCCCCTCCATGATGAAGGGCTACTACGGCAAGCCCGAAGAGACCGCGAACATCCTGCGCACCCACGAAGACGGCACGGTGTGGGCCCACACCGGCGACGTGGGCTACATGGATGCGGACGGCTTCGTCTACCTCGACAGCCGCATCAAACGCCTCATCATCCGCCACGACGGCTTCAAGGTCTTCCCCTCGATGATCGAAAACGTCATCAGCCAGCACCCCGCCGTCCACCAGTGTTCCGTGGTGGGCTGCACCGACAAGGACCATGTGCAGGGCCGCCTGCCCTTCGTCTTTGTGGTGCTGAAGCCGGAGGCCGCTGCTTCCGCCAAAAAGCGCCAGATCATCAAGGAGCTGCGCCAGATGTGCGCCGAGGAGCTGCCCGAATACGTCCAGCCCGTGGGCTACAAGTTCCTCGACGCCATGCCCATGACCCCTGTGGGCAAGTTCGATTACCGCAAGCTCGAAACGGAGATCACCTCCCGCGATTACTGATAGAAAGGAAGTCCCTGTCCCCATGAAGAAAAAACTCATCAGCCTTGCCCTTTCGGCGGCTATGCTCTTTGCCGGGTTCAGCATCTCTGCCTTTGCAGAAGAGCCGCTGACCGGGTCTGAACCCGAACCCGCTGCCGCAGAGGCTGTGGAAGAAGAGGAGAACTCCCTCTTCCGCAAGCCCGCCGCAGAACAGAAGCCTGAGACCACCGAGGGCGAAGCCGCCGACGAAACGGCGGAACCCGAAGAGGAAAAGCAGCCCCTGTATGTTGCACTGGGCGACAGCATCTGCGCCGGTGTCGGCCTGACCAACGTGCAGTACTCCCACAACCTGATGGGTGTGGACGTCTCCTACAACTTCAAGGGCTACCCGGATACCTGCTATGTGGGCCAGGTCGCTCAGACCCTCGGTCTGGACCGCGACCACGCCATCAACCTCGGCCTGCCCGGCCTGATGAGCGCCGACCTCGTCGAGCTGGTCAAGACCGGCAAGATGAGCGAGATGAACACGCTCTCCGGCTGCCAGTACGATTACCCGGAGATCGTGGAGTACCTCAAGGAGGCCGACATCATCTCCATCCAGATGGGCTCCAATGATGCCTTCGTGCCCACGGTCGTTGCCATTGGCAACGCCACCAACTGGAAGAGCGAAGACCTCGCCTCCATCGTGCTGAGCGGCAACCTGCGCAGCAAGGACCCGGAGACCAGGGCCGCCTTCCAGGCCAGCATGAAGAAGCTCAAGCTCACCAAAAGTGAGACGGACGCGGTGTGGAACCTCGTCACCTCCGGCATGAGCAAGATCTGCACCAACGCCTACCCCGTCAGCACTGCGAACATCCGCTCCGTTGTCGAGACCGTCCGCGCCCTGAACCCGGACGCACAGATCCTGCTCATCGGTGCCACCAACCCCGTTCCCCTGCTGCCCAGCTGGAGTAATTATTTCAACAAGCTCAACAAGTTCCAGAAGCAGCTCGCCGAGGTCTATGACATCGACTACGTGGCGGTGCCCTACGCTCAGACGGAGCTGGACGGCCACCCCACCGTCTCCGGCCACAAGTACATTGCCAAGAAGATCGTGAAGGCCATCCAGAACGGCTGATCCCGAACATAAAAACGCCCCGAACGTCACGGTTCGGGGCGTTTTTTCATGCTATTCTTCAGCTCAGCCGGCCGCTCTCGACCGAGAAGCTGACATCGGCCACGGCCATGGTGGACTTGCGGTGGGAGACCAGCAGAACGGTCTTTTCCCTGCACTCGTCCCGCACCGCCTTGAGGATGATGCCCTCATTCAGACTGTCGAGGTTGGAGGTCGGCTCGTCCAGCAGGAGGAAGGGTGCATCGTGGAGGAAGGCGCGGGCCACGCCGATGCGCTGGCGCTCGCCGCCGGAGAGGGCACCGCCCAGCTCGCCCACGGGGGTATCGTAGCCCTTGGGCAGCTTCCGGATGAAGCCGTCCAGCGCCGCCTTTTTGCAGGCCGCTTCTACCTCGGCACGGGTAGCATCGCGCCGGGCAATTTTGATATTGTTCTCGATGGTGTCGTCGAACAGTTCCGTCTCCTGCGTCACAAGGCTCTCCTGTGCCCGCAGTGCAGCGGTATTCACGCGGCGGATGTCCTCCGCACCAAAGCGGATGCTGCCGCTGGAAACATCCCAGAAGCGGAGCAACAGCCGCAGGAAGGTGGATTTTCCGCTGCCGGAGCGGCCCGTGATGCCCACGATCTTCCGTTCGGGGATGGTCAGGCTCAGGTCGTGCAGGACCTCCTCGTCCGCGTAAGCGAAGCGGACCTTCCGGGCCTCGGCACCGGCAAAGGCCGTGTCGGCCCCATCGGTCACGTCGGCCGTGACCGGTTCTTCGTCCAGCAGGTCCAGCACACGGTCGGCGCTGGCAAACACCTGGGTCAGGCTTGCGCCAAGGTTGGCCAGCGCCACCACCGGGCCGAAGGAGCTCAGTGCAGCCAGCGTGCAGACCAGCACCCCGCTGGCATCCAGCGCACCGCTCTGTTCCAGATGGAGGCTGACCCCCAGCACGGCCAGGACGGTCAGCAGGATGAGGGTGTTGGTGGCACCCACCGTCACGCCCTCACGGTACTTCAACGCCTTCTGCTTCTCCCCCAACGCCTCGCTGTGGGCCGCAATGCCCTCGGCGCGGTTGGCGGTGTCCTGATATTGCAGCGTATCCCGCAGGCCGCGCAGGTTTTCCAGCATATAGCTGTTGGTGTCGGCAAGGGTCTGGCGGTAGGCGCGGGCGGCTTTGTCACCGCGTCTGGCCGACCACACAGGCAGGGCCGCGCCCACCAGCAGGTAGCCCGCCAGCAGCACCAGTGCCGGCAGCAGATGATACCGGGCCGTGAAGCAGGTCATGCCGACGACACAGACCACCGCGATGCAGACCGGCGAGATGGTGTGGGCATAAAAAACTTCCAGCTGCTCGATGTCGGCGGTGATCAGGCTGATGAGGTCGCCGCGGTCGCGGCCCTCCAGCTTGGCGGGGCTCAGATGGCGGAGCGCTCCAAAGACCCGATCGCGGATGAGGGCCAGCAGCTTGAAGGCGATATAATGGTTGGATGCCTGCTCGGCATACCGCAGCACACCGCGCAGCAGCGCAAACACTAAGATGCAGACAAAGACGGTGCCCACCGAGGGGATGGGGCTTTCCAGCCCGGCGGCGGCCAGCAGGCCGAAGCCGCCGAAGATGGTGATGAAGGTGGCGCAGAAGTATCCCGCCACACCCATCGCGATGGCAGCCAGCATCACAGGCAGCATCGGCCGGACCAGCACGATGAGCCGCCGGACGATCGCAAACGGACTGCGTTTTTTCGGTGCGTTCATGCGCTCACCTCCCCAAGGTCTTCCAGCTGTTTCTGGGCGTTGTACAGGCAGCTGTAAACGCCGCCTTCGGCCAGCAGGGCCTCGTGTTTTCCCTGCTCGGCGATGCGGCCGCCGTCCATGACGTAGATGCAGTCGCTGTCCACCACATTGGCCAGGCGGTGGGAGATGAGGATGACCGTCTTCTTCCCCGCCAGCTTGCGGATGGCCGCCATGATGTCGTTTTCACTCTCGGCGTCCACATTGGAGGTGGCTTCGTCGAAGAGGTAGATGGGCGAGTCGTGCAGCAGCGCACGGGCCATGGCCAGACGCTGGCGCTGCCCGCCGGACAGGTTTGAGCCGCCCTCATGCAGCGGGGTGTCCAGCCCCTGCTGGCTGCGGCAGAATGCGGCGAGGTTCACCTCTTCCAGCGCGGCCCAGAGTGCGGCATCATCTGCAGCGGGCGCTGCCATCCGCAGGTTGGAACCGACCGTTCCCTTAAAGATTGCCGCATTGTGCGGCACGACCGTCAAGGTGCGCAGGCGGCTCTCTTCCCGGAGCGTCTGCACCGGCACACCGCCCAGCGTCACGCTGCCCGTGTATCCGGTGCGGGCACCGGATAGAATGGCCGCAATGGTGCTTTTGCCGCAGCCGGACTCGCCCACCAGCGAGACGAAGCTGCCCTGCGGGATGCACAGCGAGACATCGTGGAGGATCGTGCGGTCGTTCTCGTAGCCAAAGGTCACGTGGTCCAGCTTCAGGGTGGTATCCTCCCCTGCCTCCTGTGTGCCGTCGGCAGGCTCGTCCGCCGCCAGCAGACGGAAGATCTTCTCTGCCGAGGCTGCTCCGTTCATCGCGATGTGGAAGTAGCTGCCCAGCAGGCGGAGCGGCAGGAAGAAATCTGCCGCCAGCAGAAGGATGGTCAGCGCCGCCGTCAGGGTGATCTGCCCTTTGGCAAACGCCGCCACCGCGCTGATGATGCCCAGCCCCGCACCGCCGTAGGCCATCAGGTCCATGAGGGTGACGGAGTTCAGCTGCATGGTCAGCACTTTCATCGTGATCTTCCGGAAGCGCTCGGCCTGCCGGTTCATCTCCTCATGCTTCCAGCCGTCGGCCTGGTAGATCTTCAGGGTGGTCAGGCCCTGGATGTTTTCCAGAAAGCTGTCGCCGAGGGTGGTGTATTCGCCCCAGTATTTGTCCAGCAGCTTTTTGGCGAATTTCTGCACCGCCACAATGGACATGGGGATCAGCGGCACACAGCACAGCAGGATGATGGCCGACCGCGCATGGACGCCCACCAGCAGCACGAAGAGGGTGACCGGGGCCAGCAGGCTGTAGAACAGCTGGGGCAGATACTTTGCGAAGTAGGTGTCGATCTGCTCCACGCCCTCGCTGGCCAGCATGACGGCCTCACTGGTGGCGATGGTCTCGCTGTAGCCCGCACCCAGGCGTGTGAGTTTTTCATAAATTTTGCTGCGCAGGGTGCGCTTGACATCCTTGGAGGCGCAGTCGCTCATGCTGGATGCCAGCAGGGTGAAGACATACCGCAGCGGGATGGTGAACAGACAGAGCACAAAGTCCTGCCGCAGCATCTCGTGGGTCAGCTCGCCCGCAAAGACGGCTCCCACCAGTTGGGCAACGGCCCGCACAAAGATGATGTTGCAGAGCATCCCCAGCCACTGGAACGCCACATTTGCGCCCACAAAGCGCATGGCACCCCGGTCAAAGGCGATCAGTTTTTTGTTGATCACGATACCGCCTCCGTGTCTTCGCTGGCGTCCGGGCCGAACATGCGGTCGTATGCGCCGGTAAAGGCCCGCTCCGGCAGTGCCGAGGTCAGGGCCAGCGCGGCCGTGCAGCGCTCCTCCTCGGTCAGGTCGATCTTCACGGGCGGAAAGTTTGCCAGCACCGTTTCCAGCTGTTCCTTCACTGCTCTGGCCACAAAGATGCCGCGGTCGGTCAGGTAGATCTTGCCGTAGTGCTCCTTGACGATCATGCCGTGGTCCATCAGCAGGTTCATGATCCGCACCACCGAGGGCTTGGTCACATTCAGCTTTTCCGCAATGCTGCGGGAGCAGATGTCCAGATGGGTCTGCGACACCTCATAGATCGCCAGCAGATACCGCAGATGCGCCGGTGTCAGTTCCATGCTTATCACACTCTTTTCATCGGGATTTTCAACCTCTCCGGCACGGTAGCGCATTGCCGGAGAGGCCTGGAAATGTTATCCAAAGCTAACTTTTATTTTTCTAAAAAAGGGCGCGGGCCGATTTGCTTTTCGACCCGCGCCCTGCGGTTTCCTCAGTGACAGCCGCCGTTGCAGTGCCCGCAATCACCGGAGCACCCGCCGCAGCCGCCGCCGTGCTTGTGGGAGTGCCAGGTGATCCAGCCCACACAGCCGAACACGATCGCCGCTACGATAATGGTCGGCAGATTGAAGTTTGCTGCCAGAAATTCCATCATAACAATGCACTCCTTTCAAAACAGAACCAATTTACTTGTTTGCCGTGAGCTTCTTGGTGTCGATGCTGACCTCATTGATGCCCGTGTACTTGTTGGGGCGGACCAGCAGATAGATGAAGGCCACCAGGATGACGACTGCAACGATGGTGAAGAAGTTGAAGCCGACCTCACCGGAAATGATGCCGCCCAGCTGATACACGACCAGCGCAACGCAGTAAGCCAGAGCGCACATGTAGCCGATGGCGATGGCGGTCCATCTACCGTTGTTCATCTCACGCTTGATGGCACCCATTGCCGCGAAGCAGGGAGCACACAGCAGGTTGAAGATCATGAAGGCGTAAGCAGACAGTGCAGTGTAATCCTGTGCAACCGCAGCCCAGATCTCATCGCCGTTCTCAGACAGCTCACCGCCGAAGTGATACAGGACGCCGAAGGTACCAACGACGTTCTCCTTGGCGATCAGGCCGGACACGGAAGCGACGGTTGCTTTCCAGTTGCCAAAGCCCAGAGGTGCAAAGATCCAGGCGATCTTGGTGGCGATTGCCGCCAGAACGGAGTTGTCCTGATCCTCAACCATGCCGAACGCACCGTTCTCGAAGCCGAAGCCCTGCAGGAACCAGATGGCGACGGTTGCAATCAGAATGACGGAACCAGCACGCTTGATGAAGGACCAGCCGCGCTCCCACGTTGCCCGCAACACGTTGCCCCATGCAGGCACATGATAAGCGGGCAGCTCCATAACGAAGGGAGCGGGATCACCGGCAAACAGCTTCGTCTTTTTCAGGATGACACCGGAGCAGATGATGGCAGCCATACCAATGAAGTAAGCAGAAACAGCCACCAGAGAAGAGCCGCCGAACATAGCACCTGCGATCAGGCCGATGATGGGCATCTTTGCGCCACAGGGGATGAAGCAGGTGGTCATGATGGTCATGCGGCGGTCACGCTCGTTCTCGATGGTACGGGAAGCCATGACGCCCGGAACGCCGCAGCCGGTGCCGACCAGCACGGGGATGAAGCTCTTACCGGACAGGCCAAACTTGCGGAAGATGCGGTCCATGATGAAGGCGACACGGGACATATAGCCGACATCCTCCAGGATGGACAGCAGGAAGAACAGCACCAGCATCTGGGGAACGAAGCCCAGGACTGCGCCGACACCGGCGACGATGCCGTCCATGATCAGGCCGTACAGCCAGCCTGCCACGCCGATGCTCTCCAAAAAGCCGCCCAGTGCGTTGGGCACGATCTCACCGAACAGCACATCGTTGGTCCAGTCGGTCGCAAAGGTACCGATAGCCCAACCGCCATCCGCGATGGAGGTGCCCATGGACAGGGAGTACATCAGATACATGACCAGTGCGAAGATGGGCAGAGCCAGCACACGGTTGGTCACGATCTGGTCGATCTTATCGGAAACGGTCAGGTGCTCCACGCGGGCCTTCTTCTTGACGGCCTTTTCGACCACGGTGTTGATATAGGCATAACGCTGGTTGGTGATGATGCTCTCGGCGTCATCATCCATCTCGTTCTCGCAATCCTTGATGTGGTCATCAATGTGAGCCAGTAGGCTCTTGTCGAGCTTCAGCTCGTCCTGGACCTTGTCGTCGCGCTCAAACAGCTTGACAGCGTACCAGCGCAGGAAGCGGTCATCCACCTTGCCCTGAATGGACTCCTCGATGTGGGCAATGGCGTGCTCCACGCTGCCGGTGAAGACATGAGGCAGCTCCTCGGAGGCCTTGCCCGCCTTTGCAGCGGCGATGGCAACCTTGGCGGCCGCTTCGGTGCCCTCGCCCTTCAGCGCGCTGATCTCGACGGCCTGGCAGCCCAGCTCTTTGCTCAGCTTCTTCAGGTCGATCTTGTCACCGTTCTTGCGCACCAGGTCGATCATATTGACCGCCATGACCACCGGGATGCCCAGCTCGATCAGCTGGGTGGTCAGGTACAGGTTGCGCTCGATGTTGGTGCCGTCGATGATGTTCAGGATGGCGTCGGGCTTCTCCTTGACCAGATAGGTACGGGAGACGACCTCTTCCAGGGTGTAGGGAGACAGCGAATAGATACCGGGCAGGTCCTGAATGATGACGTCTTTCTCGCCCTTCAGCTTGCCTTCCTTCTTTTCGACAGTAACACCGGGCCAGTTGCCGACGTACTGGTTGGAGCCGGTCAGATTGTTGAACAGGGTCGTTTTGCCACAGTTCGGGTTGCCGGCCAATGCGATCTTAATGCTCATTGTGTTCCTTTCCTCTCTGTTCGGATCAAACCACTTCGATCATTTCAGCGTCGGCCTTGCGCACACTCAGTTCGTAGTTGCGCACGGTCAGTTCCATGGGGTCACCCAGAGGTGCCACCTTGCGGACATAGATCTCGACCCCCTTGGTGATGCCCATGTCCATGATGCGGCGCTTGACCGGGCCTTCGCCGTGCAGGCGTGCCACGGTGGCCGTTTCGCCGACCTTGACGTCTTTCAAAGTCTTCATGTAAATCCTCCTCTACTTGTCTTTTCTTCAGAGACCATTCCAGTGTCGGAGCAGGTCCCAAACAGCGCTGCCGCTGTTTAGCCGATCAGAATGCGGTTGGCCATCGTCTTATCGAGCGCCAGGCGGCTTTCCTTGACCTGCACGATCAGGTTGCCCGCGATCTCGTTGACCACAGTCACATCGCTGCCCACCACAAAGCCGAGTTCTGCCAGATGCAGACGCACCTCGTCCTTGCCGGTGATCTTTTGAATGGTGACGGTCTCGCCCGCCTTGGCCATCGTCAAAGGCATCATCTTTCGTCCACTCCCTTATGTCACAATGTTTCACATCCCGCACAGCGTTCTGTGAGGTTCCTCCGGTCGGGGGAAGTTTCGATGCCGGTTAGTCAGTCGTGACTATCAGCATGGATAGTTTACTCTTACTAACCTTTCTTGTCAATAATTTTTTCATAATTTACAGTTAGTTCGTAGGAACAAACAGATTGTTTCTTCCTGTTTTGTTCAATTTTTGCTATTTTTAACAAGAACGCTCGCGAACATTCCAGCCGTTCGTGTTTCTTCGGAGCGTCAGGTTCTCTCCGCAATCAACGTACCACCGCCCATCCGACGCACCTGTCCGGATATGACACAGCCGCCCGGTGCAGGGGTCAGACTGCAACGGGCGGCCGCGTGTCAAAAGGAGGATCTTTCCCGCCGGGGCGTGGTGTCTCCGGCAGGCGCCAGGATAAAAAGAGAGTATTGGTAGGAAATGTCAGTTTCAGGCCGCCACGGCAAGGCGGAAGATCGGGGTGCCGCTGTGGAACAGGCGCAGGTATACTCTGGTGCACTTGTTCAGCTGGGCAAACAGGCGCTCGGCGGCATCGCGGTCGCCATAGGCCTTCCAGCAGCCGCAGCAGGTAAAGTTGCGGCCCTGATTCTCGATGAAGCCCACCACATCGGTGAGCGGGTAGCCCAGAAATACGCCGATCTCATGCGGAAACTCTGCCTCGCAGCACAACCGCCGCGACAGCTGCCGCAGCAGCGGTTCGCAGTCGTCCGGCCCTTCGGGCAGACGGTAGCCTTCCTGCACCAGAAATGCACGGACATCCTCATCCGAAAGCACTTCGCGCAGGCGGCTCTCCCGGTAGACATAGACCAGATACCGGTGGGTGCGGGTGCAGCCCTTGAGAACCCGGACCCGGAGGCCCTTCTCACCCAGCCGCGCGTTCCAGCCGCGCACCCGCTCGGCAAGATCTTTGCAGTCCTGCGTCTCATAGCGGAAGAGTCCGGCGGCCTTCAGGCCTGCCAGCACCGGCGAGCACTGTTCGATCATCACGGTCTCAAAATTACGCTCCATGGCCGGTTTTCCTCCGTTGCTTGGTTTAAGAAAAGCATTCCCGCTGTGCATCCAGACTATGCAGAGCTTCACAGTTAGATTTATCTAACCTCAAGTTCAAAAAGAACGCGGTTCCTGATACGGACCGCTTTGTGGTTAGTTATTTCTAACGTGGCATTATCTTACCATAGCTTCGGAGAGGTGTCAAGGGTTTTTGAAAAGTTTTTCATTTTCTCTTTTTGCGCCGCCCCGCCCGCCGGAGCGCCGCGCTCGTTGAAAAGCGCCGAAATCCGTGTTATAATGATAGAATTCACTAGCAATAGTGGTGCGCTGTCTGCATTGCAGGTGGTCGGGCTTCTTTCCGGCGTCAAATCCGGAGGAGGTCTGCTTTTTATCTTCTCCGGGATGTTTGCATGTCAACCACACCCAACCTGAACGGAGGAGTCCAACATGGATGTTTTGAATACTGTTGTGAACATACTGCATTTGATTGCAGACGTTGTCATCGGCGTTACGCAGGTAACCTGGATGATCTCAAAGGATGTCTTTCGGGACAAGCCCAAGGCCAAACACTATTCCAAACGCAATAAAAAGTAACGACCGCCTCACAGTTCCCCAACTAGAGCGGTCGTTACTTTTTAACGCTTGCCGGTAAAGGAGCTGACCACTTTGCAGACAGCGCCTTTTCTATTTGTAGTATAGTCAATTTCTTACGATTTGTCAAGGAGAGCATTTCGGTATGCGTTTGATCCCTTCGGATTTTTCATCTCTCACCCAGACCATCGTCTCCCTGCTGGAGGCCCACCCGGAGCGGCCCGTGCTCATCGCGCTGGACGGTCGCTGCGGCAGCGGCAAAACGACGCTGGCGGCACAGCTGGCAGAACAGTTTCCGGGCAGCGCCATCTTCCATACCGACGACTACTATCTTCCCCCGGCACAGCGCATCCCGAACTGGGCCGAAACGCCCTGCGCCAATATGGATCTGACCCGCCTGCGGGAGGAAGTGCTCGTTCCGGCACAGGCCGGGGCCGCGGTACGCAGCCGGGCGTACGCCTGCCGGAAGGGTGCCTATCTGCCGGAACAGTGCGTGCCGCCCGCACTGCTCTATATACTGGAGGGCAGCTACAGCCACCACCCGATTCTTGCAGGCTTTTATGACCTCAAAGTGTTCGTCACCTGTTCCAAAGAAGAACAGGCCCGCCGTTTGCAGGCGCGGGAAGGCGAACGCTACGAAAACTTTGTCCTTCGGTGGATTCCTCTGGAAGAGGCCTACTTTGCGCAGTGCCGCATCGAAGCGCTGGCTGACCTCCTCTGGGATCCTACAAATTTATGAAGTTTTTGAAAATTTGCGGCGATTTTTCCCGCCAACCTGTGGGAATTATGGTATAGTTATATTGGAATAAACTTGATTTCCCAAGGCAAGGAGAAGCATTATGGAACACTTCGTGGAATTTGAAAATGTTTCCAAATACTACCAGACAGGCAGTGTCCGCATCGCCGCAGCGGACCGCCTGAATTTTTACGTGGATAAGGGCGAGTTCTGCATCATCGTCGGGCCGTCCGGTGCAGGCAAGACCACCCTGCTGAACATCCTCGGCGGCATGGACACCTGCGACGAGGGCCACGTCTGGCTCGACGGGCAGGATGTAAGTCGGTTCTCCGAGAAAGAGTTGACCCAATACCGGCGGTATGACGTCGGATTCGTCTTCCAGTTCTACAACCTCGTGCAGAATCTGACGGCGCTGGAAAACGTAGAACTGGCCAGCGAGATCTGCCGCGACCCGCTGGACCCCAAAGCCACGCTGGAAAGCGTCGGCCTCGGCGAGCGGCTGAACAACTTCCCGGCCCAGCTTTCTGGCGGTGAACAGCAGCGCGTCTCCATTGCGCGCGCCCTCGCCAAAAATCCGAAGCTCCTGCTCTGCGATGAGCCGACCGGTGCGCTGGACTACAAGACCGGCAAACAGGTGCTGGCTCTGCTGCAGCGCACCTGCCGCGAGACGGGCCGCACCGTCATCGTCATCACCCACAACACAGCCCTGACAGCCATGGCCGACCGCATCATTCAGGTGAAGAGCGGGCAGATCCTGTCCAACCAGGTCAACGAGCACCCTGTGCCCGTGGAACAGATCGAGTGGTGATTCTTGTGCAGAAAAGTTATCGAAAAAACATCCTCCGGGATCTCAGGGGCAACCTGAGCCGGTTTTTGTCCCTGTTCGGCATCGTGGCGCTGGGCGTGATGATCCTGACGGGCCTTGCCAGCTTTGCGCCCAGTATGCGGATCGCCGGGCAGAAATATTACGTACAGCAGAACGTATTCGACCTGCGCGTCCTCTCCACCCTCGGCCTTTCCGAGGACGACATCGACGCCATTGCTGCGACCGAGGGCGTCACAGTGGTCCAGCCGGTGAAGTATCTGGACGCCGAGGGCCGCTGGTCCAGCACCGACCAGCCCGCTGTCCTGCGCATCCAGCAGCTCCCGGCAGACCCCGATGCCGACACGGCCGAGAATATGAACCGCCCGCTGCTGCTGGCAGGACGGATGCCCGAAGCTGCCGACGAATGCGTCGTGCATGTCATGGGCCACGGGGAAGAGATCCCCATCGGCACCACGCTGACCCTGCCGGACGGCACCGACGGCCTCGCCCGCACCTCTTATACCGTGGTGGGGCAGGTGCAGGACCCGTTGCATTTTTCCTCCGACCAGGAGACTTCCACCGCCGGCGACGGCGTTCTGGACGCCATCGTCTACGTCTCGGACGGTCAGCTGACTGCCGATTATTACACCGTCTGTTATATCAAGGCCGAAAACGCCGATCAGTATGACAATTATTCCGATGAATACCAGGCAGCCGTGGACGCCGTCGCCGACCGGCTGACCGCCATCAGCGGCGCACAGTGCACCACCCGCCGGGAAGCCCTCATCGACGACGCCACTGCCAAACTGGCCGATGCCAAGCAGACCTACGACGAGCAGAAAGCAGAGGCCGAACGCCAGTTTGCACAGGCCGAGCAGAAGCTCGACGAGGCCGAAGCCCAGCTCACCGCCGCCAAAGCGCAGCTGGAGCAGGGCGAAGCAGAGTACACCTCCGGCAAAGCGCAGCTGGCCCAGCAGAAAGCCGCCCTGCCCGACACCATGCAGAGCGGTGCGGACAAGGTGCTGGACGGCGAGGAGCAGATCCTGGAATTTGAAGATCAGCTCCAGCAGATCGAACTTCTGGTCAACCTGAAGCAGGTGGCCGACCCGCTGCTGACCTATGCCGAGGCCGCACTCCACAACGCGCAGAAAGCGCTCGACGAGGCCGAACCCGCCGACGAAGAATACACTGAGCTACGGGATGCCCTCGCCAAGGCACAGGCCGCCTACGACAGCATCTACGCCCAGCTCAACGGCTACCAGCAGCAGCTGGACGAGGGCAAGCGGCAGATGTATGCCCAGGGGCTCCTCTCCTCGCCCAGCCTTTCCAATACGGAACTCGTCACCGAGGCCAAAGCCGCTCTGCGGAAGATGAAGCTGGAACTGATGCAGGGCCAGCTGGGGCTTTCCACCGGCACTGCCTCTGCCTATTCCGCCTTTGCTGCCGCCGAACAGCAGCTCGCCGATGCCCGCACCCGGCTGGATGACGGCTGGGCCGAATACGATACCGGCAAAGAGCAGCTGGACGCCTCCCGCACCGAATACGCAACGCAGAAAGCCGAGGCGGAGCAGAAGCTTGCGGACGGCCAGAAGCAGATCGACGATGCCGAAGAGCAGATCTCGGACATCCAGAACGGCGAGTGGTACGTCCTCAACCGGAACAGCACCATGAGCTTCGTCACCTTTGAGCAGTATGCCGACCGGATGGACGCCATCGCACGGGTCTTCCCCGTGTTCTTCTTCCTGGTGGCGGCACTGGTGGCCTCCACCACCATGACCCGCATGGTGGACGAGAACCGCCTGCAGATGGGCACCCTGAAAGCGCTGGGCTACTCCAACACCGCCATTGCGGGCAAGTACCTGTTCTACGGCCTGGCCTCCAGCATCCTGGGCAGCATCCTGGGCATGGCGGTGGGCTTCGTCGTCTTCCCCACCATCATCTGGCAGGCCTATCAGACCATGGTGTTCCGCCTGCCCACCTTCACCCTGCAATTCTACCCCGGCATGGCCGTGGGAAGCGTCCTGCTCAGTGCGGCCGTCATCGGCATCACCACCTGGGAGGCCTGCCGCGCCAGCCTGCGCGAGAAGACCGCCGCCCTGCTCCTGCCCCGCGCACCGGTGGCCGGCAAGCGCATCCTCCTCGAATACATCACCCCGCTGTGGAGGCACATGAGCTTTTCCCAGAAGACCACGGCTCGCAACCTGTTCCGGTATAAGAAGCGCTTCTTCATGACCGTGCTGGGCGTGGCGGGCTGCACGGCCCTGCTGCTCATCGGCTTTGGCATCCAGGATTCCATCCTGCCCATGCTCAACCGCCAGACCACCGAGCTGAACCACAGCGACCTGACCATCTCGTACAGCGACGTCCGAGCCTTTTCCGTGGAACACGGTCTGGGCGATGTGCTGGATTCCAGCGCCGATGTAACCAGCTGGGGCCGTTTCTACAATAAGAGCGTGACCATCTACAATGCCAGCGGCGACAAGCAGACCGTAAGCATCGTGACGGCAGAAGACGAGAGCCAGATGACCGCATATTTCACCTTCCGCACCCGGCAGGGGCACAAGGCCATCCCCTTTGACGACAGCAGTGCCATCCTGACCGAGAAGACCGCCGAGAGCCTGGACCTTGCGGTGGGCGACACCTTTGAGGTAGAGACCAGCGACGGCAGCCGCAAAACGTTGACCCTGACCGGCATCACCGAGAACTACGTCTTCACCCGGCTGTACCTCTCGCAGGCGCAGCTCCGGACGCTGACGGGCGGCACCCTGCCGGAGTGGAACACCGTTTACGGCCAGACCGACTGCCCCACCTCGGACGACCGCAACACCCTGCGCACCGACCTGCTGGCCTGCAATTACGTCAGCGGCGTCTCCTTCATGGAGGACACGACCGAAATGTTCGACAACCTCATCGGCTGCCTGAACTATGTGGTCATCCTGATCATCGTCTGTGCCGCTGCGCTGGCCGCCGTGGTGCTCTACAACCTCATCAGCGTGAACCTTGGCGAGCGCAAAAAGGAGCTGGCCACCATCAAGGTGCTGGGCTTCTTCGACAACGAGGTCTACCGCTACATCTTCCGCGAGATCGACCTGCTGGCCCTCATCGGGTCGCTGGTGGGCCTTGCGCTGGGTGTGCCACTGCATCAGTTCATCGTCCGCACCGTGGAAATGGACCAGATGATGTTCATCCGCTCCATCGCGCCCCGCAGCTACCTGTTCAGCGTAGCCCTCACCCTCTTCTTCACCGTCGTCGTCTGCCGCCTCATGCGCCGCCATGTCCGGAACATCAGCATGGTCGAAAGCATGAAAGCACCAGAATGATCTTCCCACTTGCATCTCCTATTGAATCGGAGTATAATAGAATCAGAAAATGGAAAGGAGCAATCCCATGCAGCGTACCTTTATCATCCTTCCAGAATTTGACAAGAACTGGAAAAGCATGGGCCTTTCTGATGAAGATCTGCGCCGTTTGGAAAACCTGATCCTGCAAGACCCGGAAGCCGGTGCATTGATGCAGGGCACCGGCGGACTGCGCAAACTTCGCTTTGCTTTCGAAAATCGTGGAAAAAGCGGAAGTGCGCGGGTCTGCTACGTTGATTTCGTCCTTCGGGAAACGGTCTTTCTGATCACCGCCTATCCCAAAAACGAAAAAGAAAATCTCAGCAAAGCGGAACGAAACAACATCCGCAAAGTCATCGAATGCCTGGAACACACCGTAAGGAGTTGATTGGATGAACGTATACGAAAGCATTCTTCAGGGATTGAATGAAGCCGTCGCATATACAAAGGGGACCTGCAAAGAAGCGCGCGTCCACAAAATCAGCGTGGAGCCTGTGCCGCATTTCAATGCTTCGGATATCAGGAGCATCCGGATGGACCTCGGCATGACACAGGTCATTTTCGCCTCTGTGATGGGCGTTTCCCCCAAGACTGTGGAAGCATGGGAACAGGGCATCAACACCCCAAATGGTCCCTCCTGCCGTTTGCTTGGTCTCTACCGGGCAGATCCTTCCAGCGCAAGGCAGCTGGTTCTGGAATCTTAAATCTCTGAAACCAAAAGACGACCCGCCGGTCGATCGTTTTTACGATTCCGGCGGGTCGTCTTCTTGTTGCTTGTCAGGTTCTTGCCAGCACCGGCAGCGCGGCGATCTCATCCTGCAGCTCTCTGGCCTGGGTCTTTGTGAGCTTTTTGCAGGAGACCATCCGGTCCAGCACCACCTGCGAGCGCTTGAGCGCCAGCTCCGGGCTGGAATGGGGCGAGTAGGCGGACGGCGCATTGGGCAGGCCCGCCAGCAGGACGCATTCGGCGGAGGTCAGCTCCGCAGGCGTCTTGCCGAAGTAGCCTTCCGCCGCCTCGGCGATGCCGTAGCATCCGCTGCCGAAATAGATCGTATTCACGTACATCTCAAAGATCTGCTGCTTGGAGCAGTGCTTTTCGATGTCCAGCGCCGCGAAAAGTTCCGCCGCCTTGCGGGCAAAGCGCTTTTCCTGCGTGAAGTAGATATTCTTTGCCAGCTGCTGGGTCAGGGTGCTGCCGCCTTCGGCCAGCGAGCGGGTCCGCAGGTCTGTCCACAGCGCCCGGACGATGGCCACCGGGTCCACGCCGTGGTGCAGCTCGAACCGGCTGTCCTCCACGGCGATGACGGCGTCGATATAGGTCTGGGGGATGGCATCGCAGGTGGTGAATCCGGGGCGGGCCGAGAGGGTCTCGTACAGCTGCGCCGCCGGGAGTTCGGGCTGGGTGGCACGGTAGAGTTTCCAGCCCTGTACCCCCAGCACAGTCCCCGCCGCAGCCAGCACCAGCAGTGCCAGCAGCAGCGCCCAGCACAGCAGCCGTTTGAGGAGATCCTTCAGTGTCCGCATCGCGTTCGCTCCTTTCACCTTCTGAATGGTATTATCCTACCCGATTTCACCGTTCTTTTCAAGCAGATTTTGTGAACATTCCGCCGCAGAACGCTCAGGCCCGGACATCGCATCTGCGCAGCAGAAGATGTGCCAGCAGAAAGAACACCGCCAGCCACCCCAGACAGCTGGCTGCAAACAGCCCGTAGCTGCCAGCCAGAGCATCCGCACTTCTGTTGGAGTTCATACCGAGCTGCATCAGGGAATAGGGCCACAACAACCCATGACCCTTGGAGCTGATAAAGATGCCGGTAATGCCGCCCAGCAACCCCAGAAAAATGGGCACGGCAAAGCTGCGGATGATCATGGCCAGCACCAGCTGCGCGGCAATGACGGCCAGTGCGCCCAGCAACCCCCGCAGCAGAAAGAGCGGCAGCCGAACCGGCGGCCAGCCGGGCAGATGGGCAAATACCTTACCGCAGAACACGAACAGCGCGAACACAAAGCCGTGGGTCAGCAGCGCCAGCTTTATCACCACCGCAAACTTTGCGGCAAACAGGTCCAGCGGCGGTACAGGGCTTGCCATGATCAGGTTCCAGTTGTGCCCCAGATGTTCCAGCCGCCACAAGTAAGCAGCATAGGTGGCTACCATGGCAGGGAAGAAGAGCATGGAATAAAACAGGGTGTGCTGGGTCCAAAGGCTGTACCAGCCTTCGGTGAGGATCTCCAGATTTTGCAGATAATTGAACGTGCCATAGGTGGCGGAAAGAATGGGCAGCACAAAGAACATGGCCCAGATGGGAGATGCGTGGAGTTTGCGGTTCTCCGCAAGAATGCAGCGTTTCAGCATGGTTTTATACCTCCTCGTCCTGTACCTTGCGCCACGCAAGGGCAAACAGCACAGCGCCCAGCGCAAGGATGAAGGCCAGCAGTCCCCAGTTGAAGGGGCGGGTGCCGTAGGTGACGGTGTGGGTAGCCTTGTCCCAGTTCGCCACTTCGTAGGCGCTCAGAGGGATGTAGTACCCAAAGGGTACAAAGTAACTGACAAGCGGCGGCATAAAACCAGAGAACAGACCCACCAGCGCCCCGACAATGCCCACGCAGAGCGCCGGCAGGGGATTGCCTACCCACAGCATCAGCAGAAATTCTCCAAAGAAAAGCATTGCGTCCACCGCCAGCGTGCAGACGAACAGATAGCATAGCTGCCCGGTGGGAAAGGCTTCGGTATAACCGTGGACACGCCCCAGCACCGGAACACAGGCCAGCTCCAGCACCGTGACCAGCAAAACTTCCAGCACTCCAAAGACCGCCTTGCCTGCAAACAGGCTGCGGCGGCTCTGCAGGGTGTAGAGCAGCTTGGCGGTGTTGCCTTTGATCTCCATATCCCACAGCCGGGAGGCCAGCACTGCCATCATCACCGGCATCAAAATGGCCTCAATGACGGGCAGGCTGTAAAGCAGGGCGCTGTAACCGTTGGCAAGCTCCTCCGGGTCTGCCGGGGCAAGGCCGCCCACCCACAGCACGACGATGCCGGGGATGAGCAGGCAGAGAGCAAGGTCGTGCCGACGGTGGGCTTTTTGCAGTTCTGCACGGAAAGCTGCCATCTTACGCCACCTCCCCGCTGGTCTGGGTCAGGCTGAGGAAGATATCCTCAAGGCTCTTTGTCTGGGCCGTCAGCCCCACGACACCTACCCCGCGTTCGGCAAGCGCACAGACCAGTGCCGCCAGCGCGGCATCGTCCTGCGGCGGCAGCAGAACGACGTCCGGCTCCTCCGTCCGGGCTGCTGCCTGCATCCCCTGCTCGTTCATCACGGCAAGGGCCTTTGACACATCCAGCACCCGCAGCAGAATGCCGCCCCGGCTGTGTTTTTGCAGCTGCTGCAAGGAACCCTCGAACAGCAGCTTGCCGTGGTTCAGGATGCCCACTTGATCCACCATCTGCTCGATCTCGCCCAGCAGGTGGCTGGAGATCAGCACGGTGGCTCCGGTGGTCTGCGGCATGGCGGCGATGAGGCTGCGCATCTCCTGAATGCCCGCCGGGTCCAGACCGTTGGTGGGCTCGTCTAAAATCAGCAGTTTGGGGCTGCCCAGCAGCGCCATGGCGATGCCCAGCCGCTGCTTCATGCCAAGGGAATATTGCCCCACCTTCCGGTCAGCGTCTTTGGTCAGGTGTACGATGTCCAGCACCCGGTCGATGTCCCGGCGCTCCACCTTCTTCAGGTCGGCCACGATGGCCAGATTCTCCCGCGCCGTCAGGTGGAGATAGCCGGACGGTGATTCGATCAGGCTGCCGGTCTGCCGCAGCAGGGCAATGCGGTTTGCTTCGTTCAGGGTGTGCCCCAGCAGCTCCACGCTGCCGCCGGTGGGGTGCACAAGCCCCAGCAGCATCTTCATCGTGGTGGATTTGCCCGCACCGTTGGGGCCTAAAAAGCCGTAGACACACCCTTGCGGGACGATCAGGTTCAAATGGTCCACCACCGGGTGACCATGGTAGCTTTTGCAAAGGTCGTGCGTTTCGATCACAGATTTCATGCTATCCGCTCCTTTTCGTGTTCCCTGTTGTTGGGAACACGTTCAGGATACACCCGCTGCCTTAATCCACCCGGAAGCCGAGCTTAATTTGGCCTTAAATTTTCGGCAAAGCGCTGCTCTGCCGGGCCATTTGTGGTATAGTGAAGAAAAAACGCACAAAGGAACACGAACGCTATGACTTCCATCTATGATGCCGAACTTCTTCTGGTGGACGACAACCCGGACCTGCTCCGCCTGCTCTGCGAACAGCTGAGCGGGGCCGGGTATCACCACATCCGCACCGCAGCCACCTGTGCCGCTGCGCGGGCTGCCTTCGACGCCGCACCGCCCCACTTGATGGTGCTGGACATCAACCTGCCGGACGGCGACGGGTTTTCGCTGTTCCGGGCACTGCGGGCAAAAGCGGATGTCCCGGCATTGTTCCTCTCCGCACGGGATGCGGATGCAGACCGGCTGTTCGGGCTGGGCCTTGGCGCAGACGATTATCTAACCAAACCTTTCCTCATGCAGGAGCTTCTCTTGCGGGTACAGCACATTTTGCAGCGGGTCTACCGCACCGAGCTGGCGCGGGGCGCTTCGCAGCAGCTGACACTGGGGGACCGTATCGTCCAGCTCAACGATGCGCTGGTCCAGCTTCCGGACGGTTCCGCCCTGCCCCTGACCGCCACCGAACTGGCCCTGCTGCGCAAGCTGGCCGAGAATCGGGGCCACATCGTGACCTATGACGCCCTGTGCGAAGCCGTCTGGGGCGCGGATTACTACGGCTGTGAAAACAGTTTGAACGTCCACATCCGCCACCTGCGCGAAAAGCTGGAGCCCCTGCCCGGCAGGCCGCAGTTTCTGCGCACCGTGCGGGGCATCGGCTACAAACTGGCCGGGGAGGTACGCTCATGAAAATCTTTTCGCGCCTTCTCCGGCGGTATCTGCTGGCGGCGGTGGGCATTGTGCTGCTGATGTTCGTGCTGGGCACCAGCTTTTTGGGCTGGGTGCTCTGGCGGGAATGGCAGCGCCCCAAGCGGGAATACTCTTACAGCAACATTGCCGATTCCATGGTGCAGACTGCCGACGGCCTTGCCTTCGGCCCGCAGCACACCCCCGAAGAATGGATGGACGGCTACTCCTGGGCCATGGTGCTGGACGCCGACGGCCGGGTGATCTGGAGCTATGCACTGCCCCGGACGCTCGACCGCCGCTACACCTCCAGCGATGTGGCCCGGTTCTCGCGCTGGTATCTGGACGACTACCCGGTCTTCTGCTGGACGGAGGACTACGGGCTGTTCGTGGCCGGTACGGAGCCGGGCAGCATGTGGAAGTACACGGTCTACACCTCGCCGGGGATGCTGACCGACATTGCCGGGTTCCTCCTCCCCTGCCTGCTTGGGATGCTGGCGGCCGGGCTGGCTGTCTGCTTTCTGCTCAGCTGGCGGGGTGCCAGAGAACTGCTGGCCCTTGCCCGGCGGGACAATGCCCGCACCCAGTGGATCGCGGGCGTCAGCCACGATGTGCGCACCCCGCTGGCGCTGATCTTAGGCTGGGCCGAACAGCTGGAGCAGGATGCAGCCCTGCCCGCCCCGGCACGGCAGAAAGCCGGCGGCATCCGCACCCAGAGCGAGCGGCTGCGCACCCTCATCGACGATCTGAACCTGACCAGCAAGCTCCAATATGGAGCCCAGCCCCTCCGGCGGGAGCTGCTGACCGTCGGCCCGCTGCTGCGGCAGCTGGTGGCCCAGTTCTGCGACAGCCCCCTGGCCGACCAGTGCGACCTCTCGCTGACCCAGACCCTCGATGCCGAACAGGCCCAAATCTCTGCAGACCCCGCCCTTCTGGGGCGGCTGGTGGAAAACCTGCTCAGCAACAGCGTCCGGCACAACCAGCAGCCGGTGACCGTCTGCCTGTGTGCCGAGGTCCGCAGCCGTCAGCTCTGCCTGACCTTCACCGACGACGGCGTCGGCTACCCGCCCGCCGTGCTGGCCGAGCTCAAAGAGCCGGAATCCTCTGAGGATGCTCCCCACATCCTCGGCCTGCATGTCGTGGAGCAGATCGCCGCCGCCCACGGCGGAACTGCCGTGTTCGAACAGAACCACCCCCATGGAGCCAGAGCGATCATCCGCCTCCCGCTGGGGGAGCTGACGCGAAGCGCCTGAGAGGGCCATACCTCACCGTTTCAGCTTCTCTTCGATTTTCTCCTTCTCCAGCCCCTCGCCAATGACGATGAGCACCTCCTGCCCATTGGGAATGCCCGCAGCGGTCAGGCCGTCGGCGGTAGCGTTCAGCTCCACCCAGCCGCCTGCATCCTGCACGAAGCCCTTCACCCGCAGCACATGGCCGCAGGCGGGGTCGGTGAACAGCGACGGGATGTTCCGTTCCAGCTGCTCCCGCGGCAGGCCCAATTCCAGAAAATAGGCCGAACCAAAGGCCCGGTGCTCGTCAAAATGCAGCTTTTCGCAGCTGGCCTGCCGATAGCCGCAGCAGTCGAGGGCCGCGAAGTCGGCATCCGTCAGGTCGGCCCAGTCTTTGGTCAGGAACTCGCCGGGCTGGAAGCTCCGACTGCACTTGCAGGCGGTCAATGCACGGCGCAGATGTTCCTGTGCGGCCTGCATGTCCGCAGCGTCGGCCAGCTGGCTCCGGCTGAACACCACCCTCCCTGCGTTGGCCGCCTCGGACGCCAGGATATAATCGGCCTGTGCCGAGAGGGTCTCCGGCAGCAGCGCATCCACGATGGCGATGACATTGCCCAGCTGATACCACCGGTCCAGCGGGTCGTCCCGCAGGACATCGAAGAACTCGTCCACGTCAAAAATGCCGCTCGGCTCCACGAGCACCCGGTCAAAGCCGCGCATCGCCATGGAGATGAGCTTGGTGCGCATCCGGCGCTGGTGGGTGTCGCAGTCGCACCCGCCGCTGATCGTCTCGATCTCGCAGTGGTCGCCCAGAAGGTCCTGCACCAGCATGGCGTCCACGTTCACGGCGCCGAAGTCGTTTTCCAGAATGCAGACATTATGCCCCTGTGCCACCAGATATGCCGCGTACCGGCGCAGAAATGTGGTCTTTCCGGCTCCCAGAAAGCCGGTGATGAGATCTACCTGTACCATCGTTGTCCCCTCCGCTGTTTTGATTTCAGGGTCAGTATACTATAACCAGCAAAAACAAGCAAGGGGAAGGCGCATGGCCCTCCCCTTGTCTGGTCCTTATAGAAACTCTACGCTTCCATCCTCGATGTGGTACATACCGATTCAGCGGCCCACCGGATCGCGGCCAAAAAAAGACGCCGGTGCAGCGCACTGCATCAGCGTCCGGAGGATCATGTTCTCTTATGCGTGGTTGAAGCCCTTGCCGAAGACCTCGGTGGTGCTCAGCATGGACATGAAGGCGTTCAGATGCTCTTTGTGGATGAAGTCCTGCAGCTGGTCGGCCTCGTGGCGGGTGAGGGTGGTGTAGATGATGTAGTGGGGCTTATCGGTGTAGGCACCGAAGCAGGGCGTATAGGTCGCGCCGCGCATCAGCTTGCGCATGACGAAATCGCAGATGGGTTTCTTTTCATCACAGACGATGAGGATGGCCTTGCACATCTTGATCTTTTCCAGCACAGCGTCGATGACCAGCGATTTGACCGTCAGACCTACGAAGGAATAGAGTGCCGTGTACAGGTCGAAGACGAAGCAGGCCGCGATGACCATGAACAGGTCTGTGATGAACAGCGCGACCGCGATGCTGTGGATGTGGGTGTATTTCTCCACGATGAGGGCGATGATGTCGGTGCCGCCGGACGACGCGCCCACATTGAACAGCAGTGCCGAGGCGATGGCCGGCAGCGCAATGGCGAAGAGCAGGTCCAGCATGGGCTGGTCGGACAGCGGGCCGCTGAGGGGGCAAAGCTTTTCAAGAACCATCAGCTCCGCCGACATCACAAAGGTCGCATAGCCCGTGGTCATGGCGAACTCTTTGCCCAGAAAGATGAGGCCCACCACCAGCAGCACGAGGTTCGCCGCCGAGGAGAAGGCCGAGGCCGACATCGGGGTCAGTTTGGCCACCAGAGCCGCCGTACCGGTCACGCCGCCAAAGACGAAGTTGTTGGGGAACTTGAAGAAGTACACGCCCACCGACATGATGGAGATGCTCAGTGTGATGAGGACGTACTGCTTGACGTACTTCATCCCCTTTTCCCGCAGGGTCATTTCCGCAGATGTTTCCATAAACTCTCTTTTCCTTTTTCCTGATCAACCAAACAGTTTTTTCGTATTGTGGATATAGACCGACAGCACCAGCCCGACGCAGATATACAGCATCATCACCGAGCTGCCGCCCGCCGAATAGAACGGCAGGGTGACGCCGATGACGGGCAGGACGCGCAGGTTCATCCCCACATTGACCGCGATCTGGGCCATGAGCGCCCCGCCGATGCCGGCGCAGATGAAGGTGCCCAGCAGATCTTCGCTGCGGGCACCGGTCAGAAAGGTCTTGATGACGATGGCGAACAGCACCCCCAGCACCACGCAGCAGCCCACAAAGCCCGTCACGTTGCCGATCCAGCTGAAGATGAAGTCGTTGTGGGCGTTGGGCACACTGTAATAACCGCCGCCAAAGAGCCCGTTGCCGAAGATGCCGCCGCTGCCCAGCGCGATCTCGCCGCGCTGCTGCTGGTAGATGATGTTCTTCCAGACGGCCTCGCTGGGGGCCCAGCCGGTCTTGTTCTCCGGGTCCAGCACAGCCAGGATGCGGTACCACTGGTAGCCCTTGCCGATCTTATCGCTGAAAAAGGCAAAGGCCGCCGCCATTGCCATGCCCGCTGCCGCCAGCGCCCCGATGATATACTTCCAGCTCAGGCCCGCCGCAAACATCATGCTGCACCCGATGATGGCATAGATGATGGCCGTGCCGTCGTCGCCCTGCACATGGATGATGAGGATGGGGACGGCCAGATGCAGCAGCAGCTTGCCCAGCTCCTTCGGCTCGTTGATGCGCCCCCGCACATTGTTCAGGTGCATCGCAAAGGTCAGGATGAAACTGATCTTGGCCAGCTCGGTGGGCTGCAGGGTGAAGCCGCCCAGCTTGTACCAGGAGTAGTTGTCGGTGTCGCCTGCATTGTAGCCGATGGTCAGCGGGCCAACGGTCACGTTCCGGATGAACAGCGTCGGCAGCACCAGGCCCCAGGTCAGGGCCACATGCACCGGCCACACTTTGACGAGGCTGCGGTAGTCAACATTGGACAGCAGCAGCGCCACCGCGATGCCAACGAGGGCCGAAACGCCCTGCACCAGTGCGCGGCGGTAGTCGCCGATACCGGTGATCTGGCCCGTGATCTCATCCACGGCAAATCCATTGCCCTGCTTCGCCGCCCAGGACGACAGCGCCACACAGGCCATTACGCTGCTGAAAATGCACAGCAGCAGGTACACTTTATCCGTTCGTTTGAAATATCGTTGAATGCTCTCCAAAGAAGCACCGCCCTTTCGTGTTCCAGCAGGGGGAGCTTTTTTCCGCTGCTCCCCCATTTTAGTGTATTATACAGCAATGCGTGATTCTGCGCAAGACGGGGTGTATTTTTCACAGATTTTTCGTACGGCTGTGACAGCTTTGCAAAATCCTGCCGACCAGCCTTGACAAAGCGGAACAGACCCTCTACAATGGACGTGGAAGTCCTGCCGACCGGCAGGCCCTCTGGAGGACTTTTTGCATGAAAGCACCCGTTCAACGATTTTTATCTGCGCTCTGCGCATTGAGCTTTTTGCTCGCTGCTCTCTTCCCCACCACCGCACTGGCAGCCGGGGCGGACGATTTGGCCGTTTCCAACACCCTGACCCGCGAGGATGCGGCCCAGATGCAGGAGGCGGACAGCGCCGTTGCGGCCCTGACGGACAGCGGCGATTTTGCCGTGCTCTCCCGCGCCGAGCGCTTTGCCGCTGCACAGGCCCAGCTCCGGCAGCTGGCGGAACAGGGCCTTGTTTCGGTGCGCTCGATCTACATAGACGAAGCGAACGGCATGGTCAGCTTCTCCTACAGCTGCGGTGTGCAGGGCGGCATCCTCGTGGATGACCCGGAGGAGGAAAACGCCGCCATGACCCTCTCCCAGATGCCCTCGGTCGATCTGCAGGAGATGTCCAATGCCCCCCGCGGAAATCTTGGTTCGGCCATGATCTACTATGCCTTTGACAACACGGTCAACAGCTCCCGCTATCCTTATTATTCCTATATGAAGGGCTTCTGGACGGCCATGGGGCTGAACACCCGCATCGACACGATGGTCACAGTGGCAGACCTGCGCCGGATGGACCGGTACGACCTGTGCATCCTGAGCGCCCATGGTGCCTACTACACCTACGCGCGCGGCCTGTTCCGGCAGCTGCGCACCGAACCGGTCATCCTGCTGACGGAGGAATCCAGCATGACGCGGGATCTCTTCTACGGCTTTGACCTGCTGACCCACCGGGTCATCAAGATCAACGGTCGGTACTGCGTCACGGCGGGCTTCTTCAAGAATGCCTACCGCTTCGGCCAGCTGAAGGACACCCTCGTCTACTCCGAGACCTGCGAGTTCCTGGGTGTGGACGACAGCATCGACCTCTCGATGGCAAACGCCCTGCTGGCAGGCGGAGCCTCCGCTGTGGTGGGCTATGTCAACAACGTCTACACCGTTTACTCCCGCAGCATGCTGTGGGACACGGTCAACTACCTCATCCTGGGGCAGAGCATCGGGCAGGCCGTAGCACACGCGCAGGCGACCTATGGCACAGACGACCTCGTCTGGTACACCGCGCAGGGCGGCAAGCGCCCCCATGCGGCGGCGGCCTACACCATGCTGCTGGGCGATGCCGATGCGGCTCTGCCCATCATCGAAGAGCCTGCCGACGAGACGCCCGTGCAGCAGGCCGCGTAAGCGTTGCACTTTGAGGCGATTTATAGTATACTGGGGGATGGCAGAAATCTGCCATCCTCTTTTTCAAACCCTCAGTCCCGCCTTCGGTCCGCCGGGGCGGATTGAGCCTCCAGATGGGAGTGCATCTTATGTCTCAATTTATCACGACTTCGCGGGAGGAGACCGTGGCACTGGGCAGGCGGCTGGCCGCTGCCCTGCCGGACGGCTCCCTCATCGCGTTTACCGGCGGTCTCGGCGCAGGCAAGACCGCCTTCTGCGAGGGCCTGGCCGAGGGCCTTGGCTGCACCGACCCGGTCAGCAGCCCCACCTTTGCCATCGTGAACTATTACCGCGGCCCGCGCCCGTTCGCGCATTTTGACCTCTACCGCATCTCCACCGAGAACGACCTGTGCGCGGCCGGGTTCTACGATTATCTGGATCAGGGGGCCATCGTCGCCGCCGAGTGGAGTGAGAACTTCGCCGACCTGCTGGCGCTGGAAGACCCGATCCGCATCCACATCGAGCGGCTGGACGATACCACCCGCCGCATCACCATCGAGGGGGTCGAACTATGAATATTTTAGCCGTGGACACCGCCGGAAAGACCGTCGGCGTGGCCCTGATGCAGGGCGACCGCCTGCTGTATGAGTGCTATCTGGATGCCGGGATGACCCACAGCGAGACGCTGATGCCCCTCATCGACGGCTGTCTCCGGCTCTGCGGCCTGACCTGCAAGGACATCGACCTGTTCGGCGTCAATGCCGGCCCCGGCAGCTTCACCGGCCTGCGCATCGGGCTGGCTGCGGTCAAGGGCCTTGCCTTCCCGCGCGAAACGCTCTGCGCCCCGGTCTCGACGCTGGAAGCGCTGGCCGCAGCCCACACCGGCGAGGGCACCGTGCTCTGCGCACTGGATGCCCGCCGCGCACAGGTATACAGCGCTGCGTTCGACCTGGCCACCCACGCACGGCTTCTGGACGACGACGCCCGCGCCGTGGCTGACCTTGCCCAATTTGTAGAAAATTGCAAAAAGCCCCTGTTTTTTGTTGGTGATGGCGCATCTCTGTGCTATAATAAATAC